>JADHED010001644.1_pt1 | contig 18002 bp, 17 predicted proteins | sample 8952041 | NCBI WGS metagenome assembly JADHED01 (sample SAMN16124423, study PRJNA663239) | bioreactor sludge metagenome | isolation source: sludge (control) | place: India:Bengaluru | collected 2018-09-08
CGCCATTGGCTGAAAATATCGAGGTCATTTGGCCTCTGCAATGCCATTTGCGAAACTTTAGCGTTCCTGCCATTCCGTATATCTATAATCTCTTTTAAACTCACGATTAAAGCGATATAAAATGAACGCGAACGACCAATTGAAGGAATACACAGGAACACAGAATTACTACAGGTATATGTTTGGCATGCTGTATACTGACGGCGTAAAAGCATTATGCGAGATGTTCGAATGCTGGTGGTTCCTGGATGTTGTGTGTTCTTATCACCCTATTCTGAGGCAAGAAGAGTTTCAGGTGTGGAAACTTACTGTGGATAAACAGCAAATTGCAACTGTGATATGTACTGATGGAAATGGTAAAATATTAAAGTCTCAAACCATTCCTTATACAGACTTCAAAGCTGAAGAAGCGACAATATGGTGCGTTGACGGAATTGTATTGCTGCCTTGTGAGTACTAAGCAATTTTAGGCAATATCAACAAATCTGGAGCCTGAGAAAAAAATCAGGATAGCAAATTCTTCAGGAATTGTCTAGCATCTTCGATAAAAAAAATAAGCAAGATGAAACTTTCAAAATCAAAAACAGGATACTTAGTTGTTCGGACATATTACTCACCTTATCCAACAGCGGCAATTCTTTCTATTGACAAACACTTAATTGGCGCCATAACAGAAGGCGGAAAAATCATGCATCAACTTGAAGGATTGAAACATCAACCATTTGTTTGCTATAGTGGCGTCGGAAACGTATATTATTTGGATAAAGGCGTTCTTGAACAAGCTCCTTTGCAAGAATGGTTTACCTCAAAAGAAGAATTCACTTATTTGGAAGGCACGGAAAAAAGCATCAGCAAGTTCCTTGAAAAGTATGCTGTATACTCAATTAGCGAGATAACGGAGCTACACGTCAATTCGTCTTCGTCATTCTATTTCAAGGCCAATATACTTGTCAATGAAGACAATGAAACGAATGAACTATATATTACAGAACTGATTGAGTTTGACGTGGTGGTTGACTAACCTAATAAAAAAGCCGACCTGAAAACAGGCCAGCCCCTATAAACCCTATCACTATGAAAGTACTAATTTAACAATCAATTAGTTCGTCTGTGTCAATATTGACACATTTTTGTTTTGCCATGTTAGAACTGTTGATTCGGTTTCTTATTTTACAGGTTGGCAAACACTCATTCAATGAGCAACGTAAAACACCTAATAGAATTTGCTGAAGATTTTAAGGAATTTGATTTGTCTTTAAACGGAACAAGGAGCAGGAGTGAAATCTCGAACTACAACTCTTTTTTTAAAGACTATGTCAAATTAGAACAGTCCTTGGATAAGATATTGAAAGAAGAAAGTCCTTACTACAATATATTCGCAGTGCTTCGCATACGCCACTATGAAGCACGGGTTCACACTCCTTTTCTTTGCAATTTGCTTAATCCTTTGGGCGCACATGGCCAATCGCATCTATTTATCAAGAGTTTTATCACAAGTGTTTTAAACCATTCTCAGGAAGAAGCTGAATCGCTTAGAAATGTTCACGTTTATGAAGAATTATCTATTGAGTATGGTCGTCTTGACATTATGCTCGAATACAATATACTTGGAGCCGATAAAGTTGTAGTAATAGAGAATAAAATCTATCACCATGATGGAGATGAGCAACTGTTGAGATATTATAAATATCTGACAGAAAATCGAGAATTAGATGCTGCTGATTATAAACTTTTATACCTTACTGTTAATAAGAGTCAGCCATCTGAAATTTCCATGCCAAGAGATTTGTTTGAAGTACTGTCCTCTACTGGCAACATCGTTTGTTGTGGCTATAAACATGATATATATCCTTGGCTTAACGCTTGTCTAAGCCATGTGGAATCAAAACGAATACATACTTTAATAATACAGTATCTTGAAACAATCAATTCCTTGTGATATGAATTCTTACGAACAAGAAATATACCAATACTTTACCAACGAGGCTAACTTTATGAATATGGCCAAAATTGCTAATCATGCCTTAACCATAAAGCAAACCCTCCTTAAGGAATTTTGGATTGCGATAGAAGACACTATTCTAAGGAACCCTTTAGTCACTAATGGGCAGTGGAGTTTGGATAGTTACGGCGATGTTTCATATAACTGGGGAAAAATTCTCATTCATAAATCCATACACGAGGAAAGAGGGGCTGATAATCTACCCATAATCGCGGTCGGCATTCAACGTATCGTAGATGGTCAATATCCATTTTACGGTGTATTTTTGAATAACAAGACAAATGTTTTCGATGTAGAGAGTATATTCAAGTATGTCCGTGATATACCTTACCTTAAAGATTTTGCTGAGGATGGTGACAAGTGGTGGCCAAAGTGGAATCCGACAGGATTAAATTTTAGGAATGACGAAGATTTCTTGAAAATACTACCAAACAACCGTAGTATAGCTGTTGAATCAATATCTAATACACTCATTGACCTTGCAGGGCAACTGGAGAGAGAGTTCGAAACTATCTATCTAATGAAAAAATAGAGGTCAAATGACCTCTATTTTATTTTGTAGCCAAGCGTCTTGGCAACCTTTAAGAAAGGCTGGATGTTGGCCAGCGTGAATTGGTTGCATACGACAACAGATTTGTCTTTCAGTTTGATGATTTGTTCAGGCTTTGAGAAGTACCTGCCGCCTTTAGGTGCAATTTTATTGGCTGTTTCTTCATCTTGAAAAATGCCGAAACGTTTCAGCAGTTCGTCAGGGAATACCTCTTTAAGCTTCTTGTATGTTGTTCCTTTGTTGTCGGCCACATATTGAGATACAACGGCATGAACCAATGGACCTTTGCCGTATAGCTCACCGTTGAACTTGAACTTAGAGTTGTCTCTTCCTTTAGATATAACCTCAGGTTCATCCTGGTCTTGCAACTCCTCATTGCTTGCTTCTCCATCATCAAGGGTCGCAAGTGAATATGTCTTTTCTTCATCGTCTTCACTTTCCTGTACAGTTCCCTCTTTCACGAGGCGTTTGAGCGTGTTGTAGAGAGCCAGACCTTTGATGCCTGTTGTTTCTGCGATTGCTTCTTTTGTTGCGTTTGGGTTGTTCTCAATGAACTTCACCAATTTCTGAGTTGTCTTGTCCATAATCGTTTTTTTTTAAGCGAGTATAGAAGCAAAGGGCAGAGAAAAGGAAGTTTTTAAGGAAGTATTTTCAGGTGTTAACGAAGTTTCCGCAATTCTGTGGCAATTATAACTGAATTCGAAGTCTAATAGATTTGAATGTTTCGTATAGTAGGATATTGAATTCTGATATACATTTGTGTGAAATATATATTAAATGTTCTATTTGGATTTAGCTCATAGATATTCGGAGTTGGGGTTAAAACCGACGTGTATTTCATTTTTAAAAACTAAATACAACATTGACGAAAGAAATCCGTCTAAATCACCGTGCCATTTTTGGCGGCATTGGCAGGTGAAAAGACAATCTATGGAGGAAATTAATAGCCTGCCGTGGAATAGTGCATCGGGTATTGGGACAGTTTTAGGTTTTGATATGCGCTGTATAGATATTGACAATTGTTCTGATGAAAGTGTACTATACGAAATGCTTAGTATACTTGCTCTCCCTCAAACATATGAGTGGGCAATACGAACACCTAATGGCTTTCATATTTATATCAAAAGTGCTGATGAACTTCCATTTCTAACAAATAGAGAATTAGATGAAGGTGTATTGGCCCTAAATTGTAATGAAGAATATCGAAAAAAAATTAGCCGAATTGAGTTGCGTTGGGCAAATCATTCAGTACTACCGCCTACAAAAATCGACGGATACAGCTATGTATTTTTAAATGGTACTTTTCCACAAACTACCCCGCAATCTGTTTCAATATATAAAATCTTTAGGCTAATTACAAAATATTGTGGAGTTTATCATAACGATATACATGGTGAAATCGGTAAGGTAAAAATTAATCGGCTGCTGTTTCAATGTTCTCATGGTTCGCATACCCACTATCCCGAAATATCAGTTTTTGATGCCACAGATATCGAGGATAAGTTAATTCTGGAATGTGAGCCCAAAAGCAGTATTCGCACAACAATTGGGTATGAAGATGAGCATTTGGTTTCCGAATTTGCTATAACAGGATACGAGAGCAACCTAACACCCTTGTTTATAGACATAGAAACAACAGGCTTAATTCGGGATGTTCTCGACCACAAATCTTACCCAAGAATTATCCAAATCGCATTCACTAAAGGCCGTGACTCTGAAATAAATTCATTTTATGTTCGACCCGATGGATTTACAGTACCTCAAGAAATAACCCAGCTGACAGGTATTACAAATGAAATTCTTAATGGGAATGGAATTAAATTAGAGGATGTGCTTAGGAAATTTTATCATAATGATTTGCCAATAGTTTGTCATAATACAGAATTTGATATTTCGGTATTAGATGTAGAGTACATGCGAGTAATGGAAAGCTTCGCCCAAAGAAATTTGGGTGTTTTTTGGAGTAATCCGTTTAGAAATGGAAACCAAATTTATTGCACTATGAAAAAATTCACACAATATTTTGGAGGTAAGTTTCCCAAACTTGGCGAAATGTATGAATTATTATTTAAAGAAAAACCCCTTAGTAAAATGCATAATGCTGTGACTGATGTAGAGGTGCTTCGCGATTGCTTTTATCTCATGAATTTGTACGGCTACATTAAACTCGACAGTAAAAGTAAACGTATCGAAGATGCTTCTAAAGCTACATCGCTTTAATTAATCTATTTAGTAAAAGTAAAATGTTTAGCCACAAAGTATTTTAAAAGGTACACGTTCTTGTTGATGGATATTTGAAATTGCAACAAGGTGGTTTTTAACGATTCGCTTGCGAAAAGATAGCGAACAAAAAGAAGATAGGTCGCCTGTTTCCTTTATCTTACAGGTACGAATAAGTATAATAAGTTAAGGGCAATGAGTACAGAAATTAAGGTCGGTGATAAGGTTACATTCGATACGGATAGGATTGAGGAATTTAAAACGGATACCAAGTCAGCTGATAGAGCAGTTCAGGATTATAGAAAACTTGTGCTTGCAGGTGTTGACCAAATAGGCACTGTTAAGGAGGTAGGATTCTCAATCGTGACGGTTTCTTATCCTGATGGTTGGGAGTTGCCTCTGCCTGTCAAATACCTCATTGTACTTCCGCAAGAATAAAATTCTTTAGCAAATCATTAGCGAAGATTGTTTTCTTTTTTCGAGAGTATCTTCTACACTCGCTTAAAAGAACTCAATATGAAGGCGAACGATGAATTAACACAATACACATGCACGGACAATTATTATAGGCATCCGTTCGGTATGTTTTTCACTGACGGCATTAGGGCACTCTGCGATAAATTTGAATGTTATTGGCTTCTGGACGTAGTATGCTCTTATCAGCCTGAACTAAAGGATGAGGAATTTCAAGTATGGACTTTGTCGGTAAACAAGGATTGTTCAGCTAAGGTTGTCGCAACCAACGGGAACGGAAATGAGTTGATAACTCAAAATATCATGTTTACAGATTTTAGAGCCAAATACGTTGAAGTTTGGGTTGAAAGTAATGTAACTCTACTGCCAAGCGAACATTAGTTCTTAGACACCATCCAAGATAGGTTTTTGTTAAACCATTTAAGGGTTTTATTTTTGGTAAGACTAAAAGAGGATTAAAGGAATATTGAAGTACTATTATTTCAATTATTATATTAGACGTTAAATTTAACTACATACAACGTGAACAAGAAGGATAGGAATAAAATTGAAGGATTGAAAGGGATAGATTTGTTTTGTGGTATAGGTGGGTTTCGGATAGCGATGAAACAAAACAATATTGAATGTGTATTTTCTTCTGATATTGACCTGTATGCACAGAAGACCTATTTTGAGAATTTTGGTGATATACCAGAAGGAGACATTACTAAGATTAAAGCATCAAGTATACCAAGTTTTGATATCCTTACTGCCGGATTTCCTTGCCAACCGTTTAGTTATGCTGGAAGAAATGAAGGGTTTGAGGATAAAACCAGAGGAACTTTGTTCTATGATATATGTAGGATATTAAAGTATCATAAACCCAAGATGTTCTTGTTGGAAAATGTTAAAGGTTTAAAATCACACAACAAGGGTCAGACACTAAGGACAATAGAGTCTACATTAGAAAAACTTGGATATAATATACAATGGAAAATATTAAACTCATACGATTTTGGTCTTCCTCAATATCGTGAGAGATGGTATTGCGTAGGTTTCCTCAAGCCAGTATATTTTGAATTTCCAGAGGGAAAAAAAGATAAACCTACACTAAGGAAAATAGTTGACATCAACGAAAATAGCCCTAAGTTACGTCTTACTGATTTTGAGATTGAAAGGATTGAACATCACTTCAAAAACGCAAAGCAGGTTTCAAGGGTGCAGCACGATAATTCTAAGTATAATCCCAAAACTAAAAAGGGAAAGCATGGAATTTACTCATTTCAAAAGGCAGACGGCTCATTAAGGTTTCATATTGGAGACTTTGCAAAGACTCAAATCCAGGAAGCATTTTATTCTTGCTTGGACACTTATTCATCAACAATAATAGCTAACCGTGTCCCGAAACTTTGGGACATCAAAAGGAAATTGTCCGTAAAGGAAGCAGCACAACTGCAGGGTTTCCCCAAACGTTTTAAGTTTCCAGTATCCGATACTCAGGCTTACAGGCAGTTAGGAAATTCGGTGAGCGTTCCCGTTATACAGGCGATTATTCAGAATATGTTATACTTTTATAGTATTGCCGAGAAAGACAAATCTCGAGCAACTACCAAAGTATAATATATATGGTTTTTATTGACGATGCTTCAGTAATTCAAAGCTGGCAGAACCTAAACAACAAAACGTATAATAGGTTTTGGGGGTTTCTTGGTGTTTTAAGACAAATTCACGAGCAAGGAGTAAATAATATTTCTCCTGTAGAAACATATCAGGTTTCAGGAAGCAATATTTCAACTTACTTACAGGACATTTTTCATTTTGGAAATGATATCAGAGCATTTGGGGCAAGCAGTTATTATGTCACATTCTCCCAACATTGGAAGAGGAGTATCGCGTCTATTTTCTTGAAAGAACGCCCAAATATATACGACGTTGCCATTGTAGCGACATACCCTTTTGCTTTAGAAAGAGAGTTCACACACCAAGAATTGTTAGAACATTTCTTCATCAATTTTAATTTGACGAGAGAGCATTTTGGAGACAGTGTTGTTTATGATAATTCCACAATTAATTTGGGGTACTCGGCAGCAATACCAGCTAACACAACTGCGAGAAATACTCGTAATACAAAACAGACAATACACAGAGGTATTTGTGGTGCGTTCTCGGTACCCGAATCTCAGTTTAACTTGACGATAGAGTCTGCTCCACATTATGTAGCAGCACATCCGGGTGAACTTACGAGAGCTCCATTTTTTCAGACATTATATCAAAATCCTTCTGTACAGGAGTGCGTATTAATAACTAAATTCGATTTTTCGGATTATTATCCCATTAACACTGAGCCCCCACTCACAGCAGTTCCAGTAGTTCGGGGCAATGGGCTACCACGGAATAAAATTATTTATGGAGCACCAGGTACAGGAAAGAGCTACGAATTAAATAGGCAGGCAAGCAGCGCCGGTTTCTTAAGTAGTAATACCATCAGCCTTACTTTTCATCCCAACTACAGCTATCAACAATTTGTTGGTACTTATAAACCGACACCTCTTTATAAAACTACGGGTGAGCCAAATGTTTCGTACTATGGTAATGATAGAATCACTGTTTTGAATTCACCTCTCAATAAGGAACCGATTATTGATTATTCCTTCGTTGGCGGACCTTTTTTAAAACTATTAATCGAAGCTATCCAGCATCCTGAACAAGACTACCTGCTGATTATTGAGGAAATAAATAGAGCACCCGTATCGGCAGTATTTGGAGATGTATTTCAGTTACTTGACCGTAAAGAAGACGGCTCAAGTCAATATGAGGTTGAGTTTAATACTGATATAATGGCGTACATAAGAAGCAAGGGTATTGAATTTGATAAGATAGGATTGCCATCGAACTTATATTTGTGGGCTACAATGAATAGTGCTGACCAAGGAGTTATGCCGTTAGACGCTGCATTTAAAAGGAGATGGGCATTTGAGTATCTTCCATTAAATTCCAAACAGGACGTCGTTGCTGTTAGAACTATTTCATTCCAAGGCACAAGAATAAATTGGAATCATTTCCGAGAAAAAGTAAATAATAGGCTCAAAGAACTTGGTGTCGCTGAAGACAAGTTAATTGGGCCGTTCTTCCTTGGTGTTTCCGAATTAGAAAGTCAGAATACTATAAAGAACAAACTGCTATTGTATTTAAGAGACGATGTAGTTCGCCATAGTGCTGACAATCTCTTTGTGCATGGCACTTTTTCGGATATCATTGAAGCCTACGATAGGGGAAGTGTTATTTTCAACAACATAACATTTGAAGAAGGAACTAACGGGGAGGATGAATAAATAGCTGCATGGTTACTTATGAAGGTTACATAATCTGTATTGAGGATGAATACATGGCCCTCGAATCATTAAAAAGCCATTTGCAGGGTAATGAGGCAGCATATATTTACCTTCTTGAAAGTGGTTATATAAAATCCAATTCGCGCCAGGATGTTTCCTTTAGCTTCGTTGGTGTAATTAGCCTTTACGACACGGTTCTTTGTATACTTCCAAAATATTATCAGGGGCATAGTCTTTCATCAAAACAAACAATAATTGATTTTACGACAATTATTAAGGTTTTAAAGCGAGTACATCTTTCCTACGAAATACCAGACCAAAGGCATTTGGAAGTATACGAGCACACTCGGTTTAATGAAATATTAGCTGCGGATAAATTTTTAAAAGACTATCTTGAATACGGGATTTATGAAAAAAGTGAACAGGCTTACACACTTAATTCCGAAGGAGAAGTGAATTGGGAAATGTCGATTAACCAGCTGTCTCCCGTTTTTTCTAAGCAGCAGCCCATTTATAGTGATGTCTACACCCGAACAACTATTTCTGAAGACTATAATGTAATTACTGAGTTACATAAATGGATAATTAGAAGATATCTCAACAAATACGGGGAAATATTGGGTTATAATTTTTCATTTGCTGAGGATACGGTAAAAGATTTATCCACCCTTGGTTCAAATGAATATCTAAAAAACGTAGTGAGAAAGGAACTCAATCATACATTTACTGACAGAGAGATTTTATTATTGAAAAGAGTTCTTTCACTTCTCAATTCACAGAATAGAAATATTGACACTCAATTCAATTTGTTTGGTACGGGATATTTCCATGTTGTTTGGGAAGCGGTCTGTGGAGAAGTGTTACAAAACAAATACATGAAATTTAAGTCCCTAATCCCTGAACCATTTTGGAACGATATGGGAGGTAACAAAACTTCGAAAGACACACTTCGGCCGGATATTATTTCTACGGTGGAAGCTGAACAAAGTAAGTTTTTTATTTTTGACGCCAAATACTACAATTTATGTTATGCCTATAGCGATGAATTTCAGGTGAATGGTAATCCTGGAATTCAGGATGTTAGTAAACAATTCTTATACTCCCTGGCATTTAAAGATGTTTCTTACGAGAGAAAATACAATTGTTTTTTGTTCCCCAAACTTGGTAATTCATTTTTTGAAATCGCTGGATTTGTTTCTTTTGACCTATTTAAAGGGACGAAGGTGTTCAACATTTTTGTATCGCCTAATACGCTTTTCAAACGATACTTAAGCAATAACTTTATCAGTGCTGATGAGCTTAATTCAATGTCAGCATTTATTGATAAAGCATAGCCAGCTAACAATGCCAATGGTACTTATTGAACTTGTATGTAACTAATTTTAGCGGGTACGTTATTTGCAAAACATAAATCATGCACAGCCATAGGCATCCCTGTAGGGTTAATTACGCTCAAATATTGGCTAAAATTGGGATGTTGTTGAGGTATCGGAAATATAATGAACACTATGTACTTATGTACATAATTTCCATTTGTTCTTAATTTATTAATGTCAGAAATTATCTCGTTTAGGTTTTTTGTTATTGGTTTTCCCTTGTTCACTACTCCTGTAATGCGAAGGTTCGTATTACATGTTTTTAATTCGATGGCAACATTCTCAAAAGTTATATCAATACCCGAAACTTCTGGTAGCGCCTCGTAACCTGCTTCTTCAAGAATCCTTATTAATTCTACTTTCAGCCAACCTTCGAATTTTGCTCGTATCTGTGCGAATTTCTTTAGACCATTATGTTGAAATATTATAGAGGTAAGATGTGGGTTGATTAGCGCGACTAATTCTCCTAAATTCATTGATACACATGGATATTAAGTGCAATGTTACTATAAAATTGCCCAATTAGAACAAGTATACTTCAAGAAAAAATACTGGCTTATTGGAACGCAAGTATTCCTCCTTAGCTCAGTTGGTTAGAGCACCAATTTCGCTACTACAAAAGCCGCATTCAGAAATTATCCTATGTATTGTATCACAGGTCAATTTTCATACAACAAAAGGTCATTTGACCTGAAAACAGACAAAAAAGAAGATGGAGGAAAGTTTACTGCGAGTTTCAGTGCGGCTAAAATAAAGAAGGAGTTGCAAACGAATATATTGACATCATTTGACATGCTGATTAGAACTGTTGAACAAATTCAGTTGATGCTTTAAAGATGGAGGGCGCCTACCTTTAGCTTCTGGTTGTGGTAAGTCAATACATACCCACAATGTGTTGTAAATATTAATAATCATAAGGAGCTTTCCTGTCTTCCAATTTTTTACGACTATGAAACTAAAAACACCAGCTTGTATGCAAGTCCACTTCTTCGGAACGAAGCGTTCGGAATAAGTCAGCATAAATACATCTGCAGGTCGTTGCTCTTCAATGTTAAATGTATAAAAAGCACTACAATTATATTTTTCCAAGGAAGATGTTTGCCCATATTTGGAATAGTATAACCCTAACGCGATTTTTTCAAAGAGTTTTTTTATTCTGTAATGTTCTGGTGCGATATAAATTCGGCCGTTATCACCAGTAACAAAGGAACGTTTTATTCGCTCATACAAAAAAGGTTTACGCTCTCGTGCACGATTAACAGAGCCGGTTTTCTTTTCTTCCAATTTATAATGCGTACCTACTTCAACCAATACATTAAGAAAATACTCTTCATCAAGGGAAAAATTATTATTACAGGAAGCACAGGCTGGAATTGTAAGGAGATTTTCAGGATATGGTTTTTCGAGTAAACATTTAGGCGGCACATGGTCGCGAGATTCCGCCGGCCTACCGCAATAATAACATTGGCTTATGTCATAATGCTTTTTCATAATACACTTAAATGTACATCATATTTTAGCTCAGTTGGTTTGAGTACCAATCATCTCAGCCTCAAGTCCATTTTGGGAGCAATTCAATGCAAACTATAGAAGTGTCAATCTTGACACAAAATCCAGTCCAAATGACCTGATACTTGATTAAAAGAAGATAAAGGAAAGTTTACTGCGAGTTTCATTGTGGCTAAAAATAAAAAAGCGCTCCATGTTTATTATATACTCGGTATGTTAAAATATGTTTTGGCGTAATTTTAAATCATGGCAAATCGCTACTATAAAATACCACCTACACCATGAGTTTTTTTTTCGGTTATACATCAAAAGGTGCTCTCAATGAATTTACAAGAAAAGAAACGACAGAGTATCCAAAATCATTCTACTCCTTTGTTGACAAAATCGAAATGCTTGAAGATGAAAAATTAGAAATTCATCTTGACTCCATCAGAGAAGAGGATTTTCGGGCTGAAAGCAGCGGGACAAATTATATTCTTGAAGTACCTACTTATAATATTATACTGGAGGTATTGCCACGTGAAATGTACAAGCTCTTTGGTGATGACTCTGTTGAATGTAATTGGTTCAAGATAAAATTGACTTCAACAGAAAATGACACAAGTGTTGATTTGTTTGAGGAAAACGACAATCCTAATATAGGCGACGGGGTTTATACTTCATATATCGAAAAAATTGAAAGGCCCTCTGGGGAAGCTATTGAAGCATTAAAAAAGGCGTTTTCATTAGATGAATTAAAAGATGCCTCAAAAGATGAAATAATAAGGGCACTGTCTCTCTATATGCTCGGAGGCAATGTAATTGCATACAACGTTGGGCAAGGTAATCTAACTGCAATATGCGGGTACGATAATGCGCCGGTTGTTTATGTGGATTTAGGTGGTGGCTGCTACCGAAATGCTTTTACCTATCCCAATCTATTACGTATATGCATCTCATATATGCCCCCTGTAATACTTACTCATTGGGATATGGACCATATATGGACGGCGCATAAAAGCCACCAATTGTTTAAAGGGTTTACGTGGATTGTCCCGAGGCAACCTTTAAACGTAACTCAAAGAAAATTTCTTAAGCGGCTACAACAAAATGGGAATACAATTTTGGTATACCCATCTGTTATGACTCGTATAGATACACCCATTTGCACAATAGTAAAATGTACGGGTCCAGCTACAGATAAAAATGAGTCAGGATTAGCAGTTTATACAGACTTGTTGCGTATTGAAGATGAAAGTCTCAAAGTTCTGCTTCCCGGAGATGCATCCTATACAAATATCTCGCACCTTAATGATACAGACCTTGCAATCGGGGGGCTTATAGCAACACATCATGGTGCTGAATTTCAGGTACACAATACTCCCGTTCCTCCAGCCAATAGCCTTAATAGAATTATTTATTCTAATGGAGTTGGCAACTCATATCGTCACCCGAAAATAAATGCGGTAAATGCGCATCAGGGAGCGGGCTGGAATAATTCCCTGTCGACCAATGCTGGAAGTATTTCGTTTGGGCATATAGTAGCACCAATGCCTGCACCTTGTGGAAATGCAAATTGTGACTTGTCGATTTTTCAATCATTTTAATCAATGGAATCATTCCATGGGTTATATATATATTGATTGAGTAGTTTCGAAAGTTCAGAGAAAATAAGTTTATCCATTTCATTTGGGCCTTTATAGCTCATTTCCCAAAATGGAACACTCGCCGCCGTGATGTTGATTAACTCTCCTGAATTTTTAAACCCCGACGGCACTTTAAAGACATTTCTATATGGCTGTTGATTGTTATTTGGATACAATAACAACACCTCGTTGCATCCTCTTCTGTATGAATATGACAGCATTTGATACATATCCTGCTGTGCAACCCCTCGGCTTTTACCTAATAAATCTTGTTCTGTTCTGACTTTGTATTTAGTGTCAATAATGACCCTCTTTGAGTTATCTTTTTTTAATGTTAGAAGAATATCATGTTGCAGTTGAAACACTTTGTAAGGGACATCAACAAGATGTTTGTCTGATTTTTGATACTCTACTTTCCATTCTGGAAAATGTGTTTGAATAAATCCGGCAATAAAATCCTCGAAAATTAATTCCATGGGGAATAATAAACACCAATGAGGTTGCTCATAAGCACCTGTAGTGTAAAATAATTGATTTAGAACTATTCTGCAGGTTTCAATAATCGGTTCGTAGTCGTTGTAATGTGAATTAAGTCGTATCTTATTTAAATCATAAACGCTACAGGGGATGTCGTTTACCTCATCAAGTATAAAGAGGATTTCAGCCAGTTTATGTAACGTGTCTTCATGCCGGGCTCTTTTCTCCAGTATCCTTGTAACATACTTGATTATTCTGTTTAGAGAATTATCAAATTGAAATGGAGCATAATCACACTCTAAAATATGATGGTTGCCTGTGACAAATCCTTTGGATAGATACCGCTTAAAGTTAATTCGACCTTTGGGGTTTTGTTGCGATTTTTGAATGTGCTCGTATAAAGCAATCGGCTGTTCAGAAATAGTTTTTAATATTTCCGAAGCCATAAGGCTAATGATAATTTCGGGGAAGTCGCTAATCTCAATTGAGTTAAGATTATTCTTAAGGAAAGGCAACTTCCACTTAGTGCAATAACTTAACCAATACAGTATGTGCTGAATATAAATTGACTTATTTACATGAGAGGCTTCCAACTGCCCAAATACTTTAGGCCATATATCGATTTGAATATCCGGTGTGTGAATAAACCCACAATAGTTTTTAGCACGAGCTAAATTTCCATCGAATGATAGAAAATTCTGTTTGTCATTTTCTTCATCTTTTTCTCGAAAGAAATCAAACTCATTCCTGATAGAAATGAGAAATCTCTCTAAGTCTAAACGATTGGGAACCCTTATAGAACTACCATACTCGTAAATGCTATGATTCATCTTGGTCAATAGTTTTACGTTCAACTATATCCCATTGGTAGGTTATTATGTTGTAAGTGATTTTATATGGGCTTTCTTCAAAAATACTCTCAATAATTTCGGTTTTGCTACCAAAGTATTCCATCAATAGTGGAATTACTTTTTTAGTAAGAATGTCAACGATTGGTTTCGCCGATAAGAAGTATGCATGTCCTATTAAATAGTCGGCACTACGTTTCTTTTCATAAATTGCTTTATTAATTGCTTGTAGTAGTAACTTATATTCTAAGTTCTTGATTTCCTCGTATGATGGATAATACCCTACAAATTCAAACCTGCGCCTTAATGCTATATCTATAAGGGATATGGATTTATCTGCCGTGTTCATTGTGCCAACTATATATAGGTTTGGTGGAATATCAAAAAACTCACCATTAGGTAGCTGCAACCTTAAATGATTATCTTCTCCGAGCCGTTTGTCACTTTCAATTAGTGTAATTAGCTCTCCAAAAACTGAAGATATATTTGCCCTATTTATTTCGTCGATAATAAGAACATAGTTTTGTAGGTCTTCACTTTTTGTGGCAGATGCCATCTCCACCGCTTTATTTCTTAACTCATTAATTAGTGGGATGAAGTAGGCATTCATTCCGCCCTTAATACTTCTGGTTCCTTCATATAGAGCTTTAATTGTAGAAATAGACATCGTTTCTCGTTCTACCCCAAGAGAGTTGGTGATAATTAGCGTATTGTCATTTTTCTTTTTTACTGAAAATTTATAATTCGGGTCTGTCATAGGAATTTCCTTTGAAGCACCGCTTTCCAGCATTTCTTTAAAATACTCATCAAAGACTTCTTCAAAATAAGGCGTGTATAATTTTATTTCTTTAGATTTTAGCCAATTCTCTTTTGCTCTTTTACAAATCTTATAAAATACCCCCTCATACCTATTAAATGAAAGTGAAGCATCGTTATTGATGTTAGGTCTAATCCCAACAATAAAATCTTCATAAGAATAGTTTTGATGAAAGGTGATAAAGTCAACCCTTCGGTCGCGTTCATCCTTATTAAGTTCATTTTTGAAGAAGGTATTTGCCTCTAAATAGTCTTTTGCCTTACCATTGTTCACTATTTCGAAGGCGGCAGTTCTGGTGTTGTATGTTTTCCCGGTACCAGGAGGGCCATAAAATATTTGGTTGTGTGGATGACTTAGCATCGGATTTTGTAGGTCGTTGTTTTTTGATGTTATTGCATAATCAGAAGACACTAAGCCATTCTCTTTAAAAGTCTTCAAAAATTCAGGGTACGTGTCTAAATACATATCCACTATTTCTTTTGAGACCTTAGTGGTTGAGAAAGTGTCGCGTCTTAACAATTCAGGATACCCTTCAATTGTGTTAGGCTTGTATTCGAAAAGTTTATCCGCAATCCATTTTACATTCCGACTATGTTTAAATTCATCTTCATTTTCATTGTATTCGTATGGACCAGTTACGATTCCAAATCCCAAAACCTGCATTACACCATTGTTAGCAATGATTACATCTCCAATATTAGCTTCTTTAAACAGCCAAAGGTTCCAGCAGTTGTTAGAGTTTCTTGGGTCAACGTTCATCTTGTTAGCCAGTTCTTCAATGCTGTCATATTGACTTAATGAACCAGTTTCAAATTTAGAGAAGTTGATACTCATTGATTCAGAATCTAAATCATTATTCCAGCGAGAGGCTTGGCTGCCAGGGGAATATTTATAATAGACTATATCTTCTCCCGTAACTGACGAATTATTTATATATATATTCCATAACCTTTCTCCTAATTTCCAAGTAGTTTCATCAGCTTTTTGCTGAGCTTTTAAAAATTCATATAACCTATAAGCTGGAGCTTTCCTTGGGTTACCATAATTCAACTTCAGAGCAATTTTTCGAATAGCTTCATCCTTAAAAATATTAACCAACTTTAAGTCAGAATATAAAAATGCTATTTTCCATTTATACGCAAAACCCAAATCTGCATTTTGGATTGATATGTAATCACCAACCTTAGACGACTTTGCAATGTCGAGAACTATCTTTCTGATAATTTCAAAAACTTCTTGAGCATTAGCGCCAGTATATTTCGATGCCCAGGCATATTGTCCATCAGTAGAGTAGGCCTTTCTGTTGTCAGTCTTTTCGAGATTTTTACGTCTGTAAATGCCAAATTTGTAGGATGAGCCACCCCAAATACTACCAAGGCCCTCAGTTATCTTTTCCAACCAATAGCAGAATGACGTTTTATCAAGGTTTGTATATTCATAGAGAGTCATTGTTTCTATCCTTGAAATTGGCCATTCCTGTAAGAAGTTGTTATACAGGGTATCGAGAGATGTCGAACTCATAATATTTTGAGAGAGGGTGAAGAATTATGGATTAAAGTAGGAATTGCGTATAAAACTTTCCTTAGATAATGGCATAACATAATTTTCGATGATTAGGCATTTGCTTCTACATAGAATTTCAGTAAAGACAATTTATATCTTTAATAAAGTTTTAGCAGTAACCAGTGGTAAGATACTCAAAAGAAAATAAGGTGTTGAAGGTTAATATCTTTTATGAATTATTTAAAGAGTTATGTCTGAAATTCCCTCCAATGGAATTATCCGCATTACATTCACTAAAACCAAGATTGTCGAAGGAGTTTGGTGTTTATATTTTCCTTGACCCAGCAATACCATCACAATATGGAGTTCCGGGACGAATTATTAGAATTGGTTCACACGAACTGCACGAACGGGTGAAACCATCTAAACCTATCACAATGTTCGACCGACTAAAATGTCATTTCGGTGCAAAATCAGGTGGTGGAACTTGTGACAATTCTGTATTTAGACGGCACGTAAGGAACTGTTTAATATCTATTTCTGAACATACCAATGACCTTGATATATATGTAAGTGAATACGTACGACGTCTAATGTTTACCTATGTGTCGATTCCGTTAGTGAACTATAATGATAGAAAAACAATTGAGGAGGGTCTTATCGGCTTGCTTAGCCACGCAGACGGTTACCAATTGAACCCTATTGCAGCCGAATGGTTAGGCTACAAAAGCATCAATAAATTAGTTAGCAAATCACAATTATTCAATGTTGACCATACGCAGCCAAATGCTTTGCCTGATGATGTTTTTTTCGAAAAGTTGGGACACTATATAAATCAAATGTAGCCAAATTCTAAGGCAGGTTTTAGTGCGTGGATGCTCAGTTGGTTCGAGCATAAATTACATCCAACCATCAAGTCATCAGCGTACAAGCTATTCACATTAGGAACTTCAAAGTGTAAGATTGCCTCACAGTCAGAAAAGGGAAGAGAGGAACTTCACCGCAAGTTTCAATGCTAATAATAATAACTCCTCCTTAGCTCAGTTGGTTTGAGCACCAAACACCTCTCTATTCAAGTCCTATGGGAAATATTTCCCAAATTATATTTAAAATTATTCAAGTGTCAATCTTGACAATTTCAGGTCGTTTGACCTGATACTGGACTAAAAAGAAGATGCAGGAAAGTTTATTGCGAGTTTCAATGCGGCTAAAAATAAAAAAGCGTTACATTTTAGTGTAACGCTTTGTAAACCAGTGCTCCCCCTTCAGGACTTGAACCTGAGACCCCCT
>JADHED010001645.1_pt1 | contig 17990 bp, 16 predicted proteins | sample 8952041 | NCBI WGS metagenome assembly JADHED01 (sample SAMN16124423, study PRJNA663239) | bioreactor sludge metagenome | isolation source: sludge (control) | place: India:Bengaluru | collected 2018-09-08
TGCTCAGCCCCCATCAAACTGGTTCTTTTCATCCATTCAAAACGTCGAAATGCCATTTTTTGACGCTCAGGTCATAGGCCTTTTGTGCTTCAAGCAGGGCAATGAGTGCCAGGCAGTCCGAAACACGTTCCCGTTTCGCAATGCTCTCATCGGCTTTCATCTGGGCTATTGCCGGTTGGCCACTGCGGATGGCCGACAGCGCGGTGAGATAACTGAGAGAGGAAACACCGGGATTCTGTTGAGACAGTTGCTGGAAGGTTTCTGTTGCAGCAGCGGCTTTTCCAGAATGCAAATCCTGAAGAGCATGATCCATGGCGGCCCAAAATTCCGGAGAAGCCTGAGAGGTTTCTTTTGTTTGTTCCTGAAGAAGACGTTTTCGCCCTTCTTCAACACCCCACTTCCAGACAAAGAATGAGCAAATGAGGGCTGTCAGGATGACCAGTACGAGGGCCTTCCGGATTTGGATGGGTTGGGAGGTCAGGTGGCGAACAAGACGAAAAAACTGAACCAGCAAATCCCGGGATCTGAGACTGTTGTTGCCTGTGGGCGGGTCTGCCTGTTCGTCTGTCGACGTGTGGTTGGGAAGAAGTGATTCCTTGGACTGGGCTGAGGAGTCTTTCTCCTTTTGGGGTTTGGCAGAAGTCGAAGGGACGAAGGGGGTTTTGGGAGTTTGAGCGGCGGATTTTTGCGCGGAAGAAAGATCGGGGTTTAACTGAAGGGCTGGTGGCAGATCCTTTTTTTCATCCGCCTTTGGGGAATGACCATCCGAATGACGGGGAGGAATTTTTGACATGATCTTTTGTGGCGTTTTTTAGCGGCAGGATTAGGGAGCTTTCTGCGGGGTCGGGGGCAGGGAAAGGGATTGCGGTTTCCAAGTCGGCAGTGCAATCAGTTTTTGAAAGGCCTCTTCTTTGTGCAGGGGGATGAAACTGGAGTCTTGCAGGATCATGGCACGGGTCGGGAGTCCCCCCAGAGAAATGGCTTTTTCGGCAGCTTCATAAAAACCGGGCAAGTCGGATTGGGAGTAGCAGGCACGGGCAAGAAGGTAGTAATTCGGTCCGAAATCCGGTTCTATCTTGACCAGCTTTTGCGCCGGTTCCAGAGATTTTTCGGCCTGTTGATACATTTGATAATGATTGATGGCAAAGCGCAAAAAGTCCGGATTCTCGCCCAATATCTCAAGTCCCTTGGAAAGATATTCGTCGGCTTTGTCGGATTGGGATGCCTGTGTGTAGAAGAGAATCAACTGTTCGAGTGCTTCACGGTTTGCGGGATTTTCCACAAGGGCACTTTCCAGTCGGAGCATTTCTCCCTGAACTTCCTTGCGCAATTTGGCGTATGTTTTCAGTTGCTGGAGAGAAGAGCTCTTTGGATCTTCCCGAAGAGCTTGTTCAATACGCTTCAAACTCTCATCAAATTCTCCTCTTTCCCACTGTAATTGCATCAGGGAATGCAGTGCGTCTCCTGCGCCGGGCCAAAGCTCAAGGGCTTCGCTGTAAGCCTTTTCAGCTTCGGGAAACATTTTCCAGTGTCGGTAGATGTTTCCCATCGTGATCCTCAGTTTGGAAAAAGATCTTTGGGCGTCGAAGTCGGATCGGAAGGCCGGATTTTCCAGAAGGCGTTTTTTGTAGTCGGCCCAGAAAGCAAAATCCCGGACCACGGCGTCATCCGGCAGTTTTTCCAATTTGGTTCTGTTCAACTGGTAAATCAATCCGTGTGGGATGGCGTAGTCGTAAGTCCATTCAATCGGGAAGCTTTCCTCAACGAAGAATGGATGTTCCCCCCGGTTCTGATTCCAAATCCAGTGGAGCACGGCGCTGAAAGGTCGGATGGCATCCACGGCCTCGAGGCGTTTTCCTGTCGCAGGATCGGGAATTGCGGCCGCAGTCACAGCCCTTTGCATTTCCGGCAACGAAGGAAGGAACAAGGGTTTCTCGGGATAAGTGCTTTCTCGTCCGAGCCATCGCTCAAAACGATTCTTTGGAGCCGGACGATTCGGGCCGTATTGATCCTGCAGATACTTCATGTAGAACGGCTCTCCCAGAGCGTTCTGTGTCATGATGTAAAGATCCTTCCGATTGAAGTCCGGATCCCGTTTTCCGGCGGACGGCAGGGAACTTTCGCCGAAGATCATATAGGTGGAGACAAACCGGCCTGCATCCGTTCCTCCAATCACAATGCTGCCTTTGGGAAGATCTTTAAGGATATCGTATCCGTATTGCCATCCGAACCACCGATCTCTTTGGCTGGCCTGTCCATAATTGACAACCAGCGGCACCAAAGGCAGCAAGAACAAGACGTGCCGGATTGGGAGCAAAGCAGGGAAACGGCGAAAAAGAATCCTGAGAGCAAAAAAGAATCCTGTTCCGCACAGCAAACCAAAAAGGAGATTGGTGTAGGTGTGATATGGCATTTGGAGCCACCAGCCATTGACATCACACTCCGCTTTGTCCAACAGGGGTTGCAGGAAAGCGGCCAAAGCAAACGCCGTGAGAAGAATGGAAATCCATGTTCGCCTGCGGGAGTCCGGCAGGAAAAAGAAGGCTGCCAGTGCCGCAAAGAAGGCAATGATCGCCAAAGGGGTGAAACTTTTCAGGAGTTTGAGACAGAAAAAAAGAGGCCATTCTCCCACCCGATGGAACAGGGAATCATTTTTTGGCGGAGTAAGTGGTGCGGGAGAGGATGGGGGGGGAGGAGTGTTTGCTGCCGGGACGCCCACCAAAGGTCCCAATGCCCGCAGGCTCTGCGCTGTGAGGCTGCCGCTGTATTGGGAGCGATTGAATGAATAAAAAAATCCCCCGGCCTCTCTGGTATAACCCCAGTTCATCGGGGGATTGGTCGAGGAGGCAAAGGGCAGATAGGCGTAAGGCAGCAGTCCCAATCCCACAGCGAATGGCAGAAGGGCAATGAGACGCCAGCGCACACGGTTTTTCCTTATGTGCACATAGAAAGCGGTAAGGACAGCCAGGCAATAAAATGTCCGGACAGAAGCTTTCAGGACCAAAGCATCATGGGAAAGAATGGCGAGTGCCAGATAGAACAACTCGGCTGTCAGGAGAGCGGCAATGATGAGATCCCAAAACATTCTTCTCCTGACAAAGAAAACAGCCAGGAAGGGGAGGGGGGCCAGAGCGATAGTCAGTTGATGGTTGCCGAATGCAAGAGACAGAAAGAAAAAAACAGCCAAAAGGAGATCCAGGCGGTGTGGACGACCTATCCAGAGATAAAGGGTGAAAAGCATGCAGGCAACCAACAGGGCATGAAGTGTGTAGATCTCCGTGATGACCGCCTGTGACCACATGGAGAGGCTGAAGGCGAAAAGCAGGCTGCTGGAAAGCGCCGAAACGGTGGCCAGTCCGAACGGTCCGTGCAGTTCTTCGGGAAAGAGCCACCGGAGAGAACTTCGACAGAGAGAGGCGGCCAGCCCAACCGAAAGAGCACCCAAGACACCGCTCAGAAGATTGATTTCCCAGGCGGCATTTCCAAGCGGCAGGAGGTGGAAGAGCCATGCCAGCATGGTCCACAGGGGATAGCCGGTCGGATGAGGCACTCCGAAATGTTGTCCGGCTGTGATGAATTCGCCGGAATCCAGCAACGTCACGCTGGGTGCTGTTGTCAGAAAATACACGCAAAAGCTCAGGCCTGCGGCGAGTATCCCGACGACAATATCGCAGCGATCAAACGTTCCCGGATTTGATCTTCGGGACACGGAAGTCATGCTTTTTTGGGACTCCCAGAATGTGATAAAAACTCCTCACACGCCGGAACAAGGAATTCTTTTCCGGGAGATCTGCGGATACAAAAGGGAAATTCAGGCCTGTTTCTTACGATAACGGCTCTTGAAGGCCGCAAAGCCAATGAAGATGACAATGGCTGCCGCTGCGAATGTGGGTTCAGGAATAGCCAAGGGGTCTCCCAATTCGACAAGCCAACTACCCACAGAGGGTGATGCGCTGATGTAGGGACTCCCATAATTGAACCGGTCACTATAAGTCATTCCATAAACGCTGTTGGACGAGTATTGGTAAATAATATTCGCGTACTCGTTGTAGTAACCGTTGGTGGATTGGATGTCGGAGAAAAGAACAATGTTTGTCAGGTTCCACCAATCTCCACTGGGAAGTTCTCCCAGAGGAATCCCGGGATATTGATCCACAATGTTTGTACTCCCCGGCAAACCGGCATCATATCCGGTGGAAATTTCTCCGGGGATTTGGGCATAAACAATTTGGGCCGCAGGTGTTCCCCCACCGTTTACAAAGCCATTGCTGGTGACGAAATTGGAGAAATCCAACCATCCCGCCCCTCCCAGGGAAATATTCGTGCTCCCATTTGCCGGGGAGTAATCTCCATAGTAAGTGAAGGCGGCGGCCAAGTCGCTTTGATTTGTCCCAGGGGTGACTTGGAAGACAACGTTGGAAAAGGTTTGGGAATTCGTGCTGATGGGAGTGCCTCCAACGGCATAGCCCAAGGTTGTCACAAGGATATTCCCTGTGGCATTCATTGCGTACCCGTTTGTTGTTGAACTCACCTGATTGGTAAGGACAAAGACAACATTTGCATTTGTGTAGGCCACGTTCGTGGAAGGAACCGGCACAGTATTGAAACCGCTGGAATTGCTGAACACCGTTGTCGTATTCGTCAATGAGCCGAAATACGCGGAGAGGTTTGTATATCCGCCAAAATCCGCCGCATTGGCGTGCCCCGCACCAAATTGGGTCGGCCCCAGTACACGTGTGACGTGCCCGCTTCCGTTGGTGAGAACCGTGTTGGCGGCACCACCGGTAATCTGTTGGAAATCGGCCAACATGGCGGCAGTGGTTGCCGGAGACGGGTTGAAGCCGACAGTTTTCCCGACGGTGGGACCGGTTGCATTGCTGGAGGAATAGGCCGTGATCCGGACAGGAGCCGTAAAATAGTTGATGGCCGTGATGTCGCCTTGATCGTTGACGTTATTCCCGTAGTAGGTCAACTCAATGGCCGTGTAGGGGATGTTGTAATTCGGATCCACTGTGCTGCTGGGACTTGGCGCACTGAGTGAATAATTGGAAACACTGAGCGGTGCACCGTAGGAAACCCAGACCACCGCCGAGGGAGCATTGCTTGTCCAAGTGAGACCTCCTGCGCTGATGACGTCTTGAAGAAGAACGGGATTGGCAAAGACATTTCCCACCACGGTATTCGTTCCCTGCATGTTGGTGTAGGTGTTCCATACCAGTTGGTTTGTTCCGTAAGTGACTCCCGGAACATTGTCGGGAGTAGGGGCTGTGGCAGGATTTTGCCCTCTTTGAATGGTGATCCACGTATTTGTGGGGGTGTATACTGTTCCGGAATTTGTGAAAATCATCGTCAAATCCGAGGCTCGAAGAGGAGCCAGGGCAGCCGTTGCCAGTATCAGTTGGGCGAAGAAACCACAAAACAGACGGTTTTTCATAAAAAAAGCCTCCTTTTTACCATTTGCCAGTTGACGAACTGACACACAGCAGAATCATTTCAATTACAGAAACCCGAGTCAACGAAAAATATGACTCCAATCAAAAAGGAGTTGCTGAAAATCAGAACTGTCTGAGAAACCGGAGATCGTTTTCGACGAGCATCCGGATGTCCGGGATTTTGGTGAGATTCATGGCCAGGCGGTCGAGGCCGAAGCCGAAGGCGAATCCGGTGACCACCTCGGGGTCGTAGGCCCGGTCGCCGCGGCGCTCGCAAATGGCTTCGAAGACGGCAGGATCGACCATGCCGCATCCGGCGAGTTCCATCCAACGGTTGCCGAGGGCTTCGGTGCGGATGTCGATCTCGTAGCTGGGTTCGGTGAAGGGGAAAAAGTGCGGGCGGAACTGGAGGTCGGTTTCCGGACCGAAAAGTTCACGGAAGAAAAACTCCAGGGTGCCTTTGAGGTCGGCGAGGCTGATGTTTTCACCCACGCAGAGGCCTTCCATCTGGGTGAATTGGGCCAGATGGGTGGCGTCGACTTCGTCCCGGCGGTAGGCAGCACCCGGGGCGATGATGCGCACGGGCGGGGGGCAATTCTCCATCACCCGGATCTGGACGGTGGAGGTGTGCGAGCGCAGGAGGCGTCCGTCGGGCAAATAAAAGGTGTCCTGCTCGTTCCGGGCGGGGTGGTCGGGCGGGGTGTTCAGGGCATCGAAACAATGCCATTCGGTTTCGATGTCGGGGCCGTCGGCAATGGAGAAGCCCATCCGGCGGAAACACTGAACTGCCCGGTCCATGAGCTGGGTCAGCGGATGAAGGGAACCGGCGGCGGGAAAGGTGCCGGGGAGGGTCAGATCCAGCGAGGAGACCGCTGCGGCATCCGCTTCTTCCAGCAGGGCCATCTCACGGGACTCCAGAGCTTCGGTGACTGCCTGGCGGAGGTCGTTGAGGAGTTTGCCAAAGCGAGGACGGTCTTCCTTCGCGACATGGCGCATGCCTTCGCTGAGGGCTGTAATCGCTCCGCTTTTTCCAAGAAAACGCACCCGCGCGGCGTCCAATGAGGTCCGGTCGGTGACGGCCCCGATGACTGCCAGCGCTTCGGTGCGCAGGACTTCGATTTGTTGCTCCATCAATTTGCTGGCACGGAAAGCCGGACCATGATCCGCGGCAGGGGGCAGGTGTCCCCATTGCCGCGGTCATTGAATGGTCCCGGGCTCAGGCGGCCTTTTTTGTCTCGAGGGCGGCCTTGGCCTTGGCGGCAATCTGGGCAAAAACCGCTTCATCCTGGATGGCGATGTCGGAAAGAACCTTCCGGTCGATCTGGATGTTGGCGGCCTTGAGCCCTTCGATGAAGCGGCTGTAAGTGAGTCCCTGGGCGCGCACGGCGGCGCTCAGGCGGGTGATCCACAGGGCGCGGAAGTTGCGCTTGCGGGTTTTCCGGTCCCGATAGGCCCAGTATTTGCCCTTCATCTGCGCGTCTTTGGCGTAGCGGAAGAGTTTGGAACGACGTCCGCGGTATCCCTTGGAAGCGTCGATGACGCGTTTCCGGCGGGCGCGGCTGGCGGGAGCATTGGTTGCTCTTGGCATGGTTTTTCACCCTGCTTTCGCAGGGTCTCCTTGGAGCGGCTGTTCGTTTCGTGGGATCCCGGGACTCGCCTGCTCCGTCATCCCCGGAAAAACTCCGGGGCAGTCCGTGGGATCGAATAAAAAATCAGTGGCTGAACGGAAGGTTCGCTTTGATGCGATCCACGTCGGACTCATGCACGAGAGTGGATTTCGCCATCTTGCGCTTGCGCTTGGAGCTCTTGCTGGCAAGAAGGTGGCGGCGGCTGCTCTTGGCACGCTTGATTTTGCCGGTTCCGGTGACCTTGAATCGTTTGGCCACGGACTTGCGGGTTTTGCTGCGGGCGATTGGTTTTGGCATGGGAAAAGTCCGGCAGGATACCAAGCAGGGAGGGCATTGCAACCAGAAAATACCGAAGAATCGGTTGCCGGGGGGGATTTTGCCGGAGGTTATTTCATTTCCCGGATTTTTCCGCCGGACTTGCGGATGATGGCTCCGATCTCGCGTTTGTCCTCGGGGTCCATTTCGAAGCCGATGAAGTGGATCTTGCAGCCTTCGGTGCCCTGGAGCGGGCCGGAGGTGATTTTTTCGATTTCCTTCCAGGGGATGTTTTCGATGGGACCGGAGGGCTTCCATTGGAAGCTGGCATCGGAGATCAGAAAAATCACATCGGGTTGCATCTGGGAGGCCAGTTCCAGAACACCGGCAAGTCCGCGTGGGTTGCTCTGGACTTTCCCGGAGGCTCCCATGGTTCCGGTGTCGACCCATTCCGTCTTGATCCATTCCAGGGCGGCCGCGCGGTTCTGGTCGGTGGCGGGGAGGAGTTCCTTGTTGAAGGGTTTGTAGTTTTGGGTGAACTGGATGATGCCGAAGCGGGCGCTGACGGGGAGCTTGCCGATCAGGGCGGCGGTTTCTTCCTGGATTTTGGAAAGGGGAACACCGGCTTTGGCGGCCTTGTTGACCACGCTGGTGGAGACATCAAAAAGGAGAAGGATGCGTTTTCCGGTGGATTGGATGCCGAAAAAGCTCATGCCGACACCGCCGAAGCCCCCCCCACCCGAGCCGCCTGTGCCGAGGCCATTGCCGAGACCGCCGGAACCGGCAAGGCTGGAGACTTGGTCGGAGACGATTTCGCTGGGGTCGAGCGGAAGCATTTGATCCATGTCCATCTTCGGCAGCTCCGGGAGAGCGAAGGCGGTGGGGCGGATGCTTTGCATTTTGTCGTTGAAACTGGGCTTGGGGGCCATGCCGTCGAACGAGGCCATGTTCATCTTGTGTTCGCGTTGTTTGGCGGGCAGGCGAATGTCGCGCACGGCTTTGAATTCCGCGGGGGGATCCGAAAAATACCTGGCGACGATCACGACGCCGGCCACAATTCCCGCGACGAGATGGATGCCGATGCTCACCAGGATGATGGTGATGATGAGGCGCCGGAGGCGTTTTTTCTGGGAAGAGGGAGTGTCGGGCGCGAGAGTCACAGTCATTCTTCTTCTCCTGTTGCCCCGGCAAATGTCACGCCCTGGATGCCGGCTTTGGCGCAGACGTTCAGGACATCCACGACCCGCTGGTGGTGGGCGTTGTCCGAGACATCCAGGGTGATGAGAGCCTGGCTCTTGTTGGCGTCCGAGGATTCCTTGAAGCGGGTGAGTGTGGCGAGCAGGGCGGGGAGATCCTTGCTGTCCGGCTTGTCGAGGCCGAGGTCGTTGAGGATGACCTGGCCGTTGTCCTCGATGGTGATGCGTTGTTCGTCGGGGATGTCGAGAGATTCTTCCTGTGCGACGGTACCGGGCAGGGTCATGCTCATGTCCGCCTCGGGCTTCACGGGTTTGGAAGTGAGGATGTAGAAGAAAAGAAGCAGGAAGCAGACGTCGATCATGGGGGCGATCTGCAACTCGATCTGAGGGTGTTCGGTCCGTTTCATTTCTGAAGCACTCCGAAAATAACCTCAACGGCACCGGCTTCGCTGGCGACAGCCATGACTTCCTTGATTTTTTTTCCGGGAGTTCCGGAGTCGGCGCGGATGTAGAGTTTGAGCGGCGGATAATCCTTGAAGCGTTGTTTCAGGTGGGCGGTGAGTTCCTTGGTTGTCACCGGTCTGCTGCCGCTGAAGATCTGGCCGGTTTCGTCGATGTTGACCACGTCGCGGTCTCCTTCATCCACCGGGATTTTTCCTGTGGAGGCGATGGGAACCTTGATGTCGAGGAGTTTTTCCCCCTTGGTGATCTTGCCGGCGAGCATGAAGAAGAAAAGCAGGAGCAGTGTGACGTCGATCATCGGGGCGATTTGCAGCCCGACTTCGTCGTGGTGGACCCTGCGCATGCGTCGGCGGGTGGCGGCCATGGGAAGTTACTCGGTGGCGACGGCTTCGGTGGTTTCGGCGTAGACCGGTTGGGCGGAGGGGGCAGCGCCATGGGCCTCCCCGGTAAACAGATCAAGGATGTGGGAGAGCGCCTTGTGGACGTCCGCCATGTTCGTCGTCAGCATCCCGCGGAAGAAGAAGTAGAGGAACATGGAGGGAATCGCCAGCAGCAGGCCGCCGCCGGTGGCGATGAGTGCCTCCCCGATTCCCTTGGCGAGGTCGGTGGCCTCGGCTTTCCCCGCAGTGAGGGCGCTGAAGCTGGTGATCATGCCCGCGACCGTGCCCAGAAGGCCGATCATCGGGGCCAGGACGGCGAAGGTGTTCAGGTAATTGACGACCACCATCATTTTGGTTTCCTCACGGAAGCAATCGTCGGCGACGGAATTTTCCATGGCTGTTTTGTTGAACATGTCGCGTTCGAAATTTGCCTTGGTGATGGCTCCGGCGAGGACGTGGGTGAGGAGACAGGGATTTGCGTGGCAGAAGTCATAGGCGGATTGGAGGTCGCGCTGGCCCATGAGATTGTTGAGATGGGCGACAACGGCCGGGGGCATGAGTTTTGCTTTCCGGAACATGATCCCGCAATAGGCGCCGAGGGCGACGACGGCGACCGAGCAGAGGGCGATGAGGTGCATGATGGGACCTCCTTCGCGATAGAGATCCAGAAGACTCTTGTCGCTGGAGACTCCCATGGCACTCGCCGTGGAGGGAAGGAATGTGGCGGTCAGGGTGGCCAGGATGACAATGCTCGAAAAGAACCCGCCCGTGCGTTTGCGCGGGATGACCGATTCAGGATTTCTTGGTGGTGTTTTTTTCATGGGATTGTTTTTGTGGTTTGACTTCGGGTGATTCGGGGCCGGCCATTTCCTCGCGTGCTTCCTTTTCCGGATCGATGGCCCGCTGGGCTTCGGGGAGGGAGGCGATGAACTCTGCGGCGGGTTTGGCAAATTTTGTGCCGGGGTAGATGGTGATGATGTCACGTGCACACTCGAGGGCTTTCTGGCTTTCCCCGGCGAGCTGGTAAATGCCGGTCGCGCCCCACAAGCCGCGGGCGGCCGGTTCGGTTTCGGAGCCGACGAAGAGGGAGGGGTAGAGATAAAGGTCGAGGACTTCGTTGTAGAGGCGATGGCGTTCGGGGATGACATAAATATCCTCTTCCCAGCGTGGATTTTCGCGGAGGAGCTTGCGCAGGGAGTCTTCTGCGGCTGTGGCGAGGATGTATTTGGCTTCGATAAGCACGACCGGATTTTCCGTGATACCGGCCAGCTCGACAGCTTCCTGGACGGCTTCCTTCGCGCGTCCGGTCGCCACCATGGCGCGGAGGCGACCCTGCCGGGCGGACAGTTTGTCGCCGGGATCCCAGGCGGTCTCCTCGATTTTTTTGAAAAGATCGAGAGCCCGGGCGGCCTGTGCGGGGTCCCCGCCCTGAAGAAGCTGATCGCCAAGGAGGTTGCCGATCCGGGCGGTCGGAGAGCGGGAAACGGAGAGCCAGGGCTCTGCTTTTGTCCATGCGGCTTCCAGGTCTGCGAGAGGGGGGGGAGAGACGGCCCCGAGAATGGCCTCACGTGCCGGATCGGGGGCAAACTCAATGTGCTCCACATCTTTGCGCGCAATGGAGACAGAGGCGAAGACAGGAGGAGTTTCCGGTGTGGCTCCGGGAGGAGGCGGAAGGGGGACTTGAAGCCGGAACTGGAGATCGTCCAATCCCGAGAGACGTCCGGACCGTTTCTCTCCGCTCTGGAGGAAAAGGACATCCTGTGCGGAGAGGAGAGAAGAAGAAAGAAGAAGGAGAGTAAAAAAGCGTTTCATCCTTTTGGACTTTCTTCGGGGATTGGTCCGCCGAGGGCCTCGAGCCGTTCCTTGGCGCGTTGGGATTCGGGGAAGACGGCGAGATCGATGTTGGCCGTGAGTTCCTGATAGGTCTTTCGGGCACTGAGGGAATCCTGCAATTTTTCAAAGGCTTCTCCGCTGCGGAAGTAGGCTTTGGCGACCCATTCGCCCCAACGTCCATGCATCACGTAGATGCGCTGGAAATAGGGGACGGCGAGATCGGGGCGTCCCTCGGCCATGTGGATTTCCCCGATCCGGTAAAGAGCCTCCGCTTTTTCCTTTCCGGTCGAATATTTGTTGGCCAGGACGGATTCCAGAGAGGCGAGAGCCGCAGTTTTTTCACCCCGTTTTTTTTCGAGATCCGCCTTGGCGAGGAGGACGCGTCCGAACACCGGAGAGCCAAGGGTTTCGCGTTCGAAGCGCTCGAATTGGTCGAGAGCTTCCCGGTCGTGACCGCGTTGCATTTCCAGAAAACCGAGGTTGGCGAGAGCGCGGTCTTTTTGTGGGGCGCGGGGGTTCCATTTCACCAGGTCGCGGGACATTTGTTCCCCTTCCTTCTCCTGGCCGGCGGCGAGGAGGGCTTCCGCGAAATCCGAAAGGAGGAGCGGGTTGGTGGTCTGGACATCGGCGAGTTGGGAGGCGGCGAGGAGGAGTTTCTGCGATGCGGCCGGGTCAGCTTTTTTCAGGGCGGCGGCCCGGGCCCAGAGCGTGCGCATGGCGAGGGTTTTTTTGCCGGATTTTTCGGCCTCGCGCTGAAGGTCTCCGAGGAGGGCAAGATATTGTGCGGGAGCCTCTTCTCCTTTGTAGAGTTTGGCGAGCGGGGAGAAGAGGTCCTCGACGGTCCGGATGGAGGGATCGTCTCCGTGTTCCCGGATGGCCTGCCAGTAGATTTCCCGGGCTTTTTCGGGTTGATCCTTCTGGCGGTAAATCCAGCCGATGTTGAAAATGGCTTCCGCCACGCGGGGGCTTCGCGGGTTTTCTTTCTGGAAGGTCAGCATCAGATCCAGAAGGCGGTCGTATTCCTCCATGAGTTTGAGAGCCTTTCCGGACTTGAAGACCCCCTCTTCGTAAAAACGGGTGTCGGCCCTGGGAATGCCCTTGAAGGCGGCGAGGCCTTCCTCCATCTGCCCTTCATTCATCAGGGCATCGCCGAGAAGGATGCGGGCTTCGCTGTTTTCCTCGTGACCGGGCCAGGCCCGCATGTAGGAGCGCAATTCCTTGATGGAAGTCTGGTAATCTTCCATCTGCTGTGCGCAGTAGGCTTTGCGGAACACGGCGCTTCCGGCGTATTGACCGTCCTTGTATTTCCGCAGGTAGTCATCCAGGGCGTCGCGTGCTTTCGCGAATTGCTTGTCGAGCGAATACCCCATGCCGAGCCAGTAGGCGGCGGCTTCCGCCAATTCGTGCTCCGGGTATTTCTTTCCGAATTGGGCGAAGGTCTCGACGGCTTCCTGGTTTTTCTCCGCCAGGAGCAGGGTGAAGCCTTTCATGAAGAGGGCGCGGGGGGCAAAGTCGGAGTCCCCCTTCAAAACTTTGTCAAAAGTGGCAAGTGACTCGTCGAATCGGCGGTCTTTTTGTTCGGCGATTCCTTCAAGGTAGAGAACCATCGGGAGACTTGGGGAGGCGGGGAATTTGGCCGCGAAGGCCTGGGCGGCTTCGACCACCTTCGGCCAGCGTTCGATCTCAAACCATGTCTGGGCGAGATTGACCGATGCGCGTTCCACGATGGGATCGGGGGGCATCCGGGCCAGCATGTCTTCCAGGATGAGGGCCGCCTCGCGATAGCGTTTCATGGCCTGATAAGCCGTGGCCAGCCTCATGCGCAGGGCGGCATCGAAACTGGCGATCTTCTGGAAGTTTTCGATTTCGCGCTTCACCTTCTGGATGAGCTGGGTGAGGAGGAATTTGGTGTAGGGATCACCGCGGGGATCGGCTTCGACCGCCAGAAGCCGGTTTTGAAGCCGCTCCAGCCTTTCTTCCTGATGTTTGAGGAGACGTTCGGATGTCCAGACCCGTTGGAGACACAGGATGGCTTTGCGGTATTCCCCCGCTTCGAGCCAGCGGTTGCCGAGTTCGAGAGTGAGGGTCTGGAATGTCACCAATTGGGTGATGTTCGCCATGCGGGGATATTCTTCCTCGATGACTTTCATGGCGGCGTCATTCTGATTGTCTTCCAGAAGCGAGTAGAGCTGAAGGATGACGGCGCGGGAGCGATTGTCCGGCTCCATGGTTGGCTTGAGCGAGGCGAAGTATTCACCGGCTTCCTTGTATTTTTCCTCCAGGAGCCATGCGGAGCCGATGAGGATGCGGGCCTCGGGGATCTTGATGGCGGCGGGAAATTGTCGGACGTAGGATGGGTTTCTTTCCGCACCCGGCGGGAAAAGCTTGAGAAATTTTTCCAGGGCTTCCCGGGCTTCGGGGTAGTTTTTGTCCTCCATCTGGGCGACGCCCAGCCAGAACTGGAGTTCCTGAATCTCCGAGGGTTGGATGGGGGGCTGTTGTTGGAGGGCGGTTTGGATCGGGTCGATGGCATCGCCGAATTTCTTCAGATGGATGAAGCACATCGCATGGCGGAAGCGGGTGCTGCGGATGGCTTCAGCCGCTTCCTTGGACTGCCCGAAGTCCGACAGGAACTTCTCATAGAGTCCGGCGGCTTCCGAGTATTTCCCATCCAGGTAGAGCCGCTCGGCATTCGTGTAGTATTCCTGCGCGGTCAGTCCTTGAGCCTGGGTCGTTCCCTGTGCCATGCTCTGTGGGGCGGCCACCCAGAGGGCGGTTGCCTGAGCCAGAATGAGGAACAATCCGGAGACTTTCACAAAAAACAACAATAAGGGACTTCTTGACTGTTTTTACCAAAAGCCCTTTGTGACAATTTTGTAACAAAAGGTCCTGATCATGAAGGAACACAGCAATAACTATGCCGCACTGGAGAGCGCGATTTCGCGTTGGATGGCTGTCGGAGGGGACGATTTTGGGGATTGGGCTCTGAAAGTTCATGTGTTCCAGCGGGAGAACAATCCGGAGTATGCGGCATTTTGTGCCGGATTTCCGTCGCCGGAACGATGGCAGGACATCCCGGCGGTGCCCGTGGCTGCTTTCAAAACAGCGGGGTTGAGGTCGTTCCCGGAAGAAAAGACGATCCGGACGTTTGAAACGAGCGGCACCACAGGGGGAGGGCCGGGGAGGCATCATTTTTGTTCCCTGATATTGTATTTGCATGCCGCAACCCGGGGTTGGACAGGGGCGGGGTTGCCTGTGGAAGGTCTGATTTCCCTGATTCCCTCCACCACCGTGGTGCCCACCTCTTCCTTGAGCCAGATGGCATCGTGGCTGGTTCCGAGGGAGAATTTTTATTTCAACCGATGGGAGGAACTGTGGGAGCGGCTCCAGAGATCGAAGCGGGTGATGCTTTTTGGGACAGCCCTGGCCTTTTTGGATTTTTTTGAATGGCTGGGATCCCGGAGTATTCGGTTGCCGGAAGGGAGTCTTGCCCTGGAAACCGGCGGCTACAAGGGGACGCGTCGCGAAATGCCCAAGAGCGATCTTTACGGGCTTTTTCAGGAGCGACTGGGCCTGGTTCCGGATGCGGTTTGGAATGAATATGGAATGACGGAATTGAGTTCCCAGTTTTACACAAACGGGTTGGGGCGTCCCCACCGGGCTCCTCCGTGGGCAAGGGGGCTGGTGGTGAATCCCGAAACAGGACAGGAGGTGGCGGACGGAGAGACCGGCATCCTGAGACTCTTTGATGTGGCGAATCTCGGCTCGGTCTGTGCCATTCAAACCCGTGATCTGGCGATCCGAAGGGGAGGAGATTTCGAGTTGATCGGTCGTGATCCTGCGGCATTGCCCCGGGGATGCTCGCTGACTGCGGAAGAACTGCTCGCATGAAGACACGGGATCGCGCGGAGGCGTTGGCACGGGCGGCCGCCCATTTTCCGGAACTCTGCCCGCCGACGGCAAGAGACTTGCTCGAGGGGGTGCGACTGGAGCTGGGGCATGAGGAAATGTTGGACGGGTTCCGAACGTATGGGGGGCACCTGACCATGGCGATCGCACCCCGAACGATCCTCCATGTCCTGAGTGGAAACACTCCGCATGCCGCGCTCCAGTCGATGTTGCGGGGGCTGCTGCTGGGGGCTCACAATCTCGTGAAATTCCCTTCTTCCGGACTGGGGCGGCTGGAGCACTTTGGAGATCTTTTGCCACCAGCCCTGGCCGCGAAGCTGGAGTGTTCCCGGCAGATTGGGGAAGGTTGGCGGGAGAGGGCGGAAGCATGGGTGGTTTTTGGCAGTGATGCCACGATTGTGGAATTTCGTGCCCTGTGTCCTCCGGAGATTGCCTTCCAAGCCCACGGTCACCGGATCAGCCTGGGGGTTGTGTTGGCGGATTCCGGATTGGAGTCCTGTGCATTGGCGGCACGGGATGTTTCCCTCTTCGAGCAACAGGGATGTCTTTCGCCGCAGGTTTTTTACGTGGAGAGAGACGCGGAACACTATGCGGAAAACCTTGCCCGGGAGATGGAACAGTATGCGCGGGTGAACTCGGCTCCCGGGCTGCCGACGGCGGTTTTGGCGGAAGTCGCCAATGCTCGGGCGGAGTGGGAGTTCCGGGCATCGGGTGATCGGACGATCAAGGTCTGGAAAGGAAAAGATTGGACTGTGGTTCTGGATGGAAGTCCGGATTTTCCGGTCTCGCCATTGAACCGCTTTGTTTTTGTCAAACCACTGACTGCCGGGCTGGAGGAGTTTTTGACGAAGGGGGCCTGCCATTTGGGGGCCCTCGGACTCTGGCCCTGCACGCCGGAAAATGCGGCACGGTTTTCCCGGGCCGGTTTTTCCCGGATCTGCCCGCTGGGTCGGATGCAGGAGACTCCGTTCAGTTGGCATGCCGATTCCACACAAAATCTCGCCTCCCTTGTGCGATGGGTTGATTTTCATTCGTGACTCTGCTACTCAGGCCTTTGCATGGCCAAAGACGACTGTGTCACAAGTGAAGGCGTGGTGGTGGATGTGCTCCCCGGGACGATGTTTCGGGTGAAACTCCCCAATGGCCACGTTGTGCTGTCCCACATCTCCGGGAAAATGCGCAAGAATTTCATCCGGATCGTGCCGGGCGACCGCGTGACCGTGGAGTTGTCTCCCTATGATTTGAGCAAGGCACGGATTACATTCCGCGAGTCCGAACCTCCGCCGCCGCAGGGACGGTGAGTGCCGTCAGACAACCCGGCCGGCGGCATGCCCGCTTGCCCAGGCCCATTGAAAGTTGTAGCCGCCGAGCCATCCGGTGACGTCCACCACTTCTCCGATGAAGTAGAGACCCCGGACCGAGCGGGATTCCATGGTTTTTGATGAAAGATCCCCGGTGGCCACGCCTCCCAGGGTGACCTCGGCCTTGGGAAATCCTTCGGTTCCGGAAAATTCCACGGGCCAGTTGTGGGCGAGATCGCGGACACGATTTTTTTCGCGTTCCGACCAGTGGGTCGGCGGTTTGTCGGGCGCGTGAATCGCACACCAGGCTTCGGCAAACCGGCGGGGCCAGAATTCCGAGAAAAGTGCGGCGGCGGAGCCTCCTTTGTCAAAAGAGAGGGTTTTTCCCGGCAGAAGGTCGAAGATCGGTCGGTCGCCCTTGTTCCAGTAGGAGGAGATCTGGAGGATGGCCGGTCCGCTGAAGCCGCGGTGGGTGACCAGCAGGGCCTCTTCAAAGCGGGCCTGATTGTTCTTCACCCGCACGGGCAGGGATGCTCCGCTCACCGGAGCAAAGGCCCTGAGCTCGGAGTCTCCCAATGTCAGTGGCACCAGACCCGGCCGGAGCGGGGTAACCCGCATGCCGAATTGCCTGGCGATCCGATGTCCGAAATCCGTGGCTCCCAGCTTGGCAAAAGAGAGCCCCCCGGTGGCAATGACCAGGGAGTCGCAGGAGAGCGGGCCTTTTTCTGTTTCGAGAGAAAACCCCGGTCGCACGTCTTTGACCCGGCATCCGCAGCGGATTTCCACGCCGGCTGCGGCGCATTCGGCAAGCAACATTGCAATGATTTCCCGCGAGGAACCCGAACAGAACTGTTGGCCGAGTTTTTTTTCGTGGAAGGGAATGCGATGTTTCTCCACGAGCGAGAGGAAATCCCAGGGAGAAAATCCTGCCAGCGCCGAGCGGCAGAAGCCGGGGTTTTCCGAAAGGTAGTTGTCCGGACCGGCCTGAAGATTGGTGAAGTTGCAGCGGCCGCCGCCGGAGATTTTGATTTTTTCCCCGACACGTTCGTTGTGTTCGAGAACAAGAACCCTGCGGCCTCTCAATCCTGCGGTGAACGCACAAAACAATCCGGCTGCACCCCCTCCGACGATGATGGCGTCATATTTCATCACCGTGCGGTTCGGAGGGGAGGGATTACTTCTCGATGATTTTGACGTCGTCGATGTAGAGGTCGCCGGAGCCGGGGCTGAGAGTGAAGGCGAGGGTTGTGGTCCAGTTCGTCACCTGCTTGAGGTCCGCCAGGTCTTTGTTGCCGAATTTGACGGTGAATTCCTGTTTCACTTCACTCCACTGGGATCCGACATTGAACTTGATGAGTTCTTTGACTTCTTCCGTGGCTTCATTCTTCTTGATGACAGCAGAGCCACGGTCGCCGCGTTCGATTTTGTCTTCGCTGAGTTTTTTCAGGCCGGTGTAGATGATGTTCACTCCGGCATTGTCGACCTTGGAGCCCTTGACCTTCATCGAGAAGACATAGGTTTGCTTGGTCTTGAGGGGAGAGCGGCCTGTTTGAGTGAGTTGGAAGTAGTTGGCGGGAGATCCCCTGACCGGGGC
>JADHED010001647.1_pt1 | contig 17946 bp, 11 predicted proteins | sample 8952041 | NCBI WGS metagenome assembly JADHED01 (sample SAMN16124423, study PRJNA663239) | bioreactor sludge metagenome | isolation source: sludge (control) | place: India:Bengaluru | collected 2018-09-08
GCGCCACCCCTCGTGCCGGTCGCCCCTGCGCCTTCGCCCGCCCCGGCGCCCACGCCGCCGCCCACACCCGCGCCGCCTCCCGCGCCAGCGCCGGCCCCCGACCCCGGTCCGGTCGTCACGCTCGCCCGCACGCGTTTCCTCGCCTTCGGCGACTCCATGACCGACGGCCAGAGCGCGGTGGCGTCGCGGCTGAGCCTCGACCCGGTCACGTCGTACCCGACGATGCTGCGGCAACTGCTCGGGCAGCGCTACCCGACGCAGTCGATCCAGGTGGAGAACGCGGGCCGGTCGGGCGAGTGGGCGGTGGACGGGCAGTATCGGCTCGGCGCGGAACTGGCCCGCTCCGGTGCGGAGGTGCTGCTGCTGATGGAGGGTGCCAACGACCTGGCGGCGCTCGGGGAGAAGGGGATGGACCCGGCCACGGCCGCCATCGAGGCCATGGTGGCCGAGGCGGGCCGGCGCGGCGTGGTGGTGCTGCTCGCCACGCTGCCGCCTCAGCGCCCGGGCGGCTCACGCGCCACCTTCATCGACCTGCTGCCGCGCTACAACGATTGGATGCGCCGGATCGCGCGCGACCGCGGGGCGACGCTGGTGGACGTCGAATCGGCCTTTGGCGGCGACCTGTCACTGCTGAGCGCCGACGGCCTGCACCCCACGGTGGAGGGCTACCGCGTGATCGCGCAGGCGTTCGCCGATGCGATCACGCGCACCCTGCAGCGGTAGCGTCGGGAGAAGCATGGGGTCGGGTCCATCTTCTTCGCGCCGCGCTCCGAAGAAAGAGGCCCGACCCCATCCTCACTCGCCCAGCGGGCCGCGGGCGGCCGCCATCGCCTCCTCGACCGTCGTCACCTCGCCGTCGAGCTGGCGTTCGTAGACCGCGTTGAGGACGCGGCCCATGCCGGGCCCGGGCGCGACGCCCATCGCGAGGAGGTGACGCCCGAGCAGCAGTCGTGGCGGCGCCTCGTGCTGCACGCCCAGGGCGCGCGCCCGCTCGAGGAACCACGCCATCGCCGAGCAGTCGAAGACCCCGGGCCGCCGCCCGCGGCAGTCGGCCTCGGCCAGCCGGGCCAGCAACTCGAGGTCCACCTTCTGCGCGAGCCGCCTGAACGCGCCGTCGCCGACGCCGTCCTGCGACTTGCGCCACGCGCCGGGTTTCAGGTGGTGCGCCACCAGCCCCAGCACCTGCGCGCGCACGTCGTAGCCGTCCATCGTGTGGACGTTCAGGGCGTCGAGGAAGCGCGCGGCCGGCGCGACGCCCGCCTCCTCGTGGCCGAGCGAGCGGATGCGCCCGTCGGCGAACGCGGTGGTGGATGGCTTGCCGAAGTCGTGGGCGACGGCGCCGAGCATCAGCGCGACCCGCTGGGGGCGGGGCAGGTCGTCGATGCGCGCGCGCGCCTCGTCCACCACCTGCAGCGTGTGCGTCCACACGTCGCCCTCGGGGTGCCACTCGGGTTCCTGCTCGCAGCCGACGAGCGCGGCGCACTCGGGCCACAGCCGGTCCACGACCCCGAGGGCGTGCGCGAGCGCGAGCCCCGACGAGGGCCGCGACGCCTGCAGCAGCAGTTTCTCTGTCTCGCCCCAGATGCGCTCGGCCGGCAGGTCGTCGAGCGGGAGCGCGCGACACAGCGCGAAGGTGCCGGGGTCGAGCGTGAAGCCGAAGCGCGCCGCGAACTGCACCGCGCGCAGCACGCGCAGGCTGTCGTCGCCGAAGGTTGCCGGGTCCACGGCGCGCAGCACGCGCCGCGCGAGGTCGCCGCGGCCGTCGCACGGGTCCTCGTAGCGGTCGAGCAGCGGATCCCACGAGATGGCGTTCACCGTGAAGTCGCGCCGGCGCGCGGCCTCGGCGATCGACATGGCGGGGTCGCCGGTCACCTCGAACCCGCGGTGCCCGCGCGCCACCTTCGACTCGCGCCGCGGCAGCGCCACGTCGAGGTCGCGCACCTTGTAGACGGTGAAGCTCTCGCCGACGGTGTTGACGGGGCCGAGCCGGCCGAGCAGGTCGCGCAGCCGGGTGGCCTCGATGCCGAACACCTCGAGGTCGACGTCCTTCGACGGCCGGCCCATCAGCCGGTCGCGCACCCAGCCGCCGACGATGAGGGCGCGGCCGCCGTGGTCGCGGACCAGGTGCGCCACGGCGAGCGCCGAGGCCAGCGCCTCGTCTGGAGACGGCGAAGGGACGTGGGTGTCGCTCACGAGTGGCCCCGGAGACTCAGTCGGCGCGGACCGGCGCGGCCCGCCGGCGGCCGTAGCGCTTCACGAGGCGGTCGCAGAGGCTCGGGGCCACGACGGCCAGCACCGCGAGCAGGCGCGAGATCGTGTGCGGGTAGACCTCGGGGCGGGGCCGCCGCACGCAGCGCAGCATCGCCTCGGCCACCTGCCCGGCCGTCTGCCGGGGGCCGATCCCCTCGACGCCGAACCCGAAGTTCTGGCGCATGGCGGCGTGGAACTCGGTGATGGTGCCCACGGGGTAGACGAGGCTGACGTGCACGCCCGTGCCGCGCAGCTCGGCGCGCAGCGCCTCGGCGAGGCCCACCTGGGCGAACTTCGTGGCGCCGTAGCCCGCCGAGCCCGGGACCCCGCGCCGGCCGACGATCGACGACACCACGAGCACGTGTCCCGACCGCTGCGCCTCGAAGTGGGGCAGCGCGGCGCGCACGGCGTGGAGCGTCCCCATCACGTTCACGTCGAACAGCCGGCGCATCACGTCGGGCGTGGTGTCCTCGAGGGAGCCGTGGAACCCGATGCCGGCGTTGGCGACGAGCACGTCGAGCCGGCCGAACGTGGCGAGCGTGCGGGTGACGAAGGCCCGCATGTCGGCCTCGCTCGTCACGTCGGCCGCCACGGCCAGCGCCCGCCCGCCGGCCGCGACGATGCGGCCGCACACTTGCTCGAGGCGATCGGGCCGCCGCGCGGCGAGTGACACGGCGAGGCCCTCGCGGGCGAAGCGCTCCGCGCAGGCGGCGCCGATGCCGGCCGAGGCGCCCGTGATGGCCGCCACGCGGCCGGAGAGCGAAGGCATGATGGGGATGATAGCGCCTTGCGTCCTGCGCCTTGCGTCCTGCGCCTTGGGCCCTGCGCCTTGGGCCCTGCGGCCCCGAGTTCCGCTTCGCGGGCCTTCCCTGACTCTCTTCGCCCCCGCGCATGAGCCCAGTGAGGTGCCACAGGCACCGACCAGGACGCGAGGCGCAGGACGCAAGGCCCAAGGCGCAGGACGCAAGGCCCAAGGCGCAAGGCGCAAGGCGCAGGACGCAGGACGCAGGACGCAGGACGCAAGGCCCAAGGCGCAGGACGCAGGACGCAAGGCGCAGGACGCAAGGCGCAAGGCCCCCCTACGGCTTCGCGTACACGATGTCGCCGACGTTCACGATCGGGCTCACCGCGCCCGAGGGCGACGAAACCCGGATCGCGCGAAGCCCGGGCCCCCCGTGGAAGCCGACGAACGCCGGCAGCCCCGTCGCGCCGACGTGGGCCACCGCGCCGCCGCCCTCGGTGTCGGTCGCGGTCACGACGAGGGGACCGGCCGACTCGATCCACAGGCCCGCGGCGGTGGTGCCCTCGGGCAACGCGATCACCACGTTGTTGCCGAAGTCGGCCACGCCGGCCGCCAGGAAGCTCGTCGCCAGGCGCGAGCCGTCCGCCAACGGCGGGCGTACCGCCGCCTCGCGCGCGGCGGTGAGATCGATGCGCACCTCGTCGAGCTGCAGCGGTACCGGGTAGGTGCCCGGCATCAGGTCGTCGAAGGACGCGCGGAGGGTCGCGCCCGCCTCCAGGCGGAAGCCGGCCTCGTCGTCGCTGGTGAGCGGCAGCGGCGTCGCGCGCGTGGCGGTGCCCCCCTCCCACGGCACGCCCTCGGCCTGCCAGTAGTCGGCCCGCTCGACAACGATCGGGCCGTCGGCCGTGACGAGGACGCTGGCCGGCGCCAGGCGGGTGGCCGGGACCTCGACGTTCACCCAGACGTTCGTGCGGCTCTGCGCCGGCAGCGCGCGCGCCAGGCGCTGCGTGGTGCCGTCCTCGAAACGGAAGACGACCTCGACGGCCGTCTCGGCGCTCGCGGGGTTGGCGAGCAGCAGGAAGCTGTGGGCGCCCTGGGTGAGCACGGCGCTCGGCGGCAGCAGCCACCGGCGGGCCGCGCCCGGCGACGCGGATGCGGCGTGCGCCTCCAGCCACTGTGCCGGCGGCCCCGGCCACCACATCGCCCGCTCCGCGACCACCGGCACGCCGTTCCCGGACGTGACGACGGTGGACACGGCCGTGTCGGTCAGCGCGGGCGCGTCGTAGTCCACCCACACCGTCGCGCGGCTCCCGGGCGGCACCACGTGTTCGCGTTCCACGGTGGCCCCGTCCGGCAACAGGTAGCGCAGGCGAACGTCGGCGGCTTCCTCGCCAGGATTCGCGAGCAGGACGAAGAGATCGAAGAACGGCCCCGTGGCGCCCTCGGCGATCGCCCAGGTCGTGGACGGGGCCAGCGCGCCCGCGCTCGCGTGGCCGGCCGCGTACGCGAGGCCAGGGCGGGAGAGGTACATCGCCCGCTCGGCCACGATGGGCTGGGTGGCGACGATGTGTGCCGAGACGTCGGTGGACGCGAGCCGCAGGTCCTCGTGGTTCACCCAGATGGTGCGCCGGCTGTGCGGCGGCACCTGGTAACGCTTCGAGAACGGGGACGCCGGCGCCGGCAGCAGGTAGCGCACGTCCACGTCGGCCACCGCGTCGCCCCCGTTCTGCAGCAGGTAGAACAGGTCGAAGTGTGAGTGCGTGGCGCCCTCGGCGAAGAACCACGAGGTGCCCGCCGTGCCGAGCCCGGTCTCGGTGTGGCCGCCGTAGCTTCGCGCATCCCACGTCATCAACCGCTCGACGGCGAGGGGACGGTCCGACTCCACGAGAGTCGAGAACTCCGCGGCCGCCAGGCCCGGGAGGCGCCCCACCTCGAGCAGGCGGCTCGCGCCGGGCCCGAGGTCGGCGCCGTAGCGGACAACCTGGGCACCCGGCGCCGAGGCGGGCAGGTGCGACACGACGGCGGTGGCGGCGCCGTCGTCGGGGTTGGCGAGTCCGAGCGTGGTGGCGAAGAGGCCGGTGGCACCCTCCGCGAGCATCCGCGTGAACAGCCCGCGCGGGTGCGTGCCGGCGAGGAACTCCTCGAGGTTGGTGCGGCCGTCGCCGTCGGCGTCGCCGCTGGCGTCGGCGGCGGACGGGTTCATCCCGAAGCGCGCTTCCCACGCGTCCGGCACCCCGTCGCCGTCGCTGTCGAGCGACACGAGGTAGACGTCCGCGCTGTCCGCGCGCGTGTCGGTGGCGGCCCAGTTCGCGGTGGTGGTGACGGCGAGCCGCAACCCGTCGGGCGTGAACGCGTTGGCCACCAACCACTCGCTCGTCGTCCAGAGCACCAGTTGTGGGCCGTTGCCTGCGACCCGGTCCACGACGAGGAGCGCGGTGGAGGCGCCGGCGGGCCGCAGGGCGGGCGACGTCGAGGTGAACGCGACGAAGCGCCCGTCCGGGCTCATCACGGGGCCGAGGGCGCCGGCGGCCGTCCCGTCGGGGCCGGCGCTCAGCAGCACGCGCTCGCCGGTGAGCGTGTCCTGCAGGTACACGTCGTAGGCGCGATTGGCGTCGGCGGGCAGCAACTGCCGCGAGGACGCGAAGGCCACGAGCCGGCCGTCGCGCGAGATGGCGGGGCGTCCCGCGAGGTCGATGTCGTCGCTCGGGTCCCCGAGGCGGGCGAGTTCGCGGGTGCTGTTGGCGTCCCGGTCGTGGAGCCACAGGCGGTCGTCGTAGACCAACCCGGGCACGCTCCCGCGCGTGTAGGTCGCGAAGGCGACGAACCGGCCGTCGCCGCTCACCGCGGGGCGACGCGCGTACGGGCCGCCGATCGCGGCGACCTGCTGGCCGTCGCGGTCGAACAGGTAGACCTGGCCCGCCCCGAGGAGGGGGTCGACGGCGGTGTCGAAGGCGAGCCAGCGGCCGTCCTCGCTCAGGCTCGGCGAGCCGGCATCGCGCAGGGCGCCGGGGTCTCCCGCGGGCAAGGCCACGCGGGTGGTCGTGGCGGCGTCGCGGTCGCGGACGAAGACGTTCTGCCGCCCGTCGACGTCGCCGGGCGCCAGGTTGGTCGCGCGGGAGCCGAAGGCCACCACGCGACACCGCGCGCTGGCCGCCATCCCGTTCCAGATGTCGCCGGGGCCGTCACCCTGTGCGCCGTCGCTCGCGCGGCTCTCCAGCGTGGTGACGGCGCCCTCGCGCACGAACACGTCGGCCACCGCGTTGGCGTCGCCGGCGGCGAGGTCGCTCGCCAGCGAGCCGAAGACGAGGCAGGCGCCGCTGCCCGCGGCGTGGGCCGCGCCTCCGTAGCTCTGGCCGTTGCCGGCCGCGCCCGCGGGCGTGGCGCTCACGAGCGTCACCGTGCGGCCGTTGACGAGGGCGGACTGGGCGAGGGCCCCGGGGGCGCTCGACAGTGAGAGGACGATTGCGGCGGCGACGGGCAACGCGTGGGGCCGACGCGGGCGCCAGAGGCACATGGACCCACCCCCTGAGTGCTTCCACTCGCATGCACGGCGACGTCTCGCAGCCTCGCACCGTCGCCGTTCGTCTCACTCAGCGCCTGGTCCTGAGCGAGCAATCCGCCATCGTGCGAGCCGATGGCCTGGGGTGCCTCGACGCGGGCGGCGGCGATGCCGGGGCACGCGGGAGCGGGCCCGGCCGGGCGTGTCGCGTGCCGGCGGGAGTCGAGGGACAGTCGCGGTCGTGCGGCGCGGGCGGGCGGGGCGCGAGGGCGGCTCGGACCATTATCGCGCCGCGGCGGCGGAGTGGCGCACGGCCCCGCGACGGGCCTGCCGCGCGGGAGCCCGGCGGCGGTTGACAGCCCCGGCGCGTTCCATCAGAGTTGGGATTCGGCCCAGCCGCCGACCCGATTCGACGACATCCCGGAGGGCGTTCGTGCGACGAGCTTCGTTTGCGATAGTGGTGCTGGCGGTGGTGGCCGCCGGCGTGTACCTGACGGCGCAGCCGGTGGCCGGGCAGGCCGCGACGGCGGCCGCCCCCGCGGCCCCCGTGGCGGCGATCGACGGCGAGTGGCGCCTGCGCAACGTCCGCCAGCTCACCTTCGGCGGCGAGAACGCAGAGGCCTACTTCTCGTTCGACGGCAAGCAGCTCGTGTTCCAGTCCACGCGCGAAGGCGTGGAGTGCGACCAGATCTTCAAGATGAAGGTGGACGGCAGCGAGGTCCGCCGGGTCAGCAACGGCGAGGGCCGCACCACGTGCGCCTACTTCCTGCCGGCGGGCGACCGCATCGTGTACGCGTCGACGCACCTCGGCGGCAAGGCGTGCCCCCCCAAGCCGGACTTCAGGCGCGGGTACGTGTGGCCGATCTACCACTCCTACGACATCTTCAGCGCGAAGCCCGACGGCAGCGACGTGAAGCGGCTCACCGCCACCGAGGGCTACGACGCCGAGGCCACCGTCGGCCCCGACGGCCGCATCGTCTTCACGAGCGTGCGCGACGGCGACATGGAGCTCTACTCGATGAACGCCGACGGCAGCGACGTGAAGCGCCTGACGAACAGCGTCGGGCCCGACGGCGGCGCGTTCTTCTCCAAGGACGGGAAGATGATCGTGTGGCGGGGCAAGCACCTCACCGACCCCGAGGAACTGGCCGAGTACAAGACGCTGCTGAAGGACGGCCTGTGGCGGCCCACCGACCTCGAGATCTTCGTGGCCAACGCCGACGGCACCAACGTGCGGCAGGTGACGAACTTCAAGGGGTCGAGCTTCGCGCCGTTCCTGCACCCCGACGGCAAGCGGTTGATCTTCTCGTCGAACATGGACGACCCGAAGGGCCGCAACTTCGACCTCTACCTGGTGAACCTCGACGGGACGGGACTCGAGCGCGTCACCTTCAACGACACCTTCGACGGCTTCCCGATGTGGTCGCCCGACGGCCGGCACCTCGTGTTCGCGTCGAACCGCAACAACCAGGCGCCGACCGACACCAACGTGTTCATCGCGGAGTGGGTGGACAAGAAGTAGGCTGGAGGCGTGGGACGGGGGGCGTGGGGTCCCACGTCGCCGCCACGAGCCCCATCCCCAGGCAGCCTCGGGCCTGAAGGCCCAGGCAGGCCCCAAGCCCCAAGCCCAAGGCCCCAGGCCCCAAGTCCCAGGCCCCAATGGACCCCGTCCTCGCCCTGCTCCGTGAACTGGTCGCCATCGACTCCGTGAACCCGTCGCTCGTCGCCGGGGGACGTGGCGAGGGCGACATGGCGGCGGCGCTGGCGGAGGCGTGCCGCCGCATCGGGCTCGACGTGACCGTCTCGGAGGCCGCGCCGGGCCGGCCCAACGTCGTGGCGGTGCTCGAGGGCCGCGCGCCCGGGCGCACGCTGATGTTCTGCGGCCACACCGACACGGTGGGCGTGGAGGGCATGGCGGCGCCGTTCGCCCCGAGGGAGGCGGGCGGTCGGCTCTACGGGCGCGGGGCGCAGGACATGAAGGGCGGCCTCGCGGCGATGCTCGACGCGGCGCGCGTGCTCGCGGCCGCCGGCGGGCTCGAGCGGGGGCGCCTCGTGCTCGCCTGCGTCGCCGACGAGGAGCACGCGAGCCTCGGGGCCGAGGCGCTCGTGGCCGACTGGCGCGCCGACGCGTGCGTGGTCGCCGAGCCCACCGACCTGGCCCTCGGCGTGGCGCACAAGGGCTTCGCGTGGGTGGAGGTGGAGACGGCCGGCGTGGCCGCCCACGGCAGCCGCCCCGAGGACGGCCGCGACGCCATCCTCCGGATGGGGCGCGTGCTGGCGGCGCTCGGCAGCCTCGACGCGGAACTGCAGCGCAGCACGCGGCACCTGCGCCTCGGCACGGCGTCGCTGCACGCCTCGGTCATCGAGGGCGGCCGCGAGTGGAGCACCTACCCCGACCGCGCGCTGCTGCGCTACGAGCGGCGCACCCTGCCGCACGAGCCGGCGGGCGCGGCCCTGGCCGAGGCCCGTGGCATCCTCGACGCCGTGCGGCGGTTCGACCCCGAGTTCGAGGGCGAGGCGCGCCTGGCGTTCTCGCGCGGGGCCCACGAGATCGACGAGCGGGCCGAGATCGTGCAGGCACTGGCCGCCAGCTGCGAGGCGCAGGGGCGGGCGGCGCGGCTGGCCGGCGTGTCGTTCTGGACCGACGCGCAGATCCTGGGGAGCGCCGGCATCCCGAGCGTGGTGTTCGGCCCGGGCGGGGCCGGGCTGCACTCAGCGGAGGAGTACGTGCGGGTGGACGAGGTGATCGCCTGCCGCGACGTGCTGGCGGACCTGGCGACGCGCTTCTGCTGACCCGCGGAGAATGGGTCGGGTCTGTTTCCCGGCGGGACGCCTCGTGAGAAACCGACCCGACCCCGATTCCATCACCGGTCCGAGAGAATCCCCCGGATCACGAACCCGACGTTGGCGGGGCGTTCGCCCAGCCGCCGCATGAAGTAGGGGAACCACTCCGTGCCGAACGGCACGTAGACGCGCATGCGGTAGCCCTCGGCCACCAGCGCCGTCTGCAGGTCGCGGCGGATGCCGAAGAGCATCTGGAACTCGAACCGCTCCCGCGCGATGCCGTGCTCGGCGGCCACCCGCTTCGTGTAGTCGATCATCCGCACGTCGTGGGTGGCGATGGCGGGGTAGACGCCCTCGAGCAGCAGCGTCTTCGTCATGCGCTCGAAGCAGGCGTCCACCTCGGCCTTGCCCTGGAACGCCACCTCGCGCGGCTCCTTGTAGGCGCCCTTCACCAACCGCACGCGCGCGCCCAGCGCGTTGACGCGCGCCAGGTCCTGCTCGCTGCGGTGCAGGTACGACTGCAGCACCACGCCGGCGTTGCGGTAGCCCAGGCCCCACATCGTCTCGAAGATGTCGAGCGTGACGTCGGTGTAGGGCGAGTCCTCCATGTCCACGCGCACGAAGAAGTCGTGGCGCTGGGCCAGGTCGAGGATCCGCCGCAGGTTGTCGGTGGCGTGGGCGCGGTCGAGGTCGAGGCCGAGCTGCGTGAGCTTCAGCGAGACGTTGCGCTCGATGCCCGAGGCGACGATCGTCTCGAGGATCTTCAGGTAGTTGTCGGTGGCGGTGCGCGCCTCGTCGAGCGAGGTGACGCTCTCGCCGAGTTGGTCGAGCGTCAGCAGCAGGCCGCGCGAGGCGAGTTCGCGTGCCGCCGGGATGGCCTCCTCGATGCTCTCGCCGGCGATGAAGCGCCGGCCGAAGCTGCCGGGATGGCGCATGCCGTAACGCGAGGCGAGGGACTTGATCGACTTGCTGCCGGCGAGGGCGTGGAAGAAGCTCTTCGACAGGGCATCCAGCATCACGGGGTCCGCAGCCGCCGGGGCGGCGTTCGAAGGTGTTCGATGGTGCGGGCGTAGTAGCGCAGCACTTGCCGGTCGCGCACGCGCAGGACCTGCCGCTCGGCGACGATGACGTCGCGCGCCTGCAGCACGGCGGCCCCGCGCTCGCCGATCGCCCGCGGGTCGTCGAGGTCGAGGTTGGCGCCGGCGGCCTTCAGCGTCACGAGCAGGTCGGCCACGAGTTCTGGCAGCGCCGCCACGGGCAGCGACGGCCGCATGACGGCCGCGACGATGGCGCTCGGCACCACCTTGTAGAGCCGCCCGATCGCCTCGCGGATGGTGTGCGCGAGGTTCATCACGTCGCGGCGCGAGGCCGGGTCCCAGCCCTTCAGCGGGATCGGCTCGCCGAAGCTGGTGAAGGACCGCGACTCGTAGCCCACCGCCGTGCCGATCATCTCCGCGAGCTCGCGCGAGAACGGGCGCTGGCGGCGCTTGGTGCCCTGCCGCGCCAGGATGCGGTCCTCGAGCACCATGTCGTACGCCACGGCGCAGGGCAGGACGACGATGTCGTCGCGGCCCGCCTGCAGCGCGGCGTGCAGCAGTCCGGTCTTCGGCGACTTGATCTCGCCGCTGTAGCTCCGGCCGCCCTCCAGGTAGAAGAGCAGGTCGTGGCGGCGCAGCAGCTCGGCGATGTAGGCCTTGAGCGTGACGAGGTAGGCCGGGTCCTTGGCGTCGCGCCGGATCGGGATGGCGCCGGTGACGTGGCGGTGCAGCAGGCCGAGGGGGCCACCGAAGAGGTTGATGCCGGCGGCGATGATCGGCGGCCGCAGCCCGTGGTCGTCGAGCGCCAGGGGCTCCACCAGGTAGTCGAGGTGGCTCTTGTGGTTCGAGACGTAGATGACGCGGCCCGCCGCCAGCGTCCGCTTCACGATGTCGATGTGCTCGACGCGGCGGTCCACCTTGCGCAGGATGGGGTAGAGCGGGTGCTTCAGCGCGCGGTAGATCGGGTACCGCTGCGTCGTCCGCAGCTCGTCGAGGTAGGCGTGGATGCGCTCGCGGGCCTGGGCCTCGGTCTGCCCGCTGGAGGCGCGCAGGTACTTCGCGACGTCGTCGCGCGCCAGCACGGCCTGCGTGATTTCGTCCTGCATCGCAGCGGATTATACGCCCCGGGACGCCAGGGCCCCCGGGCCGCGCCCGATGCGCGGCCGGCGCCCCGTTCCCGCGGTCAGGCCTCGATCTCGGCGCAGATCGCGTCGGTGTACTCGCGCGTGCCCGACTGGCCGCCGAGGTCGCGCGTGCGCACCTCGCCGCGCTCCAGCACGCGCCCGAGCGCCGCCGTGATGCGATCGGCCGCCTCGTGCTCGTGCAGGTGCCGCAGCATCATCAGCGCCGACAGCAGCAGCGCCGTCGGGTTCGCGATGCCCTGGTCGGCGATGTCGGGCGCGCTGCCGTGCACGGCCTCGAACACCGCGTTGTCGGTGCCGAGGTTCGCCCCCGGCACCACGCCGAGGCCGCCGACGAGGCCCGCGCACAGGTCCGAGATGATGTCGCCGTAGAGGTTCGGCATCACGAGGATGTTGAAGCGCTCGGGGAACATCACCAGCTGCATCGACACGGCGTCGACGATGCGCTCCTGGTACTTGACGTCGGGGTAGTCGAGCGCGGCCTTGCGGACGCTGTCGAGGAACAGCCCGTCGCCGAGCTTCATGATGTTGGCCTTGTGCACCGCCGTGACGTGGCGCCGGCCCGTCTGCCGGGCGTAGCGGAACGCGAAGTTCGCGATCCGGTCGCTCGCCCGCGCCGTGATGATCTTCAGGCTCTCCACGACGCCGGGCACCACCTCGTGCTCGAGGCCCGAGTAGAGGTCCTCGGTGTTCTCGCGGATGATGACGAGGTCCACCCCCTCGAACCGCGTCTTCACGCCCGGCAGGTTGTAGACCGGCCGCACGTTGGCGTAGAGGTCCAGGGCCTTCCGCAGGCCGACGTTCACGCTCGTGAAGCCCTCGGCGATGGGCGTCGTCACCGGGCCCTTCAGGGCCACCCGGTTGCGAATCACCGAGTCGATCAGGTCGCGCGGCAGCGACGTGCCGGTGCGCTTGAACGCCATCATGCCGGCGTCGTGGCGGTCCCACTCGATGTCGAGGCCGGCCACCTTGAAGATGCGGAGCACGGCCTCGGTGATCTCGGGGCCGATGCCGTCGCCAGGGATGAGCGTGATGCGATGGGACATGGACGTGGGGACGGCGCGCGGGGCGCGCTGGGGCGCTGCGGGCGCGTTGAACGACGGCCCGGCGGGGCGCCGCGGCCGCGGCAATTATACCCGGCGGTGACGGCCGGGGCCGGGCGAGGCCCCCGCCGGCGGGGGCGGCGTAAGATCCCGCCATGGTGCGTCGTGACGAAGCGAGCGGCCGAACGCCCGCTTCCCGCTGTTCCTCTCCAGCGGGTGCAAGTCCCGCCTCGGTAAGCGCCGGAGCGCCGAGTAGCAGACCCCAGGCGCGGCCGGAGACGGCCGTGGCCCGAGCGGGGTGTCAAGAGCCTCTACGGAGGGAGCCAGTCCGCGGGCCGCAACATCACGTGAAGCCTGCAGCCTCGACAGATTTACAATCCGAGAGCCGAGCCGCTCATGTCACGGCGAAGGCCATGTCGTCCGCGCCGCGGTCCGGAGATACACGCGCGGACGGTCTCGGCGGGGTAGGGGGCGCAGCACGCGGACACGGAGCGGAACGGAACACGAGAGGCCCGTCTGTGCAGCCCGAGTCGGGGCGACGTGGCGCGTATAAGCCGACGGCGAAATCGCGCGCGGCGCAGCGGGCGTCCGAGGGGGTCGTAGTACCGCGGATCGTCACGACGAACAACGTGACGGGAGGGAAGGGCCCCTGCGGTGGACACGTCGAGGGCGCAAGCACGCGCAAGGGCATGGCCGGCAGGACCGGTCCCAACTCCCCCGACCGCCGTCCGGCGGTCGACCATGTGCGCCAATTGCAACGTCGACTCTGGGTCGCGGCCAAGCAATCCCCGACCCGACGCTTCCATGCCCTGATGGACCGGATCTGGAGGGATGACGTCCTCCGGGAGGCATGGCGGCGCGTGAAGGCGAATCGCGGCTCGGCGGGCGTCGATCGCCAGACGCTGGCCGAGATCGAACAACGCGGGGTCGAGGTCTTCTTGGAGGACCTCGGCGCCGCGCTGCGAGCAGGCACGTATCGACCGCAGCTGGTCCTCCGGCGATACATCCCGAAGGCCGATGGCCGGCAGCGGCCGCTCGGTATTCCGACGGTCCGGGATCGGGTGGCGCAGATGGCCGCGACGCTGGTGCTGAGTCCCATTTTCGAGGCCGACTTCCGGCCCTCGTCGTATGGGTTTCGGCCGAAGCGGAACGCGACGCAGGCGCTGGAGACGCTCCGCGTCCTCGGCGCGCGCGGCGGCAACCACGTGCTGGATGCCGACATCCGCGACTACTTCAGCCGCATCGATCACCCGAAGCTGCTGACGCTGGTGCGCCAGCGCATCTCGGATCGCCGGGTGCTGAAGCTGCTGCGGCAGTGGCTCGCGGCGGGGGTGCTGGAAGACGGCGCAGTGACGCGGACGCTCGCGGGGACCCCGCAGGGTGGCGTGATCTCGCCGTTGCTGTCCAATATCTACCTGCACGTCCTCGATCGGGTGTGGGAGGACCGGTCTGCCCATCTCGGGACGCTGGTCCGCTATGCCGACGATTTCGTCGTGCTGTGTCAGACGAAGGCGGCGGTCGAGGAGGCCCGGGACCGGGTGGGCGCGGTGCTCACGCGGCTCGGGCTCGAGCTGCACCCGAAGAAGACCCGGGTGGTGGATCTCTCGTGGGGACGCGAGGGCTTCGACTTCCTGGGGTGTCACCTGCGCAAACGCCTGAGCGGCCCGATCTGGGAACGGACGCATCGCCGCGTCTACTTCCTCCAACGCGGGCCGTCCCAGCGCGCCATGGCGCGGGTGCGGTCGCGCGTGCGGGATTTGACGCCTCGGTCCCGGTGCCATACGGACCTCCGCGACGTCATCGCGGATCTCAATCCGGTGCTCCGGGGCTGGGGGCAGTACTTCCGCACGGGCAACGCGGCGAATCACTTCATCGCCATCGACCGGTACGTCGAACGACGGCTGCGCGGCTTGCGGTACAAGCGCGCGGCCGGGCGCCTCGCGCCCGGTCAGGGGCGGCGGTGGGACCGCGCCTTCTTCGAGGCCTTGGGACTTTGTCGCCTGCGCGGCACGATTCGCTATCCGGGGATGGCGCATGCTACGACCTGAAGACCACCTCGTAAGCCGTGTGCGGGAAATCCGCATGCACGGTTTGAACGGGGGTCTTACCCTCATTCGCTCGGCCCGTCCGAGCGGAGACAAGTAGGATCTACCAATGCGCGCCTGGTCCCTCACCTCGCCCACCGGGCCCGACGGGCTCGTCCTGGCCGACCGGCCCGACCCGCCGCTCGGCCCGCTCGACGTGCGCATCCGCGTGCGCGCCATCTCGCTGCAGTATCGCGACCTGCTGATGATCCGCGGCCAGTACGGCCGCACCGCCCCCGGCCTCGTGCCGTGCTCGGACGCGAGCGGCGACGTCGTGGAGGTCGGGGCCGCGGTGCGGGACGTGGCCGCCGGCGCGCGGGTCACCTCCACGTTCGCCCCCGGCTGGGTCGGCGGCGGGCTCACGCTGGCCGCCGCGAAGACCGCGCTCGGGGCCGGCGGCACGGGCACGCTGGCCGATCACCTGGTGCTGCCGGCGCACGCCGTGATGCCCGTCCCCGCGCACCTCTCGCACGAGGAGGCCGCCACGCTGCCCTGCGCGGCCCTCACGGCGTGGCACGCGCTGTTCGAGGAGGCCCCGGTGGTGCCCGGGAGCACCGTCCTCACCATCGGCAGCGGCGGCGTGTCGGTGTTCGCCCTGCAGTTCGCGCGGCTTGCGGGCGCCCGCGTGCTGGTCACGACGCGCAGCCCGGCGAAGGCCGACCGCCTGCGCGACCTCGGCGCCGACGAGGTCCTCGACGTCTCGGCCGATCCGGCGTGGGGCGACCGCGTCCGCGCGCTCGCGGGGGGCGAGGGCGTCGACCACGTCGTGGAGGTGGGGGGGCACGGCACGTTCGACCAGTCGGTGCGCGCGGTGCGGCTGGGCGGCACCATCAGCCTGATCGGGGTGCTGGCCGGCCCGGCGCCCGTGAACCTCACGCCGGTGCTCATGCGCAACATCCGCGTGCAGGGCGTGCTCGTCGGCTCGCACGAGATGTTCCGCCGGATGAACGCCGCGATGTCCCGCCACGGCGTGCGGCCGGTCGTCGACCGGGTGGTGGCGTTCGCGGAGGCACCGGAGGCGTTCCGCTACCTCGAGCGTGGGGCGCACGTCGGCAAGATCGTCATCGCCGTGTGAACCGCCGGTACCAGTACGGGGGTCAGGTCTTGCATTTCAACATCCCGAACGACCGTTCGGGATGTCGAATCACGCGACACCTGACCCCTGTACTGTACGGGCGGGCTGGCGGCGGACGCCGCGACCGCCCGTGGTACACTCCGCGCCTGTCTCTGGAGGTCTGCCCGTGTCCCGTCCCGCCGCGCCGCTGCCCCTGCTGAAGAACGTCGCCACCCGCCTCCGGATCCTGTCAATCCGCTCCACCACGGAGGCCGGCAGCGGGCACCCCAGCACGTGCATGTCGGCGGCCGAGATCATGGCGGCGCTCTTCTTCGGGGAGATGCGCTACGAGGTGGCGAACCCGCGCCACGAGCACGCCGACCGCCTGGTGATGTCCAAGGGACACGCGGCGCCGATCCTCTACGCCGCTTGGGCCGAGGCCGGGCTGTTCCCGCGCGAGCAGGTCATGGATCTGCGGAAGATCACCTCGGACCTCGAGGGCCACCCGACGCCGCGCCTGCCGTTCGTGGACGTGGCCACCGGCTCGCTCGGGCAGGGCCTCGGCGCCGCGGTGGGCAGCGCGCTCAACGCCCGCCGCATCGGGTCGGACTACCGCACCTACGCGCTGCTCGGCGACGGCGAGTCGGCCGAGGGCGCGGTGTGGGAGGCGGCGGCCGCCGGCGCCTACTTCGGCCTCGACAACCTCTGCGGCATCACCGACGTCAACCGGCTCGGGCAGAGCCGCCAGACCCAGCTCGGCCACGACCTCGAGCAGCTCGCGGTGCGCTGGCGCGCCTTCGGCTGGCACACCCTCGTGGTGGACGGCCACGACCTCGCGGCCCTGCAGGCAGCCTTCGCCGAGGCCCGCGCCACCTCCGGCCGGCCGACGATGATCCTCGCGAGGACCTTCAAGGGCCGCGGCGTGTCGTTCGTCGAGGACAAGGACGGCTGGCACGGCCGGCCCCTGAAGCCCGGCCAGGAGACCGACGCCGCCATCGCCGAGCTCGAGCGCCAGCTCGTGGACGATGGGGGCGCGACCTTCGGCATCCCGGCCCCGTCGGCGCCCTCCACCGCGGGGGCCGCGACCCCGCGGCCCGACGTGCCCGCCCCGGCCTACACGCGGGGCGACCTGGTGGCCACGCGCGAGGCGTTCGGCACGGGCCTCACCCGTCTCGGCGCCCTCGACGCCCGCGTCGTCGCGCTCGACGCCGACGTGAAGAACTCCACCTTCAGCGATCGCTTCGAGAAGGCGTTCCCCGAGCGGTTCTACCAGTTCTTCATCGCCGAGCAGGTGATGGTGGGCGCGGCGATGGGGCTCGCGGCACGCGGCGCGATCCCGTTCCCCTCCACCTTCGCGTGCTTCCTCTCGCGCGCGGCCGACTTCATCCGGATGGCGGGCATCAGCGGCGTGGGCATCAAGCTGGCCGGCAGCCACGCCGGCGTGTCGATCGGCGAGGACGGCCCCTCGCAGATGGCCCTCGAGGACCTCGCGATGATGCGCGCGGTGCCGGGCTGCGCCGTGCTCTACCCGTGCGACGCGGTGAGCGCGGAACACCTCGTCGTCGAGGCCGCCTATCACCCCGGCCCGGCCTACATCCGCACGTCCCGGCCGAAGACGCCGGTGATCTACGCCAACGAGGAGGCGTTTCCGATCGGCGGATCGAAGACGCTGCGCACGAGCGATCGTGACGTGGCCACCGTGCTGGGCGTGGGCGTCACCGTGTTCGAGGCACTGAAGGCCGCCGACCTGCTCGCGCAGGAAGGCATCGCCATTCGCGTGATCGACGCCTACTCGGTGCAGCCGATCGACGTCGCGGCCCTGGAACGGGCCGCGCGCGAGACGAAGGCCATCCTCACCGTGGAGGATCACTACGTCACCGGCGGGCTCGGCGACGCGGTGGCCGAGGCCCTCGGGCCGCGCGGCGTGCGCCTGGTGCGCCTGGGCGTGCGCGAGGTGCCGCGCAGCGGGCCGCCCGACGTGCTCATCGATCGCTTCGGCATCTCCGCCGCGCGCATCGTCGCGGCGGTGAAGCAGCTCTGAGGACGTGCCCGCGCCGCCGGCCGCTCGCCTCGTCTGCGCGGCGCTCGGTGTCGCGGGGGCGCTGCTCGCGGGCGCCGCGCGTCCGGGCGCCCCGCTGATCGCGGCGCCAGCCGCGCCACAGGCGGTCGCCACGGCCTCGCCCGAGGCCGAGATCGCCGGCGCACAGGATCCGGCCTGGAGCCCGGACGGCACGCGCCTGGCCCTCTCGGTTCACGAACTCGTGCGTGTGGCCGATCCAGACGTGCGCCTCGGCCCGCAGCTCTCCTCCTG
>JADHED010001648.1_pt1 | contig 17938 bp, 17 predicted proteins | sample 8952041 | NCBI WGS metagenome assembly JADHED01 (sample SAMN16124423, study PRJNA663239) | bioreactor sludge metagenome | isolation source: sludge (control) | place: India:Bengaluru | collected 2018-09-08
CATGAAGTTCGGGCGGGCGCCCGCGATCAGCATGACGTTGAGCATGGGCGGGATTTTGGCACAGACCGCTGCCGCGTTACCCGGCCGACTCGCGCGGCCCCGGTCGTCGGGTCAATCGCCTCGGGGGACCCGGAACACCATGGCGGCAAGGAAGACCGCGGCCGGGTAGACGCCCACGCTGTACCGGGCCAGCGGGATCACGGCGGCATACGCGAGCACGTGCAGGACGGCAGACAAGGCGAGGGCCACGCTGAGGAAGTCGCGGCGGCGCTTCAGCTCCCGGTAGATACCGACGAAGGCCAGGACGACCAAGGGCAACGAGACCAGCACGTACTGCAGCGAGCGGGACGCGGTCTCCGCCCTGAACCAGAAGTGCCAGAGCCCGCGGGCCACGCGTCGGGCGTAGCCGAGGGGCTCCGCGGCGATGTGCTCGCGCGCCGCGACCATGAGCCGTGGTTCCATGCGGGACAGCTGTTCCGGGGTCAGCTGGCCCCACCAGAAGTCTGCTGGGGGAACCGGTTCGCCCGCCGTCCTGAACACGAACTCGGTGCGGGCCCGAGAGAACTCGCCCTTGACGCTTTCGGGGCCGAAGCGGTCGAAAGCCTCGCCTATCCAGAAGTTGTAGCCATTCAGGGACTGCACGAAGACGAGGCGACTCTCCAGCTTGCTCGGGCGAATCGACCACGCAAGCGCCGGAACGAGGGCAAGACTCAGAATCGCGCAGAGCGCCCAAGCCCGACCCCGCAGGTTGCCAGTCCGGCGTGCGGGTGTAGCGAGGCCGGCAAGTAGGATCGCCGCTGCGGTCAGGATGCCCGCGGAACGTGTGAGCATCTGGGCAGCGAGTAGCGCGGTTCCCGCCGCAAGCCAGCCGAGGCGCGCTCGTCGAGATTGGGCAGCCGATTCCAGTCCTCGGCAAAGCGCTGCGGCAGCTCCGAAGCCAATCGCGCCGTAGAACTCATCGCTCATGCAGCGGCCCGCCACCCACGCCGGAAGTGGGTGGAGCGCTGCGAGCAGGCCCGCGAGCATCCCAACGCGTTCGCCGCGCCGCCGTGTCACCTCCCACGCCAACCAGCCTGCCGCCGCAATCGCCGGGACGCATCCCCATAAAGCAAGCAGGTGTGGATCGCCGCCGACAAGCTTTGACGCCGGCGCGAGCCACGCGGCGAAGCCCGGTCCTCTCGTGGTCGTAGGAGACGCGCCGTAAGGCGCGAAGCCGATTGTGCCACTGTCGATCAGGTTCTTCGCGAGCACCGGGTACGCGTCCGGCGCCGGAGCGAGGTTCGCGCTGCGCTCCCACGCGGGTACCAGAATCAGGCAGACCGCACAGCGGGCGAGGACGCCGATGATCAACACCAAAGCGCAGCCGCGGATGCGCGTCTCCAAAGCAGAAGATCGCTCAGGACCAGAACGTCGGCAATGTCATGCCGAGCCGGCGACGCACCGGGATGCCGGCGTCGACGCAGCGGCGGCGCCACTCGCAGAACCGCCGCCGGTTGACGACCGAGACGCCGAGCGCGATCAGCAGGGCGGTGATGAACAGCACCGAGCCGATCGTCGCGACGCCCCGCACGGCCCCGGACAGCCGGCCGAGGCTCCAGTGCGAGCTGTAGCCGATGCCGACGAGGGCGGGGATCAGGACCGCCAGCGACCCGACGTCGCGGGCGATGAAGCGCGACCAGGGCGTGTGCAGCGCGCCGGCCGTGAACAGGAACGGCGTCTTGATCCCGGGGAGCAGGCGGGCGAAGAAGAGAGTGAACCGGCCGCCGTGGATGTAGATGTGACGCGCGCGCAGCAGCGTACGGCCGCGCAGGATGCGCCTGAGGTACGGGTGCTGCCGCAGCCCGCCGCCGATCTGCCGGCCGACCCCGAACACGAAGACGTCGGCGCTGAAGCAGCCGAGCAGGCCGGCCAGCATGGCCTCCGGAAGCGTGAGGATGCCGGCGGACGCAAACACGCCGGCCGTGAGCAGGGGGATCTCCTCCGGCACCGGAAGCCCCAAGGTCCCCGCCCAGATGCCCACGACGATGACGAGCATCGCGTGGAGCTCCGGGCTGAGTCCGGGCAAAAGCGTCGCGAGCGATCCGTCCAAGCCGGGCCCCCAGCAACCGACCGGGAAGATACGGGGCCGGCGGCAGGCGGTCAACGCCTCTGCTTACCGATCGGTAGGCATCGCGACAGGTCGGGTGGACCCGATTCCATAGGGCTTGCCCGAAAAAAACCGAAGGACGCGGACTTCCCAGACGGCGGGGACCTATGTTCGGACCGTGGCGCGGTGGTTTGACCGCTTACCGACGGGTTCGCCGTGAAAAGACCGAAATTGTGCGCAGGAGTTCTGTATAAAGTTACACGAACCCTGACTTTTGACGGTACCTCCGTTCACGTAACGGGGCCTACGGGGAGGACTGCGGCACGGTCGTGGGTGGTTCTGACCACCGCGACTGGTGTGCCCGCCCGATAGCTATGGCGACCTACCTCGTCGTTTTCATCGCATCCGCTCTACTTGCGGTGTTTCTGACGCCGCTTGTCGTTTGGATCGCCCGGCGGGCGAACGTCGTGGACGCGCCCGGTCTGCGCAAGATCCACGCACGCGCCATTCCGCGATTGGGCGGCGTCGCAGTGCTCATCCCCGTCTGTGCCCTGTGCAGTGCTGTCTTCCTGCTGGACAATCGTATCGGCGACCTTTTCCGGTCCGTCCAGAGCCAGATGTTGGCGCTCCTCGCGACGACTCTCGCGGTATTCGGGGTCGGGTTGTGGGATGACGTCCGAGGCGTCTCGGCGAAATACAAGTTCCTCACCGAACTCATTTGTGCCGGGGTGATGTGCGCCGCCGGTGTGACGATCGACCAGTTCTCGTTGACGCCGAGCCTCAAGATCCACTTTGGCGTGCTCAGCATTCCCCTGACGATTCTCTGGATCGTCGGGATCACAAACGCGGTGAATCTCATCGACGGGCTCGATGGGCTCGCGGCCGGGATTTCCCTGATCACCTGCTCCGTCCTCGCGGTGATCGCCATGCTCGCCGATCGTCCCGTCATGGCGGTCGTCATGCTCGCGTTCATCGGGAGCCTCTCCGGCTTCCTCGTGTTCAACTTCAACCCGGCGAAGATCTTCCTGGGAGATTGTGGCAGCCTGCTTCTAGGATACGTGCTCGCCACGACGAGCATCATCACGTCGCACAAGACTGGGATGGTCCTCGCTCTCGTGCTGCCCCTGCTGGCGCTTGGCATTCCGATCCTCGACACGTTGTTCAGCATCTTGCGACGCCTCGTTGCACGACGGTCGCTGTTCTCGCCTGATCGCTCCCACATCCATCATCGTCTGTTGGACAAGGGATTCGATCAAAGACGGGTTGTGCTGAGTCTGTACACGGTGACCGCGTTGGTCGCAGGGTTGGGATTCTTGATGGTCTTCACGACCAGTGTCGTGCAGCTGCTCTTTCTGACTCTCGCCCTGCTCTTCCTTGTCGTGGTATTCCGTGCAAGCGGCGTGATTTCGATCAGCGACATCCTTCAGAACGTCCGTCACAACCAGTATCTGACACGGGATGCTCGTTCAGGTCGACGCTCGGTTGCGGATGCCGAACTCCGGTTGCGAGAGGCACACAGTTTGGACGCGTGGTGGCGCGGTCTCTGTAGCGCCGCGCAAGCCCTAGGTTTCTCCGAAATGTCCCTCGTTCTCGTGGACCTCTCGGGGCCCCCGATGACATGGACGGCACCGACCAGCCCGGCTTCGGCCCGGCGGTCGCTCTCACTCGAGTTTCAGCTCCGGGGTGGTGACAACCGTGTCTATGCTCACGTCAGTGGTTCTGTCCATGGTGCTGGCTCGGCGGAGGTGCTCGCGGCTCGGGGCGCCATCCTCGGTATGCTGCTGGACAGATATGCCTCGCTCAAGCGATTCAGAGCGATGACTATTGAGCCGAATGCGGTAGATAGCCGGGTCGAGACTTGTGAAGCACATCACGAATGAAGGTTGAGGATGCCGCAATGCTGAATGGTGGCCTGATCGGGCTGGGACGAATGGGACTGACCCACCTCGCCATCCTGAATACCCATCCGGGCGTTCGGTGGGCTGCTGTGTGTGACACCACTCCACTCCTCGTAAAGAACCTGCAGGAACGGATTGGGTTCAGTGGCTACTCGGATCACCGGCGAATGTTGTCGCAAGAGTCACTCGATTTCGTGGTGGTTGCTACGCCGACAGCGGCGCACGCCGAAGCAATCGAACTGGGGCTTCAGAGCGGGATTGCGGTCTTCTGCGAGAAGCCCATGACGCTGTCAGCCGATGTATCCGAGGCGTTGGCACGAACTGCGCACGTACGCGGAGTGACAACCCAGGTGGGCTATGTGAACCGCTTCAACGCTGTATTCGCCGAAGCCAAGTCTCTGTTGGAGCGCCGCGCTGTCGGCACGGTGATCAACTACCGAGCGGAGATGCATGGTAGGACCGTCTTGGCGAAGATCAAGGCGGGATGGCGCAGCAAGAAGACTGAGGGAGGCGGATGCCTATACGAGTTCGCGTCACACTGTGTAGATCTCGTACAGTTCTTCTTTGGCCCAGCGCAAAAGGTCGAAGGTAGCCGTCTGGAGAGGGTCTACTCCGAATCGGTTGAGGACATCGTCTACTCAACGCTCTACCACACAAGTCTCGCAGGGCAGATCTTCGTCAACTGGAGCGACGAGTCGTTCAGGCGACCCTATAACCGGGTCGATGTCTTTGGGGACCAAGGTCGACTGCTCGTCGATCAGCAGGAACTCAAGTTGTACTTGCGGCAAGACCGCCCCGACCTAGGACTGCGGAAGGGGTGGAACATCAAGTACGTAACAGACCTTGAAGCCCCAGTACGGTTCTACCTGCGAGGGCACGAGTTCACGCGCCAACTGGACCACTTCATCGACAAGATCTACGCGCGTTCGCCGTCTGAGATGTCCAGCTTCGAACATGGGGCAGCAACGGATCGCACACTAGACATGATCAAGATGGATGCGAAGAACTAGATCATGGACAAAATCATTTTCGGCGACAATCAGTTCTTCGGAATCAACCATATGTCCGAAGAGAAGGCCCGAGCGCAGGCGATGCGCTTCGCGGACACGCAGTCCATAATCGAAGTGATCGACGCGGCATATGATACCGGCATCCGCAGCTTCATGTTCACGACTCATGCACTGGTCCAGGACCTCTGCGTGCACTTCCGGGCGAATCCCGGTAGATACCCGGGCCTTCATCTCTTACCGGGCATGCCCTACGCACACAAGTACGCGAACGCGGTTGCCGAGAAGGGCGTGGTCCGCGCGTTGATGGACGCTTCCGCGGGTAACAAGCTGTCCATGCTCGCGACCGGTGGAAGCGCGTTGCTCCGACAGGACCTCAGCCGTCTAGTCAAGGTTCTGGTGGACGCTGAGATGCGGATGTTCGATGGGCTCAGTACGCCCGTCGTATTCCTCCAGAACATCGTGTCCGACCTGATGCTCTCATTGGGTGAAGTCGAAGCATTTGAATACTTCTCAAGCCACGTTCGCGAGCGCTACGGCGCCGCCGCTGGGTTCATCACCATGAACTTGCCGGCGATGAGGCGGCACTTGCGTGAACGTGTGGGTCTCGACAACCCTGTCATTTGCTCGTCCGTCAATCCGATCGGCTATCTGATGAGCCCGACCCGGGAGATGTGCGAGGACGCAATAAGAGAGGGCGGATTCCGCTGCGTAGCGATGTCTGTACTAGCGTCTGGCGCTGTTGGCGTTGACACCGCTGCGGATTATCTCCAATCGATAGGAGGCGTCCAGTCGATCCTGTTCGGCGCTTCTAGTCGCGCCAACATCCGTGCGAGCTATGATCGGTTTACCAAAATACTGTCATGACTCGTATCTGGTGCGATATCACAAATTCGCCTCATGTGCTCTTCTTCTCGGGCATGCTCGAACACTGGGCAACGTGCGGTGAAGTGACCGTAACGGCGCGAGATCTCGCCAACACATTCGATCTGCTGCGCCAGTACAACATCGACTATCGTGTCGTAGGACGGCATTACGGCCGCGCCACTCCAGCGAAGCTCCTCGGCTTCTTTGCGCGAGTGGCGGGGCTCTATAACGAACTGCGATCCAACCCGCCTTCAGTCGCCGTATCGCACAGTTCGTTCTACTCACCCGTAGTTGGTAGGCTGCTGGGCGCGCAGACGATCTACATCAATGATAACGAGCATGCGAAGGGGAACCTAGTCGCGGGTGCATTCGCGGACCTCGTTCTCATACCGGAGTTCCTCGACCCGGCGCGACTCGGAGTGAGCGCGCGTCGGGTGCGGCAATACCCGGGTGTGAAGGAAGGTGTCTATCTCTGGCGCTTACGACAACCCGGAGAGACTCGTTGTGCAAAGGTCGTATACGTGCGCCCCGAACCAGGTGCAGCGCAGTACTACAACGGCCCTGTTAACTTCTTGCCGACACTGATTCGTGCGCTGTCGAGTGATGCGCAGGTGTGTGTCCTCGCACGCGGTCCAGTTCAACGAGAGGAGCTGCGGAGAGCCTGTGGCGATGTCGCGCTATTCCCAGATCACCCGGTGCCGATCTCGGACATTCTGCGGGATGCTGCTCTCTTCATAGGTGCCGGCGGCACGATGACGCGAGAGGCGGCTGTTGCCGGGATTCCGACGATTTCGGTCTACCAGAGCGAGCGCCTACAAGTGGACGACTACCTAATCAGTCGGGGTGCTATGGCTCACCGACCGCAAGTTACCGCGTCGGAGGCCCTGACCTTCATGCGGGAGCAGCAGTCCAGAGGTCCGATCGTGGATCTCCTGGAGAAGGGAAGGGAAGCCCACGAGATGATCAGTGACTTGGTCGTACAGGGGCGCAGATGAGCGCACTGCGAGGATTTGCCCACGGTTTGGCGTGCGCGGTGTACTACTGCGTAGTGTCGAAACTACCGTCGTCATTCGCCCCCGGCGGCAGTACGTTCAATCGGGTTCGAGTAGCTACGCTCCGCAAAATGCTCCCGATGGGGTCAGGATGTCGGATCCAACCTCGGGTATACGTGGGATCGGGCCACAGTGTTCGTATAGGTAACGAGTGCCAGATCAACGAGGACGTGCGGCTGTTGGGAGCGGAGATTGGCAATCATGTCCTGATCGCACCGCGCGTGCAGATTCTTGGCGGTAAGACACACGCGTGCGCCGACACCCAGCTCCCCATGGCTCTTCAGGGCGAAATTGACATGGGGCGAGTGATTGTCTCGGACGACGTCTGGATCGGGGCAAGCGCGATTGTCTTGGCGGGGGTGCGAATCGGGAGAGGTGCCATTGTTGGGGCGGGCGCAGTAGTCACGCGTGACGTTCCGGCGTTCGCGGTTGTAGCGGGGGTGCCGGCGCGCTTCGTAAGAGATCGCCGAACCGCGCGGTGCCAGCCGGCGGAGAGGTCGGAGTGAAAGGTGCCGATCCGGGACCAGGGACGACGGTGCATCGATCGCATGATCGTGGTCGTGGCGCGCGTGGCTTCGTTCTGGGTAGTTCGGCGCAGATCATAGCGGGCGTCGCCGTTAGCGGCGTATTGCTCAGCGTTGCACGCATTGTTCTCGGGCGATCTCTTGGGCCGGAGGCGCTCGGCGTTGTGAGCAGCTTCTGGAGCCTTTCGACAATGCTCGGCGTCCTTCCTGCCGCCGGCATCACCCTGTTGGTTACGAGGTATCTTGCGATCTACAGAGACGAGGGGAAGTCCGCCTTCGCGAACGGACTGCTTCGCGCCTCGCTGCTGTTGACTGTACTGTTCAGCCTCATGCTGGGCGCAGCTGCGTTCCTGGGAGCCGAGTGGATTACAGGACATATCGTCAAGAGTTCTGATGCCATTGGGTTGGCATGGGCGCTAGCCGCCGTACCGTTTTGGACAATACAGTTCTGGTCAGTAGCGGTCTTCCGCGGTTTGGGCAAGACGCTCCCGAGTGTCGCGATACAAGACGTCGCCCGCCCGGTGATCACCGCACTCGCGCTCCTTCTCCTGGCGGTGACCGCTTCGCTTGGGACGCGGAGTGCTGTTGCGGCGGCGACACTTAGTGTCGTCCTCTGTGGGTCCATCGGCTCTGTTATGGCGTGGCGTGCTGCATACGTGGGCGGTGGAGTCGCGACCGAGCGTCGCGCCTGGGTCGCGTACGCGGCTCCGCTCAGCCTCAGCATGATCATGCAAACAGTCGCGGGAGCGTCGATTGACGTGCTCGTTGTGTCCGCGCTCTCGAGTCCAACCCAAGCAGGCATTTACGCCTGCTCCGCGACAATTGCCCGACTCGGGCTGATGGTCACGCAGGCCACGAACTACTCTGCGCTCCCGCTATTGGCGACCGGCGAAGAGCGTTCTAGGTTTGACGCACTTGCAGATGTCAGGCGAGTGACGTTCCAATTCGGTGCACCGGTCGTGACGGTGCTTGCGCTGTGGAGTGATGACATTATTCGCGTCAGTTTCGGCGAGAAGTTCGCTGGCTCGACGCTGCCGCTGCAGATCCTCATGATCGGGTCTCTGGTGCGCGCGTTCATGGGGCCTATCGGTCAGTTCTTGATCGGCTCGGCCAAGACGACCCAGCACCTATTGGCCGATGTCGCGTCGGTTGTGACATTCTTCGGCCTTAGCGGCTCGCTGGCCGGCTCGTTCGGGGCGGCGGGAACCGCAGTCGGGCGATCGGTGTCCCAGATCGTGTTCGAACTAGTGGCAGTGTTGCCCTGGTTATCGCAGCGGGGTGTCATCGTACCTAGAGGAATGTTCGGGCCGATGTGGAGGGTCTTGATTGTTGTGGTCGGCGGCAAGTGCCTCAGCGGGATGATGAGCCCTGCAACGTCCGCTGTGCTGGGCGCTACAACGCTCATCGTGGCCTACCTCATAGTCGGGCACGCGTATTGGCCGGAGATAAGAAGTCACATGGCCTCGCGGCGGAGAAGTGCATCGTGAGCAGCAGAGTGACCAAGGGCGGATTCGGTTCGGAACTACTCTTTGTCCTTGTTCCGCTCGTACTGGCATTTGCGACGAGCGGGTTGCCCGGCTTCCGCCTCGGGCCAACGGTAATCAAACTCAATCAAGTGATTCTGATTATCGCCATGCCCTTTCTGCTGTTCTTGCGCAGTCCTGGGTGGATGAGTCGAGCGCGTCGCTGCGCGCCTGTGGCGGTCTTCGCAGTGTCGCTAGCACTCGCGGTCCTCTGTACCGTGTTTGTGAAGCGTTTTCCCCTGATCGAAGTTCGTGACACGAAGAACATCGTTCTTCCGATGGCATTCTTGGCTGCAATGTTGCTTAAGTACTTCACCACCATGGATCGTGTGCAGCGCGGCATGAATGCCATAGCCATCGGAATCGCGGCGTCGTGCATCGGCGTGTACACGAAGCTGGGAGACGCCGTACTGGGGATACGGTCGATTAGGAACACCGAGTTCTACGAAACAGCAGGCGTGTCATATGTCTGGTTGGGGGTGGGCGGCGCCGTGGTCGTCGGGATAGCCACGTGGCGGCTGTGGGCGCGTCCCCCGGTCAGCGGCCTCCTGCTCTGGGGCGCGTTGGCAGCTTTTGGCGCCGGCGCCGTATTGGTCTCCGGAACGCGCGCTGCGATGTTGGCCCTCGTCGTGTCCCCAGTACTCATCTGGCTGGTACCGAGAGTGTCCACTCGGGTGTGGCGGATCGCCGTCCCGGCGTTCATCGCTGTCGTCTTTGTCGTGAGCGTCTGGCCGAGCCTATTCATCGAGTTCGCCGGCGCGCCCCGGTATTTGACTCAGGGCGGTGTCGAGGGTTCTGAGCGCTTCGTGTCGTCCCGCGGGTATGCAGACGACTTGGGGAGCCGCCTATGGTGGTGGCGCTTGATGCAGGCAGATTACACTCCTGTAGAGCAAGTACTTGGGTTTGACTATCAGACCGCGCTGACGCGCGTTGGCGATCTGGGACACCCCCACAATGTGTTCGTGTGGGCTCGGATCATGGGCGGCTTCCCGGCGGCACTTCTCCTAGCTGTTTCTCTTGTTGGCCTTATTGCGGTTCCGATCAGACGCATGCGTGACCGGGCGACAAAGCCACTAGCAGCCCTAAATCTCTTCTTGTACGTGCTGATCGTGCCGGCATTGCTCACGAACTCGTGGCCCGGAGGGAACTACTCAATCTTCGTCGTGGCGCTGGCGGTCACGGCCTTCTTGCATGGTGCGCCGAACGAAGAGCCATGAGTCCCCAAACCACAATCGCGCGTCGCACGTCGGAGCTCGTCCTGCTACTGCTGCCGCTCTTTGGCGTGTTCGCATGCATCGGCGTGCCTGGAATGCGTTTGGGGCCCGTCGTGGTGCCGCCCTATCAGCTGTTGCTGGTGCTGGCACTCTTGACTTCGATGACCATACGTCGCGACGGGTGGTTGCGAGGGCTCCTGAGAACACCAGGGGTTGTGCCGTTCTCACTGGCTATGCTCTGGGTGTGCGCCTGCTCGACGGTCGCCCACGCAGGTAGCCAAGCCGAAGTGCGCGAACTGAAGAACACAGTTGCACCCATCATTATCCTGCTCGTGGTGCTGGCTCGTGCACTGGTTAGCATTGCGACCGTGGAGAGAGCGCTTACTGCGATCGGGCTTGGAGTGCTTGGCTCTATGGCCGGAGTGTTCACGTTGCTGGGCACCGCTCGATTCGCGGTAAGAGGATTCAAACTGGAGGAGTTTTCGGAGGCAACCGGGTTCACGTACATCTGGCTCGGGGTGGCCGGAGTCGCTTTAATAGCCGTGGGATACATCACGCTCACGAGCCAGAATAGGTTGCGGCGGAGTCTCTCGCTGGCGTTTGTGTCCGTTGGCCTCGCGGTGCTTGTCGTGTCAGGCACAAGAGGTGCAATCGCTGGAGTTGTTGCGGTTCCCTTCGTGCTGCTGTGTTCCCGGTTCCTTCCGCGGCTGTGGATCACCGCTGGCGTCGGCATCGCGATCTTCTCCGTCTTCGCGGTGAGCGTATTCCCAAATCTCGTGGTTGGGCTGTTCCCGGCGGCGGCACCGATCGCCGGATTCAAGGGCGCGGAGGGAGCCGGGCGGCTGCTGGAGCAGGCGAGCTACCTCGAGGCGATCGGCGCTAGGTTCATGTGGTGGGACGTTATGCTGGACGCTTCTGACCCGATGCAACTTCTCTTCGGGACGGACTATCTAGCGGCGTTGCAGCGCACTGGTTACCTTGCACACCCACACAACGTGTTCGTCTGGATGATGTTGATGGGCGGGCTTCCAGCCGCCGTGCTCCTCTGTTGGGCGCTTTCCGCGGTTCTCGCGAAACAGATCCTGGGATGCTGGGACCCGGATCCGATGTGTGCAAGGGTGGCGCGCGCGACTACGGGACTGATCATTCCCGTGTTCTTGGTGCTCGTCACGAACTCGTGGGCGGGCGGGACGCATCTAGCATTCGCGACCGCCCTCGGCATAAGCACCTTGTCGAGGCAGTCACGGCTCCCGTCTTGAAGGGGTCTGCGCGATCGAAGTCAGCGCTTGCACTAGATGCGCCATACTCGTGGCGAGTACCAGCCGGCGCGTCGAGAATGGACCCAGGAATCGGCTGAAGACATCAATGCGGGCTCGTCCAGGCAGCAGTACAACGGGACAACCGATCATGACGAGCGTGAGCAGGGCGCACATCCATATTAGCGGGTGCTTGGGAAGTGCGATCACCCGCAGCCGAGGATCGGAGAATGCCGTGGTCTCTGCCCTGCTGTGCCTGGCCACGAAGACCTGCAGACTGGCACTGGGGAAAGCGTCCAGGAGCACGGCGGTGTCGTCCGCCCAGCGGCCGATCGGCGCTGGGCTAAGAACTGCGAGCCGCGTGAACTGCGACATTCGAGGGTACCAGTCTGCAAGGCGAGTGGCTGTACTCGCGATGTTGGGGGCATCACCTGAGGCCCGGAGTCTATCTAGTCGCTGAACGGGTGGCGACTGGAGATGCCACATGACTTCCGCGTGTCCGCCATCTGGAGTGGCCTTCCGTGCGCATTCGAGAACGAGACCGAGCATCGCAGACACCTTGAATTGAGAGCCGTACGCGGCAAGCAACTCGAGCTTCTTCTCCATCTCTTCAGGACTCATTGCGACGGCATGCCGTGTCAGGCGAGCGCCCGCTTCCTGGAGCGATGCGACGATGCGAGCAGAATGGTCAGGTACATGCACAGAGTACGGCACGTCCTCGTAGAGAAAAGCGGTGTCTGGGAAATGTTCCGGAGCATCATGTAGCGCCGTAAGGCATGCCGAGCGGGCGAGCTCATGGTCGGTGTGATTGCCGAGACCCAGCGGCATCCATACCTCGTCAAAAGACGCCGAAGCAAGATAAGAAACTAGAGCTGCTGTCCAACGACGAACCTCGAGGTCACTGCTGGGATGAGCGATGAAGCCGGAGACCGCCCAGCGGTGACTCTCATACCAGGCGCGTGTCCAAGTGTGATCATGATAACGAAGAGGTGCCTCTAGTTCGGCCAATGCGATGTGAGTACCACCTAGAACGCGCATGACGAACTCTGACTCGGCACGCCGCAAGTCCGAGATCTCGACCGGATCAAAGTACTCATGATCCAAGAAGTAGTAGCTGGTGAAGTTGCTCCGACCAGCCATCGACAGCAAAGTGAACTCGACCTCGTTCCGGCGCCGCCACATCGTGGCGCCAACGCTGAGTACAGCGTCGTCCATGTGAGGTTCGATGATTAGGATCCGTCTGCGTACGGTCGAGTTCGGCGGCTCGAACACGGCGCAGAATCCCGCGGAACTCAGGCTGTCGGCGATAGTCCGCGCCTCCGGATATCGAGCCAGGAGGGCGGCTATGGGAGTACCCGAGGGGTCGAGTGACTGCAGGAACGAGTGGTGCGTGGGGTCGAGCGGCGGCGCAGGCCGACGGGACTGAAGAAAGTAGTACCGACCCTCCCGCTCACGCCAGTAGGGGTATCTAAGCACCACCGACCGATCAGTTGTGGGCATCGACTCTCCCGGGAACGCCTCGGAACGCGCAGATCGGTCTAGTATAGAGGCTCTGGAGGTGTTGGGGCCGTGAAGGTGCTGATCGTCACGAACATGTATCCGTACCCCGAATACCCGTACTACGGGATACACGTCAAGCGACAGGTGTCCGCGCTCCAAAAGGAGTTTCCGACTTCGGAGTTCCGTGTGGCGTTTCTCAATACGCGCGTGGACAAGCGCCTATTCATCGCAGGGAATCGCCTCACCCGTAACGTGGAACTGGAGTTCAATCCCGACGTCATCCACGTTCACTTCGGTCTGACCCAATGGATGACGCTGGCGTGCCGCACGCCCCAGGTGCTCACTCTTCACGGGAGCGATGTGCATCGAGCCTCAATGCGTCGTGCTACGAAGGCTCTTGCGTGGCGCTGCCGCGAGCTCGTGTTCGTCAGTTCCCAACTACGGGCCTCGTTTGGAGCGAGCCCGAGCGCGCCGGTCATTCCTTGCGGGGTGGACACCGGCGAGTTTTTCCCACGTGACAGAGTCGAGGCCCGGCATCGACTCGGTCTCCCCCGCGATCAGTTGATCGTTGCGTTCCCAGGCGATCCCGGACGGCCAGAGAAGAACATCGAGCTCTTCACGAGTGTGATTGAAAAGCTTCGCAGAGTCAGGCCGACGACCACGGTGGTCCTGTCCGGCTTGAGGCCAGAGGAGGTTCCCTTGAGGCTGGCCGCCTCGGACGTGGTCCTATTTACGTCTCGCTATGAAGGATCTCCGGTCGCATCTAAGGAGGCGATGTGTTGCGGAACGCGTGTTGTCTCCACCGATGTCGGTGACATGCGCGATCAACTGGCAGGCATGTCTGGATGCAGCGTGGTGGAGGAGGCGTCGGCGGACCACCTGCTCCAGGCTGTATTGGAGGCGGCGAATTCCGCGGGACCCGATCCCCACCAAGCGGAGTCGCGGTTCGGCGCGGTCTCAGGAGCACGCCGGCTGATGAGTCTGTATGAAGAAGCGAGGCGCGCGAAATGAGCCCGCGCGCGGCTCAACGTCACAGCAGGCTCCTCAGAAACGGCGCAAGGTTACCGTCGATAATCCGGTCCCATCTGTAGTCACGAACGGACTCCTTGATTTGTTCGCTGGTGTACATTGCAGAGGCAGTTCGCAACTGCCGCAAGCCTCGCTCGACGCCGGCGGGTGTGTCTGGGATCAGAACACCGTTGTCAGGTCGCACCACTCGGCGGTTCTCGGATGTGTTGGTCGCCAGCACGGGAAGGCCTGCCAGCATGTATTCAAAGGTCTTGGTCGGAGGCTGGACATCAAAATACTTGGTGCACGGCACATACGAGATTCCGACGTTGCACTTGCGCCAGATGTCCTCAAGGTCATCGTGGTGGACGAAGCCATGCAAGATGACAGTGTCTTCTAGCCCCAGCTGGGACACGAGCGTTTGCAGCTGAAGTCGCTCATCATTCATGCCATCCCCGACAACATCATAGGAGATCGCGTCGTAGTCGGGGCCGGTGTCAAGAAACGCGCGCAGTCCCAGAATGGTATCGGCAATGCGCCGGCTCGTCAGAGATCCAAGGTAGAGAAGGCGAAGAGATCGGACGTATTCCTTGGGTCCGACATCGAGTTCCTCGGCGCCGAGCGGCAGGATGTGGCTGTCATGTGGCAGGCGAAGGAGGTCGCGTACTCCCTCCGAGATCACGCAGAGATGACGGAAGCAGGCGGCCTCCGATCGGAGGACCAGATTACCCCGCCACCGTGCTGCTGATCGCGGCGACACATTGCTAGTCCGGATATCAAGTACTGTCGGCCGTCGCGGCACCGCAGCCCTGATCAGGGAGCAACCGGGGAAGTACTCAATAAGAACGATGTCCGCGCGCCGTGCGACGTCGATGCTCGAGCGGAGGTAGCGAGCGAAACGGAGCTGTCGTGACGTTCCGGTGACATACGTGACGTCCACGCCGTCTAACACGCAACGTGGACGCGACGAATCCAAGCACACGAAGTGGACGTCGAAATGCCGACGTAAATGTCGAACATTGTGATAGGTCGGTAGCATGTATCCGAACTGATACCTACTGAGGTATGCGAGAGTCGTCATGGCCAAAGGGTCACCCGTACGCCTAGCGTCGTCAATCGCGCGCGATGCCGCTGGATCCCCTGAGGGTAATCGGCGGTCCGACGGGATCCAAGCATCGGTGCCGAACTTCAGGATCGTACGGGTTCCATCGCGTGCGTGTCAGGGGCAGCCGGTGGCGCTTGCCCGGACGTCGTCCCTACCTCGCACCTGCCCCCGGTGGTCTCGTCATACGCTCCCCCGCTCACGACACCCCGCGCACGAGGTACCACGCGCCGTCCGCCCGGGACGGGACGAGCATAGCCCGGACCGTCGTGCCGTTGGCGAGGCAGGCAGCGGTCGGTCGCTGTCGAGGAGTCCGGCCGAGTTGCGGAGTTCAGACAGTGATCCCGCCACCACGTCGTACCCGTCCGTGCCCGCGACGCTGGATCACGAGAGATCAGCGGTACTGCCGGCTCGCATGACTTCGAGGCGAGGCGCGGCGGAGAGACCGGCGCGGCGAGGCAGGCGCAGTACCGGGCGCCCGTGTTCGTGGGGCTGAGGTTGGTACCACCCCAGATGATCACGTGCGAGCCCGTCCAGGTGGCGCTGTGACTCGAGCGGGCTTCAACCTGACGTGGTGGGACGAGCTTCGTCGGGTCCGTGATGATCAAGTGTCAGGCAAACGAGTACCGAGTTGTCGACACGAGAGACGGCGGGGTGTGCAGACGAGGTGTTACGTGCAGGTGAGAGGGATTCGCCCGCAACAAAACCGCGTGCCCCAGTTCAGCGCTTCATCAACGACACGCTCACCGAAAAGCACCGGTCCCGCATGTGCACGACCGAGATCTGCTCGATTTCGAAGTCCACGGAGACGGTGGTGAACCCGCGGCTGTAGTGCAGGTCGTAGCTGCTGCCCATCACGACGGTGGGGCAGGAGAGGGCGTCGAAGCGGAACTCGGTGCCCTCGGCGAGGCCCTTGATCGCGCCGGCGATCATGTTGCCGATCTCGGCGACGCCGTCGAGGGTCTCCTCGTTGAAGTCGCGCTGCTCCTCGCCGAGCAGGCTGCCGGACAGCAGCAGCGCCGCGCGCTCGGAGAGGTTGAACAGCATCGTCCCGGCGTACGGCCCGAGCAGGCCGACCAGGACCGAGACGCGCTGGCGCGTCTGCAGGTACTTCGACGCGCCGACCGGGACCGGCGTGATGCCGGTCATCTCGAGGCCCGACACGGTGCCCCTGGCGACGCGCTCGAGCAGGATCGGGTTGACGCTCAGGCCCAGAGTCTCGGCGATGGCATTCGGCATGGAGGACTCCCCGGGACCCGTTCGCACCAGGCCCGCCGCTCTCATCGGCCCGAGTTCGGGATTGTTGAGGGGTGTGCCGGAACGGGGCGCCGGCGGCGGCGCCCCCTGTCCGAGCCCCCTCAGGGCATCGTCGCGAGCCGTATCCGCTCCACGTCGTAGACCTTCTTGTCGGAGGAGCGGACCACGCTGATCGCCCTCCGCAGCGGCAGGTTCAGCACGTTCGGGAGACCGGACGCGGTACATGCCACGGCGCCGTCGCCGCACTTCCGGAACGCGATCTGGCCCCGGTCGTTCAGCCAGCGGAACCTCCCGCCCGACCGCTCCACGCTGATCTGCACGTCCTGCGCCGGGTCGTCGACGTCCCTGAAGAAGGTGAAGGTCGCCTTCTCGATGTCTTCGAACTTCGTGCTTCCCTTTCCGTCGTCCACGATCGCCTGGAGCGCGCCGATCGCGCCGTCCAGGTACTCCGGGGACATCCGGAGCTCCGGCTCGTACTGGACTTCCGGTCCCATCCACATCAGCCGCCCGCCGCTGCTGCCGCCGACGGGCTGCACCTCGGTCGGCGGATTCGTCAGGTCGCGAGGAACGCTCGCCGCGGCCGGGTCGCGCGCGTCGGCGTCCCCCTCGCCGCCGTTCGTCGTCACGGCCGCGGGCGTCCCTGCACCCTCGCCCCCCGTGGCGGGACCCGCCGGGTCCGCCCCCGAACACCCGACGAGCGAGAGTCCCACCGCGAGTCCCACCACGCTTCCGAACGCGACGACGACCTTCATGTGTCCCCCCGTGAGCGCCGCGGATCCATCCCGGCGCGTGCTCGCCCCGATCTCCCTGTGGGGGCGGGGCTCTGCCCCGCCCGGGCGGGGCGAAGCCCCGCCCCCACACCGGGCCTCCGCTACGGCTGCGGCTGCTTGGCCACCAGCCGCAGCTGGTTCGTCGGCTTGAGGCCGCCGGCCACGTCGTCCGAGAACGTCGCGGACAGCGTCGCCTCCGTGTTGAAGATGCTCGGGATGCCCGAGCCCTTGCAGCTCGTCTTGTCGTTGCAGGGGGCGAGCTTGATGTTGGCGCTCGGGACGGACCAGCTGAACTTCCCGCTGTCACGCTTGATGCTCAGCGTGATCTTGCCGCGCGTCTTGGAGTCCAGCTCGATCGTGGCCTCCTCGATCGCGTGGAACGCGTCCCCGCGCAGCGCCTCGAAGGCCTCGATCTCGCCCTGCAGGAGGTGGGCGTTCACCTTGAACTCCGGCGGCGCCGGCGTCGGATTCGATGCGTCGTCCGGCGAGTAGGCCACCGGCGCGTTCCACTGGAGCACGCCGCCCGCGCCCCCGACGGGCTGCACCTCGGTGGGCACGCCGGAATCCGGCCGCGGTCCCAACCCCACGGCGGCCACGATCAGCCCCACGACGACGCCGCCCCCCACGAGTCCCGCACCGAGCAAGCCCCAGTCCCGTCCCGTCATGACCGACCCCCTCTCCTCAGGGCCCCCACGGCTCACGGCCCCCAGGCTCAGACCCCCGACAGCTCACGGCCCCGACAACCGTTCCGCACGGCCCCCACGATTCACGGTCCCAACAGCCGCTCCGCACCGCGGCGCGTGGACTCCAGGCCCAGCCGCCGCGCCTCGTCCCGCGCGGACGTGGCGTGCGCCCGCGCCGTCGCCGCGTCGCC
>JADHED010001642.1_pt1 | contig 17930 bp, 14 predicted proteins | sample 8952041 | NCBI WGS metagenome assembly JADHED01 (sample SAMN16124423, study PRJNA663239) | bioreactor sludge metagenome | isolation source: sludge (control) | place: India:Bengaluru | collected 2018-09-08
GAGTCGTCCTTCTGGTGCGCGTGGACGGCCGTGAGGGAGAGCGCGACGAGCCCGGCGAGAAGGAGCGCCTCGAGGAGGAGCCGGAGGGGCCGCGCGGGCCGCTCTCCGCCGGCCTCCGTCACGGCGGCGTCCACTCGCCGAAGAGCCCGAGCTGCGCGAGGGCGACCTTCCAGTAGAACGGGAGGACTCCGTTCAGCGGGATCGCCCCCCAGCAGTAGACGAAACCCATGATGACCGGGATGGCGAAGAGCCACTTCGTCTCGCGCTTCTCCCAGATGTCGTGGAAGCCGACGACGAGGGCGAAGGGTGCCATGACGAGCCAGTAGCGCGGCCACTCTTCGGTCGAGACGTTGATGTGCAGGAGGAACTGAAGCGCCGAGTAGACGAAGATCGTCTCGTACTTCCGGATGCGCGAGATTCCGACCCCGTAGACGAACGCGAGGAGGATGAAGTACTCGACCTGGTGGTAGAGGCCGAGCTTGAAGAGGTGCGGCAGGAAACCGAAAGGCTGGAAGGCCGCAGCCTTGTCGCCGTGCCCGGAAAGGTACTGGAAGAAGTTCCCCGTCCGGCTCCAGCAGTAGAGGAAGTAGCCCGAGAGCGCAGCGGGCGGGATCAGAAGCCACGGGAGCGAACGCCACTGCTTTCGCTGCAGGAGGATCAGCCCGAAGGCCGCAGGGATGAGGAGCCCGGGAACGCGCGTCATCGTCGCGCACGCCGCGAGAAGGGACGCCCACCCGACGCGCTTTCGCTCGAAGAGGGCGATCGCCGCGAGCGTGAAGAGAAGGAACGTCGCCTCGGTCGAGCCCGTGCTTCGGAAGTAGAGCCACCGGGGCGGAAAGAAGAGGAAGACGGTGGCGAGCCAGAACGGCTGAGGCAGCTTCCACTCGTCGCGACAGAGCCGGTAGAAGAGGATCGCCGCGCCGGCCGCGCAGAGGATCGAGACGAGGAGCATCGACCGCTGCCAGCCGACGAACGAGAAGAGCCGGATGAGGGCCGGGTATCCGGGCAGGTGGACGAGGTAGTACGACTCGACGTAGACGTAGCCGAGCAGCGCGTAGTCGTCCGGGACGTCGTAGCCGGTCTTCGCGATCGTCAGGTAGTTCGGCCCGTCCCACGCCCGGTAGATCGTCCCCATCTCGTTCCAGAACGGGAGGTAGACGAGGAGCGAGCCCGCCACGGTCAGGACGACGAGGAGGATCTCGGCGCGGAAGCGCTGGAGGAGGGCTTTCATGCGGGCCGCGGCGCGATTCTAGGCCCGGGTCGGCCGGCCGTCACCGCGGTCCGTCAGACGTCGAGGTTGTCCGCCTCCCTGGCTCTCTCCGTGATGAACCGGTAGCGGGCGCTGGCGTCCTTTCCCATCAGGTCGGAGAGGGTCCGCTCGGCCTCGAGGACGTCGGGGACGGTCACCTTGAGCGCGCGGCGGCGGCGCGGGTCGAGCGTCGTCGCCTTGAGCTGCTCCGGCATCATCTCGCCGAGCCCCTTGAATCGCATCAGCTCGGGCTTCACGTTCTTCGGGAGCTTCGCGAAGACGGCGTCCCGCTCGGCGTCGTCGAGCGCCCAGTACGTCTCCTTCCCCGCGTCGATCCGGTAGAGCGGCGGCTGGGCGAGGTAGACGTGCCCCTCGGTGACGAGCTTCGGCAGGTGCCTCCAGAAGAACGTCAGGAGAAGCGTCGAGATGTGGTGCCCGTCGGCGTCGGCGTCCATCAGGAGGAAGACCTTGCCGTAGCGGAGCTTGCCGATGTCGAAGTCGGCGCCGCTGCCGCAGCCGAGGGCCGAGACGATGTCCGTCAGCTCCTTGTTCCCGGCCACCTTCGCGGAGTTCGCCTGCTCGGCGTTCAGGACCTTGCCGCGCAGGGGAAGGATCGCCTGAGTCTGCCGGTCGCGCCCCTGCTTGGCCGAGCCGCCGGCCGAGTCTCCCTCGACGATGAAGAGCTCCGACTCGGACGGGTCGGTCGAGGAGCAGTCGGCGAGCTTGCCCGGGAGGTTCAGCCGGTGGGAGATCGCCGTCTTGCGCTGCACCTGCTGGGCCGCCGCGCGCGAGGCCTCGCGGGCGCGCGTCGCCATGACGATCCGCCCGACGATCTGCTCCGCCGCGGAGGGGTTCTCGTTCAGCCAGTTCTCGAGGGCGGGGCGGACGGCCCCGTCGACCTGCGCCGCAACCTCCGGGTTGTTGAGCCGCTCCTTCGTCTGCCCCTGGAACTGCGGCTCGAGGACGTAGACGGAGAGGAGGGCGACGAGCCCCTCGCGGATGTCCTCGGCCGACGGGTTCACTCCCTTCGGGAGGAGCTCGTGCGTGCCGAGGTGGTTCCGCACGGCCTTCACGAGTCCGGCCTTCAGGCCGTTCTCGTGCGCCCCGCCCGAGGGCGTCGGGATGCCGTTGACCCAGGAGCGGAGGTGCTCGTCGGTCGACTCGGTCCACTGGAGCGCGAGCTCGAGGCGCGGGTCGGCGTCCCGTGCGAGGACGAAGCCGTTCACGTGAGTCGGCGCCTTGCCGCGCTCGGCGACGACCTTCAGGAGGTAGTCGGCGAGGCCGCCGTCGTGCGCGAACTCCTCGCGGACGGCCGGCTTCTTCGTCTCGTCGACGAAGACGATCTTCAGGCCGCGGTGGAGGTAGGTCTTCGCCTCGAGCCGGTCGCGGATCTCGTCGGCGTCGAACGCGAGCTTCCCGAAGATCTCCGGGTCGGGGCGGAAGCGGACGGTCGTCCCGCTTCCGCGCACCTTCTCCGTCGAGACCTTCGTCACCTTCGAGGTCGCCTTCCCCTGCCCGTACGTCTGCCGCCACTCGTGCCCGTCGCGGCGGACGTTCACGGCCATCTCCGAGGAGAGGGCGCAGACGACGGACGAGCCGACGCCGTGGAGGCCGCCCGAGTGGACGTAGCTCCCGTGCTCGAACTTCCCGCCGGCGTGGAGGGTCGTCAGGATCAGCTCGAGGGCCGACTTCTTGTACTTGGGGTGAACGTCGACCGGGATGCCGCGCCCGTTGTCGCAGACCTCGACCTCGCGTCCGTCCGGTCCGAGCCGCACCTCGATCCGCGAGGCGTAGCCGTTGATGACCTCGTCGACGGCGTTGTCGACGATCTCCCAGACGAGGTGGTGGAGGCCGCGCGAGTCGACGCCCCCGATGTACATGCCGGGGCGCTTCCGGACGGGCTCGAGCCCTTCGAGGACGGTGATGTCGGCGGCTGTGTATCTGGAAGAGGCCATTGCGGGCGGCTGACGGTACGCAGCCGGCCGGGGTCCGTCAAGCGACGCCCGTCCGGCGGCGGCCGCGGAGGCCGCCGGACGGGCTCATTCGAAGCAGGTGTAGAAGCGGTACTGCGGGCTCGCGGACGACGGGTCGTGGACCCTGTCGGACGCGATCTTGTGGTTGCTGTTCGGCGGGCTGTTCCCTTCGATCGTGTGGAGCCTGAGGCGCTTTCCCTCCGGAACGACCTTCTCGATCAGGAAGTGGTGCTGGAACTCGCCGAGCGTCTCGTAGCCGACGTCTCCCGGGGCCGGAGAGTGGGTCTGGCGGAATCCGGTCACGGACGAGATCCCCTTCCCGAGGTTCCACCCGCCGACGTTCATCCCCGCGGTCTTCACCGCCCAGAGCGCGAAGATCCCGCACCAGTGCGGCATTGGCGCGAGCTGGCCGCTCTTCTCGAGGTAGGTCACCGCCTGCTCCATGAACGGCGTCGCCTTCGCCGCGCCCGTGACCCGGAAGTACTTGAGGAGCCGGGTGTGTCCCAGCCGGTACGAGCGCTTCCGCGGATCGGACAGGTCCCTGGCGCCCGCGAGCTTCGCCGCGACGCCCGGCGTCGCGGCCTCCGCCCGGGCCGCGGCGACGACGGCGATCCGGCCGAGGTTGTTCGTCTGCGGGATCTCGCCGAGAGCGCCGATCAGGGCCAGGAGCTTCTCCCAGGTGAGCGGGCCGACGACGCCGTCCGGGTCGAGGCCGTTCTCCCCCTGGAACTCCACCACCCGGCCACGCGTCTTCTGGCCGAAGATCCCGTCGGCCGTCAGGCGGGCGAGCCGGGACGGCAGGCCGTTCAGCGCCTTCTGCAGCTCGATCACGGCGGCGCCGACGGCGCCGAGAGAAAGCGTCTGGGGCATCCTGGCTCCTCGTCCTCCCCGGTCACCGGGGTGCGACGCCGTGTCAATCTAGGGCCTCGCGAGGCGGATTGCCTCCGAAAGGACCAGGCCGGTGACGGAGGTCACCCCGACCCGGGTCGCGGCAAGGCCCCCGGTTCCGGCTAACCTCCGCCGGTGCCGCCCGGAGCCGACCTCCTCCCGCGCCTCTTCGCGCTCTGGGTCCACCTCCTCGAGAGGACCGGTGGCGCGGCCCGGCTCGCGGCGCTCCCCATCCCTCTCGCACCGGCCTCGCGGCCCCTCGCGGCCCTCCTCGCCGGCGCCACGGCGGTCCTCCTGCTCCAGGCCGCGCTCGCCTCCGGGCGCGACGTGGCCGTCCGGGCGTTCCGCGCCGCCGCGCTCCTCGCCGCCCTCGCCCTTCCCCTCGCCGCGCTCCGTCTCGTTCCGGCCTCGCGCGGCCCCGCCCTCGGCGGCGCCGCGCTCCTTCTCACAGCGCTCTCTTCGATCGCTCATCGCGCCCTCGCCTCGCGCCGCGCCGAAGGAGCGGCCTCGCGTCTCCTCGCCCGCGTCCGTCTCCTCCTCGAGGGAACGGGGCTCGCGCTCTCCGCCCTCTCGCTCGGGATCGTCGTCGCGGGACGGCCGCTCCCGCTGCGCCTCGCGTTCTGGTCCCTCTTCCTCCTGCGCCTTTCGATCGCCGACCTGATCGATCCGTCGCGCCTCGCCGCGGAGACGGGCCTCTCCGGTTCGGCCGCGCGCGACGCCCGGAGCGCGCTCGGGAAGGTCCGGCGACCCCCGCGGCCTCTCCGGCGGCTGCGCCGCGCGCTCGCCGCGGCGGCGAAGGGGGGCCTCCTCCTCCTCTGGCTCGCGCTTCCGCTCGCGGCCGCCCTCGCGCCGGGCGAGGTCGCCGCCGGAGCCTGGCCCTCCTGGACCCTCCGTCTCCGCGGGTACCCGCCTCTCGCGCTCGCGCTCACGGCCCTGCTGCTGCTCGGGCAGGCGGGACGTTCGCTCCGCGGCGGACGCCTCCTCGACACCGCCCGCGGCGCCGCCGTCGGGATCGGCACGGCCGCCTGGCTGGCGCTCGCCTGTCAGGGCGGCGCGTTCGCGTCCTGGCGGAGCGCGCTCCCGGGCCTCGTCCTCGCAGAGGCGGTGGCGGGCTTCCTCCTCGGGGCGGCCGCCCGCGGCCGCACGCGGTAGCCGTTCCGGCTCAGCCGTCCGCGAGGCGGGCCGAGATCTCCGCGGCGATCCGCCGCCCTTCGTCCGCTTCGAGCCGTTCGCTCGGCCAGCCGATCCCGAGGCCGCCGCCGGCGGCGGGCTTCGGGATGACGTGGAAGTGGACGTGCGGCACCGCCTGGTGGGCGGCGGCGCCGTTGTTCTGCAGGACGTTGAAGTCCCGAGCGCCGGTCGCGGCCATCACGGCGCGGGCGATGCGCGGCAGGACGCGCCCCACGGCGGCGGCGGACTCCTCCGAGAGAGCATCGAGCGTCGGAGCGGGCTCCTTCGGGACGACGAGGACGTGTCCCGGCGCGAGAGGCGCGATGTCGAGGAACGCGAAGACCCGCTCGTCCTCGTAGACGCGGTGGCAGGGGATCTCTCCCCGGATGATCTTCGTGAAGACGGTCTCGCTCACGGAAGCCCTCCGCCTTTCTCCCCGCCCGCGTCCCGCGCGGCCGTGTCGACGAGCCAGATGTTCCCGGTCGTCTCGGCGAGCTCGTAGTAGATGGCCTCGCCCGTCGGCGACCACTCCGGGTAGCGGATGTAGCTGTTCAGCCTCTCGTTCGCCGTGACGATCCGGAGAGTCCCGCCGTCGCGCGTCACCCACCCGACGTTCCAGACCCCTTCCCGCAGGGCGGCGAAAGCGATCTTCGAGCCGTCGGGAGAGAAGGAGTAGGGCCAGCTCTGCCCGCTGCCCTTCGTGATCTGTACGGGCGTCCCGCCGCTCGCCGGAACGGTGAAGACGTGGACGTCCCCCTCGCGCTTGGCCTCGAACGCGAGCGTCCGCCCGTCGGGCGACCAGCACGGGAACGCGGCGAGCTCCCGGTCGAACGTGACCTGGCGGGGCGTGCCCGCGGGGAGCTCCGCGACCCAGACGTTCAGGGTCGTCCCGCCCCGGTTCGAGTGGAACGCGACCTTCGTCCCGTCGGGCGAGAGGCGCATGGCGTCGTGGCCCGGGCCGAAGTCGGCGAGGAGCTCCTCGCGCCCGGTCGTCAGGTCGAGCGTGAAGAGCGCCCGGTGCCCCCGGCGCTGCGACATGAACGCGAGCCGCGCGTCGCCCGGGAACCAGAACGGGTAGTCGTCGTCGCCCGGGTCGGTCGTCCGCTGGACGGCGTTGGCGCCGTCGGCGTCGACGATCCAGACGTCCTGGTTCGCCCCGGTCCGCCAGCGGCTGAGGGCGATCCTCTTCCCGTCCCTCGAGAGGGCGGGTCGGGAGTTCCGCCCCGTCTCCCGCGTGACGGCCTGCTCGGGCCCCGCCCTTTCGCCCCGGCCGTCGACGGGGACCTTCCAGACGTTGCTCGCCATCGAGAGACCCGCCCACGCGAGCTTCGTTCCGTCTCTCGAGACCGCGAGCTGCTTGACGAACGCGGTCCCCGCGCTGCCGAGCGTGGCCACTTCCTCCGGGGCGCCCGCCATCCGGCCCGTCACCGGGTCGATGCTCCGCCGATAGAGGGCGGCGGCGAACTCGGCGGACCGGCACGGGTAGGTGATCGACGCGCCGTCCGCGCTCCAGACCGGGTCGTAGCACTGCCCGTTCCCCTCGCTCACCTGGACGAGGTCCTCGCCGTCCGCACCGACGACCCAGATCTCCGAGGCGGTCCTGTCGTAGGCCGCGAACGCGATCCTCTTCCCGTCCGGGGACCAGGAGGCGGCGCCGTGGCCGCCGCTCGGCCGGCCGACGCGCGTCAGCGGCTTCGGCGGCGCGCCGTCGAGCGGGGCGATCCAGAGGACGGACGGGGGAAGCGCGCCGAGCGAGTTCGCGGCGAAGTCGACGATCGAGCCCGACTCGAGGACGACCGCCGAGCCGTCCGGCGCGAAGGAGGGGCGGGAGCCGAACGTCGTCAGCTGGCGCGGTACGCCTCCGAGCGCGGGGATCAGCCAGACGCCCCCGACGGCCTTGGCGTGATACGCGACCGTCTCGCCGTCGGGCGACCAGGCGGGCGAGAGGTTCTGGCGCCCGTCCGTCGTGATCGCGATCTCCCGGCCGCCCGGCGCGAGCGACCGGCGGTAGAGCTCGAACCGGCCGGAGCGGTCCGACGCGTAGACGAGCGTCCGCCCGTCGGGCGAGAACGCCGGAAAGACGTCGAGGCCTGTGGACGTCGTCAGCTGCACGGGGCGGTAGGGCGCGGCGGCGGGCGCCTCTCCTTCCTTCCCCCTGCGAAGGAACAGCCCGGCCGCCACGAGCGCGAGGAGGGCGACGCCGATCCCGACGGCGAGACGGACGCCCGGCCGCTTCGCGAGAGTCGGCGCCGGGGGCGCGATCGTCGAGAGGCGCCCGGTCGAGGGGCGCTTCGGCGCCGCCTCGTCCTCCCAGCCCCCCTCTTCGAGGACCGCGGCGATCTCCGCCGCGAGGTCGCGCATCGAGGGGAAGCGCTCGTCCGGATCCTTCGCGAGCGCCCGCTCGACGACCGCGGCGAACCCGCGGAGGATCCCGGTCTCGAAGCCCGGGATCGGCGGGGCCGGCAGGTGGAGGATCGCGTACATGACGTCGACCGCGGTCTCCCCTTCGAACGGGGCTCTCCCCGCGAGGAGCTCGTAGAAGACCGCGCCGAGGGAGAAGACGTCGCTCCGCGCGTCCGCCTTCTTCCCGCTCGCCTGCTCGGGCGACATGTACTGCGCGGTCCCGACGACGAAACCGTCGGTCGTCAGCGAAGGCTGGCTCTTCTTCTCCTCCGTCGGAACCGACTGGACCTTCGCGAGGCCGAAGTCCAGGACGCGGATCCGGCCCTGCCGATCGACCATGAGGTTGGAGGGCTTGATGTCGCGGTGGAGGAATCCGGCGTCGTGGACGGCGGCGAGCGCCTCGGCAGCCTGAGTGATCCAGCGGGCCGCCCTCGGGGCGGGGACGGCGCCGCCGAGGAGGACGCTCTCGAGCGTCTCCCCCTCGACGAACTCCTGGACCAGGTACGGGGTCCCCTCGAACTCGCCCACGTCGAAGACCTGGACGAGGTTCGGGTGCGAGAGGGAGGCCATCACGCGTCCCTCGTTCCCGAATCGGACCCGGCGGTCGGGAGTGCCGACGAGGTCGAGCGGCAGCGTCTTCAGGGCGACGATCCGTCCGAGCGAGGTGTCCTCGGCCCGGTAGACCTCCCCCATCGCCCCGCTCCCGACCGACGCGAGGATCCGATACCGCCCGACGAGGGCGCCGGGAGGAAGGGAGGTAGACGGTTCCGCAGACATCGGCCGGCTCGACGCTCTCCTCTGCCCCTCTCCGGGGCGCACACCGTGGTCTTTCGAGATCTTACTCTGGGCGGTGGCGCCTGCGACCGCTCCTATACTCGACCGCCGAGGCCGCGATGCTGTACGCCGACACCCGAATGCCCCGAGGGCGACGCCTCCTCGTCCCCCTGCTCCTCGTCGCGCTCGTCGCCGCTCCCTCCTGCCGTCGACCTCGTCCCGCCGCGTCCGAGGCCGAGCCGCGGCCGGTGGCGGCGCGCGGCGACCTCGCGGCCGACGAGCGCGCGACGATCGACCTCTTCCGGCAGTCGAGCCCGTCGGTCGTCTTCATCACGACCCTCTCCCGCCGCCGCGCCGGCCTCTTCCGGATCGCCGAGATCCCGCGGGGAGAGGGCTCCGGGTTCGTCTGGGACGCCGACGGCCACGTCGTCACGAACTTCCACGTCATCCAGGGAGCCTCGTCGGCCCGCGTCACGCTCGCCGACGGCTCCACCTGGCCCGCCTCGTTCGTCGGCGGAGCGCCCGACCGGGACCTCGCCGTTCTCCGGATCTTCCCCACCGGGCGCACGCTCCGGCCGATCCTGGTCGGGACGTCGAAGGACCTCCTCGTCGGCCAGAAGGTCTTCGCGATCGGCAACCCGTTCGGGCTCGACCAGTCCCTCTCGACGGGCATCGTCAGCGCTCTCGGGCGGTCGATCGAGTCGGTCACGGGGCGGCAGATCGAGGGGGTGATCCAGACCGACGCCGCCATCAACCCGGGGAACTCGGGCGGCCCTCTCCTCGACAGCGCCGGACGCCTCATCGGCGTGAACACGGCGATCGCCTCGACGAGCGGGTCGAGCGCCGGTATCGGATTCGCGGTCCCGGTCGACACCGTCAACCAGGTCGTCCCCCAGCTCATCCAGCACGGCCGCGTCATCCGCCCGCGCCTCGGCGTCACGCTCGCCGACGACGCCGTCGCGGCCCGGCTCGGCGTCGAAGGGGCGCTCATCCTCTCCGTCGAGCCCGACACCGGCGCCGCGGAAGCCGGCCTCCGCGGGACGACGCGCGACGAGGACGGCTCGCTCGTCCTCGGCGACGTCGTCACCCGCGCCGGCGAGCGCCCCGTCCGCTCGGCAGACGACCTGATCACCGCGCTCGAGGAGAAGAAACCTGGAGAAACGCTGCCGCTCCTCGTCCTCCGGGACGGGGAGACGGTCCGCGTCGCCGTCTCCCTCTCGGCCGCGCCCTAGGCCGCGGTCTCCGGAAGCGGGAGGGCCGCCGGGAGGCGGATCTCGAAGACCGACCCCTCGTCCGGCACGCTCTCCACCGTCACGCGCCCTCCCATCATGAGGCTGAGCTCGCGCGTGATCGACAGGCCGAGGCCGCTCCCGCCGAATCGCTGCGCGGTGGCCGCGTCGGCCTGCGCGAACGGCTCGAAGAGGCGCGCCGCCTTCTCCGGCGTGATCCCGATGCCGGTGTCGCGGACGCGGAAGGAGGCCCAGGGCCGGCCCTCCTCCTCGACCAGCGAAACGTCGACCTCCACCCGTCCGTCGCACGTGAACTTGCAGGCGTTCGACAGGAGGTTGAAGAGGCACTGCCGCACCTTCATCGCGTCCGACGTCATCTCGAACGCCCGGTCGGGCGAGAACCTCACGGAGAGGCTGTTCCGGTTCTTCTCGAGGAGCGGCCGGACGATGGCGGCCGTCTCCTCGACGAGCGGCCGGACCGGGAACGTCTCGACGTCGAGCTCCAGCCGCCCGGCCTCGATCCGGGCCAGGTCGAGGACCGAGTTGACGAGCTCGAGCTGGTGGAGCGCCGCGGAGCGGATCTTCTCGAGGTCCCGTCTGAGCGCCTGGCGCCCCTCGTCCGACGCCTCCTCCGAGAGCATCTCCGAGTAGCCGATGATCGCGTTCAGCGGGGTCCGCAGCTCGTGCGAGACGTTCGCGAGGAAGCGGCTCTTCGTTCGGCTCGCCTCCTCCGCCTCCGCCGTCGCCTTCTCGGCGACCTCGCGGTGCCGCTCGGCCTCGGTGCGCGCCTCCTCGGCCCGCCCGAGCGCCTCCTCGGCACGCGTCTTCTCCTCCGAGAGGCTCCGAGTCCGCTCCGCGACGAGGGCGAGGAGCTCGGTCTCGCGGGCGCGCAGGCTCGCGATCCTCCACTTCACGCCTCCCCACGTCGCCCCCGCCCCGACGCCGAGAAGGGCCACCCAGAACCACCACGCCTCGCGCGCCCGGGCCCGCTTCCGGAACGAGAACGTCGCCTCCTGCCCGAGCCACGCCCCGCCGGCGTCGGCCGCCGAGACGCGGAAGACGTACGGACCGCTCGGGAGGTTCGTGTAGTACGCCACCCGGCGCGTCCCGACCTCCAGCGGCTCCTCGTCGAGGCCGTCGAGCCGGATCCGGAAGCGCACCCGGTCGGGCGCCACGAGCGTGAGCGCCGTGTAGTGGATCTCGACCCGCTCGGCCCGCGGAGGGAGGACGAGCGGCGCCCGAAGGTCCACCGGGCGGCCGTCGACGAGGACCTCTTCGATCGCGACGGGCGGAGTCCGCCCCGAGGGCGGGATGCGGGCCGGGTCGAGGACCGCCACCCCCCGGAAGGTCGGGAACCAGAGGCGCCCGTCGGCGGCGACGAAGCCCGCGGGCTGCTGCCCTCCCGCCGCGCTCGCGCTGCGCATCCCGTCCGACGCGCCGAGCGCGAACGGCCGGAGCATCGCCTTCCGGCCGTCGGCGACGTCCTCGAGCTCGGCGCGGTCGACGCGAAAGACTCCCTTGTTGCACGTCATCCAGATCCTCGAGCTCGGCGCGGTCGACGCGAAAGACTCCCTTGTTGCACGTCATCCAGAGGGAGCCCTTCCCGTCGTCCAGGATCACCTGGACGAGGTCGTCGTAGAGCCCCTCGCGCGTCGTCACGGGCGTGACCTTCTCCCCGAGGATCCGGTTCAGCCCGCCTCCCGACGTCCCCACCCAGACCGCCCCGCCCGCTTCGGGGAAGACGGCGAGGACCCGGTTGCTCGTCAGGCCGTCCTTCGTCGTGAACGCACGGAATCGCCCTTCCGCGTACTTGACGGCCCCGCCGCCCGACGAGCCGATCCAGATCGCCCCGTCCGGGGCCTCGGCGAGCGCGACGACGCGGTCGGTCGGAAGGCCGTCCCGCTCGACCGTGAAGACGCGGAGCGCCCCGTCGGGGGCGACGCGCGTCAGGCCGCCTCCGATCGTCCCGATCCAGACGTTTCCCGCCCGGTCCTCGAGGAACGCCCTCACGTCGTGATGCGGCAGCCCCTGCGCCGGGCCGAGCGGGCGGAACCGGCCGTCCTCGAGGAGCGCGGCCCCCGCGAGGTTCGTCCCGACCCAGAGGCGGCCGCGCCGGTCCTCGAGAAGCGCCGAGACGTGGTCGCTCGGAAGGCCGTCCGCCTCGCGATAGGCCGTGACGCGCCCTTCCTTCAGCCGGTTCAGCCCGCCGCCGGCGGTCGCGATCCAGACCGAGCCGTCGCGCCCCGGACAGACCGAGCGAACGTTGTCGCTCGTCAGCCCCTCGCGCGTCGTGTAGGTGAGGAAGAGCCCGTCGCGCAGTCGGTTCAGGCCGCCGACCCACGTCCCGATCCAGACGCTCCCCTCCTCGTCGCTCGTGAGGGACCAGACCTGGTCGTTCGAGAGCCCCTCGCGCGTCCCGATCACCTCGGGGACCCCGTCGCGAAGCCGCCCCACTCCGGCGCCCCACGTGCCGAACCAGAGCGTCCCTCCCGCGTCGACGTGGACCGCGGTGACCTGATCGGACGGGAAGCCGTCGGCCGCGCGATGCGGGACGACCGCGTCGCCCCTGATGTACGTGAGGCCTCCTCCCGACGCTGCGACCCAGACCCCGCCCGCGGCGTCGGGGGCGAGCCCGCGGACGAGCCCCGTGCCGAGCGTCGCGGCGTCCCAGACCTTCGTCACCCGGCCGTCCCGCACGACCGCCGCGCCGGCGCCCGTCGTGCCGACCCAGAGAGCGCCGCCCGCATCGAAGGCGATCGCCCGCACCTGCTCGAGCGGGAGCCCCTGCGCCAGACCGATCCGCTCCGCTCCGCGCCCGTCGACGACCCGCTGGACGCCGATCCCGTCCCCGGCCACCCAGGCGTCTCCCGCCCGGTCGAACGCGATCGACCAGACGATTCCGCCCGCGAGCCCTTCGGCCGCGCCGATCGAGGCGAAGCTCCCGTCCCTGCGGCGGCAGAGGATGCCGCCGCCGTTCGTCCCGGCCCAGATCGCGCCGTCGGGAGCTTCCGCGAGCGAGATGACGGAGTTGTGCTTCAGCTCCGGCGTGTTGCGCCGGTCGAACGTCGTGAAACGGGCCCCGTCGAACCGGACGAGCCCCTCCTGAGTCCCGAGCCAGAGGTACCCGTCGCGGCCGCGCAGGACCGCCTGCACGGTGTTCTGCGGCAGGCCGTCCTCCTCCTGCCAGACGTCGAGCCCGTACTGCGACAGGCGCCGGCCCGGATCGAGCGCCGAAGCGGTCCCCGGGGAAAGCAGCCAGACGGCGAGCAGCACCGTCCCGATCCGCAGCATGCCGGGATCATAGGCGCGCTCCCCGGGGCCGCCGACCGGAGGAGCTTGACCTTCCCGCTCCCCGTCCGCATGGTCGGGTCGATGCGCGAGGCGAAGGGCTATCGGGTCCTCGAGACGAAGGGCGTCCCCGTGAAGGCGTGGACGCTCGGCGTCCCGTGCGATCCCGCCGCCGAAGCGCAGCTCCGAAACGCCGCCTCGCTCCCGATCGTCTTCCGCTGGATCGCCGCGATGCCCGACGTCCACGTCGGGATCGGCGCGACCGTCGGCGCCGTCATCCCGACCGTCGAGGCGATCATCCCCGCCGCCGTCGGCGTCGACATCGGCTGCGGGATGGCGGCCTCCCTCACGTCGCTCACGGCGAACGACCTCCCGACGGACCTCGCGCCGCTCCGCGCGGCGATCGAGAAGGCCGTCCCGCACGGGCGCACCGATTCGGGCGGCCGCAACGACCGCGGCGCCTGGCACGACCCTCCCGCGCGGATCGGCGAGGCGTGGCGGCTCCTCGAGCCCGGGTGGCGCGCGATCCTCGCCGCCCGCCCCGAGCTCGACCGCGGCAACCACCCCGCGCGCCACCTCGGGACGCTCGGCACCGGCAACCACTTCATCGAGCTCTGCCTCGACGAGGCGGACCGCGTCTGGCTCCTCCTCCACAGCGGCTCGCGCGGCGTCGGGAACCGGATCGGGACCGACTACATCGAGATCGCCCGCGAGGAGATGCGGGTCCACCAGCGGAACCTCCCCGACCGCGACCTCGCGTGGCTCACCCAGGGGACCGAGAGCTTCGGCGACTACGTCGCCGCCGTCTCGTGGGCGCAGGAGTACGCGCGGACGAACCGCGACCTGATGCTCGTCGCCGTCGAGGAGGCCCTCGCCTCCGTCCCGTCGCTCCCGCCGTTCCGCTCGCGCCTCCTCGCCGTCTCCTGCCACCACAACTACGTGCGGCGGGAGCGCCACTACGGGCGCGAGGTCTGGATCACGCGAAAGGGAGCCGTCCGCGCCGGGAAGGGGGAGCTCGGGATCGTCCCCGGCAGCATGGGCGCCCGCTCGTTCATCGTCCGCGGCCTGGGCAACCCGGAGAGCTTCGAGTCGTGCAGCCACGGGGCGGGGCGCGCGTTCTCGCGGAACGAGGCGCGCCGCCGCTTCACGCTCGCCGACCACGCCGAGGCGACGGCCGGCGTCGAGTGCCGGAAGGACGAGGGGGTCCTCGACGAGACGCCGGCCGCCTACAAGCCGATCGACGCCGTGATGGCCGCGCAGAAGGACCTCGTCGAGGTCCTCCACACGCTCAAGCAGGTCGTCTGCGTGAAGGGATAAGTTCGTCGTCTTCGTCGGGCGTCCTTCCCGCCCCGCACCCCCCGCCCGCCTCCCTTCGGAGGCGCGCCTGCGGCGCGGAGCCTGCCGTCAAGCGGGTGCGGGGCGGGACGCGGAGCAGGACTTCAGGAACGGCAGCGGTCGAGGAACGCGCGGAGCTTCGGGAGGAACTCCTCGGGATGCTCGAGCGGAGCCATGTGGGCCCCGGGGAGCGTCAGGAGCTCGACGTAGGGGCTGTTCCCCGCCGCCTCGACCATCGCCTCGGAGGCGGACGGCGGGGTGAGAGGGTCGTCCTCGCCCACGACGGCGAGGAACGGGACGGTGAGCGTGCCGAGGACGTCGAAGCGGTCCACGCGCTCCGCCATGCCGCGCTGGTCGGCGGCGGCCGTCGCCGGCGGCGTCGCGAGGAACATCGTCCGGATCAGCTGCTCGAGCGCGCCGCCGCGCGAGGAGGGGGCGAGGAACTGCGGCAGCATCGACGCGAGGAGCGGCTCCATTCCGTCCTTCTCGATCGCGTCCGCCGTCGCCGTCCGCTTCGCCTTCCCCGCCTCGTCGTCCGCGTTCGCGCGCGAGTCGCAAAGGACGAGGCCGCGGAGGCGCGGCCGCAGCTCCGGTCCGAGCCGAGCGACCAGCTCGAGGGCGACGTACCCGCCCATCGACATCCCCATTACGACGAACGGCTCGTCGGGCCGGAGCAGCTCCGCCGCGTCCTTCGCGAGGAGCGGCATCCCGTGGACCTTCTCCGCCGGCAGGCCGGACTTCCCTCGCCCGCGGAAGTCGGGCGCCGTGACTTCGACGCCGTCGCCGAGCTGGCCCGTCGCGGCCGCGGCCGAGACGAGGCCCCAGAGCCGTCCGTCGAGGGGAAACGCGTGGAGGGCGAGGAGGCGGAGCGCGGCGGGCGGCTCGGGGCGCATCATGCGCCGAGGATAGCCCGCGCCGCTCCGCGGCCGGCCCGACATCGATTGCCCCGGAGGTCCCGTGCTCGCTTCTCGCGCCCACGCCGCTCCCGTCGCGCTCCTTCTCGCGGCTCTGCTCGCGCCCACGCCGCTCCGCGGCGATGACCTCCTCGCCCAGCTCGGCGACGCCGCCCGAAACGGTCGCCTCGAGGCCGAGGCGAGGCTCCGCGAGGGGTCGGTCCCGGTCCTGAAGGGCTACTCGGTCACCGTGAAGGGCGCCCCCGCGACCCGCCTCGACGTCGCCGTCCGGGAGGGGAAGCTCGAGGCGCTCCGCTACACGGCGCCCGACGACGCGCTCCTGCTCGTCGGGCGCGGCCTCCGCCCCGACGTCGTCCTCACGCGGATCGAGACCGATCCCACCGGCACGATCACGGACCTCGACTTCCACGGGCGCGGCCTCGGAAAGCTCGTCGTCGGTCTCTTCCGGCCGCTCGTACGGAAGAAGGTCCGGCAGCTGAAGCTCCACACCGAGCTCGCCGAGCTCTTCCGCGGGAACGTCGTCGTCGCCGCGTCGAAGGAAGCGCCGGCGCCCGCCGCGCCGGTCCCGGTCGAGCGCGAGACGGCCGAGCCGGTTTCGGGCCCCGGCGCGGCTTCCGTCGTTCCGCAGACCGGCTTCCTCGACCTCGTCGAAGAGGTCCGGCTCCTCGAGCTTCGGCTCTCGGCCTACCCGGGGAAGCCTCTCTGGTTCGGCGAGACGCTCGTGCTCGAGACGGGGGGCGAAGACGGGGGCGACCCGATCGAGGTGAGGCTCGACGAGGCGCTCTACCGCCCCGGCCGCGACGGCGCCGAGGCGGAATGGACGGCGAAGGGGCGGCTCGAGGGAACGCTCGGCGCGGGCTCCGTCGCGCTCGAGGACGGGAAGGTCGCGTTCCGGTCGGCCGCGCTCCTCGGCGGCCGCTTCGCCGCGGAGAAGAAGGGCGACACGCCCCTCTCGACGAGCCTTCGCGCCGGCCGCTTCGACCTCTCGCTCGCGAAGTCGCAGCTCCGCCTGCCGGGCGGTATCGACGTCGCCGTCGAGGACGGCTCGCGCTTCGGCGTCTCCTCCCTCGTCCTCGAGCCGACCGGCGCCTACCGCGGCCGCATCGACTTCCGCCTCCTCGGCGGGACCGGCGAGATCCGCCACGAGGGGGAGCGCCTCTCGCTCTCGGGCGCCACGATCTCCTCCGGCGGCCTCGACGTCCGGGACGGACGAGCGACGGGCCCCCTCTCCCTCGACTTCGACTATCACCTCGTCCACCCGTTCGTCGTGAAGTACCCGGGCGACGCCCAGCCCCCGAAGACGGTGCCTCTCGACTTCCGCGGTCCCTTCTCGGCGCGCCTCCGCCTGGCGGACGCCGGCGCGGGCGGCGGCGGGAGCGTGACCGGCGAGTACTCGCTGAAGATCCCGTGGAAGCCGGTCGAGGAAGCCGCGATCGAGGCGCTGAAGGCGCAGTGGACCCAGGACGTGAAGGTCGTCCGGAAGGTCGACTTCACCATCGAGCCGCGCTCCTTCGGCCCGTGCGGTCCGCAGTGCTTCGGCGCGAGCTTCGTCTTCACCGCGGAGAAGAAGCGCGGCGAGCGGAGCCTCTTCCGCCAGCTCTGCGAGCCCGAGGGGACGGCCGAGCTCGTCGTCGACCCGGCCGCCCGCTCCTTCGTCCTGAAGAACCTCCAGGTGAAGCCGCGCTGCAAGGGGGCCGTCGGCTGGTTCGTGAACCTCGTCGCCCCGCTCCTGACGAAGACCTATTCCGACATGACCCTCTTCCAGCTCCCGCCCGACCTCCCCTTCTCGATCGAGACGGTGAGAAGCGGGAACGACTTCGTCCGTATCGACGGCGAGGTCTCGTGGAAAGGCACGAGCAGCCCGCCGGCCGCCCCGCCGCTCGACTGAGCGCGGCATCCGCCGTACGGGACTAAGCTTGCCGGACGAACCGACGTCCGGGACGGAGGAGCCATGAGAACACCGCGCCTCGCCCTCGCCCTCATCGCGCTCACCCTCGCCGCCTGCAAGGCGCGCGAGGCGGCACCCCCGGCCCCGGAGCCGGCCGCGACGGTCGCGCCGGTCGAGGCCGCCCCGCCCCCGGCGGCGGCCCCCGCGCCGGAGGCCGAGCCGGCCCCGACGCCTCCCGAAATCGCCACGCCCGCCCCGCCCCCGGCGGCTCCGTCAGCCGCCCCAGCCAGGCCGAAGCCGACGACAGCACCCGCGGCCGCTCCTCCGAAGGCCGCACCCACGGCGCCGCCCGCCGCGCCTCCGGCCGACGCCCCGCCCCCGCCCACCGCGGCCCCGACGGCGCCCCCGAAGCCTCCCGCCGCGCCCCCGGCAAGCTCCTCGAACATCGTCGACCCGGGCGGCGAGGTCGTCGTCGCCGCGACGAAGCCGGGCCTCACGCGCATCGGCGCCGACAAGTGCCGCGTCTGCCACAAGGTGCAGCACGCCTCCTGGGCCGCCTCGGGCCACGCGAAGCGGAACCCGCCCCTCGACTGCGAGGGGTGCCACGGCCCCGGCAGCGAGTACAAGACGCTGAGCGTCATGAAGGACCCGAAGAAGGCCCGCGCCGCCGGCCTCGTCGACCCCGACGCCGCCTACTGCGGCAAGTGCCACAAGGGCCCCTGGGACCCCGCGCTCCTCCGGAAGGCCCACGCACACAAGGGGTAGAACGCGAAAGGCCGCGTCCGGGCGGCCATCGTCGAAATAGTGGTGCGCCCGCCG
>JADHED010001650.1_pt1 | contig 17910 bp, 12 predicted proteins | sample 8952041 | NCBI WGS metagenome assembly JADHED01 (sample SAMN16124423, study PRJNA663239) | bioreactor sludge metagenome | isolation source: sludge (control) | place: India:Bengaluru | collected 2018-09-08
CGCCTGCCGCACCAGCGCCGCCAGCGTGCGCAACTCCGCGTTGCCGGCGCCCTGCGCGGCGTACCACTGGGCCCGCAGCAGCTCGAGCCGCCGCTGGCCCAGCACGTCGGCCGCGGGATCGACCGGGCCGCGCGGCACGAGGCGCAGGTCGAAGCCGCCGGCGCGGCCGGTGAGTTCGAACGCCACGTCGCGAGCGGCCCGCACCAGCACGGTGTCGTAGCCCGTCTGCACGCCGGCGATCCACGGCGACGCCAGATCGAGCGTGCCGGGCGCGAACTCGACGCGCACGGGACCGTCGAAGGTGGCGAGCCACTCGACGCCGTCCGCGTGCGCCGTCATGACGAGCCCGCCGGCGAAGGCGCCCGACACCACGAGGGCCTCGCCGTCCACGCGCGCCTCTAGGCGCACGGCCTCCTGGCCCGCGGCCGGCAGCGTCGCACCGGCCGACAGCCACGCCGCCAGCAGGCTAGCGAAGGGCCAGGATCCGCTGCGCATCCGCATGGCGGCCCTCCTTCAACAGCCACGCTGCGTAGTCGGCGCGCAGGTGGGGGTCGGCCGGCCGCTCGGCGACCAGACGCTCGAGGTCGTGCTGTGCCTCGACCACGCGGCCGGCGTGCGCGAGCAGGAACGCGTGGGTGCGGCGGGCGGCCACGCTCCGGCGATCGGCCCGCCCGCTCGCGTCGAGCCCGAGGGTGAACGCGCGTCGCGCGGCGTCGGCGCGGCCCTCGCGCTCGAGCAGCTCACCCTGCCGCAGCAGGGCCTCGGGATCGCGCCCCCCGGCGTCCACGTAGCGCTGCAGGTGCGCTCTCGCGGCGGCGGAATCGTTGCGGGCGGCGGCGATCAGGCCCAGCCAGCGCCGGGCCTCGAGCGCATCGGGCGTCACCTCGATCAGTGCCGAGAACGCGCGCTCGGCCGCCCCCGGCAGCGACTCGGCGAGCGCCGCGGCGGCGAGCGCCTCGAGCCGGGCCGGGTCGTGCGAGACGGCGGCGGCGCGCTCGATCGCCGCCTGCACGCCCTGCAGGTCGCGCGTGGCGCGGAGCGCATGGAGCCAGACGTCGAAGCGCGCGGCGTCCCGGGGATCGGGCGGCCGTCCGAGGACGGCGAGGGCCCGCCGGGCCGCCCCGAGGTCGACGAGGTGTCGCAGCCAGCCCGCCTGGGTCGCGGCATCGGCCGCCCGCGCCCGCGCCTCGAGCCAGTCGAGGGCGGCGGGCGCGGGCCTGGGCCCCCACAGGTGCAGCAACTGCGCGACGCTCGCGCCGCTGGCCGGCTCGGCCGCGGCGAGCGCGCGCCACACGTCCTCGGCCGCGGCCTTGTCGCGCAACGCCAGCAGCTTGAAGGCCGCCGCCCGTCGATCCGCCACCGGCACGTCGTCGCGCAGGCCCTGGCTGCGCCACCACGCGCACCGCCCGCCGCGGTCGCCCCGCGCCGCGAGTGCCTCGTCGTAGGCGAACACCCAGGCGCCGCCCTCACGGTCCGCCAGGTCCCGCAGGTGCGGCTCGGCCGCGCGCGTGGCGCCGAGGTCGAGCAGGCCGCGCACGAGCGAGGCGCGCGCGGCGGAAGGCAGATCCGGCCGCTGTAACTCACCCACGAGCCGATCGACGGGCCCCGCGTGCGAGGTGGCCCGCTTGGCCTGCTCGAGGTAGGACGGCAGCCAGGCGTCGAGGTCGACGCGCAGCAGCGGCGCCATCGCGACCAGGGCGGCGTCGGCGGCGCCGGCCGACACCAACGCCCACGCCAGCTCGCCACGGCGCGCCGTCGTGAGCGCGGGCGACGCCAGTTCCGCCGACGCGCGACGCACGAGCTCCTCGCGCGCCCGTCCACCGCGGGCGGCCGCGCGCGCCAGCGTCGCGTTGAAGAGCGCCACGTCGGCCGCGTCGCCGGCCGCGAGTGGCCGCAGCACGTCGAGCGCCGCGTCCGCGTCGCCGCTCTCGGCCAGCGCGCGGGCGAGCAGCCGTCGATCGTCGCGCGTGGCGCCGGGCACCGGGAGCAGCCGCGCGGCGCCCACCGCGATGTCGGGCTGTCCCACGTCGAGCGCGAGGTACGCCACGTCGCGCAGGGCCTGCGCGGGCACGCGCGCCACGGCCAGCGAACGCAGCCAGGCCAGCACGGCCGGGGCGTCGCCGGCCGCCGTGGCCACCCGCGCCCACGCGGCATCGACCGGCGCACCCAGGCGCTCGCGCGCCCGCCGGAGCAGCGGCACGGCCTCGCCGGCACGACGGGTCTCGAGCGCCACCTGCGCGAAGCTCTCCACGGCCCAGCCCGACGCCTCGCCGCGCGAGAGGTGCCGACGCAAGCGCTGGTAGGCGGCCTCGGCCCAGCCGAGGCGCCGTTCGACGGCCGCGAGCGCCACCTGGTCGTCGGGGTTCGCCGACGGGGTGGCGTCGGCCTGCGCGATCCACCGCCGCGCGGCAGGCCGGTCACCGCGATCGGCCGCGAGCTGCGCCGCGAGGACGGGCACGCCAGCCAGCCACCCGTCGCCGGCCTCGCGCACCAGTGCCTGCACGTCGTCGGCACGTCCCTCGGCGTAGGCGGCAGCGGCCAGCCCGGCCAGCGCGCTGCCGGGAATCCCGCTCCAGCCCAGCGATCGGCCCGCCGCCCACGCCGTGTCGAAGTCGCGCTGGTAGACCGCCAGGTCCACGAGCGTCGGCTTCAGGGCGTCGGGCAAGGCTCCGGCTCGCTGCAGGTCCATCAGCCTGGCGAGCGCCTGCGGCGCCAGGCCGGCGTCCACCTGGGCCTGCGTCAGCGTGGCGAGGGCCGCGGGGTTCCGCGCGTCGAGCCCGGGCGACGCCTCGAGCAGCCGCGCGGCCAGCGCGGGCTGCTGCCTGCCCTGGAGCGCGCGGGCCAGGCGGACGGCCAGGTCCAGGTCGTCGCGCACCGCGGGCCGCTGCGCCAGCCGCGCGACGGCTTCCTCGCCGCGCCCCGCGTCCACGAGCAGCGACGCGAGCAGCTCAAGGCCATCGGCGTCCAGCGCGTCCGGCGCGAGCCGCTCGGCGCGATCGAGCGCGTCCACCGCCTCCGCGTACCGCCCGCGCGCGGCGCGCAGCCGGGCCAGCGCGACCAGCTCGCCGGCGGTGGCCAGCCCTCGCTGGTCGAGCCACGCCAGCGTGTCGATCTGCCGGTCGGGCTCGTCCATCCAGCTGTAGATCTCCGCCAGCTCGCGCAGCACCTCGCCGGTGGGCGACCGCGCCGCGATCTGCTCGAGGTTGCGCAGGTAGTCGTAGGGCCGCTGGCCGAACTGGTAGTAGGTGCCCAGCACGCGCCGCGCGGAGAGGTCGTCGGGATGCTCGGCCACGAAGCGCTCGAGCAGCAGGATGGCCGAATCGACGTCGGCGTACTGCAGGTGCAGCTCCGCGAGCGGCCGCACGACGCCCACCGAGAGGTCGCCTTCGGCGAGGCGCTGCTCGAGCTCGTCGCGGGCGGCGTCGTAGAGCTGATCCTTGAAGCGCAGGAAGGCCAGCTCGCGGTCGGTGGGAATGAGCGGCACGCTGGCGGCCACGCCCGTGGCCGCGAGCACGAGCGCCACGCCCATCGCCCGCCACCTCACGACGCGCCCCCGATCGGCGTCATCGTCACCGTCACGGGCTCGATGGCCGGCACGTCGAGCGTGAAGCGCAGCACGCCGTCGGCGCCCGCGGCCGCAATCACCGGGGCCGCCTGGCGCCCGGCCGCCTCGATGCGGACGCGCATCCGCGCGGGCACCTGCCACTCGAACTCGCCGGGCCCGAAGCCCTGGGCGCGGTACTGCAGCCGGCCGCCCGTCCAGCGCACCTGCCACACGCGCCAGCGCGCCTGCACGAGGAACGGGCGCCGCGCGCGCGGCTCGGTCTCGTCGGGCGCGAGGTCGCGCAGCGCGATCTCGGGCGCGGCGACGTCGCCGTCCAGCGCCACATAGAGGGCGCCGTGCTGGTGCCGCGCCCCGACGACGCCCACCGAGCGATCGATGTCGACGGCGAGCCGCGACGCGCGATCGAAGCGTACGGTGTCGAGCGCGCCCCGCTGCGTGATGCGCCAGCGTCGCGGGCCGATCGCGTCGAGGCGCGCGGCGAAGAAGCCCTCGGCGATGGCGGCATACCGGCTGGCCGCCACCGGCGCCAGCGACTGCGTGCGCGCGTACTCCAGGTTGCGGCGCACGGCGTTGAGCGCCGCGAGCTTCTCACCGGAGTACATGTGGTAGTAGACGTTGAAGGGCTTCACGCGCAGCGGCAGCTCGGTGTTCCGGATCGTGCGCATCAGGAACGTGAAGCCGAAGAAGCGGTCGGTCCACAGGTCCGTGTAGGTGTTCTCGTTGCTGTTCGACGAGTACACCTGCCAGTCGCGGCCCACGGGCCGGCCCACCGGCGCGACCCACGCGTAGGACGGGAAGTCGCTGTCGAAGCGCGTGTCGCCGCCGTTGATCGCGCGCAGCCCCGCGCGCCGCACGGCCGCCACCGCCTCGCGGAACGGCAGCGTGTCGCCCGACCACTGCACCAGCTCGACCCGTTTGCCCGGCGGCAGCAGCGGCCTGAGCGCGGCGATCGACCCGTCGATCTCCTGCGCGAGGTCGAACGGGTGATCCACGTAGCTGCGCGGCACCTGGTAGCCGAAGCGCATGGGGGCCGCGGCGTCGCTGCTCGCCCGCAGTTCCTGGCCGCTGCGGCCGTAGCGCGCTTCCGCCGCGCGGTCGTAGCGCTCGAAGAACCGCCAGTCGAGCGGGTGGCTGTAGGTGTGCGACGACGCCTCGACGTGGGGCCGCGCGAAGATCTCCCTCGCCGCGGCGCGCCCGTCCTCGGTGCCGTGCCACGCCGGGTCGAGATCGGCGAGGATCGGCCCCACGGTCACCGGCAGGTCGGGGAACTTGTCGATGATCTCGGCCAGCACCACGCGCGCCGCCGACACGCGGCGCTTGCGGTAGGGGTCGATCTCGCTGAGGTTGCGCCAGCCGTCGCCGTCGATGTGGCTGTAGAAGATCCGCCGCCCCGACACAGTGGTGGGGTCGGGCTTCGGCAGGTCGTCGGTGCCGAACGCGCGCCGGAAGAACTCGAAGGGATTCACGTACCACTGGCGCCGCTCCCGGCCGCCCGCCTCCGACGCGTAGTGCGTGAAGCCCGGGGCGACGAACCCGCCCGACGGGCTGGTGATCACGGGGTGCACGTCGCTCGTCGTGTCGCCGCGCCGGCGCAGCGTCGCGTGCGCCACGGCGCGGCCGGGCACCGCGCGCAGGCGCGCGAAGGACGGCAGCACGGTGGGCAGTGTCCGCTCGAACTCCACCACGTCGCGGTCGCGAGCGACGCACTCGACGTCGTACGTCGTCGACACCCACCCACCGACGAAGTCGATGCCCAGGCGCTGGTAGAACGCGCGCACGGCCGCGAACGGTGCCGGCCGATCCTGCAGGTCGCGGGAGACTCCGGCCGGCCCCAGCACCACGAACCGCTTGCCCGCCGCCACGACCGCCTGCGCCCACTGCGAGTACCGCGCCGGGTCGGAGAACACGGCCTCCGACTGGAACCACGTGAGCACGCCCCGCACGTCGCCCAGGCTCGACGGCGACGGCAGCGGCTGCCGGACGTCGTGGTAGCGCACCACGAGGCCCAGGTGGTTCAGCGGCAGCTCGGCCAGCCGGTGCGTGGGCGTCAGCGCCGGATCGTCGAACGATCCGCCCTCGTACAGCGCGAGCACGACGCGCGGCGTCTCGGCGGCCCGGGCGGCGACCGCCACCACGCCGGTCAGCAGCAGCGCCAGGACCGCCCGCGCGCCCACCCGCCAGCCGGCGCGCGTCATCGCGGCTCCGGGACCAGCCGGTCGAGGGCGATGGTGGCGACGTACGGCTCGAACCCAGCCGCGCGGGCGATGCGGTAGAGCTCGGCGACGCCGCCGGCGTCCTCGGGGTCCCAGTACTCGAGCGCGTAGAGCCGCAGCGCGGGACGACGCGCGCGAGCGGCCCGCAGCAGGACCAGCTGCGCGGCGGTGTCGGCAGCCGGCACGCGGCGGTACCGCTTCGTGGCGAAGTCGTAGGTGCCGTGCAGCGACTCGGCCAGCACCGCGTCCACGTCCCGCTCGACCGCCGGCAGCAGGTCGTAGCCGCGGTTCATCATCAACGTGAGGTCCGGGTAGTGGCGGCGGACCGCCTTCACGAGGCGAATCGCGGCATCGCGCATCCCGCGGCGGCCCGGCTGCCGATCCAGCATCGCCGCATCGTCCAGGGTGTCGAGGAAGACCCCGGTGAAGCCGCGCCGCAGCAGCCGCGGGATCAACTCCTCGATCACCCGGCGCGACCAGCGCGGGTCGCGGATGTCGACGTAGTGGCTGCCGCGCCAGATCGGGTGCTCGTCGAGCAGCAGGCCCTCGGCCCGGACATCGTCGAAGTAGCTGCGGGTGCTGGCCACCTCGCAGAGGCTCAGGTAGCCGAGGACCGTCTTGCCGCGCTCGACCAGCGGCCCGATGGGCGGGTGCCGGTCGGCGTCGAGCACCACCATCTCGTAGGGCGCGAAGGCAATGGGCTCGGCGTCGGCCGCGTAGTAGAGGGCCCAGCGTGGAGGGGCGGTGCCCGCCGCGACCCCCACTCCCCCAATCATCGCCATCGCTGCCAACCAGGACCGTAGGCGCACGGACAGACGACACTCCTGCGTGTGCGCAGTCCAATGCGCGTGCCATCGGCGGCCGGGGCGCGCACGGCGGCCGTCGGGGCGGCGACCGCCGCAGATCTCGACAGCTAAATTGTTTCAGTACAGGTAATTAGCTGGATCGACCCCGAATCGGCGCCGGCATGGCCGGAGCGGGCCGGTCGGGTCGGGGGCCGACTGATGATGTCGGAAATCCGACCGTGTCCGGCGACCGAACAGGCCGGTTCGGTCGGGGAGACGACCGTCGACGGCAACGCCCGGAGTTCGGGACCACCCGGCAGGAGCCGCCTCCCCGCTGAGCAGGCGCCCGGTGAGCACGCCCCGGCTCAGCGCGTGGCGACGCCGGCGCGTTCCAGGCCGTGGCCCACCGGGAACAGGCCCGGCAGCGCAATCGGCAGCCGCCCGCCGATGGGCGCCTCGCCCGCCAGGGCCTTCACGGCCGACATCTCGGCGCGATCGTAGAAGTCGTAGGTGAGCATCACGGCCGGCAGGTCGCTCAGCACGCTCGCCACGTAGGGGTTGCCGAACAGCGTGGCCACCATCGGCACCTGTCGCGCCGCGCTGCCCCGGGCGAGGTCCTGCAGCAACCGGGTCACCGGCGGCGCCAGGTCCATGCGCCCGCTCGACGACGCCGCGCGCACGAACACGCTCACGACGATGGCGTCGTAGCGCGGCGCGGTGGCGCGCAGCAGGTCGAGTTCCGACTGCGTGGAGCGATCCGACAGCTCGACGGCGGTGACCTTCGGCCACCGCTTGCGCAGCTCGGGCGCGAACGTGCGGCTCGGCGCGCCGATGGCCCACCCCGACGGGTAGTCGAGCACCGACAGGTAGAGGACGTTGGCCTCGCGCGGCACCTGCAGCGGCACGTGCCCGCGCTCGTCCTTGATCAGCGTGATGGCGCGCTGGCTCACCTGGTCGGCCACGGCCTGGTGCGCCCGCCCGCCCACCTTCGACGTCACGGCGTTCAGGTCGACCACGCGCGACCGGTGCAGGCCGAGCCTCGCCTTCGCCCGCAGGATGCGCAGCACCGACTGGTCCACCTGCGCCCGATCGATCTCTCCCGCCTCGATGGCGGCCTTCACGGCGGTGAACGCCTCGGCGTCGTTCGGCGAGTGCAGCACGAAGTCGTTGCCGGCCTTCACCGCGCGCACGGCCGACTCGGCGGGCGTCATCATCTTCGACACCGCGTCCATCATCATCGAGTCGGTGTAGACGAGGCCCTCGTACTTCAGCTCGTTGCGCAGGAAGCCGGTCACGGTGGGCCGGCTCAGCGTCGCCGGCGTGCCGGGCGTCGTGTCGAAGGCCGGCAACTCGATGTGGCCGGTCATCAGCGCATCCACCGAGTCGGCGATCGCCGCGCGGAACGGCACCAGTTCCATCGCGTCGAGCCGCTCCCGCGGGTGGGTGATCACCGGCAGCCCGAGGTGGCTGTCCACGTCGGTGTCGCCGTGCCCGGGGAAGTGCTTCACCGTGGCGAGCGCCCCGCCCTCCCGCAGGCCGCGCGCGTAGGCCACCGCCAGCGCCGCCACGCGCTGCGGGTCCTCGCCGAACGAGCGGGTGTTGATCACGGGGTTGCGCGCGTTGTTGTTAACGTCGGCGACGGGCGCGAAGTTCACGTGCACGCCGATCGCGCGCGCCTCGACGCCGATGATGCGGCCGGCCTCGCGCGCGAGCGCCTCGTCGCCTGCCGCCCCGAAGGCCATCGCCCGCGGGAACGTCGTCGCCCCCGTGATGCGCATGCCGAGGCCGAACTCGAAGTCGGCCGCGACGAGCAGCGGGAGCGCCGCCGCCTGCTGCAGCCGGTTGGCCGTGGCCGCCGCCTCGAGCGGCTGCCCGAGCACCACGGTCGAGTAGGTGGGGTTCAACAGCACCGCGGGCGTCGGGATCGAGCCGCCGAAGGCGACGAAGCCGCCCGCGTGCTGCTCCTTGACGAGCTTCACGAGCGCGTCGAACCGGTCGGAATCCGTGGCGAGATAGGTGGACTCGAAGGCCGGGACGAGCAACTGCCCCACCTTCTGGTCGAGCGTCATCGACTGCAGCGTGCGCGTCACCCAGCGCTCGGCCTCACGCGCCGCGTCGGGCGGCGCGGCCGCGTGGGTCACCACCAGGCCGGCGACGAGCGCCGCCACGGGGACGAGGACCGAGGGACGGAACCAGCGGGAGGAAGGCGTGCCAGACATGGGCGGCATGGTACGCGCCCCGGCACGCCGTGGCAAACGCGGCCCCTATAATCGCCGGATGAGCTCCGCCGAGCACCGGGCCAAGGCCCCGGCCTCCGTCCGCTGCGCCGTCCTCACCGTGAGCGACACCCGCACCGAGGCCACCGACACGGCGGGCCGCGCCATCGCCTCGCTGCTGGCCGACGCCGGGCACACGGTGGCCGACCGCACCCTCGTGCGCGACGAGCCGGCGGCCATCGACGCCACGCTGCACCGCTGGCTCGGGCGAGACGACGTCGACGCCGTGATCACCACCGGCGGCACCGGCATCAGTGGGCGCGATGGCACCATCGAGGTCGTGGACCGCCTGCTCGAGAAGCGGCTCGACGGCTTCGGCGAGCTGTTCCGCATGCTCAGCTACCAGGCCATCGGGGCCGCGGCCATGCTGAGCCGTGCCTGCGCGGGCCTGGCCCGCGGCCACATCGTCATCGCGCTGCCGGGCTCGGAACCGGCCGTCCGCCTGGCCATGGAGAAGCTCGTCGTGCCGGAACTGGCGCACATGGTGCAGCAGGCGAGGACGCGGTAGCCGCGTCTCGAACTGGCGGCCGCGGCGTTCGGTCTTCGGTGCCTCGAGTCCCGATCGTGAACTCACACCTCCCTGCTGACCACTGACCACCAACCGCTGCCGATCGGCAACGCACAGCACCGCCCCCATGCGCCCGTTCACCCACACGATTCCGTTCCAGGAAGCCCTGCGCCGCGTCCACGAGGCGGTGCGCCCGATCGAGCGCACGGTCACCCTGCCGCTGGCCGACGCCGCTGGCCGTGTCGCGGCCGACGACGTCAGCGCGCGTGCCGACGTCCCGCCCTTCGACCGCGCGGCCATGGACGGCTACGCCGTCGCCGCCGACGACACCGCCGGTGCCTCTCCCGGCTCGCCACGCCTGCTGCGGATGGTCGGCGTCACCTACGCGGGCAGCGCGCCCCACGCCGCGATCCATTCCGGGGAGTGCGTCGAGATCGCGACCGGGGCGCCGCTGCCGCCCGGCGCCGACGCCGTCGTGATGGTGGAACACTCGGCGCGCGCGGGCACCGACGTGCGCGTCCTCGAGCCGGTCCGTCCCGGCCAGAACGTGGGGCGCCGCGCCAACGACCTCGCGGCCGGCGCCCCCGTCGTCTCGCGCGGCGACTGGCTGTCGCCCGCCCGCCTCGGCGCGCTCGCGGCGACCGGCATCGCCGAGGTGACGGTGTACGCCAGGCCGGTGGTGGCCCTCGCGTCCACGGGCGACGAGCTCGTGGCGCCTGGCGCCCGGCTCGGCCCGGGCCAGATCCACGACGTCAACCGCTTCACGCTGCCCGCCGTCGTCCTCGCGCACGGCGCCGAGCTGCACCACCTGTCCCCCGTGCCCGACGAGGAGGCGGCCGTCCGCCGGGCGCTGGAAGCGGCCGTCGCCGCCGACCTCGTGGTGTTCACCGGCGGCAGTTCGGTGGGCGACCGCGACCTGGTGGCGGCGGTGATTGCCGGGCGCGGCGAGATCCTCTTCCACGGCGTCGCGATGAAGCCGGGCAAGCCGACGATGCTGGCGCGCGTCCGCCGGCCGGGCGCGGACGCGCAGCTGTTCCTGGGGCTGTCGGGCAACCCGACGTCGTGCCTGGCCAATGCCTACCTGCTGCTCGTGCCCATGCTGCGGGCGCTGGCGCGGCTGCCGGCGTGGCGGCCGCAGCGGCTCACGGCGCGGCTGGCGCGCGACATCGTCGCGCACGCCGACCGCCACCAGTTCTACCCGGTGCGGCTGGAGGGGGAGACGGCCGTGGCGGCCTTCAAGGGCTCGGGCGAGATCACGAGCCTGTCACGTGCCGACGGCTACATCGAGATCCCGGCCGGCACCGAGCGGGTGCCAGCCGGGACCGAGGTGACGGTGACGCTGTTCCACTGACGGCGGCTTGCGCCTTGCGCCTTGGGCCTTGCGCCTTGCGGCTTCGAGCCAGTCAACCGCCCCGCTCCTCGCTGGGCGCTTGAAGAACCTCGAAGCTCGACGCGGCGTCCACCCACTCCTCGGGTCGAGGGCGCTCGCCCGTGGAAGAGGTTGGCCTCCGGCCGCAGGGCACAGGGCGCAAGCCGCGAGTCGAAGGGCGCCGTCCTGAGCGAGCGCAGCGAGTCGAAGGGCGCCGTCCTGAGCGAGCGCCGCGAGTCGAAGGGCGCCGTCCTGAGCGAGCGCAGCGAGTCGAAGGGCTACTTCAGCCGCGCGTTCACCGCGTTCCAGTTGATGGTGTTCCACCAGGCGCCGATGTAGTCGGCCCGCCGGTTCTGGTACTTCAGGTAGTAGGCGTGCTCCCACACGTCGATGCCGAAGATCGGGGTCCTGCCCTCCATCATCGGGTTGTCCTGGTTGGCCGTGCTCTCGATGGCGAAGCCGCCGTCCTTCTGCACCAGCCATGCCCAGCCGCTGCCGAAGCGGGTCATGGCCGCCTTGGCGAACTCCTCCTTGAACTTGTCGAAGCCGCCGAGGCCGTTGATGACGTCGGCCACCTTGCCGGTGGGCGCGCCGCCGGCGCCCGGGCCCATGATCTGCCAGAACATCGTGTGGTTGACGTGCCCGCCGCCGTTGTTGCGCACGGCCGTGCGGATGTCCTCGGGCACCGCCGCGAGGTTCCTGATGAGGTCCTCGGCCGACTTCGCCTGCAGGTCGGCGTACTTCTCGAGCGCCTTGTTGAGGTTGTCCACGTAGGCCTGGTGGTGCTTGCCGTGGTGGATGCGCATCGTCTGCTCGTCGATGTGCGGCTCGAGGGCGTTGTAGTCGTAAGGAAGCGGCGCGAGCGTGTGCATCGGGATCTCCTTGGGGCGTGGGGCGCGAGGTCGGAGGCCTGGGGCCGCCGCCCGGCGCGGATCAGTCCAGGCAGTTGGACAACGTCACGAACTCGTGCGATTCACGAGGCGGCCCGCGCTCAGGCGGGCAGGCCGGCGCCGTGCTCGACGAGGTTGTACAGCGTATCGCGCTCGCAGGGCTCGCGCCCGGCGGCGCTGATGAGGGCCCGGATCTGGGCCGTCGTCATGGCCTCGGGCGTGCGCGCCCCGGCCATGTGGTAGATGCGCTCCTCCTGCACGGTGCCGTCGAGGTCGTCGACGCCGAACCACAGCGCCTGCTGCGCCACCTCGAGGCCGGTGGCGATCCAGAACGCCTTCACGTGCGGGACGTTGTCGAGCACGAGCCGCGCCACCGCGTGCACGCGCAGCGAGTCGGCGGCGGTGGGCGGGGGGAGCTTGCGCATCTGGTTGTTGTCGGGGTGGAAGGCGAGCGGGATGAACGCCTGGAACCCGCCCGTCTCGTCCTGCAGCGCGCGGGCGCGCAGCATGTGATCCACCCGCTCCTCGGCCGTCTCGATGTGCCCGTAGAGCATGGTCACGTTCGAGCGCAGGCCGAGGCCGTGCGCCGTGCGGTGGATGGCGAGCCAGCGGTCGCCGTCGCACTTGTCGTGGCAGATCTTGCGCCGCACCCGCTCGGCGAAGATCTCGGCGCCGCCGCCGGGCAGCGACTGCAGGCCCGCCGCCATCAGCGCGCGCAACACCTGCTCGTCGGTCATCCCGTAGAGGTCCGCGAAGAACGCGATCTCGACCGCGGTGAACGCCTTCAGGTGAATCGACGGGCGGATCGCCTTCAACCCGGCCAGCAGCTCCGTGTAGTACGAGAACGGCAGGTTCGGGTGCAGCCCGTTGACGATGTGGACCTCGGTCAGGGGCTGGTGGGCCCGGTCGCGCAGCTTCTGCCACGCCTGCTGCAGCGACATCGTGTAGGACTCGGGATCGCCCTCCTTCAGCCGCGCGAACGAGCAGAACAGGCAGCTGGCGACGCAGACGTTCGTGGCCTCCAGCCGGATGTTGTAGTTGTAGAACGTGCGCTGCCCGTGGCGCTTCTCGCGCTCACGGTTGGCGAGCCACCCGAGCGCGAGCAGGTCGGGCGACTCGAAGAGGCGCACGCCGTCCTCGAGCGACAGGCGCACGCCTGCGTCGAGCTTGTCGGCGATGTCGGCCAGGCCGGCCGTGGCGAGTCGGGCGCGCATGGAGTGCAGCTTCGCAGTTGACGAGTCGGATCCGGGCCGCGGCCCGGACCTTCGATGCTATGCCAAAGCGGCGGACTGCGCCAAGGCGCGGGCCGGGCTATACTGCGCGCGGTTCGACGCTCGCCCGACGGCCCAGGGAAGTTGGGTGCAACGCCCACACGGTCCCGCCACTGTGAACGGGGAGCGACGGCTCGCCCGCCTGCCACGCCCCGGCGCCTGCCGGTGACGCCGCAGCGCGGGTCCCCACGTCACGGGGCCTCCCGACGGAGGCGCCGGAAGACGGAGCCGCCGCGCTGATCCGCAAGTCAGGAGACCTGGCCGATCCGGGACAACGTCCTCGTCTGTTGCCGCACCGCGGCAGCCCGGCGCGTGGAAACGCCGGAGGAGGCCCGCCTTGTCCAGTCACGTACGCCGATTGTTGTCTTCGCTCGTCGCCGTCGCCGCGTGCCTGATGGCGACCGACGCCGCGGCCGCCCGCTTGCGCGGCACGGTCCTCGATCCTCAAGGACGCCCGGTACCCGGTGCCCGGGTGCACGTCACCGCCCCGGACGGGGGCACCCGCGACACCCGCACCGCGGGCGACGGCACCTTCGTCGTCGACGCGCTCGGCACGGGCGCCCACCTCGTCCGCGCGTCGGCCGACGGCCTGCACGCCGAGGCCCTGGCCGTCGACCTGGCGGCGCCGGACGCCGAGGCGCGCACGACCATCGCCCTGCAGGTGCGCGCCGTCACCGATTCGGTCGTCGTGACGGCCTCGAGCCTCGAGGCCCCGCTGTCGACCGTCCCGGCCAGCACCACCGTGGTGACCGCCGACGACCTGCGCCTGGCGCAGGCCGAGACGCTCGCGGACGCGATGCGCGGGGTGCCGGGCCTCACGGTCGCGACCAGCGGGGGGCGCGGCGCGGTCACCTCGCTGTTCCCCCGCGGCGGGGAGTCCGACTACACGCTGGTGCTGCTCGACGGCCTGCGGCTGAACGCCTTCGGCGGCGGGCTCGACGCGGCCCACCTCTCGCCGGCGGGCGTCGAGCGGGTGGAAGTGGTGCGCGGGCCGCAGAGCGCGCTCTACGGCGCCGACGCCATCGGCGGCGTGCTGCAGGTGGTCACGCGACGGGGCGGGCCGCTGTCGCTCGGCACGGTCCTCGAGGGCGGCTCCCAGGAGACCGCACGCGCTGCCGCCGATGCGAGCGGCGGCGCACGGGGCTGGTCGTGGCACGGCAGCGGCCAGTACCACCAGAGCCAGGGCCTCAACGGCGAGCGGTCCGCCGCAGGCGAGACCGTGGCCAACGACGACTACACCGCGCGCCAGGCCACGGCCGGCGGCGGGTGGCGCGGGCCGGGCCGCGAGGTGCGGGGCTTCGTCCACGCCGCGTCTACCGCGCGTGGCAATCCCGGGCCGTTCGGCGCCGATCCCAACGGCACCTTCGCCGGCATCGACCGCGTCGCCCGCGGCACCACCGAGCACGTCGGCGCGGCGCTCGCGGCGAGCCAGTCCCTCGGCGCCCGCGCACGACTCCGCGCCAACGCGACGCTGGCCGACCTCGACAGCGGGTACGCCAGCGCCTGGGGCGCCACCTTCACCGAGACGCGCCGCGGCACGGCGCGGATGCAGGCCGACTGGACCGCCGCCACCCGCCTCTCGCTGTCGGGCGGCGCGGAACTGCTGCGCGAGCGCGCCCGCAACACCTACATCGTCGGCAGCAGCGACGCCCCGGTCCCCATCGCGCGCGAGGTGGCCGGCAGCTTCGCCGAGGCCCGCTACGAGGACGGCGGCCGCCTCTTCGTCGCCGCGGGCCTGCGCGCCGAGCGCATCGCGCGCGATCGGCTCGAGGGCGCGCCCGGCGGGTTCCCGCCGCGGCCCGACTTCGCGCGCGACACGGTCACGTCGTGGAACCCCAAGCTGTCGGCGAGCTGGATGGTGCGCCCGATGGGGCCGGCCGGCCGGGCGTCCACGCGGCTGAAGGTGAACGCGGGCACCGGCATCCGCCCGCCCGACGCCTTCGAGATCGCCTTCACCGACAACCCAGGGCTGAAGCCCGAGCGCAGCCGGAGCGTGGACGTCGGCGTCGAGCAAGTGCTGGCGCGCGGCCGGGCCGTCGTGGAGGCCACGTGGTTCGCCAACCGCTACGACGATCTCATCGTCGCCGTCGGGCCGGCCTTCGCCGACACCAGCCGCTATCGCACCGACAACATCTCGAATGCGCGGGCACGTGGCCTGGAGCTGGCGGGCGCGCTGCGGCTGCCCGCGGGCCTCGCCGTGCGCGCAGGCTACACCCACCTGCGGACGGAGATCCTCGCGGTCGATCGGGGGTCGGCCGCCCCGGCACCGTTCACCGTCGGCCAGCCGCTGCTGCGCCGCCCGAGGCACCAGGCCTTCGTCGACGCCACCTACGCCGGCGACCGCGTGGACGCGTTCCTGCGCGTGACGGGGCGCGGCGAGGTGCTCGACGTGGACCCGTCGTTCGGGGCGTTCGGCGGCACGCTGTCCGCTCCGGGCTACGTCACCACCGACGTGGGCGGGGCGTGGCGGCCCTTCCCGCGCGCGCGGCACGCGGTGTTCGTGCGCGTCACCAACCTGCTGGACCGCGCCTACGAGGACGTGCTCGGGTTCCCGGCCGCGAGCCGGTCGGTGATCGCGGGGCTGCGCCTTGCTCACGGCCGATAGGGTGCGCTTCGCCTACGGGGCCGAGCCGGTGCTCGACGACGTGTCGCTGCGCGTCCCGCGCGGCGCGCTGGTGGGCCTGCTCGGCCCCAACGGCTCCGGCAAGACCACGCTGCTGCGGCTGCTGGCCGGGGCGCTCGCCCCGGCGGGCGGCGCCGTGCAGCTCGAGGGCCGCGACGTGCGTCACGTCCCGCGCCTCGAGATGGCGCGCCGCGTGGCGATGGTGCCCCAGGAGACCCAGCTCGCCTTCGAGTACTCCGTGCTCGAGATCGCGCTGATGGGCCGTTACCCGCACCTCGGCCCGTTCGAGCTGGAAGGCCCGGAGGACGTGGCCATCGCCCGCCAGGCCCTGGAGGCCACCGGCACGCTCGCGCTCGCCCGCCGCCCGTTCGCCACCCTGAGCGGCGGCGAGAAGCAGCGCGTGGTCATCGCCAGCGCGCTCGCGCAGTTCGAGCCGCGGCCGGCGCGGCCGCGAGCCGGCGGCGGGGCGGCGCCGGCAGCGACGCCCTCGCAGCTGCTGCTGCTCGACGAGCCCACGGCCAGCCTCGACCTGCACTACCAGCTCGAGGTGGTGTCGCTGCTGCGCCGGCTCAACCGCGAGCGCGCGCTGACGATGGTGGTGTGCACGCACGACCTGAACGTGGCCGCGTCGCTGTGCGAGCAGGTGGTGATGCTGCGCGAGGGCCGCGTCATCGCCAGCGGCGCCACGGCCGACGTGCTGACGGCCGAGGCCGTGCACTCGCTCTACGGCGTGCGCGTCCACGTGGAGCGGCACGAGGTGTCGGGACACCTCACGGTGGTGCCGCTGTGGTGAGGAAGGCTTGCGGCTTGAGGCGTGAGGCTGGGGGCCTGGAACGCCCGAGTCCCACTTCGCTGATGGCTGACGGCCAGAGCTGCCCGCGATGACCTCCCTCCGCCGCCGCGTGTGGACCAGCGTGGCCGGGTTCGGGGCGCTCGCCATCGCCGCCACGGTGCTCGCGCCGACCGTCGGCTCGACGTCCATCAGCCTGGCGCGCGCCTTCGATCGCGCCATCCCCTTCGCCGACAACGTCGACGCGCAGATCTTCTTCGTCGCGCGGCTGCCGCGCACGCTCGCCGGCGCGCTGGTGGGCGCCGCGCTGGCCGCGGCCGGCGTCGTGCTGCAGGCGCTGCTGCGCAACCCGCTCGCCACGCCGTTCACCCTCGGCGTGTCGGCTGGCGCCTCGCTCGGGGCGATGCTCGCGATCATGGCCGTCGGCCCCTTCTCGCTGGCCGGCGTGTCGAGCGTCACCCTCGCCAGCTTCGCCGGCTCGCTGTGCGCGGTGGGCGTGGTCTACGGCCTGGCGCGCATCCGGCATCGCGGGCTCTCCACCGACGTGCTGCTGCTCGCCGGCGTCACGATGAACGCGTTCTTCTCGGCGCTGATCCTGTTCGTGCAGTACTTCGCCGACATGGCCGAGACGTTCCGCGCGATGCGGTGGCTGATGGGCGACCTCGACGTGAGCAGCTACGAGCCCATCCTCGCGGCGCTGCCGCTGCTGGTCGCCGCCTTCGTGCTGTTCGCGTGGCTGCCGCGTCCGCTGAACCTGCTGACGCTCGGCACCGAGGCCGCCGGCACGCGCGGCGTGGACGTGGGGCGCGCGCAGCGCCTCGCGTTCCTGGGCGCCTCGGTGGCCACCGGCGCCGCGGTCTCCCTCGGCGGTCCCATCGGCTTCATCGGCATCGTCGTCCCGCACCTGGTGCGGCTGCTGGTCGGCGCCGATCACCGGGTGGTGCTGCCGGCGTCGGCGCTCTTCGGCGCGGCGTTCCTGGTGCTCTGCGACCTGGTGGCGCGCACGGCGCTGTCGCCGCTCGAGCTGCCGGTCGGGGTGATCACGGCGCTCATCGGCGGGCCGTTCTTCCTGTGGCTGCTGGTGAGGAGGAAGTAGCCTTGCGCCTTGCGCCTTGCGCCTTGCGCCTTGCGCCTAGCGCCTAGCGGCTCGCGGCGGGGCGTGGGTCGAAGGCGCGAGGCAACGCGAGCCGACATGGCTGGCCCTGAGATGACGACCGCACTCTTACGTGGCGTTGCCCTGCTGCTGTCGGTCACGCTGGCGCTCGCGGCGCACGCGCAGGTCCCGCAACGCCCCCAGCGCATCGTCTCGCTCGTCCCGGCCGTCACCGAGATGCTGTTCGCCATCGGCGCGGGCGACCTGGTGGTGGGCGTCAGCAGCTTCGACAAGTACCCCGACGAGGTGAAGACGCGCCCCCTGGTCGGCGCCCTGGTCGACCCCGACGTGGAGCGGATCCTCGCCCTGCGACCAGACATGGTGGTGCACTACGCCACCCAGGACGACCTGCGCGCGCAGTTGTCGCGCGCGGGCATCGCCAGCCACGTCTACCGCCACGACGGCCTCGCCGACATCCCCGCGACGATGCGGCGGCTCGGCGCGGCGACCGGGCGCGGCGCCACCGC
>JADHED010001651.1_pt1 | contig 17896 bp, 17 predicted proteins | sample 8952041 | NCBI WGS metagenome assembly JADHED01 (sample SAMN16124423, study PRJNA663239) | bioreactor sludge metagenome | isolation source: sludge (control) | place: India:Bengaluru | collected 2018-09-08
GGCATACTCGCGCCGCCGCGTCCTCTTGAGAATGGCTCACGAGTGAAGTCAGGGATACGAAGATCGATAGTAAGAACGGCGCGGATTTTATCATAGCGCTCTAAAGTACTTGGTTTTTAAAACTTTGCTTATGTCGCATTATTTTACAGGTAATTTAGTGACGTTTCCTGTGGGATTTGCCAGACTTTCTGGAGATAAAAACTGTGTGCTTTGGCGGAGGCAAATTGACCCTAAGTATGCGGTATGATGTTTGCTTTTCAAGTTTAAGAATTTAATTTTTTTAGTCAAAATGAACCAAAAATGGGGGAATCATGTTCAACACTAAAGCTATCTCATCGAAACTAACATTAGTATCGACTGTCGCTATGATGACAGTATCATTACTTAATGTTCAAACTGCGTATGGGTATGTAGTGCCTGGCGGTGACTCAAATGTAGTTACGGCCGTTACGCCACGTCCGGGGTCACCGACTCCAGTTAGGCCCACTCCGACACCTCGTCCAATTCCACGCCCGGGGCCAATTATTGTTCCAGCACCGACGCCGCGTCCAACACCGCGCCCAACTCCGCGCCCGACGCCAAGACCAATCCCGATTCCATATCCAGGCCCAGTGTATCCGGGACCAGTTTACCCAGGACCGATCTATCCATCACCGGGTTACCCACCACCAGTTAACTACACTCAGTACAAAACATCGTATGTTAACCGCTGGGTATACAATGAAAATTTCTACGTTGATCAATTACTAGGCTATGGCTACGGCAACTACCGTTTAAGAAATATCCGCGTTGATGTTTCTGGTGATTCATCAGCCACAGTCAGCTTGCTAGTCAATGGCCATCTCATCGAAACAAGATACACATCGGGCCAAGATGTTTATTTATACCCAGGCTACTATGGCGATTATTCATCATTACGTATCAGCGTAGCCGGTGCTGCGTATATTTATAATATCGTGTTTGAACTAGAACGACGTTACTAAGTTTTTTTAGTAAAAAGTATTTCGCTAAAGCCGCATGCAAACCATGCGGCTTTTTTTATGCGTGCTCACTCTAAAATACCATTTGCTACTTTTTATTGCAGGACTTTGAGATAGTAAAACTTCACAACAGAATCTTAACTTGTTTTTTCCTTTGCGCATCAACAGACTCTTTTTATTGAAGTAATATACTTTATTAGATTAGTAATTGGAGATTTTATGAAAAGTATTTTGTTTGTGATGGTGTTATTTCTTCCATTGATAAGTATTTGTAAAGAAATACGTCCTAAAAAATATGGCCCAACCTATATAGCGCATAAAGATATTCTGAAACACAAGCAGGATAAAACAGACACTGAATACACAACAAGTAGCCGTGTATGGGACCAAATGGTGGGAGTTCAGGTCACAAATGGTGGAATTGGGCGTATCATTTTGCTATCCGGAGACTACACAGCCACCAGCGCAACTGTTGAGACCGTAAATGAATCCTATCTTGACGTGTTGGACCCATCCTGCGTAATTTCCATGAGTGGGAAAAAAATCGAATGTCTTTGGAATTATACGGCTTATCGCCCGAATCAAGGTATGGCGCAAGCGACGCAAAAAATATCCTACACAATAAAGGACTTATCAAACGTCTCGTCTACTCACATTATCAATGTTACCCACTACGCATACGTTGTTCGAAACCCTACCGATGACAAATGCCAAGCTGAATACCCAGGATCAATATATCGACCAGACTCGCAGTCTATAGCAGAAGAAATTCTAATATCGGGAAGTCCTATTTCGCTGATGTGGTCGTCTTCGTATGCAAATGAATATCTGGCTTATTATAAAACTGTGTCACGTTCGAGTTCTTTTTATCCAGAAGGATGGAATGTATCGTTACAGCACAAATATGATCGCGATCAAAAATGACTTTTCAAAGGCGATGGACGTTCTGAAGCCTTAGACTACACAGTAGTTGGGGCAACAGATTATGTCATTAGTTCTAGTGGTGATGAAGTCTTTGTATTTGACTCTGCAAATGGAAAACATTTGCAGACGCTAAAAGCGCTTACCGGTGCCGTGAAGTATGGTTTTAATTACGATGGATCGAATCGTCTATCTAGTATAGTGGATGGCTTTGGAAATCAAACGACACTTAATCGAGACGGATCTGGCGTACTAACGTCGATAACGGCTCCGTTTGGGCAGGTGACAACTATTTCTGTTAACGGCTCGGGATTAATTTCAAGTGTGACTAATCCAAACAGTGAAGTGTATTCGATGACCTATAAAACGGGCACTGAACTGTTAGAAACGTTCACAAAACCAGAAGGACAGGTTTCTACTTTTAGTTACGATAGTGATGGCCGCTTGACTCAAGACCTATCTTCTAATGGCCATGGATGGAATAGTTCTCAGAATCAAACTAGTACCGGGCTAATTACGGTGGCTAGTCAGGGTGGTCGTTCTTCTACGATTGAACAGTTTCCAGGGGAAACGTACATAAAAAAAGTTACAGACCCGACGGGGATGGTTTCACAATATGAAAATCGTGATGATGGTACAATCGTTTATGGAAATCCAATAATTAGAACGGATTTAAGTGTCACGAACGATCCACGGTTTGGCTCGTTATATAGAGTCCCGAGTTCCCTAATTACTAAAATGGATGGTATTAGTAGCACAACGAACTATTCAAATTCCGTATCCGGTTTTTCAAATTTCTTTAATTATAATTCGTTAACAAAAACAGAAACGGTCAGTGGCCGCGTTAGTACGTCTGTCTTTGACAAGACGACGATGACTCACACTCAGACAAGCCATGAAGGCGCTACGGGTTCAGTTAAAATTAACAGCAATGAACAGCCGATCGAAGAAAAAATCGGAAACGACACCAAAACTGATTTTACGTATGATGCTTATGGACGCCTTACAAATTCAATTCAAGGCAGTAAAGATAGTCGAACGTACGCATACAATGCAGCCGGGTTGGTTCAATCGATCACAAACGCGTTAAGCGAAATTACAAGTTTCACGTATGATCTGGCTGGCCGCATCTTAACAAAGACTCTACCTGACTTGCGCGTGATCACCTACGCATATGATGACAATGGAAATCTAGTTAGCGTTACTCCCCCAAGTCGGCCGTCTCATGGATTAATATTAAATTTAAAAGAGCTTTTAGACACGTATTCGCCGCCTTCGTTGGTCGGACTATCAGTGAAAAATACGACTTACACATATGATGCCGATAAAAAGTTGGCCCAGATTACCCGTCCTGATTCTGCAGTAGTGAATTACACGTACCATTCAACGAGCGGACTATTAACGACGCTAGGATTACCAACAGGAAATTATACCTATACGTACAAAGTCGGCGCACCGATGTATGATGTGGTTTCATCACCAGATGATTTTAGCAATACGTTTTCATGGTATGGAACCAAAGTAAAAACCGATGCTCAAAAACAAATTTCTACGGGAAATTTATTTGGTAAAGTAACGTTTACGTATGATCCCGACCATCGATTAAGTGCGCGAACACTACAGGGGCGCTCAAATGCAACTACGTATACACAAAACTATGTCTATAATAATGATGATCAACCGACGCAAATCGGGGACATGACATTTGTCTACACGTATCCATCCGGCCGCCTAAGCACGACGTCGCTAAATAAAATATCGGATTCTAGAACCTACGATGTGTATGGAAAACTAGCTACGTATGCCGCGATCTATACCCCAACATCAGGATCCCCGACGGCGTTGTATTCCTATTCCCTGACACGAGACAACTTGCATCGAATTGTTTCTAAATCCGAGACCATTCAAGGTGTAACCAGTGTTTATGACTATAGCTATGATACCGCGGGTCGTTTGACTCAAGTTTTGAAAAACAGCGCGGCCTATAGTTCGTATGTGTACGACAACAATAGCAATCGCACCAGCGGGACAACGGCAGGCGTTGCCTTCACAGCGACATACGATGATCAGGATAGAATTTTAACGTACAATACACGCAGTTTTACTTACAACGCTAATGGGGATCTGTCGCAAATTCAGTGGACGCTTACAACCGCAAGTTCGTACGTATACGATGCAATTGGCAGCTTAAAACAAGTGACCTTAACTGGCGGCGATGTCCTGGCGTACAAATACGACGGCATGAATCGCCGTATCCGCAAACTAGAAAATGGCACATTTAAAAGTCAGTACGTTTATGAGAACGGGGAAAAAATCGCCGCCCATGTTAACAATTCAGGCGTGATTCAAAAAGAGTATGTCTACGGTGTCGATCACGTAAATTCCCCAGATTACCTGATCGTAGGTTCCACAAGATACAGAATTATAAAAGATCACCTTGGCTCGCCAAGACTAGTTGTTGATGCCGCTACAGGTAGCGTGTCGCAAAGAATGGATTACAATGAACTAGGCGAAGTCATTACCGATACAAATCAAGGTTTTCAGCATTACGGGTTTGCCGGTGGGATTTACGATGGTCAGTCGAAGTTGGTGAAGTTTGGAGCCAGAGATTATGATGGCAGGTTTGGACGATGGTTAGCGAAGGATCCAATTCGATTTGATGGTGGTGATACGAATTTGTATGGATATGTGTTGCAGGATCCGATAAACTTTGTGGATCCGGAGGGGAAAAATGGAGTAGCTTTAGTAGTGGGAGCCACCGGAGCTGCGCTGGCTTTACGCTTTTTATTCTTAGAGCTACAGAAAGACCCTTCTGCGTGTGGAGAAATGACAAATACGGTGAGAGAATGGATTCCACAACCAGCTAGAGAGGCTTTGGGGATTAAAGAACCTGCCACACCTGCAGTATCTCCTTAATTTATTAAGTTGAATTAAACGTTTAACAATAGTTCACCTAATGAAAGGAAACTAAAAAATAGTTTTAGCATGGAATAAGTATGAATAAAGAAATGAAGTTTAGAACTGGAATCGCTCCTGGCTCAATCTGGCTTTTGCGTTTCGCGATATTTTTCTTTCCGTTTATCGTTGTCGGTGCAACCGCTATAAAAACGCGTTTCTTTCCGGGCTTAAACTTGTTAATTGAACTTACCTTTTCTGTGGTACTTCCAGTTGCAATTTTATATTTCACTTCACTACAGGTTAGTAAGGTTAGTTGTCCAAGATGTCACAGGCCGTACTATAGTAGAAATATTTTTAAGACTGCATTTGGAAGTGCTAAAAATTGTAATCAGTGTAAAAATTAAGTTCAATCGTTTGTAGTCAATAATGTATATTTTTTCTTAGTATATGATGTGGATTAAACGGCCGAAATCGGCCGTTTTCTTTTTGTGAGTTTCAAAATTCTTATATCCTGATATGGCCGCTAGAACCCTCGGAGCCAAGGACTATGATGGCAGGTTTGGGCCGATGGTTAACAAAGGATCCAATTCGATTTGATGGTGGTGATACGAATTTGTATGGATATGTGTTGCAGGATCCGATAAACTTTGTGGATCCTGATGGGATGCAGTTGACGGTCATTGGAAGAATAGCGGTCTCAATAGCGGCTAGAATTTTGGGATCAATCGGTGCATCTGTTTGTATGAAGCCTGACGACGTCACTGATGAGACAAAAAAAGAATGTGTAAAACGATACAATAAAGCAAAAGAGACATGTGAAAAATTGCCTCCGGGAGATGCTAAAGAAAAATGTTTTGCAAGTGCGTATCTTGAACATATTGTAAATTGTAAGTAGGAGAATTTGTATGGTTTATGAGTTAGTTTTTTTTGCTGACGAGCCTGGGAAGTCAAAGTTCCCAGGACTTATCTCACTTCCATTAAAGTGCGTGGAAAGTGATAAACTGTTTCAATCGTATTGGGGAGCTAATATGATTCGACCGACTAAGATATTGTCTGATAAAGAATTAAATAAATTTATAGAAAAATCAAAAGAGATTTTACTAAGTTTACGAACAGAATTTTCTAATGTTATTTTCATCGACTTCGAAATTGAAAATGAACTTGCATGTGATATCGACATCTCCCACCACAATAATATATCTGCTAAACTAATAGAACCGGTTTTAAAAAACTTGGAGTTTTCAACGGTGACTTACACAGAGAATAAAAAAACTGAAAACTACATGGTTAGCGAAATTAGCTCCATTCAGGACGGTATCCATGCTTTTAGCTGTACTATAAAAAGGGGGACTTTTATAGAGGGCCACGTTCCAAACGGCATCAAGCTTTTCGAGGAGACTAAAATTTTTGCAAGCTTAGCAGCAAGAGGCAAATTGTAAGTATTTTTTCTATTTCCATATTAATCCAAAAATTCACTTTATGCGGCCGAACACGGCCGTTTTTATTTTGTGAGTTTTGAAATTCTCCTATTGTGATACGGCCGTTAGACGTTTCGGGGCCAGAGATTATGATGGCAGATTTGGATGCCTAAAAACAAGTCTGTCGTGGAAAAAGTAAGAAATGCCAAGATCGTAGCGGCCGGTTTATTTTGTAGTTTTTCTTTTTTTTCTATACTTGAGTATTTTGGGTATTTTTAATTTCGTTAATGTCGCGAGAGTGAGTTGCAAATTAAGTCGCGCATCTAGTTTACTTAGTGATCTTTTAATTTTTAGTAGCGAAAACTATTTTAACGGCCGAAAACGGCCGTTTTCTTTTTTTGTGAATTTAAAAAATCGTATTGTGATACGGCCGTTAGAGATTCGAGTGCCAGGGATTGTGATGGCAGATTTGGGCGATGGCTGACAAAGGATCCAATTCGATTGGATGGTGGCGATACGAATTTGTATGGCTATGGGCTGCAGTAACAATAACTGGGGGAGCCGTAGCGGCAGCGACAGTGCTGATTCCAATTTGTCTTGATGTTTCAATAGGGATGGCGTTGTTGATTCTGAACCCTAGTTAGTTGAGGAGGCGAATTTGAAAGATATATTAGTTCATATTGGCTTATGGATCATATGTTTCCCGATGGTATAGTTAATATAGAGTTACAGAGATCCAAAAAAACTGGTGCCAAAGCACTTGCTGAAAGTGTCTGCTTTTTCATGCTTCGTGGGTTTTTTATGTATCGAATTAAGCAGATTTTTAGGATATTAGAATAAACATGGTTTGGTTCTTTATTTGTTTCTTTTTTGGGGAGTGATTTTTCGCAGAAGCTTTTTGGCTACCAGTTCATCAAATGTGTACCAAGTGTAATCATTTTCTGTAATCGCCAGATAATTAACTTTTGACGAGCTATCTTTAAGTACACCAATTTTTTCAATAAATATGCGTTCGTCGTCGTAAAATTTTTTATCCAAGGCGATACCTTCACTGCTGTACGTAAGGATTTCTGTTGCCCGAATATGATATTGAATCATTATTTTTCCATATCGCGCCGACGTATTTATGTCAGGTGCCATCCACAACTGGTTTTCGCTGCTATAGTGACCGGCGTTAGTTCTATACGGCGTAAATTCCGCAATCGAATTTAAACTAAGTCCGCGGTACCACACTACATTTTCAGGAGCCCAATCGTTGTCGCTAGTGCTTAAGCTTTTCTTAATAGAATTTATCCATTCGGGCCGATGCTGAATAATTCGATCAGCAACGCTTTCGGAAATTCCCAAGTCCGTTAAGAATTTTTTTTGAGCGTGGTTTTGTTCAGCGTGCGCTCCATAGTAATTTAGGCAACTTTGGCTTGCTGGCAAGCTAAAGCAATAAAATAGGAGACAAATTATAAGTCTGTGCAGGTGTAAATCAGGTGTCAAAAAGCATAGACACCCTGGTGGCTAATAGCCTATTTAAAAGCACCTGCAAGTACATTACTACACAACGAAGATACATACCTATAACCACTGCAATTTTAAGGTATATCGACCGCGTCTTTAACTGCTCGCACTTGCATAGTGGCGCAGGCAATAGTTCCAGAATTTATGTGATAGATATAAAAAGATCGGGCCTATCATCAGGCTCCAAATAATTAACAAAGCGTTCGGGGGTTCAAGTAACATGCGAGCAGGCACACTGGCCACAAAAGCCATTGGGAAGACCGTTAACAGAATAAATTTCATGAACGGGAAGTAAATGGAATCAGGGCGCATGCCCAGTTTGTAGCAATTGTACCATAAGAACTGCACGGATTCAGATTTTACAAAAATTAAATTCAAACACGTGAAGAAAAATCGCGACGTATACACGACAATGAAACTTGATGGCAATACCAACAAGAACCAAAACACGCGATACCAATTAAAATCTTCAATCAAACTAACGGCATATATAAAAAAGCCGATGGCGATCAGCAAGTTACCAAAACTGGCCGTCGCGACTTTTTGAAAGCTGACTAAAAACTGAGATGAAACAGGTTTAGCTAAAATAAAATCAAGCTCACCCTTACGGACTTTATCCGCAAAACGATCCACATTGTCTTGAACAAAAATCATATAGAGGGAATCGACGACAAACAGCACGCCCAGGAAAACACGCATTTGGTAACGATCCCAGCCTCCGATAGTCGGTGTATAGTTAAACAGAACTTCAAACGATAGAACTTGCATCAGATACCACATAATATCTGTGAAAATACGCAGCGAAAAATTTACGCGAAATTCTAGATCCGCGATGAAGCTTGTTTTCAGTAAAATAGAAAATAGCCGAATGTATTTCCTAAGCACCTGTACCACTGTAGCTCCCTAAACCTTTTTTCCATACGAAATAGGAAATCGTTAATACGACCAACAATCCATACGTAATGTTTGTAAATCCCTGCAAAAACAGTTCAGCGTCCACACGACCCGTCAGGTAACCCACCGGCAAGTAAACACCCGATGCAAATGGCAGTTTCAAGAAAATAGTCTTCCAAAATGCCGGCAGCAGATCCAATGGGAATAATTCACCGGACATAATATAAATACTAAAGTTTTTCACCAGCGTGAAGGAACGAACACGGTTTAAAAAGAACGCAAAACAGGCCGTAAAAAAACTCATCGCATGAATAAAAATTAAATAATAAAAAATCATCAGGGTAACAATAGGCAAGCGATCTAATTGCGTCGGTAAATTGTAATAGAATGTGATGGACAGCGGAACTAAAACCGAAAAACAAAAAATCACAAATTTATAGCCCAGCAATTGGCTTAGGTAATATTCAAAGAACGTCATGGGGCGCAGGATAATTGCATTGATACTGCCTGTTTCGATTTCATCCATCATCAGGTGTTCATACATCCAGCTAATCGCGATGCGCCCAATAAATGACGACCAAATGACATAGGAAAGGTAACTTTCTTTTGAAAAGCCATTCAACGTGTCGGTCTTTAACGCCGCAAACATCGCGATCCACAGGAAGATTTCGATAAGTGCAGTCATGGCCGGTTGTACGGCGGCATCGATAAAGAAATTGAAACGATATTCCAAATTAGTTTGGATACCAAGACGTGCAAAAGCTAGGTTTCTTTTGATGAACTGTCTCATTATTCCTTTTTCAAAAATTCACGAATCGTTTCTTCGAAATCAATTTCTTCCATGGACATGTTTTGAATCGCTTCTTTTTGCGAAATGCGATTTATAGTATCTGCAATCTTGCTGGGTTCAACTTCAAGGTCAATCGTGTTGGCGCCGGCTACAAGCTGAATTTCATCCGAAATGTGCGTCGATTGAGCCACTGGGTTTTCAAAAGTAATCTTTAGGCGTTTTTTCTGAACAGAATTTTGAGTGAATCGATCGATTGAACCATCATAGAAAAGTTTGCCTTTGCTGATGATAACCAATCTATCTGCCAATTTTGAAATATCATCCATATAGTGGCTAGTTAAAATGATTGTTGGTTTTTTTTCTTTCACGTACTCAGAAAGGAAATTACGAATTGACGTCTGCGCCACGATGTCTAGGCCGATGGTTGGCTCGTCCAAAAATAAAATCTGCGGATCATGCAATAATGAGCCGATAATTTCCATTTTCATACGCTCACCCAGGCTCAGGCGGCGTAACTGCGTTTCTAGTACATGCGAGCAATTTAGAATCTCGGCCAATTCTTTTACTTTTTTCTGCGTTTTAGTTACGTCTAGATCATAGATGTTCATCAAAAGCTGGTAGCTATCCACCGGGGCAATATCCCACCACAATTGATTCTTCTGCCCCAGTAGAACCGAAATATGGCGCAAAAACCCATTTTTACGCTCGAACGGATTATAACCTAATACTTTTATTTCACCACTGGTTGGCGGAATCAGCCCCGACAAAATTTTAATCAGTGTGGTTTTACCCGCGCCATTAGCGCCAACTAGGCCGATAACCTGGCCTGCGGGAATAGTTAAATTAATATCAGTTAACGCTGATTTTTCGATATGCTTTCTATTCCAAAAACCTTTAATCGATGACATTAAACCTACCGATTTTTGATAGGAATAATAAACTCGATTTAAATTTTTAACTTCAATAGCGTTATTCATGTATATCCTTAACTAGATAGACCATTTGCAAATCTTTAACTTTAGGAATACCGAAGCGTTCTTCTGTCGGAAAGGGAATATAATCATTAGTGACCCTAAAGCCCCGGCGTATATAATATTCAATCAATTCCGTACGTAAAGTAATAACCGTCATCGTAATTTTTTTGAGCGTCCATTCTTTGGCCAGAGTTTCCACATGATTTAGAAACACTTTTCCTAAACCTGTGTTTTGCAACACAGGTTTGATCGTAAACATTCCAAAGTACAATTCACTGGCTTCTGGTTTGACGACTAATTCGCAGCTGCCAATCAGTTCCTTATTTTTGCGTGCGATTAAGATAAACGAATTTTTGTCTTCAATTTTCTGTTTGATTTCATGGGCATCCGTACGTTGCCCATCTAACAAATGGGCTTCGGTTGTCCAGCCCGCACGGGACGAGTCCCCTCGGTAGGCCGAATTAACCAAGTCCGCAATCGCCGCGCTATCCGCCGCTACTGCAAACGAGAACTCAAGACTCATAATAATTTCCGTTTTTGCGCTAGAATAAATAATTCGCGGCCTTGGCGGCGCGGATTTGATTTTCTCCAGCGGGACCAAATCAGGGTTTGGAAACGTTTTTTCAAAGTTTCGCGATATTCCCACTCGGTTCCACCAAACGGGGGGCCTGTCCGTTTATACATACAAAACAGTGTGGCCATCAATTGACCTTGTTCGTGCAGGCAGCGTGACCAAACTTGAACTAACTTATTTCTAAGTTTGGGATTGATGGCGCAAAAGCAGGTGTATTCGTAAACTAGATCGAATGAATTATTAAAACTTTCGGGCAATTTAAACACATCGGCCTGAACCCAAGTGATATTGTCCAAGTGTCCGTAGAGTTTTTTTGAACGCTCAATTGCATGCTGAGAAATATCAACGGCGGTAACTTTATGCCCGTTTTCCGCAAAGAAAGCCGCATCATGACTGTCGCCGCAACCTAAAATCAAAACACGTGATTTAGGTAGCTTCATTCTAGGAAGCATGTCTTTCAAGGTTTCCGCAGGAGCGTCCATATTCCAACCGGGATTCACTTCGAATTTACCGGACGATTTTTGATGTTCGGGACTGGTGACAGTTTGAATTTCACCCGTGTAGGCCTGATTCCACCAGTCAGCGCTTTCGACTTGCGTTTCATCTTGCCAAATCGGCTGGATATCCACGCGCTGACCATTAAATACGACTGAATCGTCATCAAATTCATCTAAGCTATCAAAAAATTCGCCATACGCCGTTTTTGAAAATGAAAATGGAATTTCTTGTTTAGTTTCACCGTAAATACGATCCCAAGGATCTAAAAAGAATTTTGGCAAGAATTCAGTCGTAAAAGCTTCAGCTGTGATTTCTAACGTGTAATTGTAGTTAAACACCAAGACTACGTTTTGAGCTGTTTTATCAAAACGGAAACTTTGAACGATTAAAGGCGCATCGAATGCTTCGACAATGACATTTTCGCCCATAAGCTGGGAGGCAAATGAGCGATTGGGTAAGTAGTGCAGCTGGGCGAAAAAATCTTTGGCCGCAGCGGTTTCTTCGATTTGTCGATTGTCGAAAACAATCCAACCGTTTTCATCGACTATGGCGAAACGGTCGGGGGTTTTTGAAGTGTTCATTTTTAGTGCAACTTTTTACGTTAAAACTAAGTATTAAACCTAGTGAGCAGCTTTTGGCGCTTCTTGTTTAGGCTCTTGGGCTCCAGGAACATATCGTGGTGCTGAAGCACCGTCAGCTGGAAGCGGCGGAGTCATTGGGTTCTCAGAGGGTGGATTTTGAGATTGAGTCGTAGACGGGTTTTCATCTGGTGTCTGATTGTCCGGACTTACCGTTGAACCTTCATTAAATGAAATAGAGTCACCTTTAGTTACCAAAGACTGAACGGTCCATTGATCCAAACTTGGGTTATCCGAAACATCGCGGAAAAGAATGGCTTGGCCATCAATCACGCGCTCAGTAGATTCGTTCTGAGCATTTGTTTCTATAAAACGATAGGTAAAATCCGCCTGAATTTTACGATCCCCCATATCTTGGGTCCAAATTTTAATGATTTCCACGCTTTTCGTGTCTGGCTTACGAGACTTGATAGTGGATTCGATCAGCTCTTTCATTTTCGATTGAATGTCCGAGTGCGTCTCGAAATCAATAGGGGAACTGCTGTGTACAACATGCCATGTCCATGACAAAAGGATCACAAAAACTATCAGACTTAGAATTTTCATCATAGAATATTACCTCTATTTTATGTTAGACACTATAGCCAGATAAGTCATTAATGGCAAAATGAAACTCAAAGTTTTTCAATATTTTTGATAAAGGTTTTCAAGACCGTTACAGAACTAAAACTTCGAAAGGGTGATATGCAAATGGACTGGATGAATTCACTGTTGAATAAGCGAGCGCAATTTGAAAAAAAGGTGCTTGAAAATTGGACTCAGGCGCAAGGTCTGGTCGGACACATGGTTGAAGACAAGCTTTGGCAGAACCTAAAAGTATTTTTTGAAGTCAAAGGTATCCGCCCCCATATCGTGGACTTCATGTCGTATGTGGAAAAATGGACTCCGCAAGCCTCCAGAGAAGCATTGAGTTATTTCCTAGACTTTTTCAGACCGTCCACCCTGGGAATGGGTCTTCGCGTTTCAAAATTAAATGATACACAGATTGAAGTCGTCGTTCCTAAGCGTCCAAAAAACGTTGACGAAGAAGGCGACTGGTTAGATTCGGCCTTAATCACGGCGGGCGTTGAAAGCTTTAAAATCTTGTGGCTTCGCCATGCCCCGATCGGGGAATTTCATTTTCAAATCGACAAGGTCGTTTATGAAAAACGTAAAAGCGAAGAGACAGAATCTTTGCGTGTACGTTACGAGTTATCAGCCGAAGCACGCGAAGCCGCTTTAACAGAGCTTCGTTCACAATCGGTAACCAATGTAGATTCAACATTGTTCATTTTTGATGATAAGGACGCTATCGTTTCTGAAATCAAAATTGTTTCTAGATTAAAATCATCACTTCAATTGAAAGAAAAAAACTAAAGAGAATTTTTTATGGCTATTATTGAAACAGAAATTGATTCCTCGGGCAGTGATTTTGCGGCCAACAAAAAATTTATGATGGGTCTTGTAGAGGAACTACAAAGCCGTATTAAATCTGTAAAAATGGGCGGTGGTGAAGACGCTCTTAAAAAACACAAAAGCCGTGGTAAACTTTCCGCGCGGGAACGTATTGAATACCTTGTCGATGCGGGCACTAGCTTTTTAGAGCTATCGACCCTAGCCGCGTGGGATGTTTACGATAACGAAGCCCCAGGTGCCGGCGTAGTCACTGGGATCGGCGTGGTTTCTGGCGTTGAAGTTATGATCGTCGCTAACGATGCAACGGTAAAAGGCGGAACGTATTTTCCTTTATCTGTGAAGAAGCATTTACGGGCTCAAGAGATTGCGCGCGAAAATGGTCTACCGTGTATTTATCTAGTGGATAGCGGTGGCGCGTTCTTGCCATTGCAATCAGAAGTATTCCCTGATCGCGATCATTTTGGTCGTATATTTTATAATCAAGCTCAAATGTCGGCTGAAAATATATCGCAGATTTCCGTTGTCATGGGTTCGTGTACTGCGGGTGGTGCGTACGTTCCATCAATGAGTGATGAAAACGTAATCGTAAAAGAAAATGGAACCATCTTTTTAGGTGGCCCTCCGTTAGTGAAGGCCGCAACCGGTGAAGAAGTATCCGCGCAAGATCTGGGTGGTGCACAGGTGCACTGTGAAGTCAGCGGGGTTACCGATCATTTTGCAGAAAATGATGAAGATGCCTTAGAAATCACTAAAGAAATCGTGAAGCATTTAAATAAACGTCGTGAAATGCCGATTACGCAAAGTCCGTATCAAGAACCTAAATACCCGGTCGAAGAGCTCTACGGTTTAATTCCTGAAGATTCTAAAAAACCGTTCGATGTTCGTGAAGTGATTGCCCGGCTTGTGGATAATTCAGATTTTCATGAATTTAAGCCGTTGTACGGTAAAACATTAGTTACTGGTTTTGCTCATATCTGGGGTTTCCCAGTGGGCATTATCGCTAACAACGGCGTTCTTTTCAGCGAGAGTGCTTTGAAAGCCGCTCACTTTATTGAATTATGTGAACAGCGCCAAGTGCCGTTGATTTTCTTGCAGAACATTACCGGTTTCATGGTGGGTCAGAAATATGAAAACGAAGGGATCGCAAAACATGGCGCCAAGATGGTTATGGCCGTCAGTAACGCCAGCGTTCCAAAATTCACAGTCGTGATCGGTGGATCCTACGGCGCGGGAAATTATGGTATGTGTGGACGTGCGTATCAGCCTCGTCAGTTATGGATGTGGCCAAATGCGCGCATTTCTGTAATGGGCGGCGAACAAGCGGCGAACGTTCTTTTAACCGTTAAAAAAGATCAGTTAGCACTGAAAAAAGTTACAATGTCTGAACAAGAACAAGCAGATTTTAAAAAGCCTATTTTAGATAAATACGCAGCGGAAAGCTCGGCGTATTTTTCAACATCACGAATTTGGGATGATGGGATCATTGATCCTAAAGACACTCGCCGCGTACTAGCATTAGGGATTGCGGCCAGTCTAAACAAAAAATGGCCCGAGCGTAAGCAGGGCGTGTTTAGGATGTAGCTGTGATGAAGACACTTGTATTAACTGAAATAGATCAAATTGCATTTATTAAACTCAATCGTCCCGATGTTAGAAACGCGTTCAATAGTGAAATGATTGAAGAGCTAACGCAAACGTTCTTAGCATTGCAAGCACGCACGGATTTAAAAGCTGTGGCTTTATCTGGTGAGGGTAAAGTGTTCTGCGCCGGTGCGGATTTAAACTGGATGAAATCCATGGTGAATTTTTCTTTAGTTGAAAACAAGAAAGATTCGGAAAAGTTATATGAAATGTTCGCGGCGATGAAGAATTTAGATTTACCTATCGTAGGCCTTGTTCAGGGCGCCGTTTTTGGTGGGGCTTTGGGATTAGTGGCGTGCTGTGATTATGTCGTGGCTGAAACGGGGACTAAATTCTGCTTTAGCGAAGTTAAATTAGGAATTGCTCCTGCCGTGATTTCTAGCTTTGTTTTGGATAAGGCGACTGCGGCCGTGAAGTATTACATGACGTCAGCGGAAGTGTTTACTGAAATTCAAGGGTCACACTTAGGTTTAGTAAATTACTCGGGTTCAAAAGACGAAACGACTAAAGAATTTCAGCGCGTACTTCATTTGTACAAAGACAACGGCCCTGGGGCTGTTCGACGTACAAAAAAATTACTGCGTGAACTAGCGAATTTAAATCCAAATCAACACAAAGATGTAACCACGGGCTTGATTGCTGAACTTCGCGTATCTAACGAAGGGCAAGAGGGTATCAAAGGTTTCCTAGAAAACAGAAAACCAAGTTGGAAAGCCTAGGGGAGAAGAATTTTGAAAAAAACTGACTTATCTAATTTAGCCATTAAACGCCTAGCGATTGCCAATCGCGGGGAAGTGGCTGTTCGAATTATTAAAGCCTGTGAAGAGCTAGGAATTGAAACCGTACTTCTGCATTCAGATGCCGACATTAATTCCCGCGCCTACAGAATGGCCGATCACAAAGTATGCATCGGTGGTTCAACACCGGCGGAAAGTTACCTAAATATTAAATCCAACATCCAAGGTGCTAAAGCAAAAAATGCAGATGCGATCCATCCTGGCTTTGGTTTTTTAAGTGAGAATGCGGATTTCGCTAAAGCCTGCGTGGACGCGGGAATGATTTTTGTGGGCCCTTCTGAAAATGCAATTCGTTCGCTGGGTGATAAAGTTCACTGTAAAGAGCTAGCGAAAAAATGCGGTATTCCGTTAGTGCCAGGTTACGAAGGTGACGATCAAACGGTTGAAACGTTATCTAAAGAAGCTCAGCGTATTGGGTATCCCGTCATCGTAAAAGCCGCAGCGGGTGGCGGTGGTCGTGGTATGAAGCTAATCACGAACGCGGTTGAAGCGCGCGAGCGTATTGAATCAGCTCAGCGTGAATCTTTATCTGCGTTTGGTTCATCAAAAGTATTTTTGGAAAAATATCTAGATCGTGCGAAACACATTGAATTTCAGGTATTCGGTGATTCGGTTGGTAAAGTACGCCATTTGTTTGAACGTGAATGTTCAGTTCAGCGTCGTCATCAAAAAATTATAGAAGAAGCAACATCGCCGTCGTTAACGCCTGAATTACGCCGGAAGATGGGTGAAGCGGCTATGCTGATTGCTCAAACGGCAAAGTACACTAGCGCTGGTACCGTTGAATTTTTATTCCAGGACGGTGAGTTTTTCTTGTTAGAAGTCAACACACGTTTGCAGGTTGAACATCCCGTAACGGAAATGGTTTTGGGTATCGATTTAGTAAAGGCCCAAATTTTAAACGCCTGCCAGAGTTTCATTTTCTCTGAAGATCAGTACAAGTCATTCCAAGGTCACAGTATCGAATGTCGCGTGTATGCCGAAAATTCATACGAAGGTGGAATGCCAAGTACGGGTAAGCTAGGTCATGTTCATTTCCCAGAAGGACCTGGACGCCGCTTTGAATACGGCTTTGAAGAGGGTGATGTGATTACCTCGTTTTACGATCCGATGATTGCAAAGGTCATCGTTTGGGATGAATCACGTCCCCGCGCGATTCAGAAAATGATCGAAGTGTTAAACCAGTCGGTGATCTTTGGTGTGCATACAAATATTCCGTATTTAAAAGCCATATTGTCACATCCCGAGTTTATTGCGGGCACGATGACAACGCAGTTTATTAACAAATATTTCTCTGAGCCATTGAAGCCGCCAACTCGCAGTACTGAAATGAGTTCTTTCGTCGACGAAATTAAAAAACAAATGGGTAAATCCGCCGCGCCTAAAGCAGCGATGGGTTCAGCTGGCTATCAAAATCCTTGGGCCGAACACTGGAGAATGTGGTGATTCAGAAATTCGAAAAGAAAATAGATAATCAGCTTCATAAAGCGATTGCGGAACGAGTGGAAGATAAAATATGGATTCATCTAAATGGTGAAACTATCGTATTCGATGCGCAACAAACCGGTCGTCGTCGTGGCAAATCGTCAGCGGGTGCTGGTAAGTCGAATATGATTTTAGCTCCGATGCCGGGAAAAATTACGAAGCTATTTAAAAAGCAAGGGGATGCCGTCGCAGTTGGTGATAGCGTTCTAGTGATGGAAGCGATGAAGATGGAATACACGCTGAAGTCCAACATGAATGGCACAATCAAGAAAGTGGCTTTCAAGGAACTAGATCAAGTGGCCCACGGCGCACTGATCGTAGAAATCGAACCCGCTAAGGAAACATAAGAGTTCAATATGGCTTTGTCTAAAAATGTAAAAATAGTGGAAGTGGGCTTACGAGATGGATTGCAAAACGAAAAAGTAATCCTAAGCGTGGCGCAAAAAACAGAACTAGGTAAGCGCTTGATCCAGGCGGGTGTTCA
>JADHED010001652.1_pt1 | contig 17891 bp, 18 predicted proteins | sample 8952041 | NCBI WGS metagenome assembly JADHED01 (sample SAMN16124423, study PRJNA663239) | bioreactor sludge metagenome | isolation source: sludge (control) | place: India:Bengaluru | collected 2018-09-08
CGGCGGGAGGACACCGGGACTCCCTCCTGCGGAGGGAAGTTACAGAAAGGACGTTGCACCCCCGAGGACGGCGCCGGGGAGGTTGGTGGTGACCGCCAGGATGTACGCCGCGGAGAGGTCGGTGGCCACGGCCCGGATCTCTGCCCGGGCACGACGGAGCTTTCGCCTGAAGGGATCGAGGGCCGCCGCGCCACGCCCGCCGCCGACGAAGACCACGGCTCCCGTCTCGAGGTCCATGACCACCGTCAGGTACCTCTGCCCCTTGGCCACCGCGATCTCGTCGATGGCGAGGAGCTTCAGCTGGTGGAGCCTGGGTCGAGAGAAGCGCCGCTCGAGATAGCGCCTCTGGATGTCCTTGATGAGGTCCCACCCGACCTTCAGATGCTGGGCCACGTCGAGGATCGTCATGTGCCGCGCGGGCTCAAGGGCGAAGCGTTCGAAGGACTTCGTGTGCCGCTGGCGCTCGTCGGCGAAGAGGATCGAGGCCTGGCGCACCGCTCCGCAGGAGAGGCACTCGAGCCGAGGAACGGGAAAGACGATGGTGCCCGGCCGACTCCCGATCGGAGGGGCACGGAAGAGCCGTTCGGTGTGACCTCGATAGATGAACTCGTCGCCTCCGCACTCCGCGCACCAGGTCTGTTCCCGGGCCTAGCGCATCCGGAAGATCACGCCTCCTCCCTCATGCTCGCTGCTGACGTAGCGATAGCCTCGGATCTCGAATCCGTGGTACAAGCGACTCGTGGACATGTCTGGCCACCTCTGAAGTTGTTGGCTTAACCTCAGTTAAGACGGGCATGTCCACACTTCCAAGCTCTACCTGCCTGAAGTACGCGATTACCGGATGAACCCGAAAACCGCCATACGGTGTCAGTTCGGTCCACAGTAGAGGCGACCGCACAGACCATGGGCCTACGAATCTCCATTGGAATCTTCGCCTACAACGAAGAAGCCAGCATCGGCAGGATGATCGCCTCTTTGCGGTCCCAGAACCTACTGAACTGCACTCACAAGGACGTGGAATCCGTGTCTATCTACTGCATCGCGAACGGCTGTACAGACAGGACTGCAGAGGTATCACGCCTCTCGCTTGAATCCCTTATCGCGATCCTCCGGAACCCCAAGGTGCAGTACGAGGTTGTCGAGTTACCCCTCGCGAGCAAGTCGAACAGCTGGAACGAATTCGTCCACCGGGTTTCCGATCAAACCTCAGACTATCTCATCATGCTTGATGCAGACATTGTTCTAGGAGCACCAAACACTCTGCTGAGTCTTGTTGAGTCTCTAGAGTCTTCTCGCGTTTCCAGCCTTTCCGTCCCCAGAGTAGTTCGGAATATAGACCTGAAACCAAGGCGCACCATTATTGAAGCACTCATCTCTGCGATCGGTTCCCTGAAACGGTTCCGCGGCTTCGGCCTTGCAGGATGTGCATATTGCGCTCGTGCCCAGGTGATTAGGCAAGTGTGGCTCCCTGCCGGAATGGTCGGAGAAGATGCCTTCTTGAACGGCATGGTTGTCACGGACAACTGCCTCACAAGAACACCGCAGCCTAGAGTAGTATACGCTCCCGGTGCATTCGTTGTCTTCGAAGCCTACACAAGTCTCTCGAAACTGTTTCGGGTGCTACGGCGCCAAGCGGTAACTCGTGCAGTAAACGCAGTCCTCTGGTCCTACCTGTGGCGACGTTGTCTCCCTGGCAGGGCCGGTCAACTTATTGCGTGCAACAATTCATCTAGCCCTCTCTGGTTGTCAGAACTCGTGAGGTGGCATGTTTCGAGGGCGGGATGGTGGGTTCTCCCTCGCGGAGTTCTTACTCGTCGAGTCGAATATGCGCTTCGTGCACCTCACCATGACAGACCACTCGCCGTGCTACTTGCATTCGTTGGCTCATGCTTTGATCTCCCTGTGAACATCGCCGCGAACCGAATTCTTCGCACAGGCAAGTTCCTTGATCTGTGGGAGTCCAAGCGCCCATTGACTTCGGTGCACGAAGTCGCTTCATAGCCTCTGGGCTGCATGAGTTGTCTTTACTTGCCTGACAACGGATCAGTTTGCGCTATGCTAAAGTGTTTTCTGGTCGTTGAGGGATGGAGCCCTCATGCTGCTCTTCTGGAGCGCAGCGATTCGGATCTGGCAACGCCCTTTCAGCCGGAGTATTTCCTACCACCGGCGTCTCACGTGAACGGGTCATAGCTTCCGAGCATGCCGTTCTTCGCTATCTGCTCCGCCCCACTATCCAGCCAGTGCCAGCCCAACTTCTTCACGTTTCCTTTGAGTTCACGCATAGCATTCTCGAGGAGCGACTTCGCCTTCGGCGTCACCGCGTCCGTATTGAGCCACAAGTCGATGTGCATGAGGATCCGGTCCACGGCCTGGCCGAGGTGCGCTGCCGCCTTCCGGTGATTGCGCCTCTCGAAGTCCTCCACTAATGGCCGCATCGACTTCTTCGCGTCAACTTCTTCCCTCAGGTCGCGGCGATCCACCGCGCCGATCCCCGTCCACGCCTTTTCCGGCAGTTCGGTCCCTAATAGTCTGGCACCGCCTTTCGCTACCGCCGGCGCTCCTCGTACGCCACCTGGCCGCCCCACAGCGAGTAGCCTAGCCTCCGTGGAACATGCCACACACAACGCTTCACGTGTCGGCCGATGCTCCCTAGATGTTCGTAGAGTTGCGGTTTCCCGTCAGTCGCGAGCAGGTCGACCTGCCGACCGGCCACCTGCAGCCGAGATAGGATCCGGTTCCCGATCTCCTACCAATTGGCTGCCGCGGAACAGCCCATGGGCACCAGATTACCAGGCTCCGCAAGACCAGCCGCGGTGTAGAGTTGACCCAGCTTGGACGGCCAATTCTTGAACCCTGTACCATCTGCCGTCCCGAATTCGATCCCTTTGACGTGTTTTCGTACCGCGAGAACCATATGTCCGCCGTGGAGTGCCGCACTGGCGTCGCGCCTCGCGCGTCGCTGTCCATCTGCCCCAATGCGTATCTCGTCTGCGACAGCGCCTCGGCCATCACCCGTTCCAGCCTCATGCTTCGGCGGGTCCGCGCTCCCAGACCAACCCTGTCCCGAATCGGCGCGAGCTTTCCACCCTTAAGGTCGTCCACGAACGCCACGCGGAACGCTACCACCCCGCTGCCCGTCCTCACCACCTTGGACTCAGGGCTTTGGCCTTGACGCTTGAGTCTCTGACTCAGGCACTCCTGCCCCTTGTGGGATGGGCGCCCAGACCACACTTCGCCACACGCCCGCCCGGAAAGTGTGGCGCCTCGGCGATCCGCTCCCGCACGCCCTCCATCACCACCCGCGCCACGCGCGGCGCCAGGTCCCGAATGATCCAGACCTTCACCGCCGGATACATCTTGTTCAGCCTGAAGCCGGGTCTCGGTGTGCCCACGACTCGCGAGGTAGTGACTTCCGTCTCCACGGACTTAGCCTCCTTCCTTGGCAGGAGATGGTGAACCCCACTCTGTTCTGCAGCGGCGGCGGCTTTCCTCCTCGCCCCCCCCGGATCAACCCTGATCACTCAAGACCCGGTCAAAGCCCATGCCAGACACAAGCCACCAAACAGTCCGGTCCTTTCAGAGGATCCTGTCTCACTTGCTCAGACTCTACCCATTTCTCTCTGGGTGCGGAACCCTAGCAAACCTTACTCCAATTCGCCACTTGTGTTCTCGGTCAACTCAGCCCATTTGGTCTAGAGTTCTGAGAGACCATGGTGTCTTCGCTGACCTAAAGGACTTTAATGGCAGGTCTGCCTACTTTATCGGTGATGTTGATAGAAAGGTGACACTCGTCTGTCAACGGATCATTCGTCATGGCGATACTGTGTTGGATGTCGGAGCGAATATTGGCACGCTAACGATGCGGTTCGCGCACCTGGTTGGCACTTTGGGCCACATCGTGTCCTTTGAGCCAAACCCTAGAGTCGCCTGCCTGCTTCGGGCAGCGTTGATCCGCAATGGTCTTAGGAACGTGACGCTCTGCGAGTATGCGCTCGGGGACTATGTTGGCGAATCTGTTCTCCGAGTGCCAAATGAGCACTCTGGCCGAGCCAGTCTTCGTCCCGGTTGCTTGGGCACGCCGAGCGTAGTTAAGGTCATGCGCCTCTCGGACGTACTTCGGTCAATGAACTTGTCACGAGTTCGTCTTGTGAAGATCGATGTTGAAGGACTTGAGGATGCCGTCCTGCGCGGGGCCTACGACGCCTTCTATCACGATCCACCTGATGCTCTCGTCCTGGAGGCGAGTTCCGAGATTGGGTTCGACTGTGCTGAGCGTTCCTTGGAGGTTCTGATGAAACTCCACTACGATGTCTACTCGATCAGGCGTACGTTTTGCCGTCTGAAGTTTGACCGTGTTGTCAACTGTGCGGGCACTCGATCCACCGCCCATGATTTCCTCGCCATCCACTCTTCGGCTGCCTCCATCAAGCGTATCTTCGGTCTATAGATGATTAGGCCAGTGATCATTCATCTCTTTCGCCGTGCGTCTGTGCTTTGCCTTGCATTCCCCTCCTCTCCGCTCCATATCCCAACACACTCAATTTAATGGAGTCCGATGCCGTTGATTGCATCTGTCCCGTAAGTTCCTCATTTCGCGGGTGCTGTTGTCATGCGACAGTGCTGGGTTTCCCCCGCCTATCCGGAGACTCAAATGGCCAGATCGACTTTAATCATCCTCGGCACGCCGGAATGTGCGGGGCAGGTGCTTCCCACGGAGGGGATGTACGCGCTGCGGACGCACCCCGATCTGTCGAGGTAGGCGGTGAAGGGACTATGCCGGATCTGCATCCAGTTGACGGGAGGCGTTGGTCCGCACGCACATGCTCGACGTCCCCCTGAGTCTGGTGTGGCATCAAGAGCGGGACCGGGTCCGGGCACACGTCCTCATGTGCTTCTTGGCGTGGGTGATATGGCGGACCCTCGGGCAGTGGCAGGAGTGGACTGGACATGGCAAAGAGCCCCACATGATCGTCGAGGGAACCGGACGGATCCAGTCCGCACACGAGTCTTCCCCGACCACCAACGGTCAAGAGCTGACAATGCGTTGCGTCGCGAGGTCCGAGCCGTCGCAGAAGTGCTTCCCGGACCGCCTCGGGCTGATCCTGCCGAGGCTATTGCGCCCCCCGTCCGGCGTCACGATGCAGTGGTCTGATGAAAGCCGGACGCCTCCCCCTGCGCCCTGGCGGGCGTAGACTGGTCGCGGCGGAGGACCGTTGACCGGGAGAGGAGGGAGGCGTCATGGCGAGGGCGGTGAACCTTGGGCTGGACCTGGGGTCGACCGTGTGTGAGGCCGTGGCACGGGACGCAGACGGGAAGATCCTCGGGGCGCTGAAGTTCCCGCCGGGGGAGCGGGAACTCCGGAGAGCCGGCGCACAGCACACTTCAAGGGCGAGGTGCGGGTGTTGCTGGACGAGGGAGAGCTCGCTCACTGGGCGGCGGGATGCCTCCGCGGGGTGGTCCACGAGGTGATCGTCTGCGACCCGAAGCGGAACGCATGGATCTACAAGGACAGCAGGAAGGACGACGGGATCGACGCCGGCAAGCTGGCAGAGATCCTCCGGCTCGGCCAGTACCGAACCGTGTACCAGAGCGAGAGCGAGGAGCTGGCTGCCTTCAAGAAGGCAGTCGCCTGGTGCGAGGAAGTCAACCAGAAGCAGAAGGAGCTGAAGGTGCAGATCAAGGCCCGGCTCCGCCGGGAGGGTGTGATCGTCAAGGCCCGGAATGCGCCGTTCACCGAGGAAGGGCGCGCGAGCTGCTTGGCAGGAATTCAGAACCGGGACTCGAGGATGATGACCTCCAGCATGTTCGATCTCCTGGACCTGATGCTCCAGGCCAAGGGGCAGGCGCGGCGGATGATGCTCTCCGTCGGCCGGCGGTTCCCGGTGGTGAAGATGCTCAGGGAGGTGCCTGGAGTCGGCGGGATCCTCGCCTGCCGGTTCGTGGCCTACGTCCAGAATCCGCACCGGTTCCAGTCCAAGCGCCAGTTCGGGCGGTACGCGCGTCTCGGGATCACGGACCGGCGGAGCGATGGGAGGCCTCTGGGAAGGAAGAGGCTGGACAGAAGCGGGGTCGGGCCCCTGAAGGACCTCTCCCGCAAGGCCTTTGACGCGGCCCAGCTCTGCAAGGAGGAGAACCTGTTCCAGCGGACCTACCAGGCCTCCTTGGAGAGGACGAAGAACCCGGTGCACGCCAGGCTCAACACGCAGCGGAAGATCTTGGCTGTGCTCCTCAGCATGTGGAGGAACGGGACCGAGTACCAAAACGACAACGATGGCTTGAAGGGCCCCCAGGAGATCGCGAGGAACTGAACCCATGGCTTCGCGAGCAGCTTCTTCTTGGCGGTCCTGGTTGCCAGGAGAGTCTCGAAAGTCGGCATCAACCAGTTGTCCATCCAGGACAAGGTCCTCTGTAGTGGTTAGGCCCCTGGCACTCAAGCCCGATCGAACCATAGGCCGGCGCGAGCCGAGCCTCAGATGGGTGTGTTGGCAAGCGGACCTTTGCCACGAGCAGACGTGCACGGTTCAGCCGGGCCGCATCCGAGGAAACTGAGAGCGAAGGAAGGGCTGGACGACTTCGTCCAGTCCCACCTGGGTGATGGGATCGAGCGAAGGGCGTCCTTCGCGGACGACTTCAGAAAAGCCCTCTCCGAGGGCTTGGGGGGAGTATCTCTTGACCCCGACTTTCATGGGTGCCGACTTCGGGGGGTGAATCGACGTGAGTTCCTGCAAGACCTCGTTTCTGACATCCGTATCTTCGTAGCTTCGGTCGGCACCTGTCGCGGCGCCGGATGTGAGGTGGAGAGGTGAGGGTACTCATCACGGGCGGGGCTGGGTTCATCGGCTCCCACACGGCAGATGCCCTTCTTCGGGACGGAGTGCAGGTTCGGATCCTCGACAGCCTGGAGGAACCCGTTCATCCGAAGCGGGAGTGGCCAGCCTACCTGGACCCACGCGCGGAACTCGTGTTCGGTGATGTCCGGGACGAGTGCACCCTTTTACACGCGCTCCAGGGTTGCGATGCGATCTTCCACTTCGCGGCTTTTCAGGACTACCTACCCACGTTCAGCCGCTTCTTCGACGTGAACGTCACTTCCACCGCGCTGATCTATGAACTCGTCGTCAGGGAGAAGATACCCGTCCGGAAGCTCGTGGTCGCCAGTAGCCAGGCAACGCTTGGGGAGGGGCTCTACCGGGATGCCGGCGGCCGAGTGTTGGTGCCGGACATGCGTCCAGTGGAGCAGCTGGAGCGGGGCGTCTGGGAATTGCAGCCACCGGTCGGGTTCCAAGGCCCTCTCGCCTGGCAGCCCTCGGACGAGAAGATCGCGAGTCCGCAGAACCCCTACGGAATGAGCAAGATCGCGGAGGAGAACGTCTGCCTGCACCTGGGTCGGCGATACGGCATCCCCTCGGTAGCACTCCGGTACTCCATCGTGCAGGGGCCACGGCAGAGCGTCTTCAACGCCTACAGCGGTGCCTGCCGGGTCTTCTGTCTTGCCTTCATGCGGGGTGAAGAGCCGACGATCTACGAGGATGGCCTGCAGATCCGGGACTTCGTCAACATCCAAGACGTCGTGGAGGCCAACCTGCTCGTGCTCGCTGATCCGCGTGCGGACTACCAGATGTTCAACGTCGGAGGCGGAGTCGCCTGGACGGTGCGGGACTTCGCGCGGCAGGTGGCGCGCGAGTTCGGTCTCAGGGAGTACGAGCCCGTGCCGTCCACCTACTTCCGCTTCGGTGACACCCGGCACGTCTTCTCCGACACCACAAAACTGCGCCGCCTAGGTTGGGAGCCGCGCCGTCCAGTCCCCGAGAGCGTGGCCGAGTACCGATCCTGGCTGCAGGGCTTGGGGATCAACCCGGACTCGCTCGATGTCGCCAAACGCAGGATGCAGGAGACCGGCGTCATCCGGCAGACCGTGGTATGAAGACTCGCGTGAAGGCGGTGCTCCTGGCGGCAGGCCTAGGAACGCGGCTGAAGCCCATCACCGACCGCACCCCGAAGTGTCTGGTCCCCGTGGGTGGCCGCCCGCTGCTGTCGTACTGGTTCGACCGCCTCGACCAGGCGGGGATCCGGCACGTGCTCGTGAACACCCATGCTTTCGCGGACCAGGTGCGGGCATTCCTCGGAGAAGTGAATGCCACGGGTCGGTTCCTGGTCGAGGAGGCGTACGAGCCTACCCTCCTCGGCTCCGCCGGCACGATCACCGCGAACCGGAGCTATGCGAAGGATGCCGACCTCATTGTGATTGTGTACGCCGACAATCTGAGCGATGTGGACCTGAGGGCCATCCTCGCGTTTCACAAAGGCCATGGTGATGCCGTGACCCTCTTGCTCTTCCGCACGAACGAACCGCAGAGATGCGGGATCGTCAGCGTGGATGCGGAACAGCGCGTTTTGAGTTTCGAGGAAAAACCAAGCCGGCCGCAGGGGAACCTGGCGAACGGAGGTGTGCTCGTCCTAGACGCCGCGGCCTACCGGCACATCGCGGACCTCGGCGGCTTCGACCTGGGCTACGAGGTCCTGCCTGCGCTCATCGGGCGCATGAGAGGGTGGGTGCACGACGGGATCCACATCGACATCGGCACGCTAGAGAGCCTCCGCCGGGCAGAGGCCGATCTGTCGCACCCAGATAGCCTGCTCCGCAGCAGGCTAGGAATGCACTGAGGGGATCCGCATCCGCCGACAACACCAGTGTTTGCACATCTCTTGGGAGATTTCGATGCAGGAACGCAGATCGTCAGGGAAACGAGTCCTGTTGACCGGGGGTGCGGGGTTTATCGGCAGCGCGTGCCTTCGCTCCCTGCTCGCTCACGGGTATGACCCCATCGCCTTCGACAACCTGTCCCAAGGGCACCGAGACGCACTGCCTGAGGGCAGACTCGTCGTGGGCGACGTAGCGGACACCGAGTCTCTGGTTGATGCTCTGCGCTGGCAAGGTACGGACGCCGTGATGCACTTCGCTGCGGCAACCTGCGTGGGCGAGTCCGTAAAGGACCCGGACTTCCACTATGCAAACAACGTCCTCGGCAGCGCCAGCGTGCTCCGCGCAATGCGCCGCGCCGGCGTCAAGCGCATTCTGTTCAGTGGCACGTGCGCAGTCTACGGGGCACACGGGGACCGGGCGATGGACGAGACCGTCCCACGCCTGCCAGAGAGCCCTTACGCACGAACGAAGGCTACTGTTGAATGGATGATCGACGATTTTGCGGCGGCCTACGGCCTAGGGTACACCGTCCTTCGCTACTTCAACGCCGTAGGCGCCGATCCAGATGGCAGCCATGGCGAGGACCATCGACCGGAAACCCACCTCATCCCACTCGTGCTCAAGTGCGCGGCGGGCCAAGCGGCCAGCGTGCAGGTCTTCGGGACAGACTACCCAACGAGGGACGGCACCTGTGTCCGGGACTACGTCCACGTTCTTGACCTCGCCGAAGCACACCGCCTGGCACTGGAAGCAACATGCGAGGGCACCCGAGCGGTCCACAACGTCGGTACGGGACAAGGACACTCGGTCCGTGATGTCATACAGGCATGCCAAGACGTTACAGGCCTGGACCTCCAAATAGTGGAGTCCGTCCGACGCGCAGGCGATCCGCCCTCGCTCGTCGCCGATTCAACGAAGATCCAGCGGGTTCTCGGCTGGAAACCGAAGTACTCCGACATCCGAACCTCAATTGCACACGCATGGGCTTGGCACCGGCGAAACCCCTATGGCTACGACCGCTGACTACATCATGGCCAAACGTAAGTCGCGTCCTAACCACGAAGGGCGCCGTCTGAATACTGACATCAATCCGGATTGACTTCCTCTACCAGTACACAAGCAGAATGACCCCGAACAGCGACACCGGTCAGATGGTGAGCGTCGGTCCAGATCGTACCGCACACTTCAGACATCCGCATGCTTCAAGCAAACGCCTATGAAGCTTAACTTGGCACGATTCCCGGACTCCAGCCCTTTCCAAAGCACACCTCGTTGACGGCTTTCCCGGAGGCGGTGAGGCCAGCCCACTACTTCTCAACTTCACCCAATCCAAAGCCCCTCCGAATGTAGTTAACCAGCCCTATCGGCTCCAGCCTCATGTCCCACATGTACCGCGACTGGTTCCGCGCCAGTCGCAAGTAGTCGTCTACAGTGCCGCCCCCGCAAGTCTCGTCCATGTACTCGACAACCCCTCGGTCCGGACTGGGAAACACAGGCCCATCGAACATAGACGCCGAGTCCCCCGTCTCCTGCTCCCACACCAAGAAGTCGCACCATAGGCTGGATATTCGGAAAGCCGCACCTGTGGATCCGCCTGTCCAGTACTTGTTGCTCGCAAAGGCAACTCCGAACAACTGCGTGTCGGCGTCTACGCATACGCCTCCGTCTGGCTGTGAAAACACGTTGCTACCGACTTGCACATTCTCCAAGACAGGCTGGTTGATGAATGCCAGCGCCGCCCCTCTGTCACCAACATGCCAAGAGTAGACTATGTTCCCGCGAATGCGTACGTTTCTCGTGGACTCACTTTCGTCATGATTAAACCATATCCCCGCAACGTTGCCTGAGCCGCTTACGTTGTGCGCCACGATGTTGTCAGCCACATCAAGACCGTTTACCCTTGTACCGATACCGATGCCAAACCCTCTTGGCTCATTACCGATATCCCGTGCGTCTAAGACAACGTTGTCCCTTATGACGCCGGTAGTCACCCAGCCTTCTGGGTTCTGTGGATGCCCCATGCTTACCGCCGTTGGGTTCCTCAGGAACAGATTCCTCTCGCAGATCCCTCCGCCACGAAGTTGAGCTCCGCCGGAAGCACCGTCGGCGTCCAGATTCCCGCGCATCACGACATCTGTGCATGCTGAGACGTAGAGGTTCCTGTTGAAGATGGTGGCTTGTGCCAACAGTTCGTGCCAACCATTGTGGATGAAGTAGTTCTCTTCGATAAGCAGACCCTTGACCTTGAGTGCATAGAGTCCTTGCGAATGACTAGTGGCTGAGTAATTGTCTCTCACTACGCAGCGGCGGATACGAATGTCTCTTAGTTCATTGGCTGGACCTGTCGGCCTGAGGTTCATCCCAGATGTGAAGAAAGAGAAACTGCAGTCTTCTATGAGTAAGTCATCACAGGCGCCGACGTCTAGGCCTGATCCCCTTAGCGCGCTTGGATCGAAGTTGGGTGACGCAGGATCACTCGCACAGTGGGTGAACGCCAGGCCGACGATGGCGAAGTGCTTCAACTCCCCGCCCCCGAATGACCAGAATCCAGGGTCTTTCCCTGTAACTCTCAGCAGTGGTCGTGGTCCGTCACCAAATCCGCTCACCAGCATTGGCTCGGATTTTGAGCGACCATCCTTCGCCCACGTCCCGAATCCATCTGTCTCCCCCACATCCCATGCATCTCCGCAGCGAAGAAGAAGCCAGTCAGGATGGTCTGTGCGTATCAGTGAAGCCCCCTTACGGATGCTCCTAACGGGAGACTGTGCGGACAACCCGTCATTTGCGTCGTCGCCGAGACTGCTGCTGACATAGACTACCAATGTATCAGCAGACTGTGTGAAACTCGACCAGAAGGGGTCGTCTCGTGGTGGCTGTGGTTCGGCTGGGGACGTATCACTTGGGGGTTCAGGTGGCTCTTGCGGCTTGGGGACTTCATCCGAGTAGGGCGCAAGTGTCCTCTCAAGAGCACCTGAGACCAAGAGAATGCAGACGACGATCTTCTCAGTCACCTGCTGCCAACGATTGGCATTCATGCCTGTAGTATCCCAATTCGCCGCGAGTCTGTCTATCATCCTCCCTGCCTGCCGCACAGGACGACGCATTTCCGGGAATACCTTCCACTCTGGGCCATTTAGAGCGTTCTCAACATGGTGCCAACTCTCATCGAGTGCGGACACGGCTTGTTCGCAATGCGGGGCAAAGATGGCCTCTTGCGCTTCTCTTGCCAGTTCCAGACAGTCCGCTGCTTGTCTGCTGGCTTCCCGCAGCGCCGACCGGATGTCAGGGCTGTTGAGAACCGCGGAACGTAGTTCCGACCTAGCATGCTTGCCGGCCTCTACGACGTCGGCCACCAAGGCAAGGCTGAGGACCGCCATCACGGCTGCTTTTCGTGTCTGACTCATCGTTAACCTCTCGCGGGCCTTTCGCACGACTTGCTCACTATCGTATCATCGGAATCGCTGGTCTGCGTCTTTAGCCGAACTTCGCTAGTTTTGGGCCCATGCGTGAACGTGCCTCCGAAATTGCGGTTGATCACGCGCAACTCGGTTTCCGGTGCTCGGTCCGGGGTCTTCGTGTGGTCTCCTGGGTGTGCCCCAGATCATCGGGTGAACGGTGATTTCTGTGGTTCTTCTGACGGGACGTTCAGGGGGCAGCGTGGCGGAACGGCTAGTGGGCCGCGCCGGGCAAGTGCGGCCCGGCACAGGTCTTTCGCCGAGTCCGGAAGGAGAGGACGGAGCTTGCCCCCCCCCCCACCGGCCGCATCTTCGCGAGTCTCCTCGGTCCTGACAGGGCTTCCCGCGTAGTCTCTCTCGCGGCGGAGTATGCCGCGGAAGGACGCATTCGGGATACCGAGCTTCAGGGGCGCATTCTCGGCCTTGAGGCGCCGTGGACAGAGACGCGCGTCGAGCTGGTCGTGCCGGAGGGGTGAAGTCACCCCTGACTTGTGGGCAGGTTAGGTCTCTGTGTTTCGTGAGTCGTCCGGCTCCGCCGCCTCGCCTGCGTGTTAGAGGTGCGCCCGCCGGCGGCGACGTAGTCCTCATCCTGTTCCCCGTGTAGCCGTTCTGTTCGCCGGCATCCGCCCGACTCCAGGGACGAATTGCTCGCAATGGCCGTTATGACACCTGTCTTCTTCAACACATGCAGAAGTCACCCGGACTGATCCGTTCCTTCTCCTGAGCGCCCGCCACAGCATATGCGCCATGACGTCCTGACAAGAATGCGAGGATCAATGCCCCTTATGTACTCCTCGGGACCACATTCCGCAGCCCCGGACAGAGATCTCGGCAAGCATCCACTGAGCTTAGCTCCTCGCGCAGATGCCACTCTCTGATGAACCCACACCCCACAAACACTGTCAGCTCACCACTAAGTCCCCGACGCCAAGTACTTCAAGGAAGTCTCTGGACTCTCCTGGGGTTCGGCGCCTCTCAAGTCTTGCGCCTCTCTTCAAATCTCCTTCTCGCCCACCTCCTCTTCCCAGAGGCATTCGGACTGATGGCTCTCATCAACTCCATATCGCACGGGTTTCAGATGTTCTCAGACATCGGCATCGGCCCCTCGCTAGTTCAACACCCACGCGGGCTGGAACCCAGTTTTCGCAACACCGCGTTCACGATCCAGGCATGCCGTGCGCTGTTCCTTGGCACACTCCTCGCCGTATCATCCCCTGCCCTGAGCGCCGTCTTCTCCACCGTCGACGCTAGTTCCGCACAACTAAGTTACCTCATGCCTGTTGCCGCAATTCCTGTTGCCCTAGGTGGCCTTACATCAACATCAGTAGCAACACTAACAAGGGCAATTGCTGCCAAAAAGCTACTAACACTGAACCTTTTGCCCGCAATCGCATCAGTCCTAGTAATGGTAGCATGGGCATTTGTCTGGCCGTCAGTATGGGCCCTGCTTGCCGGCAATTTCGTAAACACGATAACGCGCGTTCTGATGAGCCATGCGGCAAATCCCTTGTCACCCGACCGCTTTGGGTGGGACAAGCAGGCAAGTCGCGAAATGTTCAAGTTCGGCCGTTGGGTATTCGCTAGCACCGCCCTGACATTCCTCTTGGTACAAGGCGACCGAATCGTCCTCGGTTCCTTCGTCCCACTGACTCAGTTGGGCGTCTACAGCGTCGCACTTAGCATTGCCGGCTTCCCTCTATCGCTGATTCAGCGCTTGTCCTCCTCAATTGCCTTTCCGCTCCTCTCTCGTCGTCAGGCCGACCTTCCCGAACTGCTCGAAATGAGCCTGAAGGGTCGAGGACTTCTTCTCCCAGCATCAGGGGCTTTCTATGCAGCCCTCGCAGTGACCTCGCCGGTCTTTTTTCAAACACTTTACGACACTCGGTACGCAGGAGCGTCTCCAATCTGCCAGCTCCTAATCATTCCGCTATGGATCAGCGCACTCTCATGCATCATAGACGGCGCAACCTTGGCACTGGGAAGGTCGCGGGTAGGCGCTATCTCAAGCCTCGCGGGGGCAGTGGGCATCCCCTTATCAGTCCTTGGACATCTTCTGTTCTCCATGGCAGGTTTTGTTCTTGGCCAGGCAGTAGGCCGGCTTGCCTCGCTCCTCGTGATAATTGTTTGCCTTCCAAGCAGAAGGTGTGCCGTCGCGTATCAGTCGGTTCTTATATCGTCGGTGTTTTTCGCTCTTGTGTGCGTCCTGTCTTACTGCTCGGAGTTTCTTTCAGGTCAGGCGCGAAGTGCTTTTCTTGTCGCTTCATCATTGACTGTCGTCCTAGCAACGAGTATTTACGTATTTAGGAAGGCAACACTTCGGCACTGACACCTGTTACATTACCGACTGCCGCTCAACAGTCGGGCGAAAGCTGTGCGTCGTGTGGGATGTTGGTCATGATGGGGGTTAATGTACGCCGACTCACGCATGACTACCTTGCATGCCGGCGTCAGCGCAGCCTGGGTGCAATGCAGCCGGGGAATCGCCCAAGCCCTCTTCCGCGCCCTCCGGATCGGGAGGGCGACGATGTACCGTTCGCGGTCGCTCTATAGGCAAGGCGAATGGGGCGCCTTGGACGCGCGGAAACGCGGAGAGCGGAAGCCGAAACTCGCTGCGCCGCAGATTGGCTAGCCCTACAGGACGGTAACGCACGGAGATTTCAAGCAGTACTGGTTCCGCTTTGCACTGTGGACGATCCAAGTGACTGGCGTGGTCATCCGGGACGAGTTCTGGATTCCCCTCAACCGGGACTCCGTGCGTCGGTTAGTACACACGATGGGTCTGTCGGTGAAGTGTCACGGTGGCGGGCTTACCAGCATTCTCCCGAGCATCTGGCGCATATGCTGTGGCAGGAGTTAGCGGTCATCTCGTACCGCGCCAGGCGCTGTAAGCGCCGAGTTCTGATTCGATGACGAGGCGGGAGTCCGATGCGACGCTCATGCCGTGACCCCGTGGGGCGCAAGGGACAGAGCACCGATGGCCTCGATCACGGGCGCCCGCTTCGGCCTCAACCCCATCTCGGCCCTCAGCCGACGAGGAGACTTCCGGTTCATGGGGGTTCGTGGACGGGTCAGCGCTGGCGACTTCATCACTTTCCTGATGCCCCTGCTCACGGAGTGGCCGCTCCATCTTCCTGATCGTGGACGGTAATCCCACGCACAGGCGACGAAGGTGAAGAGGTTCCTCAAGGGTGTCAAGGGAGCCTTGATCTGTTATGGCTCCTGTCGCACTCCCCGGAGGCGAACTCCGACGTGTTCGTATGGGGTCAGCTGATGAACGACGGTATCGGCCGCATGGTAGTCAGCGGTTTGGACCAGATGCGGCGAACGGTGCTCGGTAACCTTCGCTACCTTCAGAAGTCGCCGCGACTGATCAGTTCCGTCGTCCGCGCTTGCCACAGCCCATGCTGCATGACGACCGGACAAGAATGAGAGGCTTAGTATTTGTTTCGTCGGTGATAAGTGATGGAAAGGAGCGTGCGCCGCATGAACTGTGGTCCGCAATTCCCTTCGCAAGACGATTATCTCGCCATACTTAGACGATTCATCGATTACGCAGAGAGGGGATGGCGGATCGCTCCTGACGGCACTCCGTATTTCGGCGAACCGTCGAACGGTGAGAACGGCCTCCGCACCATGGGGAACGTTGTACTTAACTACGCCTTCCTCGCTACCGAGGCCCTTGCCCGGCCCGAGGTGATCCAGTTCCATCGCGATTGGCTCCTTGCTCGCGCGCGGTGCGGAATAGCCTATATGACGCGCAGTCACCTGACCGGAGCCCGTCGTTGCGCAAATGGCGGCAAGTGGGGCGGTAATTGGCAGTCGGCGTGGTGGGCGGCTCGGTTGGGCCTGGGGGCGCGCTTGATCTGGAACCACCTGGACGCCTCCGAGCGCACTGGTGTCGCAGAGGTGTTGCGCTTTGAGGCGGACCGTCAAACACGCCGCAGGGCCCCCAGCGGCCTCTTTGAGGATACCAAGGCGGAAGAAAACGCCTGGGACGCTGAGGTCTTGGCCACTGCAATGTCTCTCCTCCCGCAAGACCGTCGCGTGAACGCTTGGCGCGATTCCCTTATAGATTTCGCCGCGAACGTATTCTCTGCTCCACAGGACCATGAGTCTACGGCACTTCTAGATGGCAAGCCTGTCGGCGAAAGGGTGTATACGACCAACGTACACTCCGACTTCACGCTCGAAAACCATGGGGCTTACCACTTCTGTTACGTGGCCAGTTCGCTCTGTTCCCTGGTGTGGTGTCGTTACGCGCTAAATTCGGCAGGACTTGAAGTTCCGGATGCGCTTGATCATCACTTCCAGGATGTATGGGCATGCTGTAAGTCCACGTTCCTAGACAGCCGATTCGCCTATATGAGCGGCAAGGACTGGGCGCGTTACACCTACGGACTCTATTTTATAGTGCCTGTCCTCGCTCGGATCCAGCATGATTATTCAGACACCGACGCGCGCGCGATGGAACATGCGCGTCTGGCGTGCCTAGCTCAAGAGCAGGCGGACAACAGCGACGGCAGTTTCTTCGGTAAACGACTGACGCATGATCGGTTCTATGGGCAGTGGGCGAAGTATGAGACGGACTGCTATGCTTGTCTCGCACTGGCGTATCTGATTCATGAACACCGAAAACCCGTCTCCGCTTCCACCCGGACCGAGCTTGCCACCAACCTGGCTGCCACACACGTCAGCCAGGAATGTGGTATCGCCTTCCACCGAAGCTCGCGCTTCTTCACCTCCTTCTCATGGCGCAGCCTGTCTACGCCTTTTCCCATGGCGCTCTTTGTGCCAACGGGCATGGATGATGCAGCGGAATGGCAGCCCGGCAATCTGCTCGGCCGTGTCTACACCCTTCGTCCGGTCCGCGCGGTGTCTGTACGAACTATGTTCCGGAGTGAGGTCGGCTACTTTGTCGCTGGCGTCATCGGTTTCCGAACGCGTGACGGGAAGACCCTCTATGACCTTCACCTCCGCGTGCAGGTGCTCGCCGACCAAGATGCCGTGCGCATTCAGTACCTCTATGTCGCAAAGGCTGACTTTCGGGCCCTACGCACCGAAGGTCTCCACTTCTGTATCGCCAACGATCGCTTCAACGGCTATAGGCGCGTCTACGAGGGCACCGCAGGCGTGGCGGCCGTTTTGTGCCCATCACTGGAGATGGAGCGAAGAGGATCCCTCGGTCGCGCAGCACACTCAGTTCGTCGAGTCCTCAATGAGCTCGGACTCGGCATCGTTTCTTCCCGAATTGCGGGTCCATGGGTGAGCATCGATGGAAGTCTAGGCGTTGTTAACTTGAGGTTTAACTCGGAGGCGTATGCCTTGGTGCAGAAGCCATGGCGCAACGTGAAGAACGGTGGCCTGCATTTCGACACGCTCATCTGCCCCGCTCCGCGCTACTTGCCCCGTTTCAGGCGGGGTGAGACTCTTCTCGCTGGAGACTTCCTGTTGACCGCAGCATCCACTGAGGCTACCAAAGCACTTGCGGAAGCCTATCGAGACAAGAGGAACTTTTTGGAGCCCATTGCAGCCTCAGGATACTGAGGGCGGCTACGCTTAGCGTGCCGCTTGGACGATGTGCTCACAGTGTAGATCATGTGAGACTCTGTTGCCGAGTTTGCGCAATCATGAAGGCCGAGGTTAGGGGTTTCTCTCCCTGGCACTCGCCTAGGACCGGTGTGGTGGTAGGGAAAATACTTCCGGTTTGGAGTGGGGAGAGGGACGCCGCCTCG
>JADHED010001653.1_pt1 | contig 17883 bp, 18 predicted proteins | sample 8952041 | NCBI WGS metagenome assembly JADHED01 (sample SAMN16124423, study PRJNA663239) | bioreactor sludge metagenome | isolation source: sludge (control) | place: India:Bengaluru | collected 2018-09-08
GCCCCGGGTTGCGCCGGCCCGCGCCGGCCCGCGCCGGCCGGTCAGGCGCCGGGGAAATCGCCGGCGCGGACCCGCTCCCAGACCCGGCGGTGGTCATCCTCCTGCGGGCTGGCCAGCAGGAGCGTGTCAGGGTCGCCCGCGGCGGCGGGGGTGCGGGCCTGGAGCAGCGACTCGGCGCCCAGCGCCAGGAAGTCGTCGTGCGTCCAGGGGTGGTAGCGGTGCCAGAAACCGCAGTGCCAGAGGAAGAAGCGCTCGACGCGGCCGAGCCCCTTGGCGTCGTCCCCGAAGTGCTCGCAGGCCAGGTCGACGAAGCGCCGCAGGAGCGCCCAGCGCTCGGCGACGGTCGGGTACCAGGGCTCGCCGGAGACCAGCTCCCGGAAGATCCAGGGCTTGATCAGCGCCCCGCGCGCGACCAGGAACGAGCGCACGCGCGTCTGCTCGCGGCGCCGCTGCAGGTCCCAGGGTGTCAGGATGTCTCCGCCCCCGAGAACCGGGATCGAGACCGCGGCGGCAGCCTCGTCGATGAGCTCCCAGCGTGCGCTCTGCCGGTAGCGCTGGGCGCGCGTGCGCCCGTGGATGCCCACCGCGCCGGCGCCGGCCTCCTCGCAGCGCCGCGCCAGGTCCACGACGTTGAGCTTGTCCTCGCCGTAGCCGAGCCGCAGCTTGACCGACAGCGGCAGCGTCGTCGCCGCGCGCACGCCGGCGACGATCTCCGCGAGCTTCGCCGGCCGCTGCAGCAGCGCCGCGCCGGAGCCGCGCTTGACGATCAGGTCGATGGGGCAGCCGAAGTTCAGGTCGATGAAGCGGGCACCGGCATCGGCGGCGATGCGGGCACCGTCGGCCATCGCCTCGACGTGCTTGCCGGCCAGCTGGACCCCGAAGGCGTCCTCCTCCGGATGGTGGCGCAGCAGCGGCTTCTCGCCCCCGGCGACGAGCTTGTGCGCCAGCACCATCTCGCTGCAGGTCAGCTGGGCGCCGAACGAGCGGCACAGGCGGCGGTAGGGCAGGTTGCCGCCCATGGCCATCGGCGAAAGCGCCAGGACGTCGCGGAACAGGTCGCTGCCCCTGGCGGCGACTCGACCCTCGTCCTGGCGCTCTTGCTGCGGGCCGCGGCCCTCGTCGCCGGCTTCCGCGAGCACGGGCCTAGCCGCCGTCCAGCATCGGGTTGCCGTCGAAGCCGGCGAAGCCCTCGGGGTCGGCCAGGTAGTCGTAGGTGTTCTTCAGGAGCGCGTAGTGGTTGCGCTCCTCGGCCGCCAGGTGGGCGAAGATGCCCTTGGCGCGCGGGCTCGTCACGGTCGCGGCGGCGCCGTCGTAGAGAGCGTAGCCGCGGCGCTCGACATCCATCGCGCCCTTGAGGATCTCGAGCTCTTCCGGCAGGTAGTCGTACGGGTCGTGCGCGGCGGCCAGCGCGGTATCGAAGATGCGGCGCACGTCCACGATGTGGTCGTCGTCCACGTCGGGCAGCACGTCGAGGTTGCGCTCGCGCAGCAGGTCCTCGCGCAGGCGCACCAGGTGCGCCTTGTGCCCGGCCTCATCCTTGGCCAGCGAGTTGAACAGGTTGCGCTCGAACGTCGTCGGCGCCTTCTGGGCCCGGTTCTGGAAGAACGCCATGCCCTCTTCCTCGAAGGCGATGGCCTTCTCCAGGATCTCCACGCACAGCCTCAGGTCGTCACTCATGGGGCTCCTCCAGGGTCGTTCCCGGTCGTTGCGGACCGGTCAATGGTAATCGCCCCGGGAGCGAATGCCATGAAAAATCAGGTCCTCGCCAGCAGCCTGTTGAAAACCCGTCAGGGCCCTGCTAGTTTCTCAACAGGATCGTGTTGCGCCTTTACAAGTGCAATAAAGTCCGAATTTTGCGGGCCCGGCGGCTGCCGCCCCGGGTCGCCCGGTCCGGCTCGAGAAATCCCAGCGCGCCGCCCGCCTGCGGGGCCGGCGCGGCCCACAAGGAGGGCGTGATGGCCAAGCTCCAGAATGCACTCGCCAAGAAGATCCCCGCCTGGCGCGACGAGATCAAGGAACTGAACAAGGTCCACGGCAACGTCAAGATCGACACCGTGAACATCGGCCAGGCCTACGGCGGCATGCGCGGGATCAAGTGCATGGTGTGCGACACTTCGGAAGTGCCGCCCGACAAGGGCCTGCTCATCCGCGGTATCCCGGTGGGCGAGCTGACCGGCAAGACCGCCGAGGACACGTTCTACCTGCTGTGCACGGGCGAGCTGCCCTCGGCCGCCGACCGCAAGGCCCTGGTCGAGGAGTTCAACGCGCGCGCCAAGGTCCCGGCCTATGTCTGGAAGGTCCTCGAGGCGATGCCGAAGGACTCGCATCCGATGACGATGCTGGACACGGCCATCCTGGCGATGCAGCGCGAGAGCGAGTTCGCGAAGGCCTACGACGCCGGCATGGCCAAGGCCGACTACTGGAAGCCGACGCTCGAGGACAGCCTGAACATGCTGGCCCGCATCCCCGTGATCGCCGCCGGCATCTACCGCATGCGCTTCAAGAAGGGCCCGCGCATCGCCCCCAAGAAGGGCCTGACGATGGCCGAGAACTACGCGCGCATGCTGGGCATCCCCGACAAGAGCGGCGAGTTCGCCGACTGCATGCGCCTGTACCTGGTCCTGCACAGCGACCACGAGGGCGGCAACGTTTCCGCGCACGCCTGCCACGTCGTGGGCTCCGCGCTGAGCGACCCGTACTACGCCGTGTCGGCCGGCCTGAACGGCCTGGCCGGCCCCCTGCACGGCCTGGCCAACCAGGAGTGCCTCGGCTGGGTGCTCGAGGTGATGAAGAAGTTCAAGGGCGTGCCGACCGACGAGCAGCTCTACAAGTTCTCGTGGGACACGCTCAACGGCGGCAAGGTCATCCCCGGCTACGGCCACGCCGTGCTGCGCATCACCGACCCGCGCTTCACCGCCTTCCGCGACTTCGGCATGAAGCACTTCCCCGATGACCCCGTGATGTGCCTGGTCGACAAGATCTTCAACATCGTGCCGAAGGTGCTGGTCGAGCAGGGCAAGGCCAAGGATCCCTGGCCGAACGTCGACGCCGCCAGCGGCGCGCTGCTGTACCACTACGGCCTGCGCGAGTTCTCGTACTACACGGTGCTGTTCTCGGTCTCGCGCGCGATGGGCATGGCCTCCCAGCTCATCATCAACCGCGCGATGGGCACGCCGATCGAGCGTCCCAAGAGCGTGACCACCGAGTGGATGAAGAAGCAGGCGGCCGCCGCCGCCACGCCGACGGCCTGACCGCCGGCGAGCGCGTGAATGACCGCCCGGGAACTCCCGGCCTCCTGGCCGGGCCCGCTCCCGGGCGGTCGCCGTTTCGGGCCGCGCCCTGGCGCGGCACCGCGAAGACCGGGAGGCGATGGCGATGAGGGACTTCCTGAGGCGCACGGGCCCGCTGTTGCAGGTCGTGATCGGCGTCGCGATCGGCGCCACCTCCGCGTCGGAGATGCTCGGCAAGCCCGCACGCCTGGTGACGCTGGTGGGTCTCGGCGCCGGCATGTTCGGCGCGGGACTGGGCCTGGGAGCCATCCTGGCCCGACGGCGGCTCCAGAAATAGCCCAAATCAATGTGTTTGAATGAATTGAATTGCATGCGGCTGGCAATCGGTCCGTAAAATTAAACAAACGCTTGACTAAAGCATCCATTCAACCCTAGATTGCCCGAAACCAGCCGGGAGAAGAACCGTGACCGAACGCCGCCCGGAATATCCCCACCCCCCCGCGGCCACACCCACCGCGCGCCTGCGCGCCCTGCTCGCGCAGCCGCCCGAGGGGTTGGTGCCGCCACCACCGGACTCGCCGCCGGGCCGCATCCTGGCGGCCACCCGCGAGCTCTTCGCCGAGGGCGGCTTCGCCGGCGTCCCGGTGCGCGCCGTGGCGGCCCATGCCGGCACCAACGTGGCGATGGTGAACTACTACTTCGGCAGCAAGGAGCGCCTCGTCGACGCAGTCCTGCTGCAGGAGATCCAGCTGCTGCTGCTCGACGTCGTCACCGGGCTCGACGCCGAGGCCCCGCCGGCGGATGTCCTGGCCGAGTTCCCGCTGCGCATACTCGCCTCCCTGCGCCGGGACCCGCGGCGCCTGCGCCTGATGCGCCTGGCGGTCTCGACCGAGCCGGAGCGCTTGCGGCGCCTGATCCGGTCGCTGGGGCAGTCCGGGATGCTGGGAGTCAGCCGAGTGCTGGCCGAACTGGTGATGGAGGCACAGGCCGACGGCAGGATCCCGCCGATGCCGCCGCGCTCGGTGCTGCTGTACCTGGTCTCGAACGCATACGGGCTGGTGTTCATGGAGCCGATCGCCCGCGAGGTGGTCGGGTTCGAGCTTGACGACGACGCGCAATGGCAGGAACACCGCGCCTGTCTGGCGCAGCTGCTGCGCGGGGGCCTCCTCGGCGCGGCCGGATTACGGGAGGACGGGTATGCCTGATTCGATCCGGCCCGCCGCATTGGCGCCGCTGCCCAAGCTGGCCATGGCACTGGCCGCAGCGGCCGCGCTTTGGTCAACCGCGCAGTCGACTTCCGCGTCCGCGAGCGCACCAGCGGAACCGGTCGGCCCCGCGCCGGCCGCCTCCGACACGCTGCGCCTGGGGCTCGCGGAATGCCTGGCGCGGGCGGCGACATCGTCGCCCCGGCTGGCGGCGGCTGCGGCAGGCAGCGAGGAAGCGGCGGCCGTGGCCGCCGAGGCGGGTGCCCGCAGGCAGCCCCTGCTCGGGGCCGGCGGCAGCTATCAATACACGAGTGAGCACATGAAGCGCGAGCTCTCGCTGGGCGGCGGATTGCCGTCCGGCACACTCGAGTTCGGCGACGGGCACGTCGCGGACCTCAACCTCGGCCTGTCGATCCCGGTCTACACCGGCGGCGAACTGGCGCGCGGCGCCGCGGCAGCCGGTTCCGGGCTCTCGGCGGCGCAGGCGAGGCAGGCCGCCGCCGCGCTCGAGCTGGACATGGGAGTGCGCATCGCGTTCAGCGGGGCGCTCGGCCGCCGCGCCCAGGTCGACGCCTCGCGGCTGGCTGTGGCCCGCCTGTCCCGCCACCTCGGCAACGTCGAGGGTGCGCGCGCCGCCGGCGCGGCGACCGAGGAGTCGCAGGTGCGCGCCGAAGCCCGGTTGCTGGCGGCGCGGCAGCGCCTGGCGTCGGCCGAGGCCGCGCTGGATTCGGCGGCCCTGTCGCTCGGGCGGCTGGTCGGCAGCGCGGGCCGGGCGGTGCTGCCACAAGGCAGCCTGGACGAGTCGCTGCTTCCCCGACCGGCCGGCACGCTGGCCCCGGTCACCGGGCGCGCCGACCTGGCCGCGCTGGACCATGAGGCCGAGCGGCAGCGCGAACTGGCGGCGGCGGCCCGCGGCCGGCTGCGCCCCCACGTCGTTGCCGACGTGCGCGCCCACTACGGCAGGCCGGGAGTGGACGCCCTGTCCAACGAGTGGATGGGATTCGGGACGGTCGGCTTGAGCGTCGACTGGCCGCTGTGGGATTCCGGGGCGCGCAGCGATCGTGCGCGACAGGCCGAGGCCCGCGCGGTCCTGGTCGAGGCCCAGCGCCGTGACCTCGCCGAGGCGGTCACGACGGCGATCTCCGCGGCACGGGCGAGCCTCGACGCGGCGGTCACGGTCGAGTCCCAGGCCGCACGCCGCGTGGAACTGCAGCGGCGCCTGCTGGCGATGGTCGAGGGACGGCAGGCGCAGGCGGCCGCCAGCGTGACCGAGTACCTCGATGCGCAGGACGACCTGGCGCAGGCGGAGACGGATCAGGCACTCGCGCAGACGCGCGTGCGCCTGGCGGAAGCGGCCCTGCTGTGGGCACTCGGGTTGTAGGCGACGCGGGCGTCGAGCCGCGACGTCGCGCAAGGAAAGGACGAAGATGAACCGAACTCTTGCATCCGGACGCGCCATGGTCGTCGGCATTGCGGTCCTGGCGGCTGCCCTGGGCGGCTGCCGCGGCCGCGATCCCGCCGCGCCGTCAGGCACCTTCGAGGCCACGGTCGTCGACGTGGCGCCCGTGCTCGGCGGCAGGGTGCTGGACGTCGGCGCGCAGGAGGGCGAGCGCGTCGCCAGGGGCGACACGCTCATGGTCATCGACACGTCCCTGATCGCGCTGCAGCGTGCGCAGGCGGCGGCGGGCGAGGCCACGCTGCGAGCCCAACGCGCGGTCGCCGACGCCGACCTCGCAAAGGCGAGGCGACAGCTGTCGCTCCTCGAGACGACGCTCGCCCGCACGACGACGCTTCGCGACCAGGGCACGGCGACGGCCCAGCAGGTCGACGACCTCGCCGCCCAGCGCGACGTCGCGCGCGCCTCGATCGAAGCCGCGCGCGGGCGCCAGGCAGCGCTCGACGCTGAACTTGCCGCCCTCGGGGCCAGCCTCGCTGTGATCGACCGCCAGCTCGAGGACAGCGTGGTGCTGGCGCCTGTCTCCGGGACGGTCCTGACGCGCTCGCTGGAGCCGGGCGAAGTCGCGGCCCCCGGGCGCCCCGCCCTCCGCCTGGCCGACCTGTCGACGCTCGAGTTGCGCGTGTACCTCGAGGCGGGCGAGCTCGAGCGCGTGCGCACGGGGCAGCAGCTGCCCGTTCGCGTCGACGCGCTGCCGGGCGCTTCCCTGTCCGGGACCGTCGCCTGGGTGGCCGACGAGGCCGAGTTCACGCCCAAGAACGCACAGACGCGCCACGCGCGCGCGCAGCTCGTCTACGCGGTGAAGCTGCGGGTGGCGAATCCCGACGGCGGGCTCCACATCGGCATGCCGGCCGAGGTCGACATCCCGTGAACAGCGCTCCCGGCATCGACCCGGCGGGCGCGATCGTCCTGGAGGACCTGCACAAGTCCTTCGGCGCCGCGACCGCCGTCAGGGGCCTGTCGCTGGCCGTCCCCCGCGGCGGCATCTGCGGGCTGATCGGCCCCGACGGCGCGGGCAAGACCACGGCCATGCGCGTGCTCTGCGGGCTGCTGACCCCGGACCGCGGCAGCGCGCGCGTGCTCGGCCACGACTGCGTCAAGGAAGCGCGCGAGGTGAAGCGCCACCTCGGCTACATGCCGCAGAGGTTCAGCCTCTATCCCGACCTCACCGTCGGCGAGAACCTGCGCTTTTTCGCCGACCTCTACGCCGTCCCGGCGGCCGAACGGGTCGCCAAGGAAGCGGAATTGATGGCGTTCAGCCGCCTCGAGCCCTTCCGCGGCCGGCGCGCCGGCAAGCTTTCCGGCGGCATGAAGCAGAAGCTGGCCCTGAGCTGCACGCTCATCCACACGCCGGCGGTGCTGGTGCTGGACGAGCCGACGACCGGCGTCGATCCGGTCAGCCGCCGCGAATTCTGGCGGATCCTGCGCGGGCTGGCCCAGGAAGGGCTCGCGCTGCTGGTGAGCACGCCCTACATGGACGAGGCCGAGCTCTGCGATGAGATCGTGCTGATGCACGGCGGCATCGCGATCAGCCGCGGCACGCCCGCCGCCGTAGCCGCCTCGTTTCCCCGTCGGCTGCTCGCCGTGCGCGCGCCCGACCTGCCGGCCGCCGGCGAGCGGCTGCGCGCGGCCGCCATCGCCGGCATCGAGGTCAGGCGCTTCGGCGACCGCCTGCACGTGGTCCACGACGACGCGGCGCAGGCCGCCGCGGCCGATGCCGCGCTTGCCGGCACGGGCGCCGTGCTGGCCCCGGCCGCGGCGGGCATCGAGGACGTCTTCGTCGAGATGATGGCGCGCGCCGGCGCGGGAGCCGGGGCATGAGCGGCGCCGTCCAGGCGGCCGTGCTGGCCCGCGGCCTCACGCGGCGCTTCGGCGACTTCACGGCCGTCGACGCGCTCGACCTCGAAGTCATGCCCGGCGAGATCTTCGGCTTCCTGGGCGCCAACGGGGCCGGCAAGACCACGGCGATCCGCATGCTCTGCGGCCTGCTGCCGCCGTCGGGCGGCGAGGCCACCGTGGCCGGCGTCGCGGTCGGTCGCCACGCACGCGAGCTGAAGCGGCGGATCGGCTACATGAGCCAGCGCTTTTCCCTCTACGACGACCTGACGGTCGCCGAGAACGTCGAGTTCTTCGGCGGCATCTACGGCCTGCACGGGGACCAACTGGTCGCGCGCCGCGACGAGCTGTTGCCGCAGCTGGACCTCGGCGGCCTCGAGGCGCGGCTGACGGGATCGCTGCCGCTCGGCTACAAGCAGCGGCTGGCGCTCGGCTGCGCCCTGCTGCACAGGCCGCGGGTCCTGTTCCTCGACGAGCCGACCGGCGGCGTCGACCCCGTGGCGCGGCGGCGCTTCTGGGACCTGATCTACGAGCAGGCGGGCGGGGGCGTCACCGTGTTCGTCACGACCCACTACATGGACGAGGCCGAGTACTGCGGCCGCGTCTCGATCATGGTCCAGGGCCGGCTGGCGGCGCTCGACACGCCCGGCGGGCTGAAGGCCGCCACCGGCGGGCGCGACATGCAGGACGTCTTCCTTAGGCTGGTGGACGCATGAGGCGCGTGTTCGCACTGGCGGCCAAGGAGCTGCTGCACATCGTCCGCGACGCACGCAGCCTCGGCGTGGCGCTGGCGATGCCCGTGGCGATGGTGCTGCTCTACGGAGCGGTCATCGACATGGAGATGCACGACCTGCCGGTGGCGGTCATCGACCATGACCACAGCGACCGCAGCCGCGCCTTCGCCCGCGAACTGGGTGCCGGCGGCTTCATCGACCCCGTGGAGTACCTTGAGCAGGCGTCGCAGGTCGAGCCGGGCTTCCGGCAGGGCCGCTTCCTGGCCGCGCTCGTCATCCCGCGCGGCTACGCCGAGTCCGTCGCGCGCGGCGAGCCGGCGCAGGTCCAGGTGCTCGTCGACGGCTCGGACGCCTCGACGGCCGCGATGGCCGCGAACTACCTGCAGGCAGTCGTGCAGCGGCAGGCCATGTCCCTCGGACGCGAGGCGGGCGCCCCGCAGCCCTCGTTCACGATCCGCCAGCGCGCCTGGTTCAATCCCGAGCTGCGCAGCTCCCACTTCGTCGTGCCGGGCCTGGTCGCCCTGGTGTTGATGATGATCTGCGCGCTCCTGACGAGCATCGCCATCACCCGCGAGAAGGAGACCGGGACTCTGGAGCAGGTGCTGACCACCCACATCCGCCCGGCACAGGTGATCGCGGGGAAGGTCCTGCCCTACATCGCCCTCGGCGCGCTGGACGCCGCGCTGATCCTGGTCATCGGGCGCCTCGTGTTCGACGTGCCCATGAACGGCTCCTGGCTGGCGGTCGCCGCCTACTGCCTGCTGTTCGTGGTGATCGCGCTGGGCGTGGGCCTGCTCATCTCGGCGAAGGCGCGCACGCTGCGCGTGGCGATGATGGCCGCGGTCACGGCCACGATGCTGCCGACGATGATCCTCTCGGGGTTCCTGTTCCCGGTCTCCAGCATGCCGGCGCCGCTCCAGGTGCTGTGCAACCTGCTGCCGGCGACGCACTTCCTCGAGGTGCTGCGCGGGATCATGCTGCGTGGCGAGAACTGGCACCCGCAGCACACGGCGGTCCTGGTCGCCCAGGCCGTGCTGCTGCTGACCGCCGCGACGCGCAGCTTCCGGCTGCGCCTGGAGTGACCCGATGCGCGTGCTGCGGACACTCGTGCGCAAGGAATTCCGCCAGCTGCGGCGGGACCCGGCCCTGCTCAGGCTGGTGCTGGTCCTTCCGGTGATGCAGCTGATGGTCATGTCCTACGCGCTCAACAGCGACCTCAAGGACCTGCGGGTGGCGGTGCTGGACGAGGACCACACGCCGCTCAGCCGGCGGCTGGTCGACGCCTTCCCCCACTCCACCACGTTTGCCGCTGGCCCGCGCGCCGGCGATGCCGCCGCGCTCGGAGAGCTCCTCGGCAGGCACGAGTGCGACCTCGCCGTGCACATCCCGGCCGGCTTCGCGCGCGATGTGGCGGCGGGGCGGTCACCGGCGGTCGGCCTTCTGGTCGACGGTTCCAACAGCAGCATCGCCGGGCGCGGCGCCGGCTACGCCGAGGCGCTGCTGGCGCGGGAGGCGCAGCGCCTGGCCGCCGAGAGCGGCGCCGGCGGCCGCGCGCCGGTCGGCGCCGCCGTCCGCTTCTACTACAACCCGGAGCTGGAGAGCCGCCTGTACATGGTGCCGGGCGTCATCGTGATCCTGGTGACGATCATCTCCGCCCTGGTGACCGGCCTGGCCGTGGTCCGTGAGAAGGAACTCGGCACGCTCGAGCAGATCGCGGTCACGCCGCTGTCGCCGCTGCAGCTGATCGCCGGCAAGACGATCCCGTTCGCGCTGATCGCCCTGCTCGACCTCGTGCTGGCGACCGCCATCGCCATGGCCTGGTTCAAGGTACCGATGGCCGGGGCGCCGTGGGCGCTGGTGCTGGGCGTGCTGTGCTACCTGCTCGTGACCCTTGGGCTGGGCCTGCTGGCCTCGGCGGTCAGCGACACGCAGCAGCAGGCGGTGTTCACGGTCTGGTTCTTCCTGGTCTTCGCGATCATGCTCAGCGGCTTCTTCTTCCCCGTCCAGAACATGCCCGAGTGGGCGCGGGCCTTGACGTGGCTCGATCCCATGCGGTTCTTCATGGCTGTCGTGCGCGGCGTCCTGCTGCGCGGGGCGGGTGTGGCCGACCTGGCGCGCGAGCTGGCGATCCTGCTGGCGATGGGCGTGACGGCCTTCGGCTCGGCGGTGCTGCTGTTCCGGCGGCAGTCCGCCTGACGGGACTGCACGTGCTGTCACGGAAGGATGGACGATGAGCAGGCTCTGGCTGGCGGCGGCGGCCGCGAACGGATTCCTGGCGGTGGCCCTCGGCGCCTTCGGCGCGCACGGCCTCAAGCGGATGCTGGAAGCGCTGCCCGACGGAGCGCAGCGCCTGGAATGGTGGCACACGGCGTCGCAGTACCAGCTCGCGCATGCGCTGGCCCTCGGGCTGGTCGCGGTCGGGGCGACCCAGGTGACAGGGCGCCTGCCCGGCGCCGCAGGCTGGTTGCTGCTGGCCGGCATCGTCCTGTTCAGCGGCAGCCTCTACGTGATGACGCTGACCGGCGTCCGGGCGCTGGGCGCGGTCACGCCCGTCGGCGGCGTCTGCCTGCTGGCCGGGTGGCTGGCCCTGCTCGGGGCGGCCTGGCGCCTGCGCTGAGCCGCCTCAGTGCCCGCTGACGACCGCGGCGCGCACCTCCACGCCTCCCGCCTCGATCGCCATGACGTACACGCCCGAGGGCAGCCGGCGGCCGCCGCCGTCGCGCCCGTCCCAGGTCAGCGCGTTCTCGCCGGACTCGGCCGCCAGCGACTGCTCGCCGCGCACGAGACGGCCCCGCAGGTCGTAGACCCGCCACGCCAGGCGACCGGCAACGGGCAACGACACGCGCACCGTCACGGACCCGCTGAACGGGTTCGGCCCGAGGCCGACGACCGTCGGCGTCGGCGCCACGACCTCGAGCTCCAGCGCGCGCGTCTGCGCGGAGCCGCGGGCGGGATTGCCGAAGCTGACCAGCGCGGCGTGACGCCCGGCGGGCAGCGCGTTTGCCGATGCGCCCACCTCGACCGTGACGGTGACCTGGCCGCCGGCCGGCACGATCCCCGCGGCCGGGGCGATGGCGAGCCAGTCCCGATCGACCTCCGCGGTGAACGAGGCCGCGGTGTCCCCTGCGTTGGCCAGCGTGAACGTCCAGCTGGCCGGCTCGAAGGGGCCGCCGACCGGACCGCGCGCGGAACCCGCGCCTGCCGGGGTCACGGCATAGTCGCCGGCCGCCGGATCCAGCAGCGGCACCGTGACCGCGCCGGTGGCTCCCGGGTCGAGCCAGTCGGACAGGCGCGTGTCCGGCGTGCCGCCGCCCTCCCACGACAGGTGCAGGCGCCCGTACCAGTCGGACTCGCTGTTGCCGCAGGCCGCATAGCCGCCGTGGAGCTGGCCGACGACCAGGTGGTCCTGGTCGAAGAGCGGCGAGCCCGACGACCCGGGCTCCGTCGTCCCGAGGTCCCAATCGATGACCCGCAGGTGCGTGCCGTTGCCGGGCGTCGCCGTGGCCAGGTACGAGGTCGGCACGACGGCGTCGTTCTCGAAGGAGATGCTCTTCTCGTCCGAGTCCGGGTGGTGGATGCAGGTGGCCGCAGTCGGCGGCGCCTCGGCGCGGTTCCAGCCGGCGTACTTGACGCCGAAGGCGGTGTCGGGCGCCTCGTCCAGCTCCAGCAGCGTGAAGTCGGTGTTGGCCCAGGTCGCCCTGAGCGCCGAGCCGCTGGTGAACTCGTCGAGCGAACCGCCGCCATGCTGGCCGCAGGCCGGGCTCTCGAAGTTCCAGTAGACGACGACCGACGGCGCCCTCGAGGCGCTGATCCCGCAGTGGTTCGCGGTGAGGAAATAGGGCGTGCCGTCGAGCGCCGTGTTGTTCACCAGCGCGCCGGTGCAGGTCAGCGAGCCCTCGACCGAGACCAGGCCGACCGTGGCGATCTCGTCGCGCCAGTCGTCGCCCTCGGGGCAGTTGACGTCGACGTTGCAGGCGCCCGACTTGGCTGCCGGCGACTGGCCGAAGAGCCGGTAGCCGCTGTTGACGAAGCCCAGCTCGAGCAGGGGCTCGGGGTCCGCCGTCGGAGGAACGAGCAGTTCGACGATGAGGGCATCGCCGGGCACGACCGGCGTCCACAGCTCGCCGTGATCGGCGTTGTCGCCGGCGTCGAAGACCAGCGGCGGCACATCGCCCGCGGCGGCACCGATGGCCAGCGTCGCACCGGCCGGCAGCCAGTACACGGAAAAGCCGAGGTTCAGCGAGACCGCGCCGGGCGACGCAACTTCCAGGCGCCAGCGCCGCGTGCCGTCGGCGAGCCGCGTCCAGGCGCCGTGGTCGTCCGGCGTCGCGCGCACTGCCTCCGGCACCGCGTAGCGCCAGGGCAGGCCGTCGGCATCGCGGGCCGCGTCCTCCGCTGCCAGGTCAGCCGCCGGCGGCAGCGACACCGTCAGCCGGTCGGCGGCAGCCGCGACGGCCGCATCCGCGAGCAGGGTGACCACGGACACGGCCAGGACCGGCCGCAGAACGGAACGCAGCTTCATCACGACTCCTCGTCCGGGACCCCGCCTGCCGGCGGTGTCCCCCGGTAATCCACGGCCACTACGGCCTGCCAGGCCAGGAACCAGCCGAGCCAGACCTGCGAGAGATAGTGCTTGCGGTCATGCAGGCGCGACCATCCCGACAGCCATGAACCCGCCCACAGCGCCGGGCGCCAGCGATGCAGGCCGGCTGCGCGGGCGGCCGTCAGCCAGGGCACGGCGCCGATGAAGGCGTGACCCGATGCCGCATGATCGGTGCGGAACGGCTTCCAGTCGGGAGTTGGCAGGTCGGCGCTGGGCCGGTCGGCGCCGAGCACACGCTGCACGGTCCACAGCAGCGGCAGGCCGACGCACATCGCCTCGAAGTTCGCCCGCCCCCAGCGGCTGAACGCGCCGGACCGCCACCAGGCGTCGATCGCGGCCAACGCTGCCCAGGCCAGGAACCACGGTCGCTGGCCGCCCTCGTAGCCGACGCGGGCGACGCGCGCGGTGCCGTCGGTGCGCAGGTGCCGATCGTGGGCCGCGGTCACGGCCTCGTCGAGGCCCGAGTAGATGATCGCGCCGGCGCCGGCCACGGCCACTCCCAGCTTCAGGAAGGCGCGCCGACCGAAGCGGCGGCGCCAGTGCCCGCCCGTACCGGCGAAGAGCGGCGCCATGTCGCCACGGCGCCTGCGGCAGCCCGGCGCCACGAGCAGCGCGCACACCGCCAGCAGGCCGGCCGCTACCCACATCGCAGTACCGCCCGCCGGCAGGCCGGCGACGCGGTTGCCACGGCCGCCCGCCTCACGTCGCGTCCGTCCCGGCCACCAGGCGTCCCACCTCGCGCGCGAGGGCCGCCGCGCTGGTCAGGCCCGGCGACTCGATGCCGACCAGGTTGACCAGGCCTTCCAGGTCGCCCTCCTCGCGGCTGACGACGAAATCGGCGAACCCGGTGGGGACCAGCTTCGGCCGCAGGCCGCTCATCGCCGGCTCGAGGTCTTCCGGGGCCAGCCACGGCAGGAAGCGGTGAGCGCCCTCCCAGAAGGCATCGCGGCGCGCCGGGTCGACGCGCCAGTCGAAGCCGGACTCGCGCGGGTCGCGGTCGAGGTGCTCGACGTCGGGGCCCAGCTTCATCTGGCCGCCCAGGTCCAGGCAGACATGGACGCCCAGGCTGGCGCCGTGCGCGGGCGGCACCGGATAGACCAGGCGGCCGACCCGACCGTGGTGCGCGCCGGCCACGGCGAAGTAGTTGCCCTTGACCAGGTGCAGCGTCCAGCCGCGGGCCGCCGCGTCGATGCCGGCCATCGCCGCCACCCGGTCGGCCCAGAGCCCGGCCGCGTTGATCACGTGGCGGCTCGTATGGCTCCAGCCCTCGCGCCGCCCGGCTCCGGCGGCCTCGATCTCGACGGTCCAGGCCCCGGCGCGCCGCGAGAGGCCCGTGGCGCGCGCCGAGGTCAGCACCTGGCCGCCGCGCTCGCCCGCCAGGCGCGCCCAGGCGCGGGCGGCTCCCTCCGCGTCGAAGATCCCGGTGCGCGGCGACCACAGCGCCGCGCAAGCGCGTACCTGCGGCTCGAGGTCGCGCAGCTCGTCGGCATCGATCAGGCGCAGCTCCTCGACGCCGTTCTCGAGGCCGCGCGCCAGCAGCTTCTCCAGGTAGGGAATCTCGGCGGGCTCGGTGGCGACGATGAGCTTCCCGCACTCGCGGTAGCCGACGCCCGCCTGCTCGCAGAACGCCTTGAGGAGGCGCCGTCCCTCGACGCAGTACCGCGCCTTCAGGGAGCCGGTCGGGTAGTACATCCCGCCGTGCGCAACCTCGCTGTTGCGCGAGGTGGTGCCGCGGCCGAGACCTTCCTCCATCTCGACGAGCACTGTCGCGAGCCCGCGCCCGGCCAGTTCCGCGGCGACGGCGCAGCCCACGATCCCCCCGCCGATCACCGTGCAGTCGACATCGGTCATGATCCCTCAGCGGACGCCCCGGCGCGACAGCCAGGTGGCGTAGTCGGTGTGTTCCCAGGCCCGCGAGCCGGCATACGTCGCCACGCGGAGGTAGGAGTCCGTGCCCTGGCTGCCGCGCAGGACCACCAGGGGCTCTCCCTGCGGCGACAGGACCATCAGCGCCGGCGGCTCGGCCACGCCGTAGTGGCGCGCCACGGCCTCGGCTTCCTGGAATTCCACGCGCGCGGCGACCAGATGATCCGCCACATAGCGCCGCAGCTCGAGGTCGGTCCAGACCTCGCGATCGATGCGCACTCCCGAAGTGCTCCAGGTGGCGGTGAAGAAGACCAGCAACGGCCGGTCTTGATGGCGCGCCTCGATCTTGCCCTCGCGCAGGGTGAGCCACGCCACCGGCGGTGTCGACATGGCGTCGCCGGCGGCATCGGCTTCGGCGCCGGACGCCGGCTCCGCCTGCGCGCATACCTGTGCCGGGGCGCCCGCCAGCGCCAGCAGCACACCGGCCACCAGCGTCATCGCCCGGCAGGTCTGCACCCCGCGCCGGGCCCGGTGCCGCTGCATCATCCCGCACCTCCCGTGCTCAGTCCGGCGGCGGCCAGGGCCAGTCCGCCGGCGGTGGACACTCGAATCGCAGCGCGCGCCCGCCCACCGGGTGCGCGATGCCGATCGCCGCGGCGTGCAGGGCCACCCGCCGGTCGGGCAGCCGCCGCCGCGCCCCGTACTTCACGTCCCCCAGCAGCGGGTTGCCGCCGAGCGCCAACTGGGCGCGGATCTGGTGACGACGCCCCGTTTGCGGGCGCACCTCCAGCAGGCTGCAGCCGCCGGCCTCCGCCAGCAGGCGATAGGCGAGGCGCGATTCGCGGGCCCCCTCGAACGGTTCGCGCACGGCGTGACGCACGCCGCGGCCAGCCAGTGGACGAGCGTCGCCGACGCCGGTTCGGGCCGGCCTTCGCAGATCGCAAGGTAGACCTTCTCCACGCGATCGTCACGGAAGCACGCCGAAAGACGGCCGGCCGCCTTGCTGGTGCGCGCCAGGACCACGACGCCGCTCGCATTGCGATCCAGCCGGTGCACCAGCCCGACGTAGACGTTTCCCGGCTTCGCGTAGCGCTCGCGCAGCCAGTCGCGGGCCAGGTCCACGAGCGACGGCGCCCCGCTGGCATCGCCCTGGGACAGCAGGCCGGCCGGCTTGGCCACGACCAGCAGGTGGTTGTCCTCATGGATGACTTCCAGTGGCATCGTCGACTCCGGTGGCGCCATTGTACGGGCAGCCATGGGGCCCTGACAACCGGACCCTGCGATCGCGCCCGCGCGATCAGGCCGGCGGCCGCGCGGTCCCGGCCACGGGATCGGGGCTGCCAGCGGGCGCGCCGGCCGCCCACAGCGCGGCCAGCAGCAGGGCCGCTCCGGCCAGCGCGGCCGCGCCCGGCGCGCGCTCCCCGAACACGAGCCAGGACACGACCACGGCAAGCGGGACCTTCAGGTTGTTGGCCGCGGCCAGGAACGCCGGCTGCGTGCGCGCCGCGCCGTGATTCCAGAGGTGGAAACCGGCGGCCGTCGGCAGCGCGCCGAGGTACAGCACGACGAGCAGCGCGCGCGGCGTCCACCCCGCCAGGGGTCCGCCGCCAGTTGCCAGGGCGACCGCCGGCAGGGCCAGCAGGGCGGCGGCCGCCGCGCCGGCGTACATCCAGGCCAGCAGGGCGGCATCGGCAACGCCGCTGCGCCGGCGAAGGGACCCGTACCGCAGTTGCCCCGCCGCGAAGCAGAGGTTCGACGCCTGCAGGAGCAGCACGCCGGGCCAGGCAGCCCCACCGTCGCCGCCGCGCGCGTTGACGAGCACGGCGCCGCCGACGGCCAACAGCGCCGCCGCCGCTGCGCGCCAGCGCGCGCGCCCGGCCGGCAGGCGCGCCAGGACCAGCACGTACAGCGGCGTGAACACGGTCAGCAGCGCGACCACCCAGGCCGCGAGCCAGCGGAAGGACGCCACGTACAGGACATACATCAGGCCGAACTGCACGGCGCCCAGCGCCGCGGCTTCCAGCCGGGTCCGCGATGTCACCCGGGTCCGCACGGCGAAAGGCAGGAACAGGATCGCGGCCACCAGCAGGCGCGCCGCGGCCACCGCCGCCGGCGACAGGCCCGCCAGCTCGCCCTTGATCAGGCCGAACGAGAAGGCCCAGAGCAGCGACGCGGCCAGCAGCGCCGGCACTACCGCACCAGCGTCAGCGCGAGCGTGCGCACATCGTCGCCGGAGCGCAGGCGCGCGAAATACGTGCCGGAGGCGACGGCGCGGCCCTCGCGATCACGGCCGTCCCACCTGGCCTCGTGGCTCCCGGCTTCCTGGTGGCCGCTCGCCAGCACCGCCACCAGCCTCCCGGCGGCGTCATGCACGGCCAGCGTGGCTTCGCCGGCCCCGGCCAGGCTGAAGCGCACGGTGGTGCGCGGGTTGAAGGGATTCGGGGCTGCCGCCAGGTCCGTCACCAGGCTTGCCTCGGGCACGTCGGAGGTGCCCATGAAGCGCTTCTCCGAAAGCACCCAGTTCTGGGGATCGAGGGTCACGGCCACCGGCGTCCAGGGCACTTCCAGCGCGTACCACTGCTCGGCGGCGCCGTTCTCCACCACGAACGAGTACGGGCCGTTCTCGGTGTCGACGCGCACGTCCAGTGGCATCACGAACACGCCCGCGTTCACCTGCGACTGCTTGATGCGCAGGCGGACGCGCCAGCCCGAGCCCGTCGGCTCCGTGCGCCACGAGTAGTCGTAGCGCGGGTAGTACTCGCCGTAGATCCACTGCTGGAAGAACGCGTCCAGGTCACGGCCGCTCGCCGCTTCCATGACGTCGCGGAATTCCTCGGTCGTCGCGGAGCCGTAGCCGTGCGTGTCGCGGTACTGCTTGAGCCCGGCGAAGAACGCCTCGTCGCCCACGGCGTGCCTCAGCATGTGCGGCACCCAGCTGGCCTTCAGGTAGGTG
>JADHED010001654.1_pt1 | contig 17882 bp, 15 predicted proteins | sample 8952041 | NCBI WGS metagenome assembly JADHED01 (sample SAMN16124423, study PRJNA663239) | bioreactor sludge metagenome | isolation source: sludge (control) | place: India:Bengaluru | collected 2018-09-08
TCGGGCCGGCTGAACTTGTAGTCGACGACGCGGGCCGCCGCGCCGCTCCGGTCGAGGCGGTCGATCCGTCCGGTGAGCGGGACGAAGAGCGGGGCCTCTCCCGCCACGGGCTCGGCCCCCTTGCCGGGGCCGAAGCCGACCTCGCCCCCCGCGAGGGGAAGAGGGTCCGGGCGGTCGCGCTCGAGCTCCCCGACGGCGCGGAGGAGCGCGGCGAGCTGCTCCGTCGCGACCTCGACGAGGACGGGCGGGAGGTCGATCTCCCAGTCGGCGAGGAAGCGCGTCACGGCGCGCCCGGCGAGGGCGTCCGCCCCCGAGAGGAGGAGGTCGCCGAGCGGGGCGCCCCTCTCGAGCGCCGACTTCGCCGCCGCCTCGAGCGCGGCGTGGGCGAGCTCGCCCGTCGTCCGGCCGTCGAATGCGAGCGCGGCGGGCGCCTCCTCCGGTGCCGAGAGGCCGAGGGCGTCCTGGAGGAATGCGCGGTAGGCGCAGGAGGCGAGCCGCTCGAGGCGGCTCGGGGAGAGGACGCGTCCTCCGAGGAGGAGGCGCAGCGGGGCGCGCGCGAGGCGTCCCTCGTACTCGGTGTACCGCGTCTCGGCGCGCGCCCGTCCGCGGCGGAGCGCGCGGCCGAGCGTCTCGAGGCCGGGCGGGAGGGCCGACCGGAGCCTCGGCGCGCGGGCGAGGGCGCGTCGGAGCGCCTCGTCCGCGTCGAGGGGAGGCTCGGCGGCGGGGAGCGTGCCGAGACGGATCCAGCGCAGCGAGAGAGGGGCCGCGACCTCGGGCGTCGCGAGCTCGGCCTCGGAGAGCGAGCGACCGGCGCGCTCCTCGAGGTGGTCGAGGAGGAACGGCGAGAGGAGGCGCGGCCGGTCGGTCGCGGCCTCGCGCCGGGCGGCGAGGAGGACGAGCCGGCGCCGCGCCGCGCTCCGCGCGAGGTGGAAGAGGAAGCGCTCCTCGCGGGCGTGGCGGGGGCCGGTTCGAGGGGCGATCGGCCGGCGGGCGGCGCGCGAGAGCGCGGCCCGCTCGGCGTCGTAGAGGAGCGGGTCGGGCCGCCCCGCGCGCGGGAACGACTGCTCGACGAGCCCCGGGACGAGGACGACGTCGAAGAGGAGGCCGCGCGCCGACACCGAGGAGAGGAGCGAGAGCCCGTCGCGTTCGAAGCGCCCCTGCCGGACGGGCGTCTCCTCGAGCGACTCGGCGAGGAGCGGAAGGACGTCGATCGCCGCGACGGAGGCGCCCGGTTCCACCGCCTCGAGCTCGCCGAGGCGCGTCGCCGCGCCCGAGATCTCGCCGGCGCCGGGGAGGCGACCCAAGAGCGCGTCGAACGACGCCGCGAGCCGCTCGCTCCAGACCTTCCACGAGGCGGGCGTCGCGTCCGGGAGAACGGGCACGAGGAGAGCGACCGCCTCGCGGAGCGCCGCGAGGTCCTGCCTCACGCGCATCTCCCTCCGCGTGACGCGCCCTTCCGCCTCGGCCGCTTCCTCGGGGGGACGGCGCGCGAGGCGCGCCTCGATCCGCGGGACGATCCCGGCCCAGCCGTCGCGGAAGCGGATCTCGAGGAGCGCCCGCTCGACGCGGGCGCGGACCCCGGGAGGAAGGAGGGCGAGGCCTTCGAGGACGTCGACGAGCGCGACGAGGTCGTCGGGCGCGAAGCCTTCGGCCGGGAGCGCGAGGAGGCCGAGCGCGGCGCGGCCGAGAGGCGTGCGGGAGAAGCCGGCGCCGGCCGGCCGGAAGAAGGGGATCTCCCGGGCGCCGAGCTCGGCCACGAGGGCCGGCTCCTGGCGCGCGGGGTCGCGGACGAGGACGGCGATCCTGTGGAGGGGGACGCCGTCGTCGACGGCGCGCAGGACCTCGCGGACGACCTCCCGCGCCTCGGAGAGCTCGGAGGGAGCGACGACGACGGAGACCTCGGGCGGCGCGGGAGCGGGACCCGCGTCGCGAGGCGGTGCGCCGAGGATTGCCTCGAAGAGCGCGGCCCGGACGGGCGGGACGACCGCATCCGTCGCTTCGGCGCCGACTTCGGGCTCTCCGTCGACCGGGACGAAGGCGACGACGGGTCGCTCGGCGGCGACGGCCGCGAGGAGCGCCTCGCGGACGCCGCCGAGGTCGTAGAGGCCGTAGACGAGGAGCGGGTCGGGTCGAGGCGGTGCCTCGGATGCGGCCGCGCGCGCGAGGAGGGCGTCGGCGTCGGCGAAGGCGGAGCGGAGCTCGTCGTACCGGGCGAGGACGGCGGCCAGGCTCGCGAGGAAGACGGTCCGGTCGGGGGACTGCGCGGCGGCCGGAAGGAGGGAGAGGAGACGCTCCGTCGTGATCCCCGCTCCGCGCAGGTCGGCGGCGGTGCGCGCGACGAGGGCCGCGGTGGACGAGCGCTCACGAAGGACGCCGAACTCCGCGCCCTCCGGCGTCTCGAGGAGCGCGCGACGCGCCAGGAGCGCCTCTCCGATGCCCGGGAGCGACGGCCTCGCGTCGGCGGCCGGGACCCTCTCGCGGGCGAGGTCGACGAACGTCAGGAGGCGGAGGTTCGCGACGCCGCCGAGGGTCTCGGCGGCGCGGCGACGGAGGTAGACGCCGAGGAGGTTCGATCCGACGAGGACGTCGACGGGGCGGAGCGCGTCGCCCGCCTTCCGCACGCGCAGCTCCTCGAGGAAGCGCGCCTCGAGCGCGGCGAAGCCTCCGGTGTAGAGCGTGTGCCGCGGGCTCGCACCCATGACGCGGAGTGTACGGGGGGGCGCCGCCCCCGCGGGCCTCACTCCTTCCAGCGCGGGGACCGGTCGGCCGAGATCCCGAGGAGGTCGAGGATTCGCTGCGTCACGAAGCCGAGGAGGTCTTCGATCGTCTTCGGCCGCGTGTAGAAGCCGGGGCTCGCGGGGAGGATCGTCGCCCCCGCCTGCGCCGCCCTGACCATCGCCTCGAGCGTCGGGAGCGGGAGCGGCGCCTCGCGCGGAACGAGGATGAGCGTCCGGCGCTCCTTCAGGTGGACGTAGGCGGCGCGCGTCAGGAGGTTGTCGCAGATTCCGTACGCCACCTTGGAAAGCGTCGTCGCGCTGCACGGGACGACGACCATGCCGAGAGTCCGGAAGGACCCGGAGGCGATCGAGGCGCCGACGTCTCTGTTCGGGTGGACGACGTCGGCGAGCGCGGCGAGGTCGTCGAGCGGCGCGCCGAGCTCGTCGGCGGCGACGCGGCGGGCGCCGTCCGTCGCCACGAGGTGGACCTCGACACCGCCGGCGCGCCGGAGAGTCTCGAGGAGGTCCTTCGCGTAGGGAATTCCCGAAGCGCCGGAGATCCCGACGACGACGCGGCGCGGCAGCGGATCGGCCATCGGGAGGGAGTCTAGTCGGAGGGGCGCCGGTCGACGACGGCGAACGTCCAGCCGCGGAGTCCCGGGAGGGAGGAGGCCTCGCGCTCGAGGTCGGGCGCCGGGTCCGTCACCTCGAGGAGGAAGAGGCCCTGCTCCGGCCGGGCGAGGAGGCGCCAGGGGACGGGGCGCCTCGCCGCGAGAGCTCGGAGAGCGGCCTCGTCCTTTCCCTCGACGAAGAGGACGCGCGTCATGCGCCGCCGCTCCCGGCCCTGCGTAGAATCTGCGGCGGAAGCGCAAGGGGTCCGGTGGCCCCCCTGGTCTTCAAAACCAGCGTGCACGCTCCGAAAGGGGCGGCGGGTGGGTTCGACTCCCACACGCTTCCGCCACGTTCCCCCGTCATTTCCGGATCGGGTGCGGCTCCGAGAAGCCGCGCCTGCGGATCTCCTCGATCAGCTCGGCGTCGGTCCGGAGAGGCTTCTTGTCGCCCCAGCGGGGGTCGTCGCGGTAGACCGGCACGCATCCGGGAGTCTGCCGGCAGCTCTCCGCCGCGTCGTCCCACTCCTTCCGGGCCTTGTCGCGGCGCGGGGAGCGGGTTCGCTCCGGCACCTCCAGGCCTCGCTCGACGGCTCGGTCCATCCTCTTCTGCGCCGTCCGCGCGGCGGCCTCGTCCGGCTTCCCGGAGGGGCTCGCGGCGGGGCGGGCGCCGGCGACGGGCTCCGGCTCCTCGTCCGTCGCGGCGTTCCCGACCTCGACGCTCGGCACGTCGTCGAACGAGACGCGGCTCGCCGGCGTCCCTTTCGCCTTCATTTCCGCGGCGTGCTCCGAGAGCGTCTTCGGACGGGCGGGAGCGCCCGACCGCCCGAGGAGAGGGGCGGGGCGCGTGGTGGGAGCGGGGGTCGGCGCGGGCGTCGGAGCCGGCGCCTGCGCGAGCAGGAGGAGGAAGGTGATCATCGCGGGCCTCTTCGGCGAGGAATTATGCCGGCCGTCCCGCCGGGCCGCTCCCCGGCCAGAGAATGCAGACCTGACCCCATCGATGATACTCTCCCGAAGGTGGACTCGTCGGCGAGGGGCGGGACCGGGAGGCGGATGACGAGCGAGGAGCGGAATCGCCTCCTCGTCCGGATCGTCCACGAGCTCGACGGGCTCCTGAACCTCGAGTCGGTCCTCGGGCGGCTCCTCGACACCCTTCGGACGTCGGTCGGCTACGACGCGGCCGGGATCTTCGTCCTCGGCCGCGACGAGGCTTTTCCCGGCTGGGGCACCTCCTGGAGGACGATCGCGGCGTCGGCCCGCCGCGGCTTCGACGGGCCGATGCCCGACGTCGACCGGCTCCTCGCGCTCGGCCACGGCCTCGTCGGGCACGTCCTCAGGACCGGCGAGCCGGCCGTCGCGCCCGACGTCTTCTCGGACCCCCGCTACGTCATGGGGCGCCCCTCAACTCGATCCGAGCTCGCGGTTCCGGTCTGCGCGGGGGGCCGGCTGATCGGCGCCATGAACCTCGAGAGCGACGAGCCGGGCGCCTACTCCGAGGAGGACGCCGAGCCGCTCCGCCTCTTCGCCGACGCCGCGGCGATCGCGGTGGAGAAGGCGGTCCTCTATCGCCTCTTCGTCCAGAGGGAGCGCCTCGAGGAGGAGCTGCGCGGCGAGCTCGTCCGGCAGGCCGCGAGAGGCACCGCGACGTGGCGCGACCTTCCGGGCTGGGACGCGGCCGGCCACTCCCGTCCGCGCTACGAGATCGGCGGCGACTACTACGACCGGATCCCGCTCGGCGACGGCCGGCTCGGGCTCGTCGTCGCGGACGTCTCGGGGAAAGGGAGCCTCGCCGCGATGACCGTCGCGACGTTCCGCGCGATCCTCAGGACGCAGGCCGAAGGAGGCGGCGAGCCGGTTCGGACGGCGACCGCCGCGAACCGGCTCCTCCGGGACCGGGTCCGGCCGACGGAGTTCGTCACCGCCGTCTGGGGTGTCCTCGACCCGGCGCGAGGCGTCCTGTCGTACACGAACTGCGGGCACGTCCCCCCGTTCCTCGTCCGCGCCGACGGGAGCTACACGCGGCTGACGACCGGCGGACCGCCTCTCGGCCTCCTCGCGAGCGCGCGCTACCTCTCCGGCGAGGTCTCGATCGGCGCGGGAGACCTCCTCCTCCTCTTCACGGACGGCGTCGTCGAGAGCGAGGGGCCGGCGGAGGCGGAGTACGGCCCGGAGCGGCTCGCGGAGACGGCGCGCGCCGGGCGCGGCCTCCCGAGCGCGGAGCTCGTCGAGACGATCGTCCGCTCCGTCGCGGAGTTCCGCGGCGACGACGAGCCCGCGGACGACTTCACTCTTCTCGTCCTGAAACGGACCGGGGAATCCGCGGCGCCGGCGGCCGGCGCCGCACGACGACCACCCGGGCCCGCGCCCGGGCCGGAGGACCCATGAAGCGACCCGCGCTCCTCGCCTGCTTCGCCCTCGCGACCCCGCTCCTCGGCCAGATGGCGCCTCCGGCGGAGCCGGGCCCGTTCCGGGCGACGGAGCTCGTCGAGCTGACCTCCCTCGACCCGACGATCCGCCTCGACGTGAAGTACGCCACGAGCGACAACTTCGTCGGGCGCCCCGTCTACAGGGAGGCGCGGGCGTTCCTCCAGAGGCCGGCCGCGGAGGCGCTCGTCCGCGCCCACCGAAAGCTCGCGGAGAAGGGGTGGGGACTGATGGTCTTCGACGGCTACCGCCCCTGGGCGGTGACGAAGGCGTTCTGGGACGCCACGCCCGACGACAAGAAGGTCTTCGTGGCCGATCCGAGACGGGGCTCGCGCCACAACCGGGGCTGCTCCGTCGACGTCACGCTCTACGACCGCGCCACCGGGAAGGCCGCGGACCTCGGGGGCGCCTACGACGAGTTCGGCCCGCGTTCCTACGTGACGTGGGAGGGCGGGACGAAGGAGCAGCTCGAGCGCCGCGAGGCCCTCCGGGGAGCGATGGAGCGCGAGGGCTTCTTCGTCTACCCGTGGGAGTGGTGGCACTTCGACTTCAAGGACTGGAGCGCCTGGCCGATCCTGGACGTCCCGTTCGAGAAGCTCGGCAGGCCGCCCGCTTCCGCCGTGCCGGCGGACGCGCCGCCGAAGGCGCCCTGACCTTCGTCGTATCCTCCGCCGCGATGGCCCACAGGATCCTCATCTGCGACGACGAGAGCGACATCCGGGAGTCGCTCCGCGCGATCCTCCTCGACGAAGGGTTCGACGTCACCGCGGTCGCGGCGGGGCCGAACGCCGTCGCCGAGTCCCCCGACCACGACGCCCTCCTCCTCGACATCAAGATGCCGGGGCAGGACGGCCTCGAGACGCTCGCCCAGATCCGCAAGCGGGGCGTGGCGACGCCGGTGATCATGATCTCGGGGCACGGCGACGTGAAGACCGCCATGGAGGCGATCCGCGCCGGCGCCGACGACTTCCTCGAGAAGCCGCTCGCCACCGAGCACGTCCTGAACGCGCTCCGCCGCGTCCTCGACACGTCGCGCCTGGCGCGCGAGAACCAGGAACTCCGCAGCCGCCTCGGCCTGACGCGCCTCGTCGGCGACGCGCCCGTCATGAAGAAGCTCGTCGCGGACGTCCAGCGGGTCGCGCCGACGCCCGCGACGATCCTCATCGTCGGGCCGAGCGGCACCGGCAAGGAGCTCGTGGCGCGCTCGCTTCACGAGGGGTCGGCCGTCCGGAACGGTCCCTTCATCCAGGTGAACTGCGCCGCGATCCCCGAGACGCTCATCGAGTCGGAGCTCTTCGGGCATGAGAAGGGTTCCTTCACGGGGGCCGAGCGGAAGCAGGTGGGGAAGTTCGTCGAGGCCGACGGCGGGACGATCTTCCTGGACGAGATCGGCGACATGTCGCTCTCGGCCCAGGCCAAGGTCCTCCGCGTCCTCCAGGAGGGCGAGGTCGAGCCGGTCGGCAGCCCGCGCGTCGTCCGCGTGAAGGTGCGCGTGGTGGCCGCGACGAACCGCGACCTGGCGGAGATGATCGGAAAGGGGAAGTTCCGCGAGGACCTCTTCTACCGGCTGAACGTCATCCCGCTCCGCACCCCGGCCCTCTCCGAGCACCCCGAGGACGTCCCGGCGCTCGTCCTCCACTTCGCCGACCTCTTCGCCCGGACGAACAACTACCGGCCGAAGCGCTTCACCGACGAGGCCCTGATGGCGCTCGCCGCCCGCCCCTGGCCGGGGAACGTCCGGGAGCTGAAGAACCACGTCGAGCGGCTGATGATCATGACCGACGGCGACGTCGTCGACGCGATCGACGTCGAGGCGCCGGGCGAAGCGCGCCCCGCGGGGCCGGTCGTCGTCCGGGGCGGGCGCGTCGTCCGCGAGGGGGAGCCGGAGCCGGAGGCGGGCGCGGACGAGCCGCCGCCGCCGTCGATCGCCGGCGTCGACGACGTCTGGTCGCGGCTCCTGTCGGTCCGGACCCTCCAGGAGTTCCAGGACGAGGCGGAGAAGCTCTTCCTCGTCGCCCGGCTCGCCGAGTTCGGCGGGAACGTCACCCGGACGGCCGAGGCCGTCGACACGCCGCGGTCGAACCTCTACAAGAAGCTCGATCGGTACGGGCTGAAGAAGCGCGAGGACGCGACATGAACCCAGAAGAGGCGCTCCGCCATTTCGAGGAGACCGAGGCCCTGCTCTCCGGGCACTTCAAGCTCTCCTCCGGCCTCCACTCCGACAAGTACCTGCAGTGCGCGAAGGTCCTCCAGTGGCCCGACCGCGCCGCGGCGCTGGGCGCGGCGCTCGGCGCGAAGCTCGCGGGGCTCGGGATCGACGCCGTCGTGTCGCCCGCGATGGGAGGGCTGATCATCGGCCACGAGGTCGGCCGCGCCGTCGGGCGGCGGGCCGTCTTCGCCGAGCGCGTCGACGGGGCCTTCACGCTCCGGCGCGGCTTCGGCCTCGAACCGGGCGAGAAGGTCGTCGTCGTGGAGGACGTCGTGACGACGGGCGGCTCCACGCGCGAGGTCCTCGCCCTCGTGAAGAGCCTCGGCGCCGTGGCGGTCGCCTGCGCCGCGGTCGTCGACCGCCGGGGCGCCGCGCAGGCCGACGGGACGGAGACGCTCGAGGGACTCCCGTTCCGCTCGGTCCTCCGGATGGAGGTCCCGACGTGGGAGGAGGCGGCCTGCCCCTACTGCCGCCTCGGCCAGGAGGTCGTCTCGCCCGGCTCCCGCCGGCTCTCGTCCGCGAAGGCCTGAGCGCCCTCCCGCTCCTCCTCCCGCCAGCCCCGGCGGAGGAGAAGCGGCAGTCCGACGACGCCGCAGGCGAGCGTCGTCACGAGGTGGACGGCGCCCGTGGCGGCCGCGCCGAGCGCCAGCGGCACCCCCTCCAGCGCCAGCCCCGCCGCGAAGCCCCCTTCCATAGGCCCGAACGTGCCGGCGGGCGACGGGAGGACCGCGGCCGAGAGGACCGAGGCGAGGGACGCGACCGCGAGCGCCGCGAGCGACGGCGAGAGGCCGAGCGCGGCGAAGAGGAGCGCGAGCGCGCCAAAGTGCCCCGCGAGGAACGCGAGCGCTCCCGCGAACGCGAGGAGGTAGGCGCGCGGCTCCTCGCGCGCCACCCGCAGGCCGTCGGCGAGCTCGGCGAGCCCGCGCGCGAGGCGCGGACGGGCGGAGAGACGGCGGGAGGCCCACGCGGCGAGCGGCGCGCCGAGCCGCGGCAGGAGGACGAGGAGGACGACCCCCGCCGCGACCGCGACGGCCGTCACGCCGCCCAGGACGGGCGCTCCTCCGCGGAGCGCGAGCGCCGCGGCGCCGGCGAGGCCGGCGAGGAGGAAGGCGGCGCTGTCGAGCGTCTTCACGAGGACGAAGACCGCCCCCGCGCGCGCCCAGCCGGTGCCGAGGACGCGCCGGTAGAGGGCCCAGCCCGCCACCTCGCCGCCGCGGAACGGGAGGACCTGGAGGAGGAAGGTCGTCGCCCCCGAGACGGCCCACGCGCGTCCGAACGGAATGCGGCCCGCCGGCGGGAGGAGGAGGTTCAGGCGGAGGGCGCGCGCCGCGAAGCCGAGCGCGTAGACGGCGCCGCCCGCCAGCAGGAGCCACGGGCGGGCCTCCGAGAGGCGGCCGAGGACCTCTGCCGGAGCGTGCGCCACGTGCCGGGCGACGAGCGCGAGGAGGGCGAGCCAGAGGAGCGTGAGCGCCGCGCGGCGCAGGAGAGACCGCCGGCGGGGGTCAGCCGCGGGCGTCGTCACGGTCCTCGGCGCCCGGCGCCGCCTCTCTCCGGCGCAGGCGCAGGAGGATCTCCTCCGACAGCTTCCTGTTGATCGAGATCAGGTCGGCGAGGAGGCCCGTCAGGAACGCCAGGAACGACGTGACGAGGAAGACCGTCGCGAGGAGGAGCGACTGGAGGTGCGCGCCCGGCGTCGGGTCGGTGACGAGGATCCACGCGTAGCGGCCGAAGAGCCCCGCCCCGAGGAGGAAGAGGATCGCCGAGAGGCCGAGGAAGACCGGGAGCGGCTTGTAGAGCGCGGTAATCCGGAGGATGTTCGCCGCCTGGACGAGGACGTAGCGGGACGTCCTTCGGAAGAGGCGGGACGGGCGGACGGGCGGGTTCGTCCCGACGCGGACGGAGGCGACGGCCATCTCCTTGTGCCCCGCCTGGATCAGCGTCTCGACCGTGTAGGTCATCCGTCCGAAGACGTTCAGCCGGAGCGCCGCCTCTCGCGTCAGCGCCCGGAAGCCGGACGTCGCGTCGGGGACCTCCGTGCCGGAGGCGCGCCGTACGACCCAGGACCCGAAGCGCTGCATGAGCCGCTTCCCGGGCGAGAAGTCCGCCTTCGTGGCGACCCCGCGGTCGCCGACGACGATCTCCGCCTCGCCGCGCAGGATCGGCTCGACGAGCGTGACGACGTCGGCCGCCGCGTACTGCCGGTCGGCGTCGGTCGAGACGATCACGTCGGCTCCGAGCGCCAGCGCCCGGTCCAGCCCGGCCCTCCAGGCCACGGCCAGGCCGCGGTGGATCGGGAGCCGGAGGACGTGGTCGGCGCCCGCCTCCCTCGCCACGCGAGCCGTCCCGTCGGTCGACCCGTCGTCGACGACGAGGACCTCGACGCGCGAGAAGCCGGGGACCTGCCGGGGGAGCTCGCGGACGGCGGCCGCGATCTGCTCCTCTTCGTCCCAGGCCGGGATCTGGATGACGAGCTTCACGGCCGCCGAGCATAGCCGAAGGCCGTCGCCGTCCGGGGCGCGGCGTTCCTCCCCCGGTGCGGATCGACTATGTTCGGAGCATGCCGACGCGACGGGAGCGCTTCCTCGTCCGGGTCCTCAACGTCTACCCGCCGTACCTCGGCGCGGGAATCCGCGTTCTCCACGGAAGGGGAGACGACCGGACGTTCCGGGTCGAGATGCGCCTGCGTCCTTGGAACCGGAACCTCTTCGGCACGCACTTCGGCGGGTCGCTCTACGCGATGTGCGACCCGTGGTTCTGCTGGCTCCTCGTCCGCCACCTCGGGAGCGCCTACCTCGTCTGGGACAAGGCCGCGTCGATCGAGTTCCTCAAGCCGGGCCGCGGGCGCGTCTCGGCGACGTTCCACGTCTCGCCGGAGACGGTCGAGGAGATCCGCGCGGCGGCCGACCGGGACGGCAAGACCGAGCCGGTCCTGACGGCGGAGGTCGTCGCCGACGACGGCGAGGTCGTCGCGCGCGTGACGAAGACGCTCTGGGTGAAGCGGAAGGACGCGCCGAAGCCGCCGGGCCGGGACGTCCCCGGGTCGGGAGCGCCCTGAGGCCGCCTGCGGGCGCGGTTCCCCGGCGGGGCGATCTCGGAGAAGATCGGTCCATGGCGAAGCTCGCCCCCTCGATCCTCTCCGCCGACTTCGGCCGCCTCGCCGCCCACGCCCGCGAGGCGATCGCGGCCGGCGCCGACTGGCTCCACGTGGACGTCATGGACGGACGATTCGTCCCGAACCTCACGATCGGTCCGCTCGTCGTCGAGGCGCTTCGCCCGCTGCGCGAGGAGACCGGTGCGCTCCTCGACGTCCACCTGATGATCGTGGAGCCCGAGCGCTACATCGCCGACTTCGCGAAGGCCGGCGCCGACGTCCTCACCGTCCACGTCGAGGCCTGCCCGCACCTCCACCGGACGATCCAGCAGATCCGCGAGCTCGGCGTGAAGGCGGGTGTCACGCTCAATCCCGCGACGCCTCTCTCCTCGCTCGAGGAGATCCTCTCCGACGTGGACCAGGTCCTCGTCATGTCGGTGAACCCCGGCTTCGGAGGCCAGTCCTTCATTCCCGGCGCCACCGCGCGCGTTCGCCGCCTCCGCGCGATGCTCGACGCGATCGGGTCGAAGGCCGAGCTGGAGATCGACGGCGGCATCAAGCCGGAGAACGCCCGAGAGGTCGTCGACGCCGGAGCCACCGTCCTCGTCGCCGGCTCCGCCGTCTTCCGGGGAGACGTCGCGGCGAACGTGCGGCGGCTCCGGGAGGCGGCGGGGCCGAGGTAGGACGGGAGCGGCGAGCGGGCCGCTTCGCGCCGACGCCGTCGGCGAGCCGGGTGGCCGAGGGGCACGTCCCCGAAACGCCTCGGCCGCCCCGCGAAGCGGGGCGGCCGGGTCGAGGGGCTCGCGGGGGCGGACGGCGGGTCAGAAGGAGACGGTGACGCCGAGGCGGGCCTGGGCCTGGAAGAGCCCGCTCGAGCACTCGTCGTCGTGGCATCCGTGGTGGTGGTCGTCCTCGTCGTCGTCGAACCTCGTGTCGCCCGTGTCGGTCCAGAAGGCGCGACCCTCGAACCGGACGCCGATGTTGGCGGAGAGCGGGATCTTCACGCCGCCGCCGAGGCTCCCCGAGAATCGCCGGGTGCTGGAGTTGAAGCCGTCGCGCGGATCGAGGTTCGCGATGCCCATCGACCCGACGACGAAGGGCTTCACGCGGGTGGTCGTCCACTGGTAGAGGGCGCCGACGTGGTAGTAGTCGATGTCGAGGTCGAACTGGCGGTCCGACGGGCCGAAGAGCGTGCCGCTGTCGAGGCCGGTGCGCTGGTGGTCGGCGAGGAGCTCGATCTGCAGGTGCTCGGTGACGGGGATGTCGATCACGAGGCCGAGCGAATGCCCCTCCTCGAGGTCGGCGTCGCGATCCAGCGTGGTCGTGTCCTCGGCCCGGATCTCGCCGCCCCAGCGGAAGCCGACGGTCGGGGTGATCTCGAGGACGGGCTGGGCGCTCGCCCCGAGCGCTCCTCCGAGCAGGAGGATCGCCGCGGCGAGGGTGACGAGGTTGGAAGTACGGGTCGGGTGGACCGGAGTCATGGTCGGTGGACCTCCTAGCGTTTCTGGGTGCCGCGGCGCGTCGCCCGGCACGGTCCACAAGATCGGCCCGGCGGCGTTCGGACGCTTGACCGATCGGTGACCTCCGCGTGACGACGGAATGAGGAATGGAGACGGGGCCCCGGAGGGCCCGAAGGCCGTGCGCTTCGGCGTTAGCATCCCCGCCGTGAACCGCGGTCCCAGCCCGAGTCTCCCCGCGCCTCGCGCCTCCCGACGTCGTCTCGCACCCGGGCTCGCGCTCCTCGTCCTCGTGCTCGCGGGGGCGCGCGCGGCCCGGGCGGCGGACGAGCCTTCGTCTTTCGTCCTCACGTTCTCGAACCCGGGCGCGCGCAGCCTCGCGTTCGGCGGCGCCTTCGCGCCGCTCGCCGACGACGCCACGGCCGCGTACGCGAACCCGGCCGGGCTCGTGCAGCTGGTGCGGCCCGAGGTCTCCGTCGAGCTGCGGGTCAGCGGCGCCCTCGAGGACGACGACGCGACCGGGGACCCCACGGTGAAGCGGGCCAACGGGCTCTCGTACTTCTCGGCGGTCTACCCGCTGCGGCAGCTCTCGCTCGCCCTCTACGGCCACCAGCTCGCGAGCATCGACATCGAAACCGCCGGCGAGGAGAGCCCGAAGGCCGTGGCGCGGACGGCTCGGCGGGCGGCGACGGGGGAGCGGCTCGCCGGCCTCGACGTCTGGCGCATCGGCGTGTCCGCCGCGTTTCGCCTTCGCGAGAACCTCAGCGTCGGCCTCGGCGCGTCGTATTTCGACGGGAGCGTGGCGCTGGCCCCGAGCGACGACCCGGACGCCGCGGGGCGGAGCGTCGAGAGCAACGACTGGACGCTCAACACCGGGGCGCTCTGGCATCCGTCGGAGCAGGTCCGGCTGGGGGCCTTCTACCGACAGGGACCGAAGCTCTCGCTCGGGAAGCTCGGCGCGGCGACCTGCGCGGGACGGGAGTGCGCCGAGGCCTCGCTCCGTCTCCCCGACACCTTCGGAGCCGGCGCCGCCCTGCGCTCCGCCGGCGGCGCGCTGACGGTGGCCTTCGAATGGGACCGCGTCCGCTACTCGAGCCTCGTCGAGGGGCTCTCCGCGGCGGCGCTCGGCGCCGACCGGCTCTCCCTCTCGGACGCGAACGAGTTCCACGTGGGCGCCGAGTACGCCTTCCTGCGCCTCGACCCGGTGCTCGCCGTGCGCGTCGGGGCGTGGCTCGACCCCGATCACCGCCTCTGCGGCGCGGCCGCGGACTCGGCCTACCCGTGCGCGAGCGGCTCGCGGTCCGACGAGGGGCACGTCACGCTGGGCTTCGGGATGGCGTTCAAGCGCTTCCAGCTCGACCTGGCGGTCGACGGCTCCCGCTCCGAGGTGACGTCTTCGATCTCCGGGATCTTCAGCTTCTAGGCCGCGCCGTCGCCGCGAGGTGGCGGCCGAGGAACCAGTGCCCCGGCTCCGGGCGACCGTCGGCGCCGTCGCGTGCGAGACCGAGCGCGCGAAGGCGGGGGATGCGCTCGGCGGCGCAGGCCGGGTCGCCTGCGGAGGGGGTGGCGAGGCCGGCGAGAACCTCGCGGTCGACCTCGCCGAGGAGGCCGAGGTCGACGTCGCAGAGGTGGGTCACCGTCGGGTCGCGGGCCAGCCTCTCGCACGCCTCCCGCGCGTCGCCGAGCTCGACCGCGCGCTTGGCGGCGAGCTGGAGGAGGAACGGATGCCCGCCGCAGCGGGTCGCGAGGAGGCCGACCCCGGCGTCGGCGAGCTCCGGCCGCCTCCCGGCGGGGAGGTTCTCCTGCCGCAGCAGGAGGCGCGCGTCGCCGTCGCCGAGCGGTCCGACCCAGGCGGGCGGTCCGAAGGCCGCGAGAAGGGCGCCCTCCGGGGCGCTCTCGGCGGTGTCGGCGAGGCGGACCGACGAGGCCACGACGACGCGCGCACCGCCCGTCGTCCACGCGCTCTCGAGCGGTCCGCGCAGCTCCGGGTGGCGCCGCAGGAGGGCGAGGAGGTCCTCGGCCTCGTCACAGAGGAGGAGCAGACGACGTCCGTGCGCACGGAGCGAGGCGGCGAGGCCGCCGAGCGTCGCCGCCGCCGGTCCGGGCTTCGGCAGCTCGACGCCGGCCGCGGCGAGGGCGGGCTCGACGTCGATCAGCGCTTCGTGGAGGCCGAGGTCCAGCTCGTCCGGCGCGTCCGAGCCCTGGAGGTCCCAGACGACCGGGACGAAGGGGCCCGAAGCGTCGCCGGCGCGCCGTTCGATCTCGCGGAGGAGCGAGGTCTTGCCGACGCGCCTCATCCCGACGAGCCAGAGCCGGTCCCGCGGACCTTCGAGGGCCTCCTCGAGGAGGTCGCTCCGGCCGTAGAAGCGGTCGCCCCGCACCCACGGGCCGACGACGTACGGGACGTTCATTCGAGGCCTTCGCCGGCGACCGCCTCCACGTCGGCGAGCGTGATCGTGCCGCGCCCCTCGAGGTGGAGCCGGCCGACGAGCGCGACGCACGCCTTCTGGATCCGGTACGGCCGGCCGCCGGTGGCGTCGATCAGGCGCTGGAGGGCGGCGTCCTCGATCTCGAAGACGCCGTCGATGGGGCGGCGCACGAGGGCCTCGGCGGCGCCGCGGTCGAGCGGCGCGACCTCGAGCTCCTCGAAGAAGTTGTACCAGGGGGAGCCGGCGAGCTCCCAGTGCTTCAGGATCCCGACTCCGGAGACGACGGCCACGAGGTGCTCGGAGAAGGCGCGCATGAAGAGGCTGCGCAGCCTCTGGTTCACCTTCGGGTCGTAGGAGTTGAGCTCGTCGACCTCGTCGATGAGAAGCACGAGCTTCACGCACCGGGCCGTTCGGCGTCCCAGGGAGTCGAGCACGGCGCGCAGGTCGCGGGTCAGCTCGTGGTAGCCGTAGCCGTCGGCGCGGCCGGCCTCCGGTGCGACGGCGCCGGGCGGGAGGAGCGGGCCGACCTCGTCGAGGATCGCGACCATCAGGGCGCCGAAGAAGCGCTCCTCCGGGACTCCCTGGAGGTCGACGAGGACGGGGTGGAACGCGAACTCCGGGTCGTCGAGCTGCTCGAGCCGCCGCTTGAGGTGGTGGAGGAGCGAGGTCTTGCCGATGCGGCGCTCGCCGTAGAGGAGGAGGCTGTTGTTGGGAATCGTCTGCAGGACGCGGTCGATGAGCGGCTCGCGCCCGAAGAAGAGCCGCTCGTCGAGGACCGGCGCGCCGGCGACGTAGGGGTTGAACTTCCGCCGCCGACGACGCCGCCGCCGGAGCGTTCGGCCGGCGACGAAGGCGCCCGCCGCGGCGAGCGGGATCGCGGCGAGGAGCGCGAGGGCCCACGGCGAGCGCGTGAGGGGCCTCTCGTAGAGGACGACGTACTCGGCGCTCGCCGAGAGGCCCTCCGCGTCGGTGGCGACGACGCGGAACGTCGTCCGGCCGGGGGCGAGCCGCGACGTCGACGAGAACTCCGTGAGGACGAAGTCGCCCACGGTCTGACCCGCGGTGCCCGCGAGGGCGTCGGCGGCCCGGCCGTCGCCGACGACGACACGGACGGCGGAGCGGTCGAAGGCCACCCCCGAGAGCCGAAAGTCCGGCTCGTCGACGACCTCCGCCCGCGTTCCGTCCGGGAGGCTCTCGCGCTGGTCCGCGAAGCGGATGGCGGGAGGGAGGTTCTGACCGGTGCCCCTGCCGAGGAGCTGGCGGCTGATCTCGCCGTAGGCGCGGCGGGCGGCGGCGCGGGCCGGCTCGCTCGCGGAGTCGAGGGCGAGGGCGCGGTTCGCGGCGGCGAGCGCCCGTTCGTGCCGGCCCGCGGCGTGCTCGGCGTCCGCCTCGGCGACGGCGCGCGCCACGGCGTCACGCTGCGCCGTGAGGCGGCGGGCCGCGAGCAGCCGCTCGAGGAGCGCGGCCGCGTCCCGGTTGCCGGGGTCGAGCGCCAGAGCCGGCTGGAGGCGATCGAGCGCCTCGGCGTAGCGCCCGGCCCCGGCCAGCTCGCGGGCCGACGCGATGGCCTGTTCGAGGGCGGCGGCGCGCGACTCGCGAGCGGATCCGACCGTCGAGAGCATCCCCTCCTCGGCGCGCCGCAGGAGCCCCTCCGGCTCGGCGCCCGGCCGGATGGCGAGGGCCTGCCTCAGGAGGCTCGCCGCTTCGGCGAATCGTCCGGCGGCGAGGGCGACACGGGCCGAGGACACCAGACCCGCGGCGCGCTCGCTCTCCTGCCTCTCGCGCTCGCGACGATCGACCTCCTTCCGGAGCCGGGCCGCCCTCGCGACCGCCTCGGCGTGCCCGGGGGCGACCGCGAGAGCGCGCGAGAGCGCGGCGAGCGCCTCGTCGGGCCGTCCCTGTGCGTCGAGAGCATCGGCCTCGTTCAGGGCTCGCGCGACGATCGTCGCGACCCGCTCCGCCGCGCCGTCGTCGCCGCCCGCGCGGGCCTCGTTCGTCAGCTTCCGGTAGCGCTGGAGGAGCGCGAGGTCGTCGGCGGAGCGGGCGATGGCGCCGAGGCGCTCCTCGGTCTCGAACGCCTGCTGCGCGGCTTCGAGCTCTCCGAGATGGTAGTAGGCGATGCCCAGCTTCAGGTAGGGGAAGTAGGCGACGACCCGCATGCCGTAAGAACGCTCGCGGGCGCCGGAATCGCCCTTCACCTCGATCGCGCCGTTCAGCTCGGCCACGGCCGTCCGCCAGTCGCGCGCCGCGAGCGCCTTCTCGGCGCGCGCGTAGTGCTCGTACCAGCGGTCCGCGCGCGCGGGCGCGGCGAGGAGGACGAAGGCGAGGGCGACGAGGGCCGGCGCGAACCGCGACGGGCGGGGTGCGCGCGTCCTCACGGCCGGGCCACCAGCCAGCGGCGGAGGAAGTGACTCGCGATCGTGACGGCTCCGTCACTCGCGCGGCGGAGGAGGCCGAGCCGTTCGAGCTCGAGGAGCCGGCCCGCCGCGCCGGGCGTCCGCGCCGCGGCGTCGTCCCCCTCGGCCAGGCGGTGCAGGAGGCCGCGGTCCTCCTCGTCGAGGAGCGAGAGATCGACCGCGAAGAGACGTCCGAGCGCGGGGTCGGCCTCCAGCTCGGCGACGGCCGCTTCCGGGTCGCCCCGCTCGAGGACGCGCGCGGCGAGAGCCTGCAGCTGGAACGGGTGGTCCCCGCAGGCCTCGCGGATCCGCTCCACCGTACCGTCGTCGAACGCGGCCCGGGCATCGGAGTCCGGGCGGGCCTGGCGGAGGAGGTCGCGGGCCTCGGAGTCGGCGAGCGCGCCGAGGTAGACGGGCGGCGTGAAGCCGTGGAGGAACGGAGAGGTCTCGCCGTCCGGCTCGGCGAGCGCCCAGAGCCGGCGCGAGGCCGCGAGAACGGTGCGGATCCCCTCGCGCGACTGGAGCGCGCGGCGGAGCTTGCGCAGGATTGC
>JADHED010001655.1_pt1 | contig 17872 bp, 21 predicted proteins | sample 8952041 | NCBI WGS metagenome assembly JADHED01 (sample SAMN16124423, study PRJNA663239) | bioreactor sludge metagenome | isolation source: sludge (control) | place: India:Bengaluru | collected 2018-09-08
TACGCAAGATTGCGACCTAGCCCAAGATTATACTTTGAGATCAAACCCGGAAGGAAGCCGTGATAGGCAACTTCTCTCTGTTCTTATGGCACCAATATACAACGCTGAACATGTTTTCACGGGAGAACACCTATCCGAACTTGGGTATAACTCGCAGCCGATCAAGAAAAGCGGGACAGATGGGCGTATGCTTATGCAGAATCAGAAGCCAAGATACCATTTCATTGAGTTTCCCTCCGACACAGGTCTCGTGCCGGCCATCATCGATTTCAAACACTACTTCTCCGCTCCAGTTCTCTATCTTCAGTGCGTAAAAAAAGACCGTTTCGCGTGTAAGATTGGCGAGCTCTTCAGGGAGGACATATCTCAACGCTTCGCCTGGTTTCTATCCAGAATTGGACTGCCGACTGGAGAAGGCAACGCCCAGTAGCCAAACATAGCCACCTTCTCCATCTTCCAAGGCCATTTTACTCTTCTCCTGATTTGTGCATCTGCCGGTTAAGAAGGAGCGTGCGTTGTTCCTCTTCCCGGATGCGGGCCAGCAGTGAATCGCATGCCTCTGCATCCTCCTCCGGCAGATCGAATGCCTGCTCAAGGCGGACGAGACGTTTGTGCAGCAGTTCGACCACCTCGGTGAAGTGATCGCGCACAAGGGCTTCGCGTTTCTCTCTTGGAGTCGGGATGTACTCGGTCATGCCACCGCGCCGTTTCACGAGCATGGTGTGTTCCTACTTCGTTGGTCCGCCTGCTGGATTTCCTGGAATCATTAGCGGCAAAGGTAATCGTTGTCCCGGCGGTAACGTGTATCGCCGGGCGGCTGGACCGCTTCGCAATGATCGCAGCGCCAGCCGCCGCATTTGAGCACGATCTTCTCCAGCCGCAGATAGTCAGCTTGAAGAGCTTCTATGGCCCGGCGAACCACCGAGGCGGCGCTGGGCCGCCCCGGTGTTTCGTCCGGCGATTGTTTGGGGTTCCGGATCATCCTCAGCTCAGGGTCGCCCCCAGCGTGTGGATGCGCGGGTAGACCAGCGGCGTGCCGGTCATGGCCGCCTTGTAGCGAACCCGGTTGCCGGTGTTGTTTGTGAAGGTGCGCATGAGTGTGTACTCGGTCCACTCCTCCGTGATGGGCCGGGTGACATCGATAGTCATGGCCTCCCAGGTAGCGCCGCCATCGTTGCTGCAAAACCACTGGATGGTCGTTCCGCTCGGGATATCCATCTGCGCGTAGACCTTGGTCGAGGCGACGCCCTGGGCGAGTTCGTTTTCGCGGGTGACGTATACTCCGGCCGTGCCGTTCAAGTACCCGACGAGGTTCACATCCCGGAAACTGAGCACGGGCGAATCATTGTCCGCGTTCGACGCCAGGCGCACCCGAACGAGCACCTGCGTCGCCAGGTTCGGCAGGCGCTCCTCCTCGGCGGGCACGAGGGCATCCCAACTCGTGCCGCTATTCATCGAATACTCCCACAACATGGCGCAGCCTTCGGGGATGGTGCTGTACTCGTCGATGTTGAAGGCGGCAAACTGAACGCCCGTAATCGGCATGAACCGGACCACGCCATCGAGGTCGAACTTCCGGCCATAGACCTTCATGGTAAGGCTCGTGTCCGGCAACGGCGTCCACGCCTCAGCGTTGGCGCTCTCGAACAACGCTCCCTCGGTGTAGTCGAGTCGCGTGATGAGCCCATCCTGGCCCATCTGGCCGAGCTGAGCGACGCGCACCTCGTAGAGCGGGCTTTCGCTGCCGATGACCAGCGCGTACCGCTTTCCCGCCTCCGCATAGAACGGATCGTCGAAGTCGATCCGCGTCTCGGTGTTGTAGACGATGTCGCCGGGCGCGACGCTCTTTTCCGCGTAGACCGTCCCGTTCGGCACACCATTGGTGATACCGCGCACCTGTACGTTCACCGGCTGGAAGGCGTCCTTGCTCGTGAAGAAGAGGCCGATGCCGCTGACGACCTGGTTCCATTCAAAGCGGAAGGTCTGAGCCAGCGGGTCAACGCGGGTCGGCCACGTGCGAATCTTCCAGAGGATCGTGGTGACGATCTTGCGGATGATGCGCATGAGCGTGGTCTCGCCCGGAGACGCAGCAAGCTGGCTGCCCTCGCCGTTCTCATCGCCGCTGGCGACGCGCAGGATGCGGGAGATGTCCAACGGCGCGTTGATCTCCATGCCGACCTTTGCTTCATAGACGCCATCGCTCATCAGCACGATGCGCGTACCGTCCCGCACATCGGCGGGAATCGTGAACATGGCGGTCAGCGCGCCGGAACTGTCCGCGGTAAGGCCGGAGAGAACCAGCTTCCCGTCGCAATGGACCGAGACGCTCGCCGCGTTCGGCGTGAAGTGCATGCCGCGCACATGGACGTCCGTGAAGCCCCTCCGGCCCGTGTTCGGGGAAATCTCGATACGCGCGCGGGGCTTCTCGAAAAGCGCGTGCGGGTTGATGTTCTTCGAACCCGACCACTGGGTCTGGTTGATGAGCAGCGTTTCCGTGGAGGGCAGCATGGCCAGCCCCTCGCTGAACGAGGCCTGGCTGTTACCATAGTCCACGGCGAGCACATTCGGGGTGGCGGTGCGGTCCGGCGCCACGAATCGGTATATCGGGTCTATGCGCGCGCTCCACTGGGGATGATACCGGTCGGATTGGGCGTCGTTGGAAAAGTCGTCCGAGTAGATGCCCTTCTTCGTCTGGGCGTCGCGGTTCTGAAGATCATTGTTCATCTGGTACTGGGCGTCGTTGTACTTGAGCGCCTCGACATCCCGGATGATTGCGTGAATCTGGTCCATCGTGATGCGGGTGAGCCGGAAGTTCCGCACGACCAGGGCCGTCGAATTGGGCGGACACTCGACGCTGCACAGCCCCAGCGCCCCGTCGGGCAGGATGGGCAGCTTCGGATTGTCCGCGGGCGCGCCTTCGAGCCGTTTGATCTCCGAGGTCGTCGCATAGATGATGTCGCGCCGGCCAAGGTAATAGTTGTAGTCCACGCTGCAGTTCGAACCACTGATGGGCTGATCGCCCAGATTCGTGCGCCCGAAATTGATAAGGTCCGTGTCTCCCGGCGCGATTGCGAAGGCGGACATGTCCAGCGTTGTCGGAGACGACTGCGGCGGCACGGAGGACGTGGTCGTCTCCACGCCGTCGTCCACATAGCTGATGGCCTCCGGCCCCAACTGGATGAGGCGGACAAAATTTGTGCGGCTGCCGGGATTCGTGGCGCGATAAACCCGGTAACCCTGCGCGCCCGCGACGGGCGGCCACGTCAGCAGATTGAGCCCGCGCGCCGCCGTCGTGATCGAGACGACACTGCCCGCCTCGAAGATCGTCTCCCCCGTGGCATCGAAAGCCGTGACGACATAGTGATAGGTCCCCGGCGCGGGATGGCCCGCCACGCCAAACCAGCCGCCGTCGACGTAGTCCGTGTTCTTGACCATCTGCTTCGTGTACGTCCAGCGGACGGAATAGGTCGTGCCAATGGCAGGTGCGTTCCCGGTGCCGAGCCAATCCACGCTGTTGCCGGACTGCTGCCAGTCCACGCCTTCCTGGTAGACGGTGGCGCCCTGGCTCACCTCGATGATGTCCACGACGGGATTCGGAGTGAGCAGGTCCTCGCCGCCGGCCACGGAACCACGCGTGACGTTCGCGGTGATCTCGACGATGGCTTCGACCTGGGTCGAGGCCTGGAGCGGACCGTTGTTGAGCGGATAGCGCCGCTGGCTCGAATTGAAGGTCTTCTGTTCGCCGCGTACCGCCTTCACGGCGACCGATTTGGGAACGTGGGTGGTATTGGGCCACTCCCTGTGGAAACGGAATCCCCGGATATACGCCCGCCCGGCATTCGTGATGACCTCGACATCGCTCCCGTCCACGCCGCCGAGGAAGCTGTTGAACCCCTCGACAAGATAGCTGCCCGCCTGGTCATAGGTGCGTTCGGCGAGGTTCTGCAAAAGCGACTGGAGGCCTTCGGCGGCCGCGAAGGCGAGGTGGTCTTCCGTGATCGAGCCGACGGTGATGCGCTCGCCCGGCAACATGCCCTGCAACGCCTCCAGGGGCAGATTAAGCCGCTGCTCGCGCACGGGCATGAACACGCCTGTCGCGCGGTCGAAGAAGAGGACCGGCACGACCTTGCGTTCGGTGACGTTGTTCGGCAGGGCGCTGCCCGAGGTATCCGTGGCCTTGTAGCTGAGCACCCATTTCTCGCGTTCGGCGGTGGGTTCGCCGGTGGCCGGATTGATGAGGGCTGTATCCTGCGTGTGGTCGATGTTGTACTTGAGCAACTCGATGTAGACCACGTCCACGCCGGTGGTCTTGCTCGGGTCATAGGTCAGCGTCGCGCCTGGAACCATTTCGAGGGCGCCGTCGACATAGACCGCGCCGCCTTCCATGGTCACGATATTGCCGCTGACCGGTTGCGGCGTATCGCCCATGTAGAAGCCGTCGCCGATAAGCAGGTCCCACATCTTCCTGTGCTCGAGGTGGGCGATATCCTGCTGCTCGTTCAGTTCCGAATCGAGCAGGTCCCGGTCCTGGTGATAACGGACGCGTTTGTAGTTCTTTGCGGGATCAAAGGTGTTTCTGGAAATTGTCATGGGGCGCTTCTCCTATATCTTGATGATGCCAACCAGCTCGACGCGGGTATCGTTCACCTTGTTGAAATCCGGTATGTTCTTCACTTCGTAGAGATACCCCGGGCGCAGTACTTCGCCCATGGGGTTGGTGTCGGGATGATGGACGCCGTTCAGGGCGTAGGCGCCGGAGACCCCTTCGACGTAGGCGACATCGCCGCCGAAGAAGCCGTACTCCCGGATGGTTATGCCGTTGGCCTCCTCCTCGTCGAAACGGAAGAAGACGCCGATGATGTTCGTCTCGTCGCCCGTCTCGATATAGTGGACGCCGTTCACGATGAGCGTGCCTTCCGCGTGTTCCTTGAGGAAGGTCCTCTTGTACCAGCGTTTCCGGGCGCGCTCGTTTTTGAGCCGCGTCTGGCCGATGTCCGGCTGCGGCGGGTTCATCGGGGCGGTGAAGGTATCGTCACCGTCGCCGATGGCGCAGTGCGTCAGGCCCTCCATCGCCTGCCCCAGCAGCAGTTTCGCGGTCAGTACGCGGCCGCTGTTCACAATCAATCCAAGTGCCATGTGTTCAGGTCCTCCTTATAGGCCGGTGCGCCAGACGAAGTCGCGCCGGGCGCGGTGCAGTCCGGCCTGGTTGAGCGCCATGCGTCCCAGGCGCAAAGGGTGGTGCCGTTCCACGGACAGCCGCAGTGCCGTCCGGTTCAATTCGTTGTGGTTGAGCGCCAGGGGTTCGACGCGGCGGCGGCGCGGCAGGCCCGTGTCCACGCGCAATTCGAATGCGGCCACCACGGACCCGGGCGCGGCGTCGCTCAGCGCCCCGGTATTGAGGGCCGTGCCGTTCAGGGTGAATGCCGGGGCATTGGCGCGCCAGCGTTCGACCACGTCCCATGCCTCCTCGACCTCGGCCCAGGTATCCGTCAGGAAGCATTGGGTGAAGGCGTTGTCCGCCTTCCCGAAACCGTTCAGGCGTTCCCATGCGCCCAGCCGGGTCTGCCCGAGCCGGAACCCCTCGCGCAGGTCCGTCTCGCGCAGGAATCACGAGCGTTCCGGCGTTACCGCGACGGATTTGGGAAGGGCGATGATAGTGAATGAGACAAGTCAGACGCTTGATTTCCGAAAACCGCTTTTCGTAGAATTGTGCGAAATGCTACAGGGTGGGAATTTGCATCGTACCACGGACCGGCGTAGGGTGAAGACGCGGCACGCATATTCTCGTTCCCTTCGAGGCAAACACGAGTTCAGAGTTGAATCATGAAAACAGGTTTCGCGGTGCGCATCGTGATTTTTCACAGCGCGGCGCGAATCCGCGTAGCGCGGAAGGACGCGCGGGAGCGCGGAACGGTTCCGGGGAGCGCGGATTGAAGTTTCTGCTGCGCGGAATGAATCCGCGTAGCGCGGATCGAAAAAGTCGCTCGGAAACTTCGTTCCGCGCTGCGAAAAATGGTTCCGCGCTGTGAAAAACGATTCCGAGCAGCGCGGAATCGAGTCGCGGGACGCGGAAAAGGCTTTTAACTCGTTTATTTGCAATTGTTTATGTGATTTTCGCCAGAAAGAGCGGGAATAGGCCAAACGAAAGGAGAAACGACCATGCCGAGTTTTCCAAAGCGGGAGGCGGATGCCGTTGCGTTGGCGGACGCCATGATTGCCGGGTACCAGCAGAACCCGTCCGTTTTTCCCCATGCGGACGTGACGACGTTGCAAACCTTGCGCACGGCGTATCAAACGAAAAAGAACGAGCAGTTGGACGCGGAAGCCAAGGCGCAATTGGCGACGGAAGGAAAAGACGCCGCGTTGGTGTCGCTGGAAGACCTGATGAAGGTCCAGCTTCGCCAATCCGAGGTGGATACCGCCGATGACGCGGAAAAGCTCGGCTTGATCGGTTGGGGTCCGAAAGCCCCGGCGCAGCCCAGCAACCCGCCCGGCCAGCCGCGCAACCTCGATCCCGTCGTTCAAGGGCCAAGCACGCTCTTCCTGGATTGGAAAGCGCCCGCGCCGGGTCCGGGTGGCCGCGTTCGCACCTATCTTGTCGAACGGCGTGAACAAGTCTCGGGCGGCGCGTTTAACGAATGGCATCAAGTCGGCATCGCGCTGGACAGCGAACTCACGTTGACGGAACAACCGCGCAACGTCCAAATGGAATACCGCATCATCGCCGTGAACAACGGCGGCAACAGTCTTCCCAGCAACACGGCGGCGGTCGTGCTTTGAAGAATTCAACGCAAAGTTGCAGAGGACGCCGAGGAACGCGGAGAATACGAACATGATCCATGCAGAACATAGAATGAAATGCCTCTGCGCGCCTCTGCGTTGGAAAGGCTCGATGACATGGCCGTATTCGCGAAACAAGAAACGGATATCCTTTCGCTGGCGAATGCGATGATTGCCGGTTACACGGAAAATCCATCGCTATTTCCACATGCCGATCTGGCGGCGTTGGAGACCGCGACGGACGATTTCCGCAACGGCTTGCTTGTCGCGATCTGTTTCCGGGCCATGGCGAAGATCAAGACAGAAGAAAAGGACGCAGCCTTCGATGAACTGACCGCGAACATGACCACGCAGTTGGAGCAATCCGAAGTGGACACGGCGAACGATCCCGGCAAGCTCGAATTGATCGGCTGGGGGAAGAAAGCGCCCGCCCAGCCCACCAATCCGCCAAACCAGCCCCGAGCGCTGGAAGCGATCATGCAGGGGCCGGGCACGGTCTATCTCGATTGGAAGACACCGATCATCGACGGCAAAGGCGGGCCGGTTCGGACTTATGTCATTTACCGCCGCGAACAACCGCAAGGCGGCGGCGCGTTCGGCAGTTGGGAACAAGCAGGCATGGCCCTCGAAACCCATGCTCTGCTCTCGAACCAATCGCAACGCCGCCAAATCGAGTACAGAATCATCGCCGTGAATAGCGCTGGCGTCAGCGTACCGAGCAATACGGCGGCGGTGATATTATGAAGCAATTAACGCATTGCTGAAAGGACAGAATGAGGCAATTTCTTGGAGAAGATCACACGGTAGTCTGGGGCGATTGTCTTGAGGTACTCGCTTCGAGAATCGAGGATGCTTCCGTTGATCTCGTGTTTTGCGACCCGCCGTACAATATTGGCAAGAACTTCAACGGGCGCAAAGACAGGTGGGAGTCTGAGGAAAGCTATCTCGAGTGGTGTTACTCGTGGATGTCTTTGTGCATTGCCAAACTGAAAGATGACGGCAGTTTCTATCTAATGGCAGCCACCCAGAACATGCCCTATTTGGATCTCTTTCTTCGCACGAAAATGACGATTCTTTCGCGAATTGTATGGCACTATGACAGCTCTGGAGTCCAAGCCAAGAAATATTTCGGATCGCTTTATGAACCTATTCTCCATTGCGTGAAAGATCCAAGCAAGTATACTTTCAACGCCGATGATATTCTGGTTGAGGCGAGGACAGGCGCGACCCGCAAGCTTATAGACTACCGGAAGGCGGTCCCGACACAATATAGTGCGTCCAAAGTGCCGGGCAATGTGTGGACAATACCCCGGGTACGCTATCGCATGCCAGAATATGAAGAGCATCCTACACAGAAGCCCGTGGCTCTGCTCGAGCGAATTATTCTCGCAAGCTCGTGTCCTGGTGATGTTGTGATGGATCCCTTCTCCGGGACGTTTACTACATCCTTTGTCGCTAAGAAGCTCGGCCGCCGATCCATCGGAATTGAAATAGAAGAGGCCTACGTCAAGATTGGTATTCGGCGACTAGGCATTGCCGACGACTATGATGGTGAAGCGCTTCAACGGCCACTGAAAACATATGAAGTATCGCGTGAAAGCGATACTCAGCAAATGTCTCTCTTATAGGTGCTATATGTTTCATCCTTTCACGACTACCATCATAGCCGTTCTTACCGAACTTTTTGACGCGGATGCGCGGACGATCTTTGAATTGAGTTCACTTCTTGGATACATCAACAAGAAGACACGCTCTGCAAATCGCGGCTCAAAATCACGGAGTAGCTTTGCAAACCTCTACGCGCTTTACGTGCTGGTTGAAGACTATCTGAAAGGCAACTTCAAAGAATCGGGGGGATATGCGCAATATGAAGGAGCGGACTTCAGTCCCTTGCTCCGGCGAATGCGTGAGCTTCCCTTTGGACAAAAGCTTCAAAACCATGCCCTCAATAATCGCGTAAATGATGAATTTCACAAGTACTTTCCTGAGGAAAGCCGGAGACCAATCCTTCGAAAAGTGGACCTTCAGAAATATTGGATAAACGAGAGCCTGCTGATTGTCGAGGTCTCTGGCAGAAGGGTCAATATCGCAAATGCAATCATACGAATAGTTGATGAATACGTGGCTACAAAGAAGGAATCGTTTGAACAGTTTATTCATGATTGTGAAGCGTTGAGTCACGCCGTCGAGCAAGGTGATTCATCGGTAGAAGTGTTTATCCGTGGGTTGATAGCGCCTGAGCGAGATGCGAGGATTTTTGAGATTGTCAGCTACGGCGTGCTGAGAGCGTACTATGCTGACGATGTCATTTTCATTGGGACATCTAGGGACAGTGTAGAGCCTGAGGCACTTCGACTTTATAAGACCGGGCGAACAAATGCGAATGACGGCGGAATCGATTTTGTCATGAAACCGCTGGGACGTTTCTTTCAAGTAACCGAGACTTTGGATGTCAAGAAGTACTTTCTTGACATTGACAAGATCGAACGTTATCCGATTTCATTCGTTGTGAAAACTAGTCTCTCCGCCGATGACATTCGAGCCCGCCTTGAACAAGGAGCGCGTGAGCAATACTCGGTTGACAGTGTCGTAAGGAAATACATGGAAGCCATAGAGGAGATTATTAACATCCCGCGGCTTCTCGATATTTTTGACTCTGTCGTGAAAAGGGGAAGCACACGCCAGGTTCTTGATGAAGTAGTCCGTTGGTCGAAAGTCGAGTTCAATTATATGGAGGGCGACACAAGAGCCGGTGGGTCCGTTGCGGATGACGATGAGGAAGATGATGATTGACGGTTTTTAAGGAGTGTGCTGGTACGCTACCGGGAATTCCGGAGGAATTCACAGGACTCCATACTGTATTGACGGAGCCATCCGAGTCGAGCCGCTGATTCGCCGGTTGCCTGACAACGTTACGCGCCGTCGAGCGTGGGGCGGATGGCTTTGGGGTAGTTGTCCGCGACCTGGTTGCGGTACGTCTCCATGGTGGGATGCAGGAAGGGACGCGGCGGGAGGACGATGGCGGTCCCGTCGCCCATGGCCGCTTCGAGCAGGTTGTTCGCGCCGTCGGGCGCGAAGTCGTAAACCGCTCCGGTTCCGCCGTGGATGGCGCGGGTGTTCACAATGCGTTCGACGGCCTGGCGCATATCACGCAGGTAGAGCGGCACGAAGGGCTGATTGTCAATAGCGTTCAGGGCGGGAATGTTCACGCCTCCGTCAGGGGCGCCCAGCGATTGCCGCTGGCCGTCCTTCGTGTAGCGATACCAGGTGGTTTGCGAGATGACGATCTGCGTCACCATGCTCACGATCATCGCCACGATGTCGTCGGTCGAGGGCGCGATGAGATAGAGTCCGCCCGTGCCGTTTGCGAGTGCCATGTAGCTGGCTTCGCAAAGGGGCCACATGTTCGCGTTCGAGCAAATGATGCAGGCGATGATGGAAGCCGCGTTGAGTTCGCCGATGACCGCGGTCAATTCCTCGGTGGCGTTCGCGTTATGTTGCGTGCCGACGCGCCATTGCGCGGCGGTCTCGTCGCCGATGGTAAGGAGCATCCGGCGCGCGTCGGCGGCCCACGTGGTGCCCGTGATGCCAAGACGCAGCGCGTTGATGTACCACTCGCCGGAGCCGTCCGCGGCGGGAAAGCCGTTCATGGCGGTTTGGAAGGCGGCCTGATCCCGCGTCGGCTGGCAACGGATTAGGGCGCGCCGCGCATACGAGGCGTTGTTCGTGTCGCCGTCCACGCCCTGCTGCATCACGCCGATGCGGATGTTGTCGTGCGTGCCGATGATTTGGGTGAAGAGCGCGGTTACCTGGGCGCGCACGGCATCGATGGTGGACTGCATCGAGCCGGAGATATCGATGATGATCATCACGTCAAGATGCGATATGGTCTGCTCGAGCACATGCTCGATGGCGTTGATTTCACGCATCAAGGTGATGACCTGACGCCCGGCGCAACGTTGTCCAACGTATGGATTCCTCGCCATTACGATTCCCCCCAGGGCAGCCATACGGCCTGCGGTTCCTCGGGCGCGACAACCTCGACCTGGATATGGCGAATGGTGGTCTGGCCCTGCAGATTGAGGTCATAGGCGGTGATCATGGCCGCGCCGACGACCGTTCCAAGGGATACGGTGCCGTTCGCGTCCACGGAAGCGATGCTGTAGTCCGTCGAGATGAAGACCGGCACGCCCACCAGCGTCCCGGAAATGGTGAGTGGCACCGTCCGGTTCGAAGTGGACTTCGAGATCTTGATGTGTTTTGGGAACACATCCCAGTAACGAACATCGCTCATGATTCCGCCTTCATCCGTTGAGGGTATTGGGGCTGCCCGCCACGATGACCGCGCCGCAGCCCGTCGAATCGCCCACGCGGGCGATGGGTTTGCCTTCCACCAGGGTCTTGCCGCTGCCCGTGACGATGGGGGTGACGCCGTGGCCGGGCAATGGGCACACGTGCATATCGCCCATGCGCGCCACGAGGATGCCGTTCGCCAGGGTCCGGCTCGCGGACGAGATGATGACGCCCCCGTGATTGCTCGGGTCGCCCAGCCGCGCCACGGGCCTGCTCATGGCCGCACTTTCATCATGAGATTGATGAGGAAGCCGATGAGCCCGCCCACGGTTCCGCCGATGGCCAGCGCGAAACCGGCAATCTTCCACATGGTTTCCGTGCCAAGTTTCTCGCCGACCCGGCTGTGCAGCCGGTTGATCTCGTCGGTGTGACGGTGCAGTTCCTCGTGAATGCCGCGCACCAGCACGTCCACGTTCTCCTTGTCCGATTTCTTCTCGATCTCCCGCTCGATTTTCTCGAGCCGGTCCTGAATTTCCCGGCGGTGGTTCTCCAGGATATTGCGGAACTCCTGCCGCCAGGCGTCGAAGGTTCGCGCGAGGAACTCCTCATGGCAGGCGATACCGCCGGGTTGGGATTGGTCTGTCATCAGTGATTTCTTCCTATGGGTTGATGAGCACCAGGGCCGCGGAGCGAACCAGGACATTGCCGGACGCGCCGTCGAGCAGCACGTTGCTGCCCGCCCGGTCGGTCAATCCAATCCGGGTGGACGCGGCATCCATCAAGATCTGCTGGCCGATCTTGTCGACCGCCGAGATGCGTTCCTGTCCCGGCGCGGCGTTCATGAGAATCACCTGACCGGCCTTGTCCGTGAGCTGCACCTTTTCCGCGCCTTGCGTGGAATCGATGAGGATTTCCTGCCGCCCGTTGAGACCCCACAAATGCACCTTCTCGCGATTCTTCGTGGTGTCCATGAGCAGCTTCTGCCAGCGTGACCGCTGCGCATCGCAGGATTGGACATGGACCTTCTCCTGGTCCTTCCAAGCCTCGAGACGCAGGAACTGTCGGCACACATCGGTAATCTCGACACGGGCCTTTCGATCCACGATGTCCGAGTCGATGCTGAGCTGGTCGCCCTTCTCCGAATCCTTGGTGGCGCGCCGGCGTCCGTTCCCCGTCTGTACCGCGCCCTTGACGCGGCCCTCCATGTGGAAGGTCTGGCCGGCGCGGTCGACGATCTTGAGACACTCCTTCTCGTCGCTGTCGTCGGCGAGGAGGGTGTGGCCGGTTTCCGTCTTGAACAGCACCTTGAGCCGCGGGCAGTAATACGGGGGATGGCCGTGGTACTTGGTGTGCTCGCGGTGGTCGTGGGCGTTGCTCTGGCGTTCGTTCTTGTCCTCGCAATCCAGGCACGCGCAATCCGAGCATTCGCGCTTCGATTCCTCGGGCTGTTCGCCGGGGTTGCTCTTCGCGAGCCAGGCGCCGGTCCAGATCGGGTGTTGGACCTGGCCGCCCTCGAACTCGGCCCAGACCGACGCGCCTACCTCGGGTACATAGAACATGCCGGTGTCCTGATTGCCGCCGTAGGGGAAACAGGGATAGGCCCATTCGGACCAGTTGTCGCGGCCGGAGCCGAGCACGGCCGGGATTTCCAGGCGGACACGCCCAAGACGTTCCGGGTCGTTGTTGTCCCGGACGAAAGCGCGGTACTTGCCGAACCATCGGTTCCTGTACCGTTCCTCGGTCTGCCGGTCGCGAAAATCCAACATGATTCGCCTCGCGTCCTACTTGTTGCGGATGACGCCGCGCAGGAGTTCGCGGACGAGACGGGCCGCCGGGGGCGCGGGCGTTTTCTTCGGGTCGGCCTTGGCCACGGCATGCTGCAGCGCATCCTTCACCGGCGCCGCCAGTTTGGCTTCCTGCGCCGCGATGCCGTTCTTCACGAAGTTCGCGCCGAGCCGCTCGATGACGCCGATGACGGCATCCAGCGCGTCGGCCTTCGCGCGGCCCCACGCGGTGAGTTTGATGATCGCGAGCACCGTCACGATGAGCGTGACAAAGAGTTCCTTGTTATCCAGAATGGTTCGGTAGAGGGTTTCAAGCTGTTCCATTATCGTTTCCTCCGTTGTGGTTCATGGCTTCCTCAAAAGACACATAGTTCCCGCCGAGACGGCCCCAGCGGGCCTTGCTCCCGCGCACGTCCACATGGATGAAGTTGTCCTCGGGGTAGACGCCGACGCCGCCGTCGCGGAAGGCCGGGATGAGTTCGGCGAGTTCCGCGAATCGTTGCGGGGGGAGTCCCTTCGGACACAGCACATCCGCCGCGGTACCGAGGCAATGCTGGCTGTCCAGCGAGCCGCTCACCCCCTTGTTGTGCGTGCGGCAGCGAAATCCACTCGTAATCACGAGTGGCACGCTAACGCGGTCGCGCAGTTCCTGCAGGGCGTGGACAAGCTCCGGCAGAACCGGCGCGGTGTGGTTGCAGCAGTCCGTGCCCTTACAGGCGAACTCGCTGCGGCTGAAATTCCTGGTCAGATCTCCCATGATGTTTTTCTCCTGGTTGGGGTCAATTGATGCGTTCGCCGCTGTTGGCGTCGATGGTCACCATTTCCGCGCGGGGCACGGCGGCGTCCGCGCCCGGCTGCGGTTCTTTTTCGTTGGCGGAACCCTGGGTGTCGCCGGCCTTGTCGCCCGCGCCTTTCCCCAAGGCGTTTTTCTTGAGTTTGAGTTCGCAGGAATAGCCGTGCCCGTCAATCTTGTGTTGTACAGAATGGCAGTAGTAGACGCCGGAGAACTTGCGGCCCACGCCAGTGACTTCGATGTTCTGCTTGGCGCGCAACGAGGGGATGCCGATGGTCTTGGCCGTGGCCTCGACCTGGCGCATCTCCGCTTCCTTGAACTTGCCCTCGGCGGTGTCCTGCGCGGGTTCCTGCCGGGGTTCCTGGTCGAAGGCCTCGGACCGTTCGAAGGACGGGACAATCTCGCCCGATTCCTGCTCTTTGTACCGGCCCTCGCCGGTATTGCCATCCACGAGGTAGGTCTTGCGGCCCAGGGAGCAGCGCTCGGGCGTGGTGTCGTTGTCCGCGGTGTGCTCGACGCATTCCTTCCTGCGCGGGTCCACGCCGACGGCTTTGGTCGCGACACCCGTGCCCTTGGCGCCCTGGGACTGGGTCGAGGGATTGAAGGAACGGAGCAGGCCTTTCCGGTCCGTGAAGTATTCGAGGGTGATCGCCGGGGCGGATTCCAGGTTGCGCGGGTGGAAGTGCAGTTCGTCATCCTGCACAAAGAAGACATAGCCGGTCACGCCGTCGCCGTCCTTGGCGCGCGCTTTGGGCGCGAGTTCCTGGAGGAACTGGGCGTCGGAGATATTGCTCTGCGCAACGCGCAGATGCCGGTCGCGCGTGGGCGTGACCACGGGGCGCAGCCCGTTGGCCGATGCGATCTCCTCGGCGATCTCCGAGTAGGCGATGCCCGGCGCGGGTTTCTGCCAGACTTTCTGGTTCTGTTTGCCCGAGAGCTTGAAACCCTTGTCGAAGGCCTTGATGCGGATGGTGGGCGCGCCCCGGTGCGGGAAGTCGTAGTCTATGTCCTTGATGACGGCCTTTTTGTGCGGGGACAGATTGCCCACGTATCCGAAGCGCGCGGCGATTTCGTTGCCTTCCTGGAACAGCGGATCGTCCACGAACTGGAGGTTCCGGTTGGACACGCACAACTCGAGTTCGTCCATCTCCTCCTCGTTGTCCGTGAAGGAAAAGGCCTCGATCTCCTGCGTGATGTCCTTCGAGAGGGATTGCCCCTCGATCTCGATCAGGAAGGTCGGTTTGAAGGTGTCCAGGTCCATCGATATCTCCGCCGGCACGCCAAGCGCCCATGGAGATTACTTACCGGAAGAAAGGGGAAACTGTCGGGTGTGAAGGACAAACCGTTATACTCTTTGATGGTATGCCCCAAACGGAAAATGAATGGAGAAGCAGGCATGGCATTAAGTCAACTTCACGCTGAATATTATCCGAATCCCGTACCACTGCATGCTGAAGCCACAGGAATACCTTTGCTTATTGGCATTGCGCCAGGCCCGCAGGAAGCACTCAATGGGATTCCAATGATTGGGTCCCAAGGTTCCACACTCTATCGATTTCTTCGCAAAGCCGGTGTTAATTGGGCGGTCAGATGTCCGTTGACTAAGTGGCCGACTCGTAGCCTCAGAACCCTTTATGACCCGAAGAACAGACTGCACCTTGATAGATTCTTTTATGCGAGCGAATCTCCCGATATATTGAGGAGGATTGAAATGCGGCGAGTCTTCTTGGCTAAACGCGCTAAGAATCTAGCACTAACTAATGCTGTTCAATTCTGGCCGTTGCCTTCAGGGGGCGAAGGTGGAACCTATGTGGACCCGCATGAGTTGGATGTTTTGGCCGACGATAATATCGCGAGACTGAACGATGAAGTGATACAGGTTAGCCCCAAAACAGTGCTTCTTGCTGGTTTCGAGGCGCTTATGCTTGTTTGTGGATACGCTAAGGAACGTGTTGAAAACGAGGGTTGGTCCCAACGCGTTGGAGAACATCTTCATGGTACTCCTCTGCGTGATGCTCTCAGACGCCTGTCTCCCTCCAAACCCGATCTTGTCTATCTTGGGCATCCTCGTCGCTGGAACTACAATCAAGATTCCATTATTGGGAAACTCCGCAATATCAAGTGATCTCATACAAGCACCCGCATCTGTACGTGCTCGACGGACGGAATGCGCAAGACCGTACCGGGTTCGAGGTCCAGCGGGAAGAAGAGGTCGTTGTAGTCGCAGATGATCCACCAGAGCTTGGCGTCGCCGAGGTAGCGGTGGGCGATGATGTCGAGTCGTTCACCTTCGGTCACGGTATGGAAGCGGTCGTCGTACCGGGGCGTGGCATCGATACGTTGCCGAGTCCCGAGGCTTTCCCCATCGCCGTCGCGGTATAGGACACACGACGCATATCGCGAATCCTTGCCGATCATTGGCGCACCTCCGTGTAGTTGACCGACTCGTCCACGTATTCCTCCAGAACCAAATCCACCTCGGCGTGTTGCGGCAGGAGATTATCCCGGTCGAACATGTGGAGGTACCGTGCCTTCACGTTGCTCACGACACATTCGACGCCGGGGTACAGGTCGCCAAAGATGAACAATACCCGGTGCGGCGCGTTCTTGAGCATGGTGCCCGCGTGTTCCGGATAGAGCAGCGACCGCAGCCAGTGGACCCTCTCCTTGACCGGCCCCTTGAACAGATGCAGCTTGAACGCAATCTTGCGCGGTTTGCCGGAGACATACTGATAACGAGGATGACTCATACCGGGGATCTCGACCTCGGCATAGTCCGTGGACTTGTCGTCGGCGATATCGTCCGGATTGTACTGGAACTCCAGCCGCTCGCTGGTGTCGATATCGACGATATAGCCCTTTATTTCCCGCTGGTCCCAGCCCACCTCAGATCTCCGTGAGTTCGGCGACCGCCTTGCCCAAGCGCTGTGCCTGTGCCAACTCGCGGCGCATCCCGTCCGACACTCCGTCCCCCACATAGGCCCAGACCTCGTCGCATACCGCCATGAACTCGAGTCCGCAGACAATGCCGGTCTCCCGTTCCTCGGGCTTGGTGTCGTCCACGAACTGGGGATACAGGAGGTGCGGCGCGAAAGGCGCATAGCCCCGCTCGACTGCCCGGCGGCAGAGCTTGCGGGCCGTCTCGATGTTCCGGTCCACGTCGCCCGCGAACCGGCTGCAGATAAAGACACGTTTCATGGGTACTCCTCACAACGTTTCATAGTTGCGAATCTTCTGTTCGCGCATGTCCTTGTATACGGCCTCCGCCACCACGCGTCCGTCGATCTGCGTGGTTACCGCGAGGTCGATGGGCCGCTCGGCAACGGCATCCCCCCTTTCCATGACGCCTTCCAGGAGCATGCTGAGCGAGGCGTCACGGTCCTGTGCGGTTTCTCCCGTGTCACCCTGCCGCTGGCGTTGTTCCGTCAGGATTTCCATGCGCCGGATAGGCATGTCTTGCGTGGGCACCGAAGATGCAGTCGCAACTGGCGGCATAGGCCCAAGGGCTTTCGGCAGCAGGTCAACAGGAACCGCACCCGGAAGAGACGGTTCCTGCATCGTCCATTGGAGCGGCATTGTCGCCGGTGCGAGCTGTGGCGTGGCGGCCGACAGCATCGCGGGAAGCTGCAGCGGCGCCAACGAGGGGACATCCGGTTGAACTTGCGCGGCAAGTGTCGCGCTAGGCAACGCGGGAACGTCCGGTGACAAGTGAACCATCCCCTCGAAGTCCGGCACGCCGGGGAACGACCCAATGGTGATTGGGTCGACCAGTCCTGGGACATTCATCCTGCCAGGCACGGCAGGGAGCAATTGCGCGGACAGGCCCACGTCCGGCAACTCAGGTGAAGACGCAATGACGTTTCCGGCAATGGTCGCATCAAGCGCGGGCACGCTCAGGGGTCGAAGGTTCGCCCCGAGGTCCAGTTCCGGAACGGGGCGCGGAACAACATCGAGCGGTATGGGCGATAGTGTTGGCGGAATATTCCGTAACTGCGCCGAGACCGGGATGTTCATCGCCGATGCTTCGGGCAGTACAATACGTGGCGTGAAAACCGGCGAGGGAATCCTGGCCATATTCATTCCCGCATCGAGCGGAAGGGCGGGCGATTCCGGAATCACCGGGCGGGCAACGGCTTCTACGTCCCGAGGAGGTACTGCAAGCGCGGAGAAGGCAGGTTCTTGCGGCGTCTGCACCATCGTGATTGGCGCGGGCTGCGCAATA
>JADHED010001656.1_pt1 | contig 17869 bp, 10 predicted proteins | sample 8952041 | NCBI WGS metagenome assembly JADHED01 (sample SAMN16124423, study PRJNA663239) | bioreactor sludge metagenome | isolation source: sludge (control) | place: India:Bengaluru | collected 2018-09-08
CCCGCCGCACCGAGACGGCGGCGGCGGCCGACCGGCACCTCGCCGTCCGGCCCGGCACCGACGCGGTGCTGCTGCTCGCCCTGCTCCACACGATCTTCGCGGAGGGACTGGCGCGACCGGGGCGCCTCGCGCCGCACACGGTGCACCTCGACCGGCTGCGCTCGGTGGCGGCGCCGTGGGGCGCCGCCCGCGCCGCGGCCCTCACCGGCGTGCCGGCCGAGGATCTCCGCGGGCTCGCCCGCGACTTCGCAAACGCCGACCGCGCGGTGTGCTACGGCCGGCTGGGCATCTCCACGCAGGCCTTCGGCAGCCTGGCGGCGTGGCTCGTCACCGCGCTCAACCTCGTCACCGGCCGCCTCGACGAGGTGGGCGGCGCGATGTTCACGCGGCCGGCGGTGGACCTGGTGGGCGGGGGGTTCGTCGGCCGCGGTTCGATGGGTCGGCACCGGACGCGCGTGCGCGGCCTGCCGGGCTTCGGCGGCGAGTTGCCCGCGGCCGCGCTCGCCGAGGAGATCGACACGCCGGGCGACGGCCAGGTGCACGGCCTGCTCACCATCGCCGGCAACCCCGTGCTCTCGACGCCGAACGGGTCGCGCCTCGAGCGCGCGCTCCCCGGGCTGCGCTTCATGGCGGCGGTCGACTTCCACGTCAACGAGACGACGCGGCATGCGCACGTGATCCTGCCGCCGACGGGCCCGCTCGAACGCGACCACTACGACCTCGTGTTCAACGCGCTCGCGGTGCGCAACGTCGCGAAGTTCTCGCCCGCGGTGTTCCCGCGCGGAGCCGACCAGCGCCACGACTGGGAGATCCTCGGCGCGCTGACCTCGCGGCTGGCGACCGGCTCGCTCGCCGCCCGGCTGCGGACGAAGGCGGCCGCGGCGGTCGCGCTGGGCCTGGGGCCGCGCCGCCTGCTCGACCTTGCACTGCGGCGTGGCCCGTACGGCGCGGGCTGGCGCCCGGGTGGCCGCGGGCTGCGGCTGCGGTCGCTCGTCGAGGCGGCGCACGGCATCGACCTCGGCCCGCTCGAGCCGTGCCTGCCGGGGCGGCTGCCGGCCCGGCACGCGGCCATCGACGCGGCGCCCGACTTGCTGGTCGCCGACGTGGATCGCCTCGAGCGCTGGGCGGCGGCGGACGCCGCCGGGTCGCCGGGCACGCTCGCGCTGATCGGCCGGCGCGACCTCCGCTCCAACAACTCGTGGATGCACAACCACGCGCGGCTGATGAAGGGGCCCGACCGGTGCACGCTGCTGATGCACCCGGCCGACGCGGCCGAGCGGGGCGTGGAGGACGGGCGCCGTGCGCGCGTGGTGTCGCGGACCGGCGAGGTGGAGGTGCCGGTGCGGGTCACCGCGGACATCGCCCGCGGCGTGGTGAGCCTGCCGCACGGCTGGGGCCACGGCCGCGAGGGCGTGCGGTTGCGCGTCGCGGCGGCGCACCCGGGCGCCAGCCTCAACGACCTCACCGACGACCAGGCCGTCGACGGCCTGTCGGGCAACGCCGCGTTCAGCGGGGTCGCGGTGAAGGTGGACCCATTATCGTAGGGGCCAGGCGCCCTCACCGTTTCCTGAACACGACCAGGTACCGGATCCCCGCCCAGCGGTCCTCGTCGGCCACCACCTCGAAGCCGAGCGCCGTCACCTGGGCGATGAGGGCGTCCTTGGCGATGCAATGGCAGTCGCCGCCGAAGAGCGCGCCGCGCTCCGGGTAGTCGATCACCGCGAGCAACCCGCCCGGCTTGAGGGCGCGGTGCAGGGTGCGCGTGGTGTGCTCGGCGTCGCCGAAGTGGTGGTAGACCTCGCGCATGAACACCGCGTCGCAGCAGCCGTCGGGCAGGTTGCTGTCGCGCTCGCCCGCCTCCAGCACCGTGACGTGCGGCAGCCCCGCCTCCTCCGCCCGGCGCTCGATGTCTCCCAGCCGCGCGCGGTCGATCTCGGTCGAGTAGACGCGGCCCTGCGGCACGCGCCTGGCCATCTCGACGGTCAACTCCCCACGACCCGCGCCGATTTCGGCAATCGTCATGGCGGGCTGCAGCCGCAGCACGCGCGCCAGGCGCTCGGCCTCGTCGGTCCAGTCGTCGGCCGCGACCGCGCCGCACGCGGCCATCACCCCCGCCATCACGGTCATCACCCAGGGAAGCGGCCGCCGCCTCCCGGCCGTGCGCCAGTGCATGAGCATGCAGGCATCATCGCGTGCCGCCGTGCAGGGCGCAAGCCGCGCGGGACGAACCGGCCCGCCGTCCTCCCCAAGGGCCGGCATGAGCCGCTTTCCAGCGCGATCGCACCTTGCCACCCGGAGGTCATCGAGAAATGCGTGTGTCTTGCAGGACGTGGGCGCGGCTGACGGGTGCCGCGGTACTGGCGGTGGTGGCGGGGGCCGGGCCGGCATGGGCGCAATCGGCACCGACGGGACCGCGGGTGACGGTGGAGGCGCAGGGCGGCTGGCTCGGGTTCGCGGACGAATCGGTGGTGAACCACGGCATGCTTGGCGTTGCGCTGCCCGTGGCCCTGGGCCGCAGGCTGGAGGTCGGGCCGGAGGTCGTCTACGCGGTGGGCCCCGGGTCTGACCGCGAGCTCGTGGCGACGGGCAACGTCTGGGTGAGGCTCGCGACGATCGAGTCGGCTGACGGGGGGGCTTCGTTCTCCCCGTTCCTCGTGGGGGCCTACGGCGTCATGCGGCACTCCAACCGCTTCGGCACGCGCGACTTCAGCTCGACGGAGCCGACGGGCTCGGTGGGCGTCGGGCTGCGGATCGCCGGCAACGACCGCTGGTACGTGGCGCCCGAGTGGCGGGTGGGCGTCGAACTCCACATGCGCGTCAGCGTCTCGGTCGGCATCAGGCTGAAGTAGCGCAGAAGATCGGGGTCGGGTGTATGTTCCTGGGGCGACGCGACGGGCGCCCGAGGCTGGCGCAATCAGGAAGACGGACCCGACCCCAGTTTCTGCGACGCGATGCTGCCGCCCGAACACTTCCGCCACATCGACCACTGCCCGCGATGCGCCGCCCCCGCGGCCGGGCCACGCGACGTGCCCTTCCGCTGCGCGGCGTGCGGGTTCGTCCTGTTCTTCAACGCGGCCGCGGCGGTGGCCGCCTTCGTCCGCCGCGAGGACGGCGCCGTGCTCTTCACGCGGCGCGCGAAGGCGCCGGGCGCCGGCCTGCTGGGCCTGCCCGGCGGCTTCGTGGACTTCGGGGAATCGGCCGAGGACGCCATGCGGCGCGAGGCGCGCGAGGAGATCGGGCTCGCGCTCGGGCCCCTCACCTACCTCGCCTCGTTCCCCAACCAGTACGCCTACGCCAACGTCACGTATCACACGCTCGACATCTTCTTCGTGGCCGCCCTGCCCCAGGGGACGACGCCACAGGCGCTGGACGCGATCGAGAGCCTGTGCTGGATCGATCCGGCGCGGGTCGCCCTCGAGCAGATCGCGTTCCCGTCGATGCGGGCCGCGGTCCGGCAGTTGCTGCAGGGACAATCGTGACGGCCGACGTTCGCCGTCGCCGTGGCGGCGGTCAGCCGGCCGCGCGCAGGGGCCGGCTGGCGCCGGCCCTCAGGACGGCGAGGCGTCCCCTCACGCGCCGAACGGCTCGCGCGCCGTCGCCCCCGCCGGCGCCGCGCGCAGGTAGCGCACGGGCCACGTCGCGGGCTGCCCGAGTTCGCGGGCCGCGCGCAGCGGCCAGTACGGGTCCCGCAACAGCTCGCGCGCGAGCAGCACGCAGTCGGCCTGCCCGCTGCGCACGATGGAGTCGGCCTGCGCCGGCGCGGTGATCAGGCCCACCGCCCCCGTGGCGATGCCCGCCTCGCGGCGCACGCGCTCGGCGAACGCCACCTGGTAGCCCGGGCCGATGGGAATCCGCTGCCCGGCGAAATTGCCGCCCGACGAGCAGTCCACCAGGTCCACGCCACGCCCGCGCAGCTCGCGCGCGAGCGCCACCGACTGCTCCGCGTCCCAGCCGCCCTCGGCCCAGTCGCTCGCCGAGATGCGCACCCACAGCGGCAGCCGTTCGGGCCACACCGCCCGCACCGCCTCCACCACCTCGAGCGTGAGCCGCGCCCGGTGGGCGAACGGCCCGCCGTACTCGTCGGTGCGGGTGTTGCTCAGCGGCGACAGGAACTCGTGCAGCAGGTAGCCGTGCGCGGCGTGCAGTTCGACCACGTCGCAACCTGCCGCCAGCGCGCGGCGGGCGCCCTCGCGGAAAGCCGCCACCACGCGGCGGATGTCTTCCAGGGTCATCTCGCGGGGCGTGGGATAGCTGGCGTCGAAGGCGAGCGCGCTCGGCGCCACCGGCTGCCACCCGCCGCGTTCGGGCGTCACGTACTGCTGCCCCTTCCACGGCGGTTCCATGCTGGCCTTGCGGCCGGCATGGGCGAGCTGCGTGCCGATGGCCGCGCCCTGCCCGTGGACGAAGCGCGCGAGTCGGGCGAGCCCCTCGACGTGCCGGTCGTCCCAGATGCCGAGGTCCTGGGGGCTGATGCGCCCCTCGGGCACCACGGCCGTGGCTTCGGTGAGCACCAGCCCCGCGCCGCCGGCCGCCCGGGCCCCGAGGTGCACCAGGTGCCAGTCGGCGGCGAACCCGTCCTGGCTCGCGTACTGGCACATCGGCGAGACGACGATCCGGTTGGGCAGGGTGAGGCCGCGCTGCGTGAACGAGTCGAAGAGGTGTGGCATGGGAGGTCAGGGAGAGACGCGGCGAACGGATCGGGCGGCACGCCCGGCCGCGACCTTCAATTGTAGCGGGCCGTGCCCACCGGACCCGGCCAGTTGGCGTTTCCCGTCGTCTCGTGTGAGGATAAGCGCTTGCCCGCGCGCCCGGGACCCCCACCGGTCCCGTCCGGACGAGGAATGCCGTTCATGAAGCTCTCCCGACTCCCCATCGTCGCCCTCGTGCTGGGCCTCGCCGTGGCCGCGGCCGGCTGCGGCGACGATGCGACCCCGACCACGCCGACGTCACCGAACGCCACCACGGTGACCTTCACGGGCACGCTGTCGGCCAACGGGGCCGCCAGCCACGTGTTCACCGCCACCGGCGCGGGCACCGTGACGCTCACGCTCACCAGCCTCAGCCTCGAGAGCGGCGCCACGCCCCCTGGCGTGGGCATCAGCCTCGGCGGGGTGAACTCGCTGGCGTGCACCGCGGTGGTGTCGCGCGACCAGGCCACGCCCGGCACGCAGATCACCGGCACGACGGGGGGCGGGACGCTCTGCGCCCGCATCTTCGACGCGTACGGCCTGGTCACCGACACCCTCAGCTACACGCTGACGGTCGTGCACCCGTAGGCGAGGCCGGGCCGCCTGCGCCGGCTCCGCACGGGCCGGCCCGTGGGAGAATGCGCGCGTGCGCTCCGCGGCCGCCGCGGCCCGTCCCGTCGCTGCCCGACTCCTGTCCCGCTACGTGTTCTGGCTGGCGGTGTTCGCCGCCGGCCGCACGGCGTTCTTCCTCACCCACGCGGCAGACGCGCTCGCCCTGGGCTGGGCCGAGCTCGGCGCAGCCTTCCGTCACGGCCTCGCGCTGGACACGGCCACCGCCGCCTACCTGATGGTGCCCGCGTGCCTGGCGGTGACCTGCGACGCGCTGTGGCCCTCGCCGGTCACGCGGCGGGCCCTCTGGGGGTTCGAGCTCGCCGCTGTCTGGCTGGTCGCGATCACCAGCGCCGCCGATGCCGCCGTGTACGGGGAATGGGGCACGAAGCTGGGCTACCAGGCGCTCACCTACCTCGCCCGGCCCGCCGAGATCGTCGAGAGCGCCACGGGCGGCCTGCTGGCGATTGGGGGGCTGCACGCCTGCGTGCTGGGCGGCGTGGGCAGCTGGGCACTGCGACGCGGGGTGCACCGGCGGCGCGACGAGCGAGCGCCTGGCGTCGGCCGGGCGGCCCTGCTGCCGGCCGCGGTGGCGGCGGTCGCGCTCGCGATCGCCATGCGAGGCGGCCTGGGCCAGATTCCCATTCACCAGAGCGACGCCTACTTCTCGACGTCGGACACCCTCAACCTCGGGGCCGTGAACCCGCTGTGGAACGTCGTGCACAGCCTGCGCGCCAATCGCCGCGCGTGGTCGGCTCGCGGGCTCGTGTTCTACCCGGAAGGCGACGCGCAGCGGCTGGTCGGGTCGCTGCACGACGCGGCCCCCCCCAGGTCCCCGCGCCTGCTGGCCGTGCCGCGGCCCAACATCGTCGTGGTGCTGCTCGAGAGCTGGTCGGCCGAGTTCGTGGCCGGGCTCGGCAACGAGGCCGACCTCACGCCGGGCTTCGCCGCGCTGACCCGGGAGGGGTTGCTGTTCGAGCGGCACTACGCGGCGGGCACGCTCTCGCACCACGGCGTGGGGGCCGTGCTCAGCGGGCTCCCCACGTCGCCGCTCGGGAGCCCGGTGGCCCAGCCGGACAGGTACCTCGATCTGCCCCACCTCGCGCGTGACCTTCGGCGAGCCGGCTACGAGACCGCGTTCCTCTTTGGCGGCCAGTTGTCGTACGGCAACATCAAGGCCTACCTCCACCACGGCGGGTTCGACCACCTCGTCGAGGAGCGGGACTTCGCGGCGGACGTGCCGCGCGGCCGGCTGTCGGTCCACGACGAGCACCTGTTCCGCAAGGTGCTCGACGAGGTGCCACGCTACCGGGAACCGTTCTTCGCGGTGGCCTTCACCGCCAGCTCGCACAGCCCGTACGACCACCCGGGCCCGCGGCTCAGCCGTCGCGGCGACGGCTCCGACGCGATGCGCGACGCGGTGCGGTACGCCGACGCCAGCGTGTCGGCCTTCGTCGAGGCGGCCCGGCGGGCGCCCTGGTACGGCCGCACGCTGTTCGTGTTCGTCGCCGATCACGCGCACCCGTCGACGGCGCGCAGGTCCGGCACCCTCGCGGAGGCCCGGCGCATCCCGCTGTTGCTGTGCGGCCCGGCGCTCGACGCGCGCGCCCATGGCGTGCGGGAACGTCGCCTCGTCGCGCAGTACGACGTCCCGGCGCTGCTCCTGCGGGAACTCGGCCTCGACGATTCGCGCTACGTGTTCAGCCGCGATCCGCTGGCTCCCGGCCCACGACCGGCGGTGCTGCTCGGCGCCAACGACGGCGTCGCCTGGCTGCGGGCTGGCGAGGAGGGGCAGGCCCGGCTGCAGGATCAGGGGGCGATGGGGGCGGCCCCGCCCGAGGTGCGGGCGGTGCTGCAGGTGCTGACGGCGCGCGGTCGGTAACGCGGCGCGCGGCGCCCGACCGGGGACGGTCGAGGGCCCGCCGCCCGCGGCCTCAGGCGGGAATGCCCCGCGGGGTAGGCCGGCGGGCGGCCAGCGCGGCGCGCGCGCGGGCCAGCGCGGCCTCGAGTTCGGCCCGCTTCACCGGCTTCGAGACGAAGTCGTCCATGCCCGCCGTGAGGCAGGCCTCGCGGTCGTCGGACATCGCGTTGGCGGTGAAGGCGATCATCCACGGGCGCGCCTCGGCCGTCGTCGCGGCGGCCGCCACGCGGCGCGCCACCTCCAGCCCGTCCACCTCGGGCATCTGCACGTCGAGCAGCAGGATGTCGTAGGGCTGGCGCTCGATGGCGGCGAGCGCCGCCGCGCCGTCCGAGACCACGTCGGGCTGCACGCCGACCTGGCGGAGCATGAGCAGCGCGACGCGCTGGTTCACGACGTTGTCCTCGGCGAGCAGCACGCGCTCGCCGGGCGTTCGATCGCCGGCCATGGGCGAGGGCGCCGCGGGTGGCGTCGCCTGCGCCGTGGGCTCCGCGGGCGCCGGAGCGCTCGCGAGCACCCGTGAGAGCGTCTCGACGAGCTGGGCGGGCTTCACGGGCTTGGCGAGGGTGGCCGCGAACGCGTCGCTGCGCGTGCGGTGCCCCACCGACGAGAGGAGCACGAGCGGCGGGCAGGCCTGCTGGTCCCGCAGGGCCTCGGCGAGCGCGTCGCCGTCCATGCCCGGCATGTGCCAGTCGAGCAGCGCCACGTCCACGCGGCGGCCCGAGCGCACGAACTCGAGCGCCGCCTCGCCGCCGTCCACCACGTGCGGCACCATGCCCCAGCCCAGCGCGAGCTCGGCGACCATCCGCCGGTTGGTGGCGTTGTCGTCCACGACGAGCAGGTGGCGGTCCTCGAGCACCGCACGCGTGGCGCCGGCGTAGGGGCGCGGCTTGCTGGGCAGCGCCGCCAGCCGCACGGTGAAGTGGAACGTGGAGCCGCGGCCCACCGCGCTCTCCACCCACATGCGGCCGCCCATCAGCTCGGCCAGGCGCTGCGAGATGGCGAGGCCGAGGCCCGTGCCGCCGAAGCGGCGCGTGATGGAGGCGTCCACCTGGCTGAAGGACTTGAACAGCCGGTCCATCGCGTCGGGCGCGATGCCGATGCCCGTGTCGCGCACCGAGAAGTGGATGAGGTCGCCGGAGTCGCCGGCGGCCGGCCGCACGGCCAGCACCACCTCGCCGGTCTCGGTGAACTTGATGGCGTTGGCCACGAGGTTGACGAGGATCTGGCGCAGCCGGCTGGCATCGCCCCGCACCAGGCTCGGCGTGCCGTCGGCGATCTCGTACAGCAGGTCGATGCGCTTCTCGGAGGCGCGCGTGGCGAACAGGTCGAGCGCGCCCTCGACGCACTCGCGGAGGCCGAACTCGGCCGCGTCGAGCTCCATGTGGCCCGACTCGATCTTCGAGAAGTCGAGGATGTCGTTGATGATCGTGAGCAGCGCGTCGCCGCTGCTGCGAATCGTCTCGGCGTACTCGCGCTGGTCGCGCGAGAGCGGCGTGTCGAGCAGCAGGCTCGTCATGCCGATCACGCCGTTCATCGGCGTGCGGATCTCGTGGCTCATCATGGCCAGGAACTGGCTCTTGGCCAGGCTCGCCTGCCGCGCTTCCGCCTCCGACTGGCGCGCGCTGGCGATGGCCCGCTCGAGGTCGGCGTTGGCGCGGCTCAGTTCCTCGGTCATGCGGTCGGCCAGCACCTCGGCGCGACCGCGCGCGTTGGCCGAGGCGAGCACGAGCAGCGACGACAGCACGCCCGCCAGGAGGCCACCGAGCAGCACCACCAGCGGGAGCGCGCGCGAGCTGAACACCTGGAACTCGGGGCGCGACCGGAACTGGAACAGCCAGCGCCGGCCGTAGACGTCCATGCTGGCCTCGTTGACGAGCACCTGGCCGTTGCGGGGCGCGCGGGCGAAGGCCGTCTCGAACAACGGCGGCTGGCCCGGGAGTTGCGAGTCCTCGAGCACGGTGAGGTCGAGCTGGTGGGCGCCGATGGCCTCGAGGCCGGTCGTCAGCGCGTCCATGCGGATCGACGCGTAGATCCAGCCCTGCAGCGCGGCCTCCCGCTCGGCCTCGGTGGCCGCCGGCCGCCCCTTCGCGTAGACCGGCAGGAACAGCAGGAAGCCGGGCACCTCGCGGTCGCCCTCGATCACGCCGATGCGGTTCGAGAGCACCACGCGGTCCTCGCGCATGGCCGTCTCGGCGGCGCGCCGGCGGTTCGAGCCCGAGCCCACGTCGAGCCCGAGCGCGCCCGCGTTGCGCTCGATGGGCTCCATGCGCGTGACGACGTAGAGGAAGGGGTTGTCGCCTTGCCGCTCGACGGTGAAATCGTCGAAGCCCTGGGCACGCTGCCGCGCCTCGAGCGCGGGGACGTCGGCCCGCGCCACGCGCTCGACGTAGCCGAGGCCGACGACGCCTTCGTTGAAGAAGGGGCTGGTGGCGCGGACGTAGGCCGCCCACTCCTCGCGGGAGACGTCCTCGCTGGCGACGAGCAGGGCCCGCGCGCTGTGGACGGCCTGGGTGGCCGAGGCGAAGCGTCCGCTCACCGTGGCCATCACGCGCTCGGTGAGCCGTTCGAACCGGCTGGCCTCGGCCTGCTGCACCTGGCGGCTCACCACCTGCCACGCCAGGGCGGTGAGCAGGAGCGAGAGCAGCAGCGTGAAGGCCGGCAGGCGCCAGTGTGCGCCACGGGTGGAGCGTCGCGCGGAGGCCACGCCTGTTAATCGGCAGGAATGGCCGGAAACTCTACCGCCGGGGGCCCTGCGCCTTGCGCCTTGCGCCTTGTGCCTTGTGCCTTGCGACTTGCGGCTTGAGCCTTGAGCCTTGAGCCTTGGGGCCCGGCGACAGTCTTCGCGAAGGACTGGGCGCGCGAGGGGCTTGGGGCTTGGGGCTTGGGGCCCGGCGACGGTCTTCGCAGAGGACCGGGCGCTCCTTGAGGCTTGGGGCTTGGGGCTTGAGGCTTGGGGCCCGGCGACGGTCTTCGCAGGCGACCGGGCGCTCCTTGCGGCTTGAGGCTTGCGCCTTGCGCCCTTGCCGATTCGCTTCGCACCTCACTGGACGCTGGCCTTGGGGGCTCGGTGCCGCAAGGCGTGCCCCGGTGCGCGTGCTGGCGTCTCACGGCGTCCATCGGCCACGTGACACGCGCCCAGACGTCAGCGAAGGGTGTGGACCAGGCCGTAAGCCGCAAGGCTCAAGCCGCAAGGCCTGCTGCGCCCTACTTCCCCGCCGCCTCTACGCGCTCCATCAGCCTGAGCACGTTCTCCCCCAGGATGCCGCGCACCTGCGCCTCGGTGTAGCCCTTGCGCAGCAGCGCCTCGGTGATCTTCGGGAGCTGCGTCACGTCCTCCATGCCGACGGGCATGCTCGCGCCGTCGAAGTCGGAGCCGAGGCCGACGTGCTCGTGGCCGGCGAGCTTCACCGCGTGGTCGATGTGCTCGACGATCTTCTCCCACGAGGGGCGGGGCAGCGGCGGCATCTCGGCCATCTTCGCGCGCAGTTCCTGCATCCGCCTGCCGGCGTTGTCGGGACCGGGGTACTTCGCCTCCAGTTCCTTCCGGAACGGCGCGAGTTCCTCCTGCCGCTTCTGCGAGGCGAGGTAGAGGTCGTGGTCGAGGTACTGGTCGAGGAAGTTGATCTGGATGACGCCGCCTTTGGCCGCGAGCGCCTTGATCATCTCGTCGGACATGTTGCGCGGGTGGCCGGAGATGGCGCGGCACGAGGAGTGGCTGGCGAGCAGCGGCGCCCGGCTCACCTCGAGCGCGTCCCAGAACGTGGCGTCGGCGACGTGGCTGACGTCCACCATCACGCCCAGCCGGTTCAACTCCGCCACCACCTGCCGGCCGAACTCGGTGAGGCCGTCGTGCGTCGGGGTGTCGCTCGAGGAGTCGGCCCAGTTGGTGTTCACCGAGTGGGTGAGCGTGAGGTAGCGCACGCCGAGCCGCGCGTAGGTGCGCAGCAGGGCGAGGCTGTCGTCGATCATGTGCCCGCCTTCCATCCCCATCAGCACGACGGTCTTGCCGGCGGCGTGGCCCGCGCGGACCTCGGCGGCGGAGGCGGCGAGGACGAGGCGGTCGGGGTGGCGATCGGCGAGGCCGCGGACGGCGTCGATCTGCTCGAGGGCGCGGCGGACGGCCGGGGGGCCGGTCACCGTGCCAGGGATGAAGATGGAGAAGAAGGCCGCGTCGAGGCCGCCCTCGCGCATCCGGGGCAGGTCCACGTGGTTGCCGAGCGGGCGACCGGTCGGGCCGACGACCCCGCGCACCGGCGGCTCGTGGCGGTCGAGGAAGCTCCACGCCGGGTCGAGCAGCCGCCCCGTCGTGTCGATGTGGGTGTCGAGCACGAGGGCCGAGGCGTGGAGCGCGCGGGCGCGGGCGGCGATCTCGTCGGGCGGCGGCGCCTGGGCGAGGGGCGCGGCGAGCGTCCCGCACGCGAGGAGGATGGCCAGGCAAGCGAGGGCACGGGGGCGGGGCATCGGGCGCTCCATGGGTCGGGTCGGCGGATTATACCGGCCGCTGGACGCTGCCGGCGCCGGCGAGGCCGTGGGCCAGTCCTGGCACCGCGCCGGGGGCCGGCTCGCCACGGTGTGGCCCCTGATCGTCCCGGAACTGGAGCGCCTGGTCCCACCGAAATCCAACGATTCGGATCGCTTGGGACGGCTCATTGGATTCCACCTAGCCAATACAAAGAGCCGGCCTATGGATTCGCCGTTGAACCCCAAGGAAACGACCAGATGGACACCATGGGCCGGTCGGCATGCGCCTTGCTCAATGTCTGGCGCTATTTCCGCAGTGGCCGGTGGCCAGATGTCGGTGGCCCGGGGCCAACTGCCTGGTTCGTGTGTTGTTCTGGAGGTGAGTGGATGAGTCTTTCCTTCTCGGTCCTGCGTCGCGCTTCGGCGGCGGTGCTGGCCCTGGCGCTGCTGGCGGCGCCGGCGGTGGCCCAGGAGACCACGGGGTCCATCGAGGGCGTGGTCAAGGATCCCAACGGCGCGGTGCTGCCCGGCGCGACGGTGTCGGCCAGCGGCCCGGTCGGCAACGTCGTGTCGGTCACCGACGGGCGCGGCGAGTATCGCTTCCCCCGCCTGGCGTCGGGTGTGTACAAGGTCACGGCCACGCTCGACGGCTTCGTCGCGGGCGAAGGCACGGTGAACCTCACGGTCGGCCAGAGCCAGCGGCTCGAGTTCACGCTGCGGCTGGCGGGCATCGCCGAGACGGTCGAGGTCAGTGCGTCCGCCGTCACGGTGGACCTCACCACCTCGTCGACGGCGACCAACATCTCGCGCGAGCGCATCGAGTTGCTCCCGCGCGGCCGCGACTTCAGCGACCTCGTGGGCCAGGCGGCCGGCGCCGGCGACGAGTCGCAGGCGGGCGGCATCTCGATCGACGGGTCGTCGGGCGCCGAGAACCGGTTCGTCATCGACGGCATCGACACGACGAGCCCGCAGGTGGGCACGAGCGCCGTGCCGCTGCGCGCCGACTTCCTCGAAGAGGTGCAGGTGAAGTCGGCCGGCTACGCCGCGGAGTTCGGCGGCTCGACGGGCGGCGTCATCAACGTCATCACCAAGAGCGGCACCAACACCTGGCACGGCGGCGGCCTGCTGCAGTTCGAGTCGAGCACGCTCGGCGGCGATCCGCGGCCCATCCTGGTGGACAGCCTGACGGCGAACACCTTCGAGTACATCCAGCCGCAGAAGGACGACGAGGATCGCACCGACCCGGGCTTCTACCTGAGCGGCCCGATCCTGCGCGACCGGATGTGGTTCTTCGGCTCCTACCAGCCGGGCTTCCGCAGCACCGAGCGCACCGTGCGGTTCCAGAACGGCACCGTGAACAGCTTCCCGCAGGACTTCCGGGTCGACTACGGCACCGCGAACGTCACGGGCAACGTCGGCAGCAAGCTGCTCTACCGCGCCGGCTTCAACATGTCGCCGTACGAGACCGAGGGCACGCTGCCCGGCCAGAGCGGCCGCACCTCGCTGACCTCGCCGGATCAGTATCTCCGCGGGTTCAAGGGCGAGCGCTTCAGCTACTCGGGCTCGGTGGACTACATCCCCACCAACAAGATGGCGTTCTCGGCGCGCGTCGGCCGCTTCATGACCGACGGCGAGAGCACGGGCGTCACGTTCCCGTCGATCATCCACAACTTCTCGACGGCGAGCACCCCGGCCGGCATCGCGGCCATCCCGGCGCCGTTCAACCGGCCCTCGGGCTTCACCTCCGACATCCTGGTGACCGACGCGCAGGCCAAGGACGAGTACCGCCGCACCTACGTCGGGGTGGACGGCACGTTCTACTTCTCGGCCGCCGGCGAGCACCAGGTGAAGGGCGGCTTCCAGACCGAGTTCATCTACAACGACGTGCAGAAGGGCTACAACGCCGACCGCATCCTCTACTACGCGGGCCGGCCGTACTTCACGTCGACGGGCCAGACGGTGCAGGGCACCTACGGCTACTTCCGCCTGCTGAACATCTCGACGCTCGGCCAGACCGACAGCCGCAACGACGCGCTGTTCGTGCAGGACACCTGGAAGGTGAACGACCGCCTCACGCTGAACCTCGGCCTGCGCGCCGAGCACGAGCGCGTGCCGAACTTCGGCGAGCGCGGCGTGAAGACCCCGATCGAGTTCAAGTTCGGCGACAAGCTCGCGCCGCGCCTGGGCTTCACCTACGACGTGCTGGGCGACCAGAAGTGGAAGGCCTACGGCTCCTGGGGCCGGTACTACGACGTGATGAAGTACGAGCTGCCGCGCGGGTCGTTCGGCGGCGACAAGTGGGTGGACTACTTCTACGCGTGGAACTCGCCCGACTGGCAGTCCAACACCTGCGCGACCGGCACCAACACCATCTCCGAGCGGCCCAATTGCGCGGCCGGCACGTTCATCGAGGCCCTCGACCGCCGCTTCAACTCGGCCGAGGCGCTCGACGAGGCGGTGGACCCGGACCTGAAGCCGATGCTCCAGAACGAGCTGCAGCTCGGCCTCTCGCACGAGCTCACGCCCCGCGTCGTGGTGGGCGCGCGCTACATCCGCAAGGACCTGGTCCGCACCATCGAGGACGTGGGCGTGCTGGTGCCCGGCATCGGCGAGGTGTTCTACATCGCCAACCCCGGCGAGGGCATCACCCTCTCGCTCGCCGACCCCGGCGTGCCGAACTTCCCCAAGGCCGAGCGTGAGTACCAGGGCCTCGAGCTGACCTTCGACCGCCGCTTCTCGAACAACTGGGCGCTGCACCTCAGCTACACGGTCAGCAAGCTGTGGGGCAACTACTCGGGGCTCGCCAGCTCCGACGAGGACGGCCGCACGTCGCCGAACGTGAACCGCTTCTTCGACCACATCGAGAACACCTTCGACCGCAACGGCGAGCTCGTCTACGGCCGCCTGGGCACCGACCGTCCGCACGCCTTCAAGGGGCAGTTCATCTACCGCTTCGACTGGGGCACCACGGTCGGCGTCAACCAGCGCATCCTGAGCGGCATCCCGACGTCCGAGGAAGCCAACGTGACGGCCTCGTCGATCCCGTTCTTCCCCTACGGCCGCGGCAACCTCGAGCGGACCCCGACCTTCACGCAGACCGACCTGAACCTGGGGCACAACTTCAAGTTCGGGAACTTCGACCTGCAGCTCGGCATGACCGTCCTGAACCTGTTCGATCAGGACACCGTGACGCGCCGCTACAACAACCGCACCTTCGGCTCGCTGCCGCTCTCGACCACGCAGTTCTTCGCCGGCGGCTGGAACTACGAGAACCTCATCACGCCGAACATCGCCGACGTGAAGTTCAACCAGCCCGACGCGTACCAGAGCCCGCGGGTGGTGCGCTTCGACGTGAAGTTCGGCTTCTAGGTTGAGTCCCGGTCGGCTGGTGGCCGCCGACTAGCGGCTACCGGCAGGCACCACTGGGGAGGGTCGGCAACGGCCCTCCCCCTTTTTCTTGCTTGGGGCTTGGGGCTTGGGCCTGGGGCCTGGGGCTTGGGCCTGGGGCCTGGGGCCAGGTCGACTCACTTCGCAGAGGGCTGGACGCTCGAGGCGTCGCGCTGGCTGGCCTCACCGCGCGCCGATGAACTCCTCGAGCGGGACCACCGTCACCTCGTCGGCGATCGCGTACCGACGCTCTCCGGGATAGACCACGTACAGTGCGTCGAGCGAGAGATCGTGCAGTGCGCAGCGCATGGACGGGGTCAGGCGCGGGGCGTCGGCCCGCTTGCACTCGACGCCGATCCGGCGGCCGCGCTCGAAGAGCAGCAGGTCGAGCTCGGCGCCGTTGTGCGTCGCCCAGAAGTAGGCCTCGTCTGGCTGTCGCGCCTTCAGGATCTCCTCCACCGCGTAGCCCTCCCACGAGGCCCCCACCTTCGGGTGGTGTTCGAGGTCGCGGCGTCCGGACACGCCGACCAGCGCGTGCAGCAGCCCGCTGTCGCGGATGTAGACCTTCGGCGCCTTCACCTGGCGCTTGCCGAGGTTCTCGAACCAGGGCGGCAGCTGGCGAATCATGAACAACCCGGTCAGCAGGTCCAGGTACCGGCGCACCGTCGGCTCGGAGACGGCCAGCGCCCGCGCCAGCTCGGCCCCGTTCCAGATCTGGCCGTGGTAGTGGGCCGCCATGCTCCAGAACCGGTGGAGCGTCACCGCTGGGATGGTCGCGCCCAACTGCGGCACGTCCCGCTCGAGAAAGGTCTGCAGGAACTGCCTCCGCCAACTGAACGAGTCGCGTTCGCTGCGGGCGGTGAACGACGGAGGGAATCCGCCACGCAACCAGTGGCGTGACGCGGCCGGTGTCCCGACGTCCGATAGCCTGAGGCCTCCAAGGGTCACCGTCTCCAGCCGGCCGGCCCATGTCTCCGACGAACGTCGGATCAGCTCCGGAGACGCACTGCCCAACAGCAGGAAGCGGGCGGGCAACGGCCGGCGGTCGGCCAGGACGCGCAGCAGGGAGAACACGTCGGGCCGCCGTTGGATCTCGTCGATGACGACGAGGCCCTTCAACGGGCGCAGCGCCGTCTCCGGCTCGGCAAGACGGGCGAGGCTGACCGGGTCCTCCAGATCGAAGTAGTTCAGCGAGTCCGCCGCGACGAACTGCCGAGCCAGCGTCGTCTTGCCGCACTGGCGCGGCCCGAGGAGCGCCACGACGCGGCTGCGCTTCAACGCGGCGCGAACGGCCTTCACGTCGATGGCGCGAGGGATCACGGCCGGATCATACACCATGAAAATCCACCACAAGATGACGGATCTTCATGGTCGCCTCGGGCCCAGGGCGCAAGGCGTCCATGGCCCACAGCCTCAGGCCACGAGCCGCAGGGCGCAAGGCTCAAGGCCTGCGCCCCTCCACCGCCGCATCGCGCCGCGGCACCGTCACCATCGCGTCGAGCGTGGGCGGCCACGCGGCGAGCGGCCCACTGAGCGCCTGCTGGAGTGGCGCCCCCGGGAAGCTCGCGGCCACCGACCCCAGCAACGCCCGCGCGCGGCGATCTTCGCCGCCATCGCGATCGAAGAGCGCGAGCGCGACGTTGATGAGCGGGTGGCGCCGCACCGGCTCGGGCCAGGCGCGGAGTGTGGACTCGGCCTCGACCGGCCGCCGCGCGCGGCGCAGCGTCTCGAGGTGCCACGCGGCCGCCTCCCCGTCGAGCGACAGGCGCAGCCGTTGGTGCGACAGCACCAGGGCCTCGTCCACGCGCCCCAACTGGTTGGCCCGCACCACCTGGTCGAGCAGCGCGTCGAGATACACCGTGGCGTAGGGCCCACCCGTGCCGGTGAGGCTGTGGCCCAGGAACCCGAGCCGCGGCGGCGGCACCACCTGTCGGGCGGCCGCGGGCGGCCAGGCGGTGGCAGGCACGAGGTCGGGTCGCGCGTCGAGCCACGGCGGTTGCTGCAGCCGCGCCGCCAGCGCCCCATCGTCGAGGCGCGAGGCGCTCCACACCCACAGGTAGACCGACCACGGGTTGGCGGCCGGCACCTGTTCGATCGCGTCGAACGGCACGACGGTGGGCCGCCCGGCCGCGCTGCGGCTGCTGGCGTAGAAGGGATAGCGCCAGGCGTCCTGCTCGGGCACCTCGGGCCACGCCAGGTTCGTGACGTAGGTAGCCACTGGCGTGGGGTGCTGCAGGAGCGGGGGCACGTTGATGGCCGCGCAGGCCGCCACCGCCGCCGCGAGCGCGACGCGGTGCTGCTGGCCGAGCGCCACGGCGGCGAAGGGCGCCATCATGGGCAGCGACGACAGGAACAGGCGCGGTCCCCAACCTTCCATCCCGTGCCAGCCCCAGTAACCCGCCGCCACGGCGAGTTGCGCCGCGGTGGCCAGGGCGGCGCCCAGCCACGTACGCGCCACCGGTGACGCCAGCCACTGCCCGCGGTAGCGCCGCGCGGCCCAGGCGAACAGCAGCAGGGCGGGCCAGAAGAGCAGCAGCCCGCGGTTCGGTCCGACGAGCAGCCGCCACAGCCCGTCGAACCACGGGTGAGTGAAGCGGTCGTCCGGGTAGCCGCCGAAGAGCGTCCCGAAGCGGACGACCTCGAAGGCCGCCCACGCCGCCAGCGGGCCGACGGCGCCGGCGGCGGCGAGCGCGAGGGCGCGCCACGTGCGGGCGGGCGCCTGCGGGTCCACGAGCGGCAGCAGGGCGAAGGGCGCGGCCACCAGCAGGCTGCTCTTGGTGAGCACGGCGACGCCCTCCGCGAA
>JADHED010001657.1_pt1 | contig 17867 bp, 14 predicted proteins | sample 8952041 | NCBI WGS metagenome assembly JADHED01 (sample SAMN16124423, study PRJNA663239) | bioreactor sludge metagenome | isolation source: sludge (control) | place: India:Bengaluru | collected 2018-09-08
CGCGGTTCTTCTCGGTGTCGAACTTGAGGATCTTGGCGGTGATTTCCTGGCCGGCGGTCACCACTTCAGACGGGTGACGGACGCGGCGCCAGGCCATGTCGGTGATGTGCAGCAGGCCGTCGATGCCGCCGAGGTCGACGAACGCGCCGTATTCGGTGATGTTCTTGACCACGCCACGGACCACGGAGCCTTCCTTCAGCGTTTCCATCAGCTTGGCGCGCTCTTCGCCCATGCTGGCTTCCACCACGGCGCGGCGGCTCAGCACCACGTTGTTGCGCTTGCGGTCGAGCTTGATGACCTTGAATTCGAGCGTCTTGTTCTCGTACGGAGACAGGTCCTTGGTGGGACGGGTGTCGACGAGCGAGCCGGGCAGAAACGCACGGATGCCGTTGACCAGCACGGTCAGACCGCCCTTGACCTTGCCGCTGGTGGTGCCGGTGACGAATTCGCCGGATTCCAGGGCTTTTTCGAGGCTCATCCAAGAAGCCAGGCGCTTGGCGGTGTCACGCGACAGGATGGTGTCGCCGTAGCCGTTCTCGATGGAGCCGATGGCCACCGAGACGAAGTCGCCGACCTGGACTTCGATTTCGCCCTTGTCGTTCTTGAACTCCTCCAGGGGGACGTAGGCCTCGGACTTGAGGCCGGCGTTGACCACCACGAAGCTGTGGTCGATGCGGACGACTTCAGCGGTGATGACTTCGCCCGGACGCATTTCGGTGCGTTGCAGGGATTCTTCAAACAGGGCGGCAAAAGATTCAGACATGGATTTTCCTGATGCGCAGAAAGGTCTTACGACGGCGGAATTGCCTTCGTTTGTGGAGGCTGACTGCGACGGTGTGGTACGGGCTGGACCCGCGGTTGGGTTGTCAAACCACGCAACCGGTGCGCGTGAGGCGCGGCGGGGGCAGCGTGGGCCTGCGCAGGGACGACAAGATCCCTGCCATTCGTTTGCAGCCGTTCAGGCCGACCCGAACGGTTGCTTGCCTTGCCACCATCGCAACACGGTCTGGACCGATTCTTCAATCGTCAGTGCCGAATTGTCCAGTGACAGGGCGTCGTCGGCCGGCACCAGAGGCGCAACGCTGCGGGAGCGGTCCCGCGCGTCACGCGCCTCCAAGTCGGCGCGAAGAATGTCAAGTGTAGTTGAAATTCCTTTTGAAATCAACTGCTTATGGCGCCGCTGCGCGCGCTGTGCGGCGCTCGCGGTGAGGAACACCTTCAAGGGCGCTTCGGGAAAAATCACCGTGCCCATGTCGCGCCCGTCAGCTACCAGGCCTGGCAGTTGCCGGAATCGGTGCTGCAGCGCCACCAGCGCGGCGCGCACCGCCGGCAGTGCGGACACCCGCGATGCATTCATGCCCGCGTCCTCGGTCCGGATGGCGTCGGTCACATCCTGCTCGGCCAGCCACACCTTGCCAGCGGAAAAACGCACCGGCAATGACGCCGCCAGGTCCGCGAGGGCTGCCTCGTTGGCCGGCTCGATGGCAACGCCGGCCTGCGTGGCCGCCAGCGCGGTGACGCGATACAGGGCGCCGGAGTCGAGCAGGTGGTAGCCCAGGCGCGCCGCGACCTCGGCCGCGACCGTCCCCTTGCCCGACGCGGTGGGGCCGTCGATGCACAGCACGGGGATCGCCCGCGGCTCTGCCCGGGCCAGTGAAAACAGCGCCTCGAAATAGTCCGGAAAGGTCTTGGCCACGCATTTGGGATCGTCGATGCGAACCGGCAACCGAGCCGGGTTGAACGCGGCGAGCGAAAAACACATGGCCACCCGGTGGTCGTCGTAGGTGTGGATCGACGCGGCCCGCCAGTGTTGGGCGCTGGCCGGCGGCGTGATTCGAATGAAGTCAGCGCCTTCGTCCACGAGGGCGCCGAGCTTGCGCAGTTCGGTGGCCATCGCGACGATGCGGTCGGTTTCCTTGACCCGCCAACTCGCGATGTTGCGCAGCGTGGTGGGGCCTTCGGCGTACAGCGCCATCACGCCCAGCGTCATCGCCGCGTCGGGGATGTGGTTGCAGTCGAGGTCGATCGCCTTCAGGGGCCAGTTGCCGCGCCTGACCTCAAGCCAGTTCGGGCCGCTGGATACCTGTGCGCCCATGGCCTGCGCGGCCTCGATGAAGCGGATGTCACCCTGGATCGACGCCGCGCCCACGCCCTGGATGCGCACCCCAGCGCCGGCATTCGTCGGCCTTGCCAGAGCGCCCAGCGCGATGAAGTAACTCGCGGACGACGCATCGGCCTCGACGTGGATCTCGCCGGGCGACCGGTAGCGGCTGCCAGCCGGGATGACAAAGGTTTGCCAGCCCTCTTTTCGCACCGGGATGCCGAAGCGCGCCAGCAGGTTCAGCGTGATCTCGATGTAGGGTTTGGAAATCAGTTCGCCCACCACTTCGATGATGACGTCGCGCGTCGCCACCAGCGGCAGTGCCATCAGCAGTGCGGTCAGGAACTGGCTTGACACGTCGCCGCGCACGCGAATCGGCGCGTCCAGCCGCAGCGCGGGCGTGCCGATTCGCAGCGGGGGGAAGCCCTCGGTTGCGGTGTAGCGGATGTCGCAGCCCAATTGGCGCAGCGCATCGACCAGGTCGCCGATCGGGCGTTCGTGCATGCGGGCCACACCCGACAGCTCGAAGTCGCCGCCCAGCACGGCCAAGGCCGCGGTCAGCGGGCGCATGGCGGTTCCGGCGTTGCCCATGAACAGCCGCGCCGGCGAGTTCGGCGCGCGCGCGCCCAGTCCGTCGACCGTCACCGTTCCGCCGTCGACCGTCACCCCACAACCGAGCTGCCTGAGCGCTTCAAGCATCACGCGCGTGTCGTCGGAGTCGAGCAGGTCGTGGATCACGGTGCGACCCTGGCTCAGCGCCGACAGCAGCAGCACACGGTTGGAGATGCTTTTGGAGCCGGGCAGGGTGACGACGCCACCGGCCGTCGCCAATGGTGGAATGTCCAGAAATTCGGTGGTGTACATGCAGGATCTGGCTGGCGGTGCCGACGGCGGTTCGGGGTGCGGGTTTGACGACGCGCCGGCGCGGACGCCGTCATCGCGGCGTCATTTGTGCGGCTTCCCCGAGCTGATGCGCCAGTGCGCGCGGGTGTTGCTGGCCTGGGAGATCAGCTTCTCCAGCGCCTCGGCATTGCCGCCGGCGATGGTGTGTTCAAAAGCCTGCAGCGCGCGCTGGAACACCTTGGACTGCGCCAGCACCTCCTCCCGGTTGGCCAGCAGGATGTCGCGCCAGATGGCGGGTTCACTTGCGGCGATGCGGGTGAAATCACGGAAGCCCGGCCCGGCCAGGGACAGAAACTCCTTGCCCTGCGGCTGGCCGACGATGGCGTTGATCAAGGCGAAGGCCAGCAGGTGCGGCACGTGGCTGACCGCAGCGAAAGCGGCGTCGTGCGCTTCGGGGGACATGCTGGTCACGTGGCAGCCCAGCGCTTTCCAGACCTCGGCGGCTTGTTGCAACTGCACCGTGCGGGTGCGCTCGATGGGCGTCAGGATGACCTGCTTGCCGGCATAGAGGTCGGGGTCGGCGTTTTCCACGCCAGCCACCTCACGGCCGGCCACCGGGTGTGCCGGAACGAATCCACCCACCTGGTCGCGCAGCACGCGTCGTGCCGCATCGACGACGTCGCGCTTGGTGGAACCGACGTCCATGATCAGCATGTCCGGGGTGACCAGGTGGCGGATCGCCTTGAAGGTGGCTTCCGTGGCAGCAACCGGCACGGCCAGCAGCACGATGTCGGCGCCCGAGACCGCCAGCAGTGCCGATGGCGCCTCCACGTCGATCACGCCCATCTGCCGCGCGCGATCGGTGGTGGAGGGCGACTTGCTGTAGCCGACCACGCGTTTGACCAGCCCGGAACGCTTCAGCGCCAGCGCAAAGGAGCCCCCCATCAGGCCGCATCCGATCAGACCCAGTTGCTCGAACATCCAGTCTCCCCGACAAGTCTTCCCACCTGCAGGGCGGGAAGCGCCGTGTTATTCACCCGCCGGGTAGGTTCCCAGCACCTTGTAGAACGCGCACAGGCGCTTCAGATCGCTCAAGGCCGCCGCCACGTTGGGCTGCGACGGATGGCCTTGCAGGTCGATATAAAAATAGTACTCCCATTGCCCGGATCGGGCCGGGCGCGATTCGAAGCGCGTCATCGAGACGCCGTGTTCTTTCAGCGGCACCAGCAGGTCGTGCACCGCACCCGGGCGGTTGGGCACCGAGACGATCAGACTGACGCAATCCTGGCCTGAAGCCTGGGGTGCGGGCAGCGTCTGCGGCAGGCAGATCACCGCAAAGCGGGTTCGGTTGAACGCGTCGTCCTGGATGGCGTGGGCCGCGATGTGCAGGCCGAATTCGCTGGCGGCGCGCTCGCTGGCGATGCCGGCCCAGTTCGGGTGTTGCGCGGCCAGGCGCGCTCCCTCTGCATTGCTGGAGACCGCGCGGCGCTCGACATCGGGCAGGTGGATGTTGAGCCAGCCCTGGCACTGCGCCAGCGCCTGCGGATGCGCCAAGACCACCTCAATGCCGTCGAGCGAGGGTGTCGTGCGCAGCAGGTTGTGACGCACCAGCAGGCTGGTTTCGCCCACCACGTGCAACGGCGACTGCAGGAACAGATCGAGCGAACGCGAAATGACGCCCTCGGTCGAGTTCTCGACCGGCACCACGCCGAATTCGGCAGTTCCGGCCGCGGCGGCTCGAAACACCTCGTCGATGCTGACGCAGGGCACGCGCTCGATGCTGGAGCCGAAAAACTGCAGCGCGGCCTGCTCGCTGAACGTGCCCACCGGCCCCAGGAAAGCCACCCGCTGCGGCGCTTCCAATGCCCGGCAGGCCGACATGATCTCGCGCCAGATGTGGGCCAGGCTGTCACCCTTGAGCGGCCCGCCGTTGGCCGTCTGCAGGCCGTGAATGACCTGGGCTTCGCGTTCGGGGCGAAACACCGGCGACCCTTCGGCGCGCTTGATCTCGCCCACCTCGTTGGCGAGCGCGGCGCGCCGGTTCAGCAATTCGAGCAGTTCGCGGTCCACGGCATCGATCTGGATGCGCAGCTCGGATAAGGTCTTGGCCATGGCGGTTCGGTGCGTGTCTCGGGTTGTGGTGTCGGGCAGTCTCAAATTTTCGCATGCGGGCCTTGGGCCAGGCTTTCAGGCGTGTCGCTGGGGGATTCCGGGCGCCACGCCGGGTCGTCGGCGGGGTTGGCGGCCCGTTTTTCAGGCCAATTCAGCCAATTCCCAGCACCCACAGGCCACAAGCAGCTATCAAAAAAGTAGCGTACCGTGGCGCGACGAGGCTCATCCCTCGGTCGCCTCGCCCCCCGCAGCGGCGTCATCGGGCAGATCCGAAGACGCATCCGCCTCGGCCGCGTTGGCGTCGTTTTCCACGATGCGCTGCAAGCCGCTCAGGCGCGAGCCTTCGTCAAGACCGATCAGCGTGACACCCTGGGTGGCGCGACCGAGCTCGCGGATCTCCGCGACGCGGGTGCGCACCAGCACGCCCTTGTCGGTGATGAGCATGATCTCGTCGTCGGCATGCACCAGCGTGGCGGCCACGACCTTGCCGTTGCGCTCGCTTTGCTGGATGGCGATCATGCCCTTGGTGCCCCGGCCGTGGCGCGTGTATTCGGTGATGCTGGTGCGCTTGCCGTAGCCGTTGATGGTGGCGGTGAGCACGCTTTGAGTCTCGTCTTCAGCCACCAGCATGGCGATGACGCCCTGGCCATCTTCGAGCATCATGCCGCGCACGCCGCGCGCGTTGCGGCCCATCGGGCGCACGTCGTTCTCGTCGAAGCGCACCGCCTTGCCGCCGTCGCTGAACAGCATCACGTCGTGCTGGCCGTCGGTGAGCGCGGCGCCGATCAGGAAGTCGCCTTCGTCAAGATCCACTGCGATGATGCCGGCCTTGCGCGGGTTGCTGAATTCGTCCAGCGCGGTCTTCTTGACCGTGCCCATGCTGGTGGCCATGAACACATACTGGTCGGCGGGGAAGCTGCGCTTTTCGCCGGTCAACGGCAGCACGACGTTGATCTTTTCGCCTTCCTGCAGCGGGAACATGTTGACGATCGGACGCCCGCGAGAGCCGCGCGAACCCTGCGGCACCTCCCAGACCTTGAGCCAGTACAGGCGGCCGCGGTTGGAGAAGCACAGGATGTAGTCGTGCGTGTTGGCGATGAAGAGCTGGTCGATCCAGTCGTCTTCCTTGGTGGCGGTGGCCTGCTTGCCCCGCCCGCCGCGCTTCTGGGCGCGGTATTCGCTGAGCGGCTGGCTCTTGATGTAGCCGCTGTGGCTCAGCGTGACCACCATGTCGGTGGGCGTGATCAGGTCTTCGGTGCTGAGGTCGTACGCGCTGTGCTCGATCTGGCTGCGTCGCACGCCGATCTTGCTCTGGCCGAATTCCTGGCGGATCGCGGTGAGCTCGTCGCCAATGATCGCCGACACGCGCTCCGGGCGCGCCAGGATGTCAAGCAGGTCCTCGATCTCGGCCATCACGTCCTTGTATTCGGCCACGATCTTGTCCTGTTCCAGGCCGGTCAGGCGCTGCAGCCGCATCTGCAGGATTTCCTGCGCCTGGGTGTCGCTCAGTCGGTACAGCCCGTCGCTGCCCATTCCATAGGCGCGTTCCAGGCCTTCCGGGCGGTAGTCGTCGGCATTGACCACGCCGCCGTCGGCGCGGGTGCGCGTGAGCATCTCGCGCACCAGCTGGCTGTCCCAGGTGCGCGCCATCAGTTCGGCCTTGGCCACCGGGGGTGTCGGTGCGTTGCGGATGATGGCGATGAAGTCGTCGATGTTGGCCAGCGCCACGGCCAGGCCTTCGAGCACGTGGCCCCGTTCGCGGGCCTTGCGCAGCGTGAACACCGTGCGCCGCGTCACCACCTCGCGGCGGTGCTGCAGGAAGACGCTGATCAGGTCCTTCAGGTTGCACAGCTTCGGCTGCCCGTCCACCAGCGCCACCATGTTGATGCCGAAGGTGTCCTGCAACTGCGTCTGCTTGTACAGGTTGTTGAGCACCACCTCCGGCACTTCGCCGCGCTTGAGCTCGATCACCAGGCGCATGCCCGACTTGTCCGACTCGTCCTGGATGTGGCTGATGCCTTCGATCTTCTTCTCGTGCACCAACTCGGCCATGCGCTCCTGCAGCGTCTTCTTGTTGACCTGGTAAGGCAGCTCATCGACGATGATGGCCTGGCGCTGGCCTTTGTCGATGTCTTCGAAGTGGCACCTGGCGCGCATGACCACGCGGCCGCGCCCGGTGCGGTAGCCGTCCTTCACGCCTTGGATGCCGTAGATGATCCCGGCGGTCGGGAAGTCGGGCGCCGGGATGATCTCCATCAGCTCGTCGATCGACGCCTCGGGCTTGCGCAACAGGTGCAGGCAGGCATCCACCACTTCATTCAGGTTGTGCGGTGGAATGTTGGTGGCCATGCCCACCGCGATGCCGCCGGAGCCGTTGACCAGCAGGTTGGGCAGTTTGCTGGGCAACACCAGCGGTTCTTTTTCGGAACCGTCGTAGTTGGGGCCGAAATCGACCGTTTCCTTGTCGATGTCGGCCAGCATCTCGTGGGCGATCTTGGCCAGGCGGATTTCGGTGTAGCGCATCGCCGCGGCGTTGTCGCCGTCCACCGAGCCGAAGTTGCCCTGGCCGTCCACCAGCATGTGGCGCATCGAGAAATCCTGCGCCATGCGAACAATCGTGTCGTAGACCGACTGGTCGCCGTGCGGATGGTATTTACCGATCACGTCACCGACGATGCGCGCCGACTTCTTGTAAGGCCGGTTCCAGTCGTTGTTCAGCTCGTGCATTGCGAACAGCACGCGCCGGTGCACCGGCTTGAGGCCGTCGCGCGCGTCGGGCAGGGCACGCCCGACGATCACGCTCATTGCGTAGTCGAGGTAGCTCCGGCGCATCTCCTCTTCAAGACTGACGGGCAGGGTTTCTTTGGCGAAGGAGGTCATGGAGGATGGGGTTGCGCGGGTGAGGGCGTGATTTTAGGGCGTCATCGTTGTAGCAATTGAGCAACATATCGCAATATTTGCGCGGCCCGAAGCGCTCGGGCGCCCCGTTTGGGGCTGGTTTGGCAAATGACCTGTGGCACAATGATTCCAACGTTCGGGGTGATGGTCACCTCAAGCGTCCAACATTCGCAGCGTGGCTGCGCCCTTTTTCCCCAAGAGGAGAACCATGAAGAATCTGAATCACGTGGCAGCGCTGTTTGCAGCAGCAGCTATCGCCCTTCCCATGGCCGCAAGCGCTCAGTCCGTGCAGCCGTTCCCGGCCAAGCCTGTTGCCAACCCGACGGCTGAACAACTCAAGGCCGCGAACGGTACCAACCAGTGGCGTTCGTCCAACGGTATGCCCGTGATGAACGGTACCAATGAGCTGTGCTGGCGCAATTCCAGCTGGACGCCGGCCACCGCTTACCCGGGTTGCGATGGCGCCGCGTTGCCGCCCCCGCCCCCGCCCGCTCCGGTCGCCAAGCCCGCGCCGCCCCCGCCGCCCGCTCCGGCTCCGGCTCCGCAACCCGCGGCCACCAAGGTGACCTACGCCGCCGACACGTTCTTCGACTTCGACAAGTCCGTGCTGAAGCCCGAAGGCAAGGCCAAGCTCGATGACCTGACCGGCAAGATCAAGGGCATCAACCTGGAAGTCATCATCGCCGTCGGCCACACCGACTCGATCGGCACCGAAGAGTACAACCAGAAGCTGTCCGAGCGTCGCGCCGCCGCCGTCAAGGCCTATCTGGTGTCCAAGGGCATCGAGCCGAACCGCGTGTACACCGAAGGCAAGGGCGAGAAGCAGCCGATCGCCGACAACAAGACCGCCGAAGGCCGCGCGAAGAACCGTCGCGTGGAAATCGAAGTGGTCGGTACCCGCGGCAAATAATCTGCGGATTGCCTCCAAAAAGCCCCAGCAATGGGGCTTTTTTTATGGTTTCGAGGAAAATCGTCGAATGACCCAGACCCTGAACGCCGACCCTGCCGAACTGGCCAAGTTCTCCGATCTCGCCCACCGCTGGTGGGACCCGGAGAGCGAATTCCGCCCTTTGCACCAGATCAACCCGCTTCGTCTGGAGTGGATCAATGGGCTGGCTCCTTTGGCGGGCAAGCGTGTGCTTGACGTGGGCTGTGGCGGTGGCATCCTGGCCGACGCGATGGCCCGCAAAGGCGCCGAGGTGCTGGGCATCGACCTCTCATCCAAGTCGCTCAAGGTGGCGCAGTTGCATGCCCTGGAAGCCCAGACTGCGGGTGTGAGCTACCGCGAAGTCAGCGCCGAGACCCTGGCGGCGGAGCAGCCGGGCCAGTTCGACCTGGTGACCTGCATGGAAATGCTCGAGCACGTGCCCGACCCGGCTTCGATCGTCCGGGCCTGCTCCACGCTGGTCAAGCCCGGCGGCTGGGTGTTTTTCTCCACGCTCAACCGCAACCCGAAGTCATTTCTGTTTGCGATCGTGGGTGCCGAGTACGTGCTGAACCTGTTGCCGCGCGGCACGCACGAATACGCCAAGATGCTGCGTCCGAGCGAACTGGCCGCGCATTGCCGGGCGGCGGGCCTGGACCTGCAAGGAACGCGCGGCATGCAGTACAACCCGCTGACGCGGCACTACTGGCTCAGCAACGACACCAGCGTCAACTACCTGTTTGCCACGCGCAGGGCGGCCAACGCCGCTTGAACCCCATGTTTCGGGACATTCAGGCCGTTCTGTTTGACCTGGACGGCACGCTGATCGACAGCGCACCGGATTTGGGCGCCGCGGCCGACAAGATGCGAACCGACCGCGGGTTGCCATCCCTGCCCGCATCCCGCTACCGTCCGATGGCCGGCGCAGGTGCCCGTGGCATGCTGGGCGTGGCATTCGGCATCGCGCCGGACGATCCGGATTTCGAGCTTCTGCGCGAGGAGTTTTTCGTCAACTACGAGAACTGCATGACCGAGCGCACGTGTGCCTTCGACGGCGTGTCCGAATTGGTGCAAGCGCTGCGCCGCAGCGGCCTTCCGTGGGGCGTCGTGACCAACAAGTCCAGCCGCTTCACCGTACCCCTGACCCACGCCATGCCCTTGTTCGCATCGGCTGCGGTCGTCATCAGCGGCGACACCACGCCCCACGCCAAGCCCCATCCCGAACCTCTCTTCGAAGCCGCCCGGCGCCTCGGCCTGGCGCCAGACCGATGTGTCTACGTCGGCGACGACGAGCGCGATATCGTGGCGGGCCGGGCGGCGGGCATGGGCACTGTCGCCGCGACCTACGGCTACCTGGGCCACAAGACCGATGTCGACCAGTGGCGCGCCCATGCGGTCATCGAATCACCGCTGCAACTCTTGAAATTGCTGCACAGCACCTAAAATACCGGGCTTGGGGCTGCATTGGTTTCGACGTGGGTTGGAATCGCAGCGGTGCATGTCGAGCTGAATGTGCTCGTTAAACCGATTCAAACAAAGTAACTGCAAACGACGAACGTTTCGCACTCGCCGCCTAAACACCGGTGAGCCTCGCAACAGCAGGCCGATGGGCTGGGCAAGGGCGGCGCAAGCCGTCCAGGCTGCGAGGGCATTCACATCGGCTGGTTCCGGGTCGGGCATCTTGATCCGGGGCGAGATCCAAGGATGCTGGCGGCCGGTGTAGCGTGCGACTGCGCGACAACGGTGGCGAGACTCAAATCAGACCGCTAAACATGTAGATCTGCGCGAGGAAGGTTTGCGGACGGGGGTTCAAATCCCCCCAGCTCCACCAATAATGAAACCCCAACCGTTCTCGGTTGGGGTTTTTTCTTGCCCGATCGCGCCGGTTCCCGCGCGTTCTTGGGGGTTCCTGCGGAAGCCTGCGGACTGCGCCGGTCAGCCTCTCAGCCCGTTCCGGGCCACATTCCACTCTCTCCTGGCCATTCTTCGCTCCGACCTCGCTCCCTGAAAGTTGCCCGAAGTCCGCAAAGGCCGCAATCCAGACCCATATGGATCAAAGAGTTACGCGCGGACGAATCAAGCGGTTGGATTGCAGCATCGGGTGGCGACGGAAACGCTGCGGTTGCGTTTCGTCGGTAGTTATCGAGCACTACCGACACATTTCAACGCGGAAGTACGTGCTTGGATGGTGGCCAAGATAAGAAATGCCTTGTCGGGACAATGTCCGGACGACTACAATGAAGGCATCCAAGATCAGTCCGGAGGGGCACCATGAGCACCCTGAATCTTTCCAAGACCGAACGCATTGACGTTCGTGCCAGCACGCCAGTCAAGCAACTGCTGCAGGAAGCCGCACGCGCCTGCCACAAGAACGTGAGCGAGTTCCTGCTCGACGCGGGCGTGACGGCGGCCGCGCAGACGCTGGCAGATCGTCGCCAGTTCGTGCTGGACGACACACAGTGGCAGGCCTTCCAGGAGGCGCTGGACCGCCCGGTGCAAAGCAAGCCGCGTCTGAAGAAGTTGCTGCGTGAACCTGGGGTGCTGGGTTGAGCGATGACTACTCACCCGTTCGCAAGCTCGCTGCAACGGATCAGGTCGATGCGTTCGACTGCGGCCAGGCCGCGCTGAACCAGTTCCTGCAGCGCTACGCGCTCGTCAACCAGAAGGCCAACAGCGCGCAGACCTATGTCTGCTGCCAGGGTGACGTGGTGGTCGGCTTCTACAGCCTGGCCGTTGGTAGCGTCGATCCGGAAGCCGCGCCGTCGAGAGTGATGAAGGGGCTGGCGCGCCACCCGGTGCCGGTCATGATCCTGGCCCGGCTCGCGGTGGACAAGGAGCATCAGCGCAAAGGCCTGGGCCAGGCCTTGCTCAAGGATGCGCTGCTGCGTACCGCACAGGCCGCCGACATCGCCGGCATCCGCTGCCTGTTGGTCCATGCCAAGGACGACGCAGCACGGCAGTGGTACGAATCGTGGGAATTCGAGCCCAGCCCAACTGATCCGTACCATCTGTTCCTGATGCTCAAGGATCTCAAAGGCATGTTGAGCTGAGGTGGTGACTCCACCTCAGAGTCCGACTCTCTCCCGCTGCTCATCCCACAGCGCCGGTGGATCGACCGCCAGATCGAACAACGTGATGTGATTAGGCAGTGCGTCGTCCAGGATAGCGGCGACGATATCGGGTGCCAGCGTGGTGAGGTTGACCATGCGGCTGACGTAGCTGTTGTCGATCCCCTCCCGCGTGGCGATCTCCTTCAAGGACTTCGCCTCTCCTGATTCCAGCATCGCCAGCCAGCGGTGGCCCCTGGCCAGCGCAAGCTGGATGGATGTCGGTGCTACGTCCCACGGTCTGACCGGCGCGGTTTCGCCGTTTGGTAAGGTGACCAGCTTGCGGCCGCTGCGCCGCTTGATCTGGATCGGCACAGACAGGGTTAGCCGGCCATCACTCGCCTCAACGATATCCGGCTCGCCGGTTTTCTGGATGCGGATGTCGCTCATGCCAGGGCCTCCGCTTGTTGCTCGACCGGCTCGGGACGCAGTTCGAGTACCAGCCGCTCGATGCCGTTGGCGCGCAGTCGCACTTCGAGGTCATTGGGCGACACGATCACCTTCTCCACCAGCAGCTTGACGATCCGGGTTTGCTCCGCTGGGAAGAGTTGATCCCAAATCGCGTCGAGCCGGGTCATGGCCACGGTGATCTTGGCTTCGTCCAGGGTCGGATCGAGCTTGATCGCTTGCGGCAGCATGTCGCCGAGCAGATTCGGCGCACGCAAGATCGCGCGCAGTTGATCGAGCACCGCCGATTCGAGCTCTGCGGCAGGCAGTCGCGGCAGGCCTGATGCGCCCGCGTGCTCCTTGGCGTCACGCTGAGGCACGTAGTACCGGTACCGGCGGCCATTCTTCTTGGTTGTGTGCCACGGCGACAGTGCGCGCCCATCGTTGCCGAACACGATGCCCTTGAGCAGATAGGGAACCTTGGCCCGCGTTGTGTTGCCCCGCACCCGGCCATTCGTCTCCAGGATTGCGTGGACGCTGTCCCACAGTTCGCGGCTGATGATGGGCGGATGCTCGGCCTGGTACCACTGATCCTTGTGCCGCAACTCGCCAAGGTAGGTCCGGTTGCTCAGGAGCTTGTAGATGTGGCCCTTGTCGATTGGTCTGCCATCGCGGGTCTTGCCATCTTGTGTGGTCCACGCCTTCGACGTCACGCCATCCAGTTTCAGCTCCTTGACCAGTGCGGTGCTGGAGCCGAGTTCGACGAATCGCTGGAAGATGTGCCGGATCAATTTGGCCTCGCGCTCGTTGGGCACCAACCGCCGGTTCTCGACGTCGTAGCCCAGCGGGGGCACGCCACCCATCCACATACCCTTGCGCTTGCTGGCTGCGATCTTGTCGCGGATGCGCTCGCCAGTGACCTCGCGCTCGAACTGGGCGAAAGACAGCAGGATGTTCAGCATCAGCCTGCCCATGGAGGTCGTCGTGTTGAACTGCTGGGTGACCGACACGAATGAAACGCCGTAGCGCTCGAACACTTCGACCATCTTGGAGAAGTCGGCCAGGCTGCGTGTCAGACGATCGATCTTGTAGATGACCACTACGTCGATCTTGCCGGCTTCGATGTCCGCCATCATGCGCTGGAGCGCCGGGCGTTCCATGTTGCCGCCGGAAAAGGCGGGATCGTCGTAATCGTCGGCGACCGGTATCCAGCCTTCGGCGCGCTGGCTGGCGATGTAGGCGTGACCGGCATCGCGCTGCGCGTCGATCGAGTTGTACTCCTGGTCCAGCCCTTCATCGGTGGATTTGCGCGTGTAGACCGCGCAGCGCATGCGGCGCTTCAAGACTTCGCTCATCGACCACCTCTCTTCTTGGTGGCGGGCTTGGTCTTGGCATTGGATGGCGGCTTGAGCCCAAAGAACAGTGGCCCCGACCAGCGCATGCCGGTGATTTCGCGGGCGATCATCGAGAGGCTCGGGTACATGCGTCCCTGGAAGTCATACTGGCCGTCGGCGGTTGCGATCACGCGGTACTCGACGCCTTTGTATTCGCGGACCAGCGCCGTGCCTGCGGCCGGACGGTAATCGCGGTCGCGTTTTTTCACCTTGCCAGTTTCGACCAGAGATTCGATGCGACGCCGGTTGCGATCCAGCAGGTTGACGTCGACTTTGCGGAATTCCAGCTCCTGCAGCCGGTAGGCAATCCGGCGTTCGAGGAACTGGCGGTTGTGGGTGGGCGTGTCGCCACCGACCAGCTTCTGCCAAAGCGCCCGGATCTCTGCCATCGGCATCTCGGGCAGCCTGGCGATCTGCGCCGCCACCGATGGCGGCGTGGAAAATGATGGTGTTTGCGTGCTCATTTCGACTCCGTAGTTGTCTTGTTAACGGGGTCTGTATGAACGCGCTGGTTGCCAGAGAAGCCAAGCTCAAACTCGCTCGCTTCTGCCCTGGTTGCGGACTGTTCTGTGCCGGTGAACCGCAGGCGTGCCAGGCCGTTGGCCAGCAACGACGCGATCTCGTGGCGACGCTGTTCCGGCGTCATCCGCTCCGGTGGTAGATGGTTGATTTGATGCATTGGTGGCGGTCCTCTCGGTCAAACTCACATGCAGTGAAATTGTCCGGATGGACTGCCGCCGACACCATGAGGGAGTTTCGAAGGCGTGCGGGCTGGTGCGGGCTATTGCGGAAAGCGGTTCCCGCTCAGTTCGAGAAATGAGAGCCCAGGATTGTTCTCATGAGCGACTGTCCAGCTTGCGCGCCGGCGGCCGCCTGGGTCACTGCCGAGTAAGCATCGAGCACACCGCCCCCGGTGATCTCGTAACCATGACCGCGCGAGATCCAGTGCAACGCAGCCAATGTAATTGTCGAAAGGTAACTTCACGGGAAAGTTAAAAGGTGGTTGCACCCAAAGTAACAGGAGTATTTGGGACGCGGTGACTCGCTCCAATCGCTCGCTGTTGCACAATTTCTCGCAATATTGGGCACTGCGAACTCCACATGAGCAATGAGGCGCCTACGCCATTGACGCCAGGGTTTTACGGAACCGGGCCAGCGACAACATGAACAGGGCCGACCCGATCACGGCCAGACTGACCAACTGGGGCCAAACCACTGCCAGACCCGCGCCTCGGTAAAGAATGCCCTGGGACAGCATTACGAAGTGGGTATTGGGTGCTGCCAGCATCACGAACTGCACCAGTTCTGGCATGTTTTCGCGGGGTGTGCTGCCGCCGGAGAGCATCTGCAGAGGCAGAAGCACCATCAGCAGCAGCATGCCGAATTGCGGCATCGAACGCGCCAGCGTCGCCAAAAAAATACCCAGCGACGTGGTGGCGAACAGGTGCAGGGCCGCGCCGGTGAAGAACAGTGGCAGGGAGCCTTCGATGGGTACGCCCATCAGACCGCGCACGACGACGTTGAGCGCAAAGGCGGAAGCGACCAGGACCACCGCCGCCATCGCAAGTACCTTCGCAGACATGATCTCGAACGGGGTGACCGGCATCACCAGCAGATGCTCCAGTGTGCCGTGTTCGCGCTCGCGGATCAGAGCTGCGCCGGTAAGCACGATGGACAGCATGGTGATGTTGTTGATGATCTGCATTACCCCTCCGAACCAGGCCTTGTTCAGCTGTGGGTTGAAGCGGGCCCGCAGCGCCAGTTCCACGGGCGGACTGGCCACTGCACGGTGGCGGCGCACGAACTCGTTGACCTGCTCCTGAACGATGACCTGGATATGACCGCTGCCGGTGAAGGCTTGGCTCATCCGGGTGGCGTCCACGCTCAGCTGGATCACCGGGGCGCGACCAGCCAGCACATCACGTTGGAAGGCGGCCGGGATGTGCAGGGCGAAGGTGTCGAGGCCGGCATCCATGCGCGCGTCCAGTTCGGCCGGGATGATCATCGCTGGCGGCATGAAATACGGCGGATACAGGGCGTCGATGATGTGCTGGGATAACTGCGAGCGATCCTCGTCGATGACCGCGATGGGGGCCTTGTTGAGTGTTTCGGGCATCGCCGTGGCGGCGGTGTAGATAGAAAAACTGAAGGCGTAGACGATCAGCACCAGCATGATCGGGTCACGCAGCAGGCTGCGCAGTTCCTTGAAGCCAAGCTGGGTGATGTTGCGCAGGCGTTGTCGGATCATCTTGCCTGCTTCCTCAGCAGCACGGCGGTTAGGCCGATCAGCACAGGCGCGCTGATCAGGAGCGGGATGAACGAGGCCCAGAGATCTTCGAATTCGAGCACCTTGGAGAAGGTGCCGCGCGAGATGATGACGAAATGCGTGGTGGGGAAGATTTCACCGATCAGGCGCCCCGCACCCTCCAGTGAGCTGACCGGATCGATGATGCCAGAGAACTGCACCGCCGGCAGGATGGTCAGCAAGGCCGTGCCGAACAGGGCAGCCACCTGGCTGCGCACGAAGGAAGAAATCAGCAGGCCGAACGCTGTGGCGCTGATCACATAGAGCAGCGCGCCCAGTGTCAGCGCCCCGAAGCTGCCGGTGACTGGCACCCGGAAAAGCATCACGGCCATCGCCACCAGCAACAGAAAACTCGCCATGGCCAGCACGACGTAAGGAATCTGCTTGCCGAGCAGAAACTCGAGCCGGGTGGCCGGCGTGACATAGAAGTTGATGATCGAACCCAGTTCTTTCTCGCGCACCACCGAGAGCGCCGCGAGGATGGCCGGGATCAGCATCAGCAGCAGTGGAATCACCGCCGGCACCATGGCCGGCAGGCTGCGCACATCGGGATTGTAGCGAAAGCGCGTCTCCACCGTGACCAGCGGGGCCGTTGCCGCATCGCCGAGCGCCTCGCGCAGACGCTCTCCCAACCAGTGCTGGTGGATGCCCTGCACATAGCCGCGTACCGTCTCGGCACGCTGCGGCATGGCGCCATCGATCCAGGCGCCGACCTGAACGGGCCGGCCGCGCAGCAGGTCGCGTCCGAACCCCGGCGGAATCTCGATCGCCAGGCTGATCTCACCGGCGCGCATCCGCTTGTCCAGCTCGGCGTAGTCGGCAAGCGGCGCGCGCTCCGCGAAATAGCGGGAACCCGACAGGTTCAGACTGTAGTCGCGGCTGATGCTGGTCTGATCGTGGTCGAGCACCGCAAAAGTCAGGTCCTCCACGTCCAGCGTGATCCCGTAGCCCAGCACCAGCATCAGCACGATGCTGCCCAGGGCTGCAAGGCTGAGGCGGATCGGATCGCGCCGAAGCTCCAGCGCCTCCCGTCGAGTGAAACTAAAGAGCCGGCGCAGGCTGAAGGCACTGCGGACGGCCGGAAGTGGTACCGTCGGGGTGACAGTTGGGGTGACGGTCGAGGCAGACGGGGTTGTCTGCCCGCTGCGCGCCTGCTGCGGCTCACCGGCAGCCTCCTGCAGGTGCGCGATAAAGGCGTCCTCCAGCGTGCTTGCACCGCGCGCCGCCATGATGGCCTGCGGCGTATCGCTGACCAGCACTTGGCCGGCATGCATCAGCGAGATGCGATCACAGCGTTCGGCCTCGTTCATGAAGTGGGTGGAGATGAAAATCGTCACGCCCTCGCGTCGCGACAACTCGATCAACGCACGCCAGAAGGCGTCGCGCGCCACCGGGTCCACGCCCGAGGTGGGCTCGTCGAGGATCAGCATCTCCGGGCCGTGGATCATCGCCACCGCCAGCGAAAGGCGTTGGCGATCACCCAGAGGCAATGCCTCGGGTAGTGCATCCAGGATGTCGGCGAGGTCGAAACGTTCGGCCATGGCCTGCACCCGAGACGCGATGTCGGCTTCCGGCAGGCCGTAAAGACGCGCGTGCAACACCAGGTTCTGGCGTACTGTCAGTTCGCCGTAGAGTGAAAAGCTCTGGGTCATGAAGCCGACGCGACGACGAGTGGTCAGGTCGTGAGGGTCTAACGGCCTGCCGAACAGCAACGCCTCGCCCTCGCTTGCGGGCAGCAGCCCGGTGAGCATCTTCATCGTGGTGGTCTTGCCGCAGCCGTTGGAGCCGAGGAAGC
>JADHED010001658.1_pt1 | contig 17864 bp, 9 predicted proteins | sample 8952041 | NCBI WGS metagenome assembly JADHED01 (sample SAMN16124423, study PRJNA663239) | bioreactor sludge metagenome | isolation source: sludge (control) | place: India:Bengaluru | collected 2018-09-08
GCGCTCCGGATGAATATGATGATCTCATATCAGGAACTTGTTCGCACCTTCCTTTGAATTAACAGCCGTAGCAATAGAAGATGTGCTACCTAGTTTATTAAAATCAAAGGAATGTAAAGCATGATACAACCAATGGCTTTTATATTTATTCCCTTTGGGTATAAAATGAGCAATTGCTTCATTGGAGCACATATCTTCCGTGGTGATACAAACTCTTCCAACCGTCAGCTTGAAACTCAGAAATACTGTATCAGCAGGCATCACTTTGATATTGAATTTCTTAACAGCTTCGTGGGTTAACCTTTCACTAGTCTCAGATATATAGGTTGAAGCAATCCCCATGTCTTTAATAGAAACCCACTTTAAATCTCCATCAGTTGTCGAAAACCATTGAGCCTCTTTTCTTGGCGGCGTTTTTCCAATAGAGATATTGTAGTGCGCTGAGGCCGGATTAACCATCCACCCTCCCGGAATCTCCCCCAGCTCACTATCCTGCATCACAGACGGAAACAGTTCTGCCGTGGCTTTTAACTCAGCATATTGCTCAGGGTGTTCACGCAGAAAAACCGCCAGCGCATCAGCATCTTTCCCGGAAATCGCCGTCATGGCGGCAAACGTCGCATCTTTCTGCGAACCGCCAGCTTCCAGCACAGCCATTTTGGCTTTTACCGGTTCAAAATCTACAAACCAGCTTTTGAACAGGGCTTGCGCCATTTGTTCGAGGGTTTGATTTATTTTTTCATTTATTTGAGATTTCAATGCCAGAGAAGTCATGGTTTTTGCAATCCAAGACTCATGTTCCCCCAGTCGAGGGATTTTCAAATCCTTGAGTACAGGAATTCGCACATTACTTACTGTCGTACCTGTTCCCTCATTCCAGGAAATTTGATGTTGTACATAAGGAGACTGCAAGGCCCAAAATAAATAATAAGGATCAATTTCACTATTGGCTCTTAGTAAAACCTGACGTTGGCCGAGGCAACAATCTATTCCTTCAGGAATTAAGCAAACCTCTCCCATTGGAGCCTCACGAGTAAATACAATATCATTCACTCTTGGTTTTGCTCTCTTAATCCTACTCTTGTACCCATCTTCATCTGTGAAGCTCGGTGCGGAAAGATCCAATACACCATTACGAATATTATGATTTCGGAGAACAATAAAACCCTTATCCGTCCATTTTGGTGTGGAGTGAGGACAATCAATAACTAACTCACAAAGATCCTCAAGGCGCTGCTCTTTAAAACTCATAACCCAGCTCCCCCAGATTCGCCTTAATCTGCTTCTCCAGCTTCGCACTCTCTTCCAGTTGGTCTTTCAGCTGTATTGTCAGTCGTGCCATCTTCTCGGCAAAGGGTTCGTCATCTTCATCCTGCTCGGCGGCACCAACGTAACGCCCTGGGGTCAGCACAAAGTCGTTTTTCTGAATATCTTCCAGCGTCGCGGAGAAGCAGAATCCGGCTTCGTCTTCGTAGTCTTTATCCGCCTGCCAGGCGTGGAAGGTGTCGGCAATTTTGGCTATATCCTCACGGGTAAAATCGCGCAGCACGCGGTCTTTCATATAGCCAATCTGGCGCGCGTCGATAAACAGCACTTCGCCTTTGCGGTGTGCTTTGCAGTTGCCACCGGATTTGTCTTTGGTCAGGAACCAGATACAAGCCGGAATTTGGGTGTTGGTAAACAATTGACCTGGTAGCGCGACCATACACTCCACCAGATCGGCTTCGATCAGGTTGCGGCGGATCTCACCTTCGTTGTTGGTGTTGGAACTCATCGAACCGTTGGCCAGCAGCAGCGCCATCGAACCTTTCGGGGCCAGGTGGTGGATCATGTGCTGCATCCACGCGAAGTTGGCGTTACCCTGCGGCGGGGTGCCGTACTTCCAGCGCACGTCGTTTTCAAGCTTCGCGCTCCACCACTCCTTCATGTTGAACGGCGGGTTAGCCATCACGAAGTCGGCGCGCAGATCCGGGTGCTGGTCGTCCAGCAGGGTATCGGCGTTTTTGCTGCCGAAGTTAAAGTCGATGCCACGGATTGCCATGTTCATCGCCGCCAGTTTCCAGGTGGTCGGGTTGGACTCCTGGCCGTAAACGGAAATTTTCTGTTTCTGCTCGGCAGCGTTGTACTGTTTTTCGCCCGCGTGCTCTTCAATAAAGCGGTCGCTGGATACGAAAAATCCACCTGAGCCCATCGCCGGGTCATATACACGGCCGTTATAGGGCTGGAGCATTTCGACAATCAGGGTCACGATGCTTTTTGGCGTGTAGTACTGGCCGCCCTGCTTACCTTCCGCCAGTGCGAACTGACCGAGGAAATATTCGTACACGTGGCCGAGAATATCTTTGCTCTTTAAGTTGAGCTTCTCGCCGTTATATTCCGGATTGCTAAAGTTGGCATCCGAGAAGGTATTAATCAGTCCGGTTAACACCTCGTTGCCCAGTTGATACTGGCTGATGCGGTTCAGAATACCTTTCAGCTTCGGGTTGGTTTTTTCGATTTCATCTAACGCATTGTCCACCAGCCAGGAAACGGAACGCAGCTTGACGTCCTGTCCGGTGGTTTCATCCACCCACAGCACGGTGCCGGTCGGCAGCATGGCTTTGTTTTTCAGCGTGTCCCAGCGAGCGGCTTTCGGCACCCAGAAGATGTTCTTTTCGGTGTAGTAATCTTCCACTTCCAGTTCATCGGCAATCGCCTGTGCGTACTCTTCGTCGGACTCATAATCCTCCCGCGACATGGCGTAGATATTGTCCGGGTTGCCGACATCGCGAAACAGGGTGATGAGCTCCTGCTGACGGGCCTCAAAGGCATCGGAAACATACTTCAGGAAGATGAGCCCCAGCACCACATGCTTGTAGTTGGCGGCATCCATATTGGCACGCAGCTTGTCGGCGGCCTTCCAGAATTTATTATCCAGCTCGTTCAGGAACTGTTGTTCGGCGTTGTTCATGAAAATCCTCGAGGTCGATCGCAGCGAAAGCACAAAAATGCCTTATCGCAAATTCAGTTTTGGAATGCAGTTCGCAAAATGATACCCGGAACGTTAATGATTACAAACGAAACAACGTAAAGAAATTTGCTTTTGATCGCTAAATAATAGGAAACTAAACCGCCATTCCATTAAATCTCCCTGCATGTACCGCTCATCCCCTGAACGGGCGGGGTTTTTTGCGGATCGCGGCGCGGCGATGGCTATCACAACAAAGAAATTTTGATTAAAGGTAATCAGATTGTTGTCGATGGTAATTTAAATGCTGATTAATATATTCAACGGGTAAAAATATGTCCTGGCTTAATTCATTTTTAGTGACGCTTACATCTGTGGAGCCCCATAATGTGCCCTTCACCGTAATCAGCATCGTGAGCCTGGCTGTTGCCTGCTTTATTTTGTTTTATTTATTCCGGGCCATTAACATTGTTAACAGCCTGAAAAAATACACCCAGTCAATTAATAGCATTGAAAGCAATTCCCCAGAGGAACAGCTTGCCCATCTTCAAAATCTCTTTAAGCGCCCTGAACTCAAACACGCGTGGAATGAGTTTGAAGAGTCGTTACACCCGCAGAGTGAACTGGAAGGTGGGGAAGAAAAAATCGTCCGCATTCGTGCCACGGCGCCAAGCTCGAGCTATTTCTCTGAGCAGCAGTTAGTCGATATTCCACTCAATACGGAATTCTTCAAACACCTGCCCGGTATTCTGACCGGTGTGGGGATTATCGGTACGTTTTACGGCCTGATGATTGGCCTCAACCACTTCGACCCCAGCACGCCGGAGCAGGTTACCAGCAGTGTCAATAATTTGCTGCACGATGTGTTGTACGCATTCCTTGGCTCTGCCGTGGCTATTGCAGCCTCTATTTTCGTCACCTGGCTGGAAAAACTGTCTATCGCCAAGTGTTATAAATATCTCGAAAAATTTACCGCCGCTATCGACAAGCTCTACGTTAGCGGCGTGGGGGAGGAATACCTCGCCTCGCTGGTGAAATCCAGCAACGAAAGCGCTACCCAGGCGCGTCACCTGAAAGAGAGCCTGGTTACCGATCTTCGTGACATGCTGCTGCATCTCGCCGAAAGCCAGAAAGTTGAAAATGAACGCCTCGCGAATACATTAAGCAACACCTACCGAGAATCTGGCGCACAGTTTGCTGATCAGGTGAGTGGCGCAATCGAAAATAGCCTGAAGTCACCGCTGGATAAAATTGCGGGTGCGGTTCAGACCGCCAGCGGCGATCAAAGCGGTATGGTACAGAACATGCTGCAGGATGTGCTGACCGCATTTATGGCGAAGCTCGATACCACCTTTGGCAAGCAGTTTACGAATCTCAACGAAATGATGGGGCAAACCGTCGGGGCTATCCAGACGATGCAAAGCGGATTCTCCGCTCTGCTGCAGGATATGCGTCAGGTCAGCGACGATTCCCGCCAGGGTAGCGCGCAGTTAATTGAACAACTCCTCTCTGAAATGAAATCGGGCCAGCAGGCCATGCAGGCAGGCATGAATGACATGCTGACCAATTTACAAGCCTCTGTTGCGAAAATAGGCGCTGAGGGTGAAGGTGCCGGTGAGCGCATGGCACGACAGCTTGAGAAAATGTTTGCCGATAGCGAAGCACGGGAAAAAGCCCAGGCAGAACATATGTCCGCCTTTATTGAAGCTATTCAGAATTCAGTGCAGCAGGGACAAAGCGCAACCATGGAAAAAATGGCGGCCTCTGTCGAAGCACTCGGGGAGCAGTTGGGCAGTCTGTTTGGCCAGATAGATAAGGGTCAGCAACAGATATCAGCGAACCAGCAGGCTAACCAGCAGTCTCTGCACGAACAGACGCAGCGTGTGATGAGTGAAGTAGACGATCAGATCAAACAGCTGATTGAAACCGTTGCTAGTCAGCATCAGGGAACCACCGAAACGCTGAACAAACTCGCAGAACAGACCAACCGACAGATTCAGGATATGCAAAATGGCGCGGATAAAATGCGTGTTGCCGCCGAGCGTTTTGAACACGCAGGCGATAAGGTGTCGGAAGCGAATCACCTGACGGCTGACGTACTGAATAAAGCGCAATCGGCGGGTTCATCGCTCTCCCTTGCCACCAGCGAACTCACTTCAGTAGTGAGCGATTATCGTAACAATCGAGAAGCCGTCAGCAAATCCATTGCCATGCTCGAATTGCTCGCAGCAAATACCCAGTCTGAACAAACCACCCGTAGTCAGTTCATCACCGATCTTAAGCAGCACGCAGAGCGCTTGCAGAGCTATAACCGTGAAGCCCAGACCTTTATGGAAAATGTCAGCGATGTGCTTGGGAAAGGTTTTGAAGACTTCTCAGAAGGTGTTTCACGCAGTCTCGATAAGACGCTGGGCAAACTGGATGTCGAAATGGCGAAAGCCTCTAATCTGCTTGCGGGCTCTGTTGAACAGATCGGTGAAAGCGTCAGCGAGCTTGATGATGTACTGTCTCGCGTGCGTGCATGAGGGGGTGACAGCTGATGTTTGGTAATGCATTTGGTGTTAAAAAACGTCGCAGTGATGAAGCTGAGAAGCCCTTCTGGATTTCTTACGCCGATCTGATGACCGCCATGATGGTGTTATTCCTGGTGGTGATGGTCGCGTCGCTAAGCTCCGTTACACAACGAATTCAACGCGCGGAGCAAGGGGAAAAAGTCAGAGGGCAGGACATCGCCAGATTATGTGAGCGCCTGGAACTGCATGCCCGCAGTGTAAACAAAACCATCGTGGTGGATTGCCACGATAACCGCATCAGCTTTGGTGAAGCTGGTCGTTTCGACCACAACCGTTTTTTCCTTAATGCTGAAGGGCAAAAAGCATTACAGGATGTCGTTCCGCTGGTGCTGGAGGCATCCGACAGTGACGAAGGCAAAAAGTGGTTTAAGCAAATCGTCATTGAAGGGTTTACCGATACCGATGGCTCGTATCTTTACAACCTGCATCTCTCCCTGCAGCGCTCTGAGTGGGTGATGTGCAGTTTGCTCGATAGCCGTAGCCCTCTGCAAAAAAGCATTTCTGCAGAACAGCAGATCCAAATCCGTAAGCTTTTCCTTGCGGGGGGTGTCTCATTTAATAACGCGAAAGAGAGCAAAGAAGCCAGTCGCCGCGTTGAGTTGCGTATGCAGTTCTTCGGGCTGAAAGATAAGCATGATGCCGCAGACGAGGTGGATTTCCCGCCCGTTGTGAATAAAGAAGTTTGCCAGCTGGTAATGCCGCAATGACGCCCGCGTTGAATTCTCTATCGCAGCGCATCGCAGCGAAGCTATCTTCCAGCCAGCAGGAAGAGCATTATCTGCGCAATGATTTCCACGCGCTGGCTTCTGCTGGCCGCGAGATGGAAAAACGATTTGATAAAGCAGAGAAAATCCCCACGCCCCCACATGAAATGCGGCTGGCAGCGCTGCGTCGTTTTCGTCTTGCGGAAGAACTGAGTGAACGTGAATGGCGGATGGTGTTTTATGGCCTCGCCGATAGTGACCCACAACATCCTGGCCAACCGGTATTACTCGAAGATGATGCGTTCTTCCCCGAAATAAACAGTGCAATAGAAAAAAGAATAGAAACCAAGACGCTGAAACGTCGGGACTGGGCAGCACTCTGTTCAAGCTATTTTGCCTACAGGCATGAGTCTCCTGAAACAAACCCGCACTGGTGTGTGCTACGCGGGCATATTGCCAAAGGCTACTTCGTGGTGAAAGCGGCTATCCGCAGAGAAAAATCGTGGATGAAAACCATCGAGTTTTATCACGACATTTTTACGCCTCAGGCTGGCGGTGTAATATCCCAACAGTTGCTTTCCGGTGAAAGTAACTCTTTATCATCATTAGAAAAAATAGCGCAAATCCCCGATAGCAGCTGGTTGTGGAAACGTATTTTCACCGTATTGCTGGCGCAGCTTGATACTCTGGACGATCCTCATTTTCTGGAAAAAATCAGTTGGCTATTAGGCCTGGCGGCGCAATGGGTGCGTTTTCGTGATGACATTATGACGGCGACACTGACCCGCTATTACCATTCAACCTATCGCGATCAAGCGCATTCCGCCCTGAAACAGGCCGCCCTCGAATACTGGGATAACCCTCAGCTCAAGAGTCAGCAGAATAAGTGGCATCAGTATGTTTCTGAGCCTGTCGCTGCAATGGTGCGTGGCTGGTTAGCAAAACAGGATCTGATGCACTTCTTTGAACTGCTTCGCGGAAACGGCGATGTTGACCAGGCGCGACTGCACTACTGGCTGCGCTTTGCGAATCAGATGGGATTCACCCGTATCGTGATGGGGCCAGATGCCTGGCATGATCGTGGAAGCGATTTTGTGAAATTCCGCGAGGAAAACAAAGGACGGTTGAGCCAGTTACGAGGCGGACGTAATCTGGATAACGCCATGATCATGCAAATCAATGACTATTTGTTCGTTGAGTTTTCCGGAACCGGTAATGCAATGTATGCCTACAGGATCGGCCATGCCCCCTTTAACCCGGAATCACGAACCTTGGACATCAACATACATCTAAAAGATCAGGGACGCTGTGCACTCCGAATGCCACATATGCCACGAGCTGAAGGTTATAACAAAGTCCGCATAACCGGCTGGATGCTGAAATACGATGATGAGCTGCGCAAGCTGGGTATCCGCTGGATGGCTGAAGAACCCGTCAAATTTATAGATAAAAAAGCGCCCTCACCCGCCTCGGTATCTGACATCAAAATCATCAATCCATTGCGGGATACAGCAATACAGCGCCTGGTTGAAAATACCTCATGCATCGTCAGCGATAACCGACAAAAAGGCGGCGTGCTGTCCGTCCAGCTCAAAGCACCTGACGATATAACAGAAAGAGAGTTGCTTCGACTTGGGTTCACCCCTGTGACTAAAGAACCGCATCGCTACTGGATTAAATAATGCTGAAACGTCTGTTAAGTAAACTGACGGGAAACCGTCAGCAGATAGAACGCCACCTGAAGAATCAGTACCAGACTGAAGAAAACGGGCTCAGTTTTCCGCAATCGTTGGTTGATGACCCAGAGCTTTGGGCTCTGGCATCCTGGCTTGAGCAACTGGCTGAAGAAGACTATCTGATATCACTAACAGACCGATGGTTGTTGAGCTGGGAATCGCTGTATCGCCTGCTGGAAGATGAAGAACATGCCAGCAGTCTGCCTTTGATTGGCGTGCCTGAGGTTTTGCCCCTACGTGCAAGTTTGAGTTCGCGAGGAGCTTTAAGCGATAATGATTTCCGCGTCTGGATTGCTGAATGGGCTACGTTTCCCATGCGTCAATCGCTCCGCCTTAACCGCACCGGGGCTATTTTTACTCATGAAAACCAGCAGTATCTGTTATCACGGGAAAACTGGGCGCTCTTGCAGGCAACCGAGCAGCTAAGTATGCAGCAAACTCAGGCTCCCGGCGAGACCACCAACCAACTGGGATGGGCTGCAATTCGCAAATGCGCGAAACAGGCCGCTGCAAAATTTGATAATTATTTAGAAAAAACGCACGTCATCAAACCCACTTCATTGTCGTTACGCCTGCGTAAGGCGACAGTTGCTGACACTGCCGTTATCGAGATTGAACCCCACTTTGAGGACCAACCCGCTAACTGGCTCGGCAGCTTTGACAAGAACTCACAGGTCCACGATAGCTATCGTATTCCCGGAGAGAACGGCGAGCTCAGCCATGTCATCATCCCACCTGAAGTAAAAGAAGTCCTGAATTCAATACACTCCATTCCCGGTCGCCGGGTTGCTGGTAGTGAAGCGCTTTCCTTTGTTCGCAATCCCTATACTTTCCTGGGTGAAGATGCCGCCAGTGTTATTGCTCCCGAGGAACACGAACAGGCATTGGTTGATGCCCATATTTTCTTTCATCACTTCAGGCTTCAACCCCAGATCAATGATGAGAATAAGATAGAGAGTATTACGCTGGTGCTGGAGCCGGTCTCCCCCTTGCCGCAACCTGAGGTGTCATTCCTGTTCTCGGCTCCATGGGAACTGGAAAAATTTGTTCAGGCCGTAGGGATAAGTGTTGCCGCGCAAATGCCAGCAGGTTCCTGGCAGGGTTACGAGCTGGAACTGAGCCAATTCACTGAACAGCAATGGCATGATTGCCAGTCGCTGTTGTCACGCTGGCAGCAGGAAGTCGAAGGTAAAGAATTTAATGATGTTCTGGATCTTGGTAAATATGGCGATCGCGTCATTGGCATCGGTGAGTTTGAAAAAATATCCTCTCCCTGGCTGACCAAGGCGCAAAGTGAAAACTGGCTCCCTGATGGCGACTTCTCCGAATTTTCGGTAGAAACGCTTGATGGTTGGCAACCTGATAACCTGCAGCATTTCGATGAACTGCAGGAAAGAATCACCCAGGCAGAAGCAACTGGCGAAACGCATATCATCTCCCCATGGAATGAGACTGAACTGCCGCTGGATGCAGCTAAAACCTTCAGTAAGAACTGGGAAAAACAGCAAAATGCAGCACATGAGTCAGAGGGCAATGTTGTTGAAAAAACAGCCCGGGCAGTGCTCAAAATTGAACAGAATATTGAAGAAGCTGTTTACATTAAAAAGCGCAGAGACTCACTTCTCAATGCACGCCATGCTGAACCTGAAATTCCACTGAGCCTGAAAGAGCACATCCGGCTTAAAGACCATCAGCGCGAAGGCGTGGCCTGGCTTCAGCAGCTTTTCCTTCGTTCACCTCAGGAAACCGCAGGTTGCCTGTTAGCGGATGATATGGGGCTGGGGAAAACGCTGCAAATCCTGAGCTTCCTGGTTTGGTTCATTGAAAAATTCCCTGACGAGCCACCAAGCCTCATCGTTGCCCCCGTTTCACTTTTGGATAACTGGGAACGTGAACTGGACAATTTCTTCTATACAGCCGGAATTCCTGTGATGAAATTGTATGGTGACACCATTAAAGCGGTGAAATACCCGAAACAGGCTATTCCTGCTCATCTGCAGTCCCAGGGGATCAAAAATTTGCTAAAACCCGGCTGGCAGGGTGAGGCGAAAATCATTCTGACAACCTATGAAACGCTTCGCGATCAGGAGTTTTCACTGGCGCGCCAGCCATGGTCCATCATGGTCTGCGACGAGGCTCAAAAAATAAAGAACCCGGCAGCATTAATCACTCATGCAGCTAATGCGATTCAAGCAAGATTCAAAGTGGCATGCACCGGCACGCCTGTCGAAAACACGCTTGTAGACCTGTGGAGCCTCTTTGATTTCGCCCAGCCGGGCCTGTTAGGTGCCCTTAATGAATTTGGCAAACATTATGTTCGCCCTATCGAGAACGAGGCGGGTCGGGATACAGGGCAGCTTGAAAGTTTACGCGCGTTGATTGAACCACAGACATTACGTCGAACCAAAGAAGAGGTCGCGCGTGATTTACCGCAAAAAATCGAAGTCGTTAGCTGTAAGCAGCTGTCGCTTTCTGGTCCTCAAAAGCAACTATATCTCTCTTCGATAGCAAACTGGCAACAACAGCAGGCACTTAGTGAAGGAATGCAGCAAGCAGGCTCAGGGATGTTGGGGCTATTACATCGTCTTAAACTCATCTGTGCACACCCGGCAGTCGTTAACCCTGAGCCTCGTTATCAGGAAGGGTCACCTAAGCTAAACTGGATGTTGAAAACACTGGATGAAATTAAGCATTCCAGCAAAGACAAAGTGATTATCTTTACTGAGCTACGCGATCTCCAGCGAGAAATTCAGCGTGCTGTTCAGCAGCGATTCGGTTTCCGTCCGGTCATCATCAATGGCGATACCAGCACTAAAAGTCAGAGCCAAAAAAGCCGTCAGCGATTGATTGATGATTTCCAGTCCCAACCCGGCTTTGGCGTGATTATTCTCTCCACCGTCGCAGTTGGATTTGGGGTTAACGTGCAGAAAGCAAACCACGTTATTCATTTCACCCGCTGCTGGAATCCGGCCAAAGAAGATCAGGCAACTGACCGCGCTTACCGTATCGGCCAGACAAAGGATGTGTATGTTTATTATCCAACGGTAATGGACTCTGAAATCACGACGTTTGAAGAAACACTAGACGAGCTCCTTCAGCGTCGTCGGACATTGGCCAGAGATATGTTGTGTTCTACACCGGATCTAACCAGCGCTGATTTTGAGAATATTTTAAAAGGGACATAACTACTCTAATTTCTCACTAAAAAGATACTTAGGTTTATTTCGAAGCCAAAACCTGTTGCTGAACACCTCCACAAGATGTGTTGTACATGCAGAGATAAAAATTGCCACATCAGGTTGAATTTATCATTAATATTCGGAAGATTGAACAATCGGTAATCACAATAGACTATTAGGATCAGCGTTCAACACTATAGCGTGTGACGTATTATACAAGCCGATGTGGCAATGGTTTACCATGGCGGTCAACGATCCGTTCATTAATCAATTGGCCATCGGACAGAACACACGAACAAATTGACACGATTATTGGTCGCAATTTCTCAAATACGGCACAAGAAGAAAACGTCTTTTACTTGAATGTAAGATAAGTATCTGAAAAAGATGGTGCCGATAATAGGAGTCGAACCTACGACCTTCGCATTACGAATTAGTAGAATCACATTTAACTAACTGTTTTACATGCACATTACCGTATTCATATAACTCAACTTAATGGCAAATGATGTAAGAAATTGAATGACGCTTTACCTCGTGTGACACAAAAATGGCACACCATATAAAGCATCCACAGCACGTATTTCGGTGGCACGCACTGTGGAAACACGGCATTAGCCTCACACAGGGAATTTTTTGTACAGCGTCGAAACGCCCACGCCACACGTCTTGGCGATCTGCTGTCGTGATTCACCAGCGGCGATCCGCGATCCCATCTCCTGCCACTGCTCATTAGTAAATTTCGGTCGGCGGCCGCCTACCCTTCCCTTCGCCCGCGCAACGGCTAACCCTGCCAACGTACGCTCACTGTTCAGGTCGGACTCGTACTGCGCCGCCGACAGGATATTGCGGAAATTGTAGCGACCTCTGGCAGTTCGAAGATCCACACCATCAGTAATGCTTCGGAAATTTACGCCATTTTCCTGTAGCTGCTGGAACATCAACAACGCATGTAGGACATTGCGACCAATCCTGTCCAGCTTCCAGACTACCAATTCATCACCGGCCTTCATGGTGCCAACCAGCTGTTTCAATACCGGTCTATTAGCCTTACGGCCGCTGGCATGTTCCTCAAAAATTTGTTCGCAGCCAGCAGATTCGAGAGCCAGACGTTGCAATTCGGTATCCTGGTGGTTTGTTGATACTCGGGCATAGCCATAAATCATAGATATTTCTCCTGTTGTGAAAACAGGAGAAACGGCGAAATGTCGCCTGGTTATCAGGGGTTATAAAAAAGGTTCGTTTATGGGTGACTAACCTCAAATTACCCACCCCGTAGCCTGCTCAGAGAGGCGCGGCTGAGTCATTGCCCGGTCGCAGGGCTTTTTTATGCTGGTTTATCCGGCCATTTGCTGAGATTCAAGTTGCCCTGCGATTTTTCCCTGAACGACATTGTATGCTGAGCTTGCTGGCATTTGCAGCCTCACATCAATCCAGCGCCCCTCTGGAATGTCAAAAGACTCACCGGCAATGATCCCTCCAGTTTCAAGGTCAAGTTTTGGCTTGAATACTTTTAAAAGAATACCCTCAAGACCCTCCGTGACCTCAACAAAGCAAAGTCGATTGCCGTTAATATCTTTCGGCACTTCGATCTGCCACCCATCCTGTGCGAGACCGTCAGAACCGGAAATCCGATACCTACCATCACCCAGCTTTTCGATATTAACACCTTCCGCCTCTTCATTAACCGCACCGCTGCCGGAGATTTTAAACGAGTCAGTAAACTCGCCGCCCATAATTGAAGAGTTAACAAAGATCATGAAAATGGTCCGTAAAGAGTGGGGATTATGATTAAACAATACTTATTTGCAGGAGTAGTTTTGTTTGGTGTGACCTATTTGATTTTAAAAGGCTTATGGTGGCTTTTATTTCAATTCTAAATAACTTGCCTTCTGTTCCCAAATAGATCCAATCGATGCCTATCCTGGTAGGAACTGCGTAGCGGATTACCAAAAATGGCCCTTCGGGGCCCTTTGTTTTGAATTGTTCAAATTATTGTTTCTTTATCTCGTAAAGCACTTTCGATAGCCGAAATCTGTTCTCGAGCGGCATCTGGATCATCAAGCGTAAGTTTCATAAGAGCAAACAACGCTTTAATAGCTTCTGTGTGATAGGCTGCGGAAGCACCTGCAACGTTCAGCGATTTGAAATCCTCAATCACTGTACCATCAGAGAATTTTCTACGACCTGTATTAAACACTGCAATTGGACAGTCTTTTTCCACATCCTGAGCAATAAGGCCGACCTCTGAAACACCGTCTTTTTTATCATACGTACAACCACGCCACGACATGACAGCTTCAAGTGCATTTGGAACTAAAACGATATTTGATTTATGACGCTCATCTGAACCATTTACCCATGACCCTGGCGCTGTTACGTTCCCGTTTTGGTTAAATGCCCAGGATTGAACATTTGATGCGTGTAAAGTTATTACCGCTTGTGTAAAAGACCCTTGCACTGTTTGGGTATAAATATCTGTGTAATACGGGGCATAAACTCCAGAATAACCTGATCTAAAAGGGGCACTATTTGTATATGCACCCATATCTGGAAATGTTGGTACAGGCTCGACTATTGTAACACCACCGTTCTGTAGATAGCAGTTACCTTGTGTAATCGCTATACCCGAACTTAAAACACCACCGGATTTACCATCTATTGTTTTTAATCTAGTATCATCTCCGGACGCAACCGTACCGGCTGTTGTACCAACATCTAGAATAGATGCGCCTTTTAATCCAAGATTTGTACGAGCACCGCTGGCGCTTGTTGACCCGGTGCCACCTTGCTCTATACTCAATGCTGTGGTTAAGCCAGAAAGGCTTGTAATATCGCTATTAGCGCCTTTGCTAGCTTTTGTATTCAAAGAAACAGTAATGCTATTCCAGGAAGGGCCATTCCATACAGAATTATCTGGAAGAGTGATTGCTACAGTGCCACTACCTGTGAAAAGATTCTGCCAATTTTGTTTATCATAATTTAATCCACGAAGAGCTTCTGCACTTTGTGCCACCAACGAGGCAGTTACCATGTTCAGTGCAATGCGAGGAACGGCAGACCAGGCTGCACCGGATTGCGTTGGCCCGGTAAAGTTGCTTACCAGCGTCACCTTGGTATTACTGTCGACCGTTTTCACCGGCAGCGTGTAGGGCACACCGCCCACATTCGAAACAATGAAATCACCTGCGGCGAGTTCGGTTGCGAATGAGGTTCCGGTACCGCTAACAATAGCGGACCCGTTAGTTAGTGTTAAAGTACCTACTGACATGAGAATCTCCTACTTGTTAGTGAAAGTGGCTAAAGGAATTGAAATTCCACCCCTTCCATTGTATATGTTTGCAAATGTTGATTGGTATTGCCCAACCCATACATATTGGAAATTGGAACCAGTCCACCTAACTAGAAACCCCTGAATACCTTATTGTGGCGCCAGTTACGGTTGTGCTGCCATTGGTTAGCTTCAATGTGCCTGCTGACATAAAAGCCTCTTGTCAATTTTTAGATATGAAGCGAGGAAATACCGGGTATAAAGGGACCAATCGCCCCATTTTAACTTTACGTAAATCGATCTCGTTTTGGTGATACTATTATTGACATCCCGCTAAACATAAGGGCTGCGTTTAATTTACTTGAGCCAGGGGCTACACCCCACTCAACAGTAATAGGAACATTAACCGCGTTCGCGGGTATGTCAGCATAGCCAGTAGTGCCAAGGTTTATCGTCTGATCAGATTGGAACCAGCCATTAGTGAAGCCAAGGCCACTTATCGCTTGCCCACCTATCGTCACCCTAGCCCTGAAAACACCACCTGCACTCACAATATTAAACTGGAAGAATGGTATAGAGATTCGGACGTCAAAATCAACGCCACCAGCCCAGGTGACCGTTCTTGAACCAGAGCCAGAAAGCCCCGTTAAATAAAGCGGGGGCATTGCGTATGTGACTGACAAGTCACCCTCAATGTGCGAAGCATAAACAGTGCCATAAAATACACTATCCCCCGTTTTGTTTAACTGCCATCCGGTTTTGTTTGTTACGCTGAAGTTAGTGGATTGAATGGTGTCAGAAATTTTCGCCATATCGATCGTGGCGTTAGCGATTTTTGCACCTGTGATTGTCGCATCAGCGATCTTAGCATTCGATATTGTGCCATCGCGAATAAAGGCTTCGTTCATAAATACTTGCCCGTTATATACAACGAAAGCTGATTGATAGTTCCCAGGATCGCTTCCTGAGTAAATACCAAACTGATCTGCAGCAAAAACCACTGTGGATCTGTAAGAACTACCTACAGGCTCAAGCGACATCCCAAAGCCGGTATTATACTTCACACCATTGCGAATAACACCAAGGTTCAGAGTATATGATACTTTCCCAGTACCGTTGTTTGTCACCTCAGCGTCTAGCTTCTGGTTAATCGCTGCTGTCACGTCTCCAAACTGAGCCTGAACATACGTATTGAGCGAAGCGATAGCTTTCTTGTTATCACTAATAGCTGTTTGTTGTTCAAGAATTTGAGAATTAACTCCATCAAACTGAGAATTGACACTAGTAGTAAGCTGAGCAAGAGCACTGTCTACCGTGGCAATTGTTGTTCTAACTGTTAATATCTCAGCATTTACTTCACCCAATTGCTGGAATTGACGTTCTACTGTACCATTATTCGCTAATGCGTTTTGTAGAATACCTTCAAGGTTAGTATCAACACCCTCCTGAACATTTTTAAACGCGTCTGACTCGCGTATCTGCTCATCAATGAGATCTATCATTCCAGGGATATCAGATGACGCCTGGCCTGACACCTCAACGAATTCAGATACCCCGAAAGCATTCCTAGTTCGGACATAAACGTAATACGTTTTATCTGCTTGTAGGCCGTGAAGGGTCCACTGGTTAGAGCGCCCAAGGAACTGAGTCTGGTCTTCAATGTCTGCCGGATTGACGACCTGATTTTGTCCGGAGTACCAGAATTCGAAAGAAGTATCTGTGGTAGCGGTGATACGCATGACTGGCACCAGGTCAGCAGAAAACAGGCCGGGCGTCCAGATAATGCTGGATGGTGCAGGTGGCGCACCGATAATCATACTGATCTGCGTTTCAACACCTTTCATCCCGTTTTCATTGCGGCCACGAACACCCAGCGTGTAGCTACCGGCGGCCAGCCCATAAAACTCATACCGGAACTGGTCTGTTTCGTACTGAGAAACCACTTTCCCATCACCCGAGTAGACATAAAGTTCGAAAACAAGCTTTTTGGTCGTCGTAGCTGTTTCCCATGTCGCCATAACCTGTACCGTTTCCGAATTGGTGTTAATAATCCGCAGGTTTTCAACGTTCGGAACGCGGTAGCCATTAAGCGTGTCGTTAGGAATTTCGAACACTGCGCCTTCATCCACAATGGCCTGTTTATTCGGATCATGCTGTGACGCAGTAATACTGTATACGGAATTGTTTTCTGTCTCTGCGACGCTGAGGATACGAAATAACCGAGTTGAGACGTTGCTGGTAGAGATAGCAAACACTGTTCCATCCCGCACCCATGATGGAGTCGTCTTCAGGGTTACCACGTTGTTAGCAACGCCATCAATCACGTACTTCACGAACTTACCGCTGCTCCCCATGATAGACATGGTATCGCCGCCAGCTATAAGCGATGATTCGACAGCATCAACGGTAATTTTATTGCCTGAATGTGACATAATTCTGCCGCCGAGCCGCGCGCCAGCATAGTTGTTGTCCATGATTTCAACTATGTCACCGGGCGTGAAATGAATGGCATCTCGGGCCATCTGGAATGTTAATCGACTGCTCTCACGCTTTGCAGTTTCCAGTAGCCACTTCCCTGCTCGCCATGCCTGCCCGCGAGAGGTACACCCGAAAGCCTCAAGGGTAGTCTCGTTGTAATTTCCACGTGCAATCATGTCGTCATCGGATACGTACTCTTTTACCTGCTCCCAACCGTTATCCGGGTCGGTCCATGACACCACCACTGCATTGTATTTCTCAGAGCGCTTCACAGAACTTCGCTTGAAGTTGCCATCAACCACGTTAGCATTCGTGATTGTCGCAATCGGATCTTGTGGCGCATCCAGCATGACAGACAGGCGCACACCGTCCCACAATGCAATTCCACGGAACATGCTCGCTATCTTGTCGAGAATGTCTCTCGCACTAGCCTGCTCTGTGATGTAGGCGTTTAGCGTCATGCGTGGTTCTTTTCCGCCGTACCCATCATCAACAAGCTGATCGCAATATTGAGACAGAACATAGAGTGCACCGTCATCAACATCGATATAGCCGGCACGTTTAGCCAGTCCGAAACGGGTATTCTTCGCCAGCTCTCTGAACAACCATGCCGGGTTATTGGTCCAAGCCTGCTTAAATCCACCCAGCCATAAACCGGAGTAAGTACGGGTTATCGGGTCATAGTTGTCTGGTACAGACACAATCAGCCCGCGGAGATGGTAAGTACGGCTTGGAGTGTCAGTGTACTGGTCACGGTCGATAACAGCGCCAGCGATGGCTGAAAATGGATAGCTCAGATTGTCGTCGGTGATTTCACTGTAGCTATTCCAGGTAGTGCCGTTGGACAGCAAATCGCTGCTGCTGTCCGGTGTAATGCGGCGAACGCGAATATCAAACGGCTTGATATCCGGAGCATCAATGAGATGGGCCTCAAGATATTCGCCTGATATCTTCCCGGTGATGGTCACGGTCTTTT
>JADHED010001659.1_pt1 | contig 17860 bp, 15 predicted proteins | sample 8952041 | NCBI WGS metagenome assembly JADHED01 (sample SAMN16124423, study PRJNA663239) | bioreactor sludge metagenome | isolation source: sludge (control) | place: India:Bengaluru | collected 2018-09-08
GGTTACCGGGCGGGCGGCGCAAGTAAAGGGGATCGGGTAGCCTCGATGCGTCCCTCTGGTTCCCGGGCACGAAACGTCCCTGGGCGCCCGGGCATCACACCGACGTCCACAGGAGGCTGCCGATGTCTGCCTCGCACAGGATCGTGGGAGCGCTGCTGGCCGCGCTGCTGGTCGCCGCCTGCACGCCCACCCCCGCGGGTTCGCCCTCCCCGGACGGGGGCGGGAGCAAGGGGTTCGCCGTGACCAAGAGCAACGAGGAGTGGCGCAAGACCCTCGGCCCGGAGCAGTACCGGGTCCTTCGCGAGAAGGGCACCGAGCGCGCGTTCACGGGCAAGTACTGGAACAACCACGAGAAGGGCACGTACGCCTGCGCCGGCTGCGGGCAGGAGCTGTTCTCGTCGGACACGAAGTACGAGTCCGGGACCGGCTGGCCGAGCTTCTTCCGGCCGATCGCGCCGGAGGCGATCGGCACGGAGGACGACAGCTCGCTGTTCATGACCCGGACCGAGGTCCACTGCGCTCGCTGCGGCGGGCACCTCGGGCACGTGTTCCCGGACGGGCCGCCGCCGACGGGCCTTCGCTACTGCCTGAACTCGGCCGCGCTGGACTTCAAGAAGCCGTAGGGGCGCGACCCCCGCCCCCGGTAGGGGCGGGCGTTCTCCTGTAGGGGCGGGGCGTTTCTCCTGTAGGGGCGGGCCTCCCGCGGAGCGGGATGGTCCGCCCGACGCGCGTGGGCGGACCATCGCCTTCGGCGAGGCCCGCCCCTACCTTTATCCGCCGGCCACTCGCCATTGGGCGGGGGCAGTCGCAGGAAACCCGCCCGGCGGGTATGCTCGTCCGCCGCGCGTTCGCCTGGGCGCGCCGGAGCCGGGAGACGACGGGTGGACTCCTTCTTCATCGTTGTCGCGGCGCGCTTCGCCCACGTCGCGTCGGCCGCGGTCGCCCTCGGCGCGTGCTTCGCGCTGCTCTCGATCGCGAAGCTCAGCACCTACGACACGCTGCGCGTCGCGCTCAAGCGCACGATGCACGCCGCCCTCGGCCTCGCCGTGCTGACGGGCCTCTACAACTACGTGTTCGTCTCGATCCCCCGGCTCCGCGAGCACCCGATGGCGGCGTACCACCCCGTCATGGGTGTGAAGATCCTCGTCGCGCTCGCCTTCTTCGCCCTCCTCGCGATGCAGCTCGTGCCGGCGCGCGGGCTCGACCGCGACCGGTCCCGCTGGCTCACGGTCGAGGCGTTCCTCGGCCTCGTGGTGCTCGCGCTGGGGGCCTATCTCCGTCGGCTGTGGTGAGCCCGCCCGCCCGACCCTGGTGTTCCCGATGATCTCCTGCCGCCGCCTGCCCGGCGCCGCGCTGCTCGTCCTGATGGGGTTGCTCATGGCCGTCACCGACACCTTCGCGCAGGAGCGGACGCAGATTCCCGAGGCGTACCGCTGGAACCTGCGGGACATCTTCCCCGACGAGAAGGCGTTCGAGGCCGCCAAGGAACGCGTCGCCGCGGTCGTGCCGACGCTCGCGCCGCAGCACCGCGGCCGGCTGGGCGAGTCCCCCGCCGCGCTGCTCGCGGCGCTCGACGGGATCATGAACGTCCACCGCGAGTTGGCCGCGCTGCGCAGCTACGCCAACCAGCTGCGCGACGAGGACACCCGGGTGGCCCGCCCGCAGGCGATGCTGGCGGAGGTCGAGCAGATCTGGGTCCGGTTCAACGCCGAGACGTCGTTCCTGCGCCCGGAGATCCTGACGCTCGACGCCTCGAAGGTGGCGGCGTTCCTGCAGCAGGAGCCGAAGCTCGCGCCGTACCGGCCGTTCCTCGACGACGTGCTGCGCCGCAAGCCGCACACGCTCACGCCGGCCGAGGAGCAGATCGTCGCGCGCACCGGCGACCTCGCGGGCGCCGCGGACGCCTTCTACTCGGTCTTCACCAATGCCGACCTCCCCTACCCCGAGGTGACGCTCTCGACCGGCGAGCGGGTCCGGCTGGACGCGGCCGCGTACACGAAGTACCGGGCCTCCGGGAACCGCGCCGACCGCGAGAAGGTGTTCGACGCGTTCTGGACGACCTACGGCCAGTTCACGCGCTCGCTCGGCACCTCGCTCTACCAGCAGGTGCGGGCGCACGTCTTCTACAAGGACGTCTACAAGTTCGGCAGTTCGCTCGAGGCGTCGCTGTTCGACTACGCCATCCCGCCGAAGGTCTACCGCCAGCTGCTGGACGACGTCCGCGCCAACCTCGGCACGCTGCACCGCTACCTGCGGCTGCGGCAGCGGATCCTCGGCCTGGACAAGCTGCGCTACAGCGACATCTACGCGCCGCTCGTCGGCAACGCGGACCTGTCCTACACGCCCGAGCAGGCGCTCGAGATGGTCGCGAAGGCGGCGGCGCCGCTCGGCGAGGCCTACGTCGCGACGCTCCGCAGGAGCTTCAAGGAGCGCTGGATCGACTTCCTGCCCAGCACCGGCAAGCGCTCCGGCGCCTACAGCACCGCCGTGTACGGCGTGCACCCGTACCAGCTGCAGAACTTCATGGGCAAGTACGACGACGTCTCGACCCTGGCCCACGAGTCGGGCCACTCGATGCACTCGTACCTGTCGGACACCAGCCAGCCCTACGCGACCCACGACTACTCGCTGTTCGTGGCCGAGGTCGCCTCGACGCTGAACGAGAACCTGCTCTTCCACTCGATGCTGGACGCCGCGAAGGACGACGAGACGCGGCTGTTCCTGCTCGGCAGCTACCTCGACGGCCTGCGCGGGACGCTGTTCCGCCAGACGCAGTTCGCCGAGTTCGAGCTCGCGATCCACGAGCAGGTCGAGAAGGGCGAGGCGCTGACCGGCGAGACGCTGACGAAGCGCTACCTCGAGCTGACCCGCCAGTACTACGGCCACGCCGAGGGCGTCTGCGAGGTGCCCGAGAAGTTCGGCGTGGAGTGGGCCTACATCCCCCACTTCTACTGGAACTTCTACGTCTACCAGTACGCGACGAGCGTCGTCGCGGCGACGTCGATCGCGAACGCGATCCGCGAGGAGGCGCGCGGCCCGCGGCCCTCGACGAAGAACCGCGACGCGTACATCAAGATGCTCTCGTCCGGCTCGTCGAAGTACCCGATCGACCTGCTGAAGGACGCGGGCGTGGACATGACCACCTCGGCGCCGTTCAGCGCCGCGATCCGCGAGATGAACGACGTGATGGACCGGATCGAGCAGATCCTGGACCGCCGCGCCAAGCCCTGACCCGGCCGCGGAGGGCGGCGGCCGCGCGCGCCCGCGCGCGGGACGCCGCCCCTACGCCGCGGCCGGAGCCCCCGCGCGCGCCACGCCCGGGCCGCGCGGGGAGACGCGAAAGGCGTCCCCGTGGGCACCCTCTCCCTGCTGGCCCTGTTCCTCGCGGCGACCGCCGCCGCGACCGCGCCCCCGGGCGCGGACCGCACGCGCCTGCGCACCGGCGGCTTCGACTACGACGCGAACGCCGCGCGCAAGCCGGGCGAGGCCGCCTGGCTCGCGCGGCACCACGACCTCGTCGTCGGCGTCCAGACGCACGGCGCCGGCCGCGCGTTCGACGCCACCGACCCCCGGATCCTGGCCGCGCTGCGCCAGGCGAACCCGCGGGTGCAGGTCCTCGCGTACGTGCCGTTCCAGACCGTCATGCCCTGGATGCGGGCGTTCCTCGAGGACTGGGCGCGCGACCGGAAGCGCGACCCCGAGGACCTGTACTGCCACTACGCTGTGGACACGGTGGTCAAGCTGCGCGACGGCCGCGAGGTGCGGGTGGGGGGCTACCCGGACGGCTCGGCGAAGGACCGCGCGGCGTCGCGCGTGCCCTCGACGTGGTGGAAGGGCGAGCACCCCAACGTCTGCCCCTGGTCCCCGCTGTTCCGCGAGGGCTTCGCCGCGCTGGTGCAGCGCGCGCTGGCGGTGCCCGGCGCGGCGCCGCTCGACGGCGTCCTGCTGGACAGCTTCTCGGGGACGCTCGACAAGCCGTGGGACCTGCGCCTCGAGAACGTCGTGGAGTTCCGCGCGCTCGGAGCGAAGGACGCCGAGTCGGCGCGCCAGGTCGGGCGCGACGGCCTGGCCTCGTTCGTGCCTGCACTCGGGCGCGCGCTGCGCGAGGGGCTGGGCCGCCCGGCCGTCGTGATGCCGAACGCCGGCGACATCGACGACGTCTACCACTGGCACAAGGACCTCTACGCGGAGCGCTTCCGCGACGGCTACACGGACTTCGCCGTCGAGTACCTGATCACGCCCGGACACGCGCGCACGGCGCGCATCCCGCGGCTCAAGGCGGCGTACGAGGACATGACCCGCCCTGAGGGCGCGGTGCGCTTCTTCTTCACGAGCCACACGACGACGAAGGAGCCGGCGCCGCACGGGTTCGAACAGATGATGCTGGCGGCGCACTACCTGCTGCAGAACGAGAACGGGACGTTCGCCTTCCACCGCGGCGGGGCGGGCTGGTACGGGGCGGCGGGCGGCCGCTTCGCGAACTCCCACTGGCACCCCAACCTGGACGTCGACCTCGGGGCGCCGGTCGTGCGCGCCCAGCCGGACGCGTGGAACGCGCCGAACACCGACCGCTTCTTCGTGCTCGAGCAGACGCCGGACCACACGGTGCTGGCGCGGCTGTTCGAGCGGGGGATGGTGGTCGCCAAGTTCGGCCGCGAGGCGGGGATCGCCAACATCGGCACGCGCCTCGCGCCGGTCCGGCTCGGCGGGTCGTACCGCCGGCTGCTCGCGGACAACGGCCTCGCCCCCGCGGCCCCGACCGTGGACCTCGGCTGGGGCGAGGGCGCCCTCCTCCTCCGCTCGCCATGATTCCGGACGTCCGACGTCCGCGTGCTATCGTCCGCCCATGCCGGACCTGCGCGCCCAGCTCATCCCCGCCGAGATCCTGCCGCTGTTCGACGACCGCTTCGTGCGCTCGTGCGAGCTGATCGACGAGCACACCTACCGGCTCGCCCTCGACGTCGCGCGCCGCGCCGGGCTCGACGCGGCGCTCCGCGCCGGGGCCCCGGCCACCGCCGCCGAACTGGCCGCGGCGGCCGCGGTGGCCCCCGGCGCGCGCCGCGCGCTCGACTGGCTGCTCGCGTTCCTGGCCGCGCACGGCGCCCTCGCCCGCGCGGGCGACGCGTTCGTGCTCGAGCGCCCGCTGCCGGCCCTCGACCCGGCCGAGACCGCCGACGCCCAGCGCGCCAACGACCCGTCGTGCCTGCCGGCGTTCGCGCTCGCGGACGCCGCCGCCGCGGCGTGGCCGGACGTCCTGCGCGGCGCGCCGGGGGAGGACGCGCTCTTCTCGCCCGAGCGCAGCGGGCTGTGGCCGCTCTATTTCTCGAACGACAACCCGCTCTACGGCGTGACGAACGCGCTCGCCGCGCGGGCCGCCGCCGCGCGCGCGCCGCGCCGGCCGCTGACGATCCTCGAGCTCGGCGGCGGCCTCGGCAGCGCCGCGCAGGCGCTGGTCGAGCGCTTCGACGCCGACGCCCGCACCCCCGAGGTCGCGCGCTACCGCTTCACGGAGCTCGCCCCGCCCTTCTTCCGGCGCGGCCAGCGCGCGGCGACCGCCGCCGCCGCCGGCCGCTTCGCGCTCGAGGCCGCGCGGCTCGACATGGACCGGCCGTTCGCGGAGCAGGGCGTGGCCCCGGAGTCGGTGGACCTCGTGTACGCCGTCAACACGGTCCACGTCGCGCGCGACCTGCCCTTCACGCTCGCGGAGATCCGCGCGGCCCTGAGGCCCGGCGGCGCGGTCGTGCTCGGCGAGTGCCTGCGCCCCTTCGCCGGCCGGCCGGTCTACACCGAGTTCGCGTTCCTGCTGCTCGAGGCGTTCCGCGCGCGCGGCTTCCTGACGCCCGGGGAGTGGACCGCGGCGCTCGCCGCCGCCGGCTTCGCCGCGCCCGAGGTGTATCCCGACCTCGAGCGGCTGCGCGACCCCTTCCCGCTGTTCGTCGCGGGCGCGGTGGGCGCGCTCCGTCCGTGAGGGTGCTGCTCGCCCCGGGCCTGCCCTACTTCCGGGGGCACTTCCCCGGCCGGCCGATCCTGCCCGGCGTCGCGCACCTGGCCCTCGTGGCGGCGGAGGCCGGCGCGCCGCTCGCGGGGGTGGCGACGCTCCGCTTCCGCCGCCTGCTCGTTCCCGGCGACGAACCCGACGTGCGGGTCACGCGCGGCGACGGCGCCCGGGCGCGCTTCGAGGTCCTTTTGGGCGCGGAGACCGCGAGCAGCGGCACGGTCGTCCTCCGAGAGGGGGGTTCCGCCGGGGAGACGTGGCGCGCGGCGGACACCGGGCGCGACCCGCGCGAGGACGACGACGAGGACGACGACGCGGACGACGACGCGGACGACGACGAGGCCGCCGCGCTGCTGCCGCACGCGCCCCCCGCGCGCCTCGTGCGCCGGATCCTCGCGCACGACGACGGCGGGCTGACGGCCCTGGCCGCGGTCCCGGACGACGGCCCGTTCGCGGACGGGGGCGCCGCGCCCGCGTTCCTCGCCGTGGAGGCCGCCGCGCAGGCCGCCGCCGCCTTCGAGGCCCTGCGCCGGGCCGGCGCCGGCGGCCCGGCCGAGGCGCGGGTGGGCTACCTCGTCGGGGCGCGGGACGCGGCGTTCGACGCGCCGTGGGTCGCGGCGGGCCACGCGTTCGAGGTCCGGGTGCGCGTCGACGGGATCGCGCCGCCGCTGTCGCGCTACGCGTTCGAGACGCCGTTCGCGCGCGGGTCGATCAGCACGTATCTCTGAGCTCTTGCCGGGCGGACGACCGCTCCGGCGCACGCATCAGAGCACGCGGCGGAAGCAGTACCACTGCGTGGGCCGCTCGCGGATGGCCCACTCGACGTTCTCGACGATCCGGCGCGCGGTCGCGTCGATGTCCGCCGCGCGGTCGCGCGTCCGCGGCGGGTCGATCGCGGGCCGGAAGACGACGCGGTAGTGCAGGCGCCCCTCGCGGAACACGAACACGGGCAGGATCGGCACGCCCGCGGTGCGGGCCAGCGCCGCGGGGCCGGCCGCGACCTCGAAGGGGCGGCCGAACAGCGTGGCCTCGACGTTGCGCGCGCCGGCGCGCGGCCGGTCGCCCTGCAGCGCCACGATCTCGCCCGCGCGCAGCGCCTGCAGCAGGGCGATGCCCTGCAGCGGGTCCTCGGACTGGAAGTGGACGGAGTAGTTCGCGTCGGGGTGGCGCGCCATCATCTCGCGGATCATCGCCTGCGCGCGCGGGTCGATCTCCTGCTCGCGGACGACGTGCACGTGCCGCGCTTCCCGGGAGGCCGGCAGCATCGAGCCGACCTCGTAGTTGCCGACGTGCGCCGTCACGAGGACGAACCCGCCGCCGCGCCGGCGCAGGTCCTCCCACGCGTCCATGTTGTCGATGTCCATGCGGAACGGCCGGTCGGTCCCGTGGCGCTCGTAGCGCTCGGTCAGGCACCAGGCGAAGTTCCGCATCGTCCGCCAGATCCGCCGCTGCCGCTCGAGGAACCCGCAGGGCCCGAGGACGAACTCGAGGTTCGCCGCGATGCCGCGCCGGATCTTCCGCAGGAACAGGAAGAAGAACAGCGTGAACCCCGAGATGATCGGGGTCGCGAAGACGGCCGGGACGTAGCGGATGCCGGTGATGTGGAACCAGTACCAGAAGGCGCCGGTGACGTGGAACGGCCCGAGCAGGCGGCGCGACCAGCTGTCTTCCGGGGCGTGCTTCGGGAGCACGTCCGCGGCGGGGGGCGACATGTCGGGGGACGCCCTGGTCAGGCGGCGGCGAGGCGGGAGCGGACGAACCCGGCGAGGGCGGCCGCCGAGGCGAAGGCCTCGCGCCCGACGTCCTGGCTCTGGATCTTGATCCCGTACTTCTTCTCGATGGCGACGACCATCTCGAGCGCGTCCACGGAGTCGAGGCCCAGGCCCTCGCCGAAGAGGGGCGCGTCGTCCTCGATGGACTCCGGCGACACGCCGTCGAGGTTGAGGCTCTCCACGATGAGCTGCTTGATGTCCGCGGCGGTGACGGAGGTGCGATCGACGTCCATGGCGGCTGTTGGGTCCTCTGAAGATGGCGGCAAACGGCGCCGGCGGGCCTGCGAAAGTGATTGACGGGGGACCTCGCCCCGTACTGGAATGGCGGAGTATAGCACGCCTTACCGAGTGGTTTATCCGAAGGGTCCGGAGGCTCCCGTGCGCACCCCCCGCTCCGCCCTGCCCTGCCTCCTCTCGCTCCTGGCGCTCCTGGCGGCGGCCGCGGTCCCCGTGGGGATCACGGCGGAGCCGCCGGCGGCCGCGGCGTCGTCGTGGCGCCTCCCGGCGGCGGCGCGGGTCGTCGCCCTCTCGGACCTGCACGGCGAGGCCGACGACCTGGCCGCGCTGCTCGACGCCGCGGGCCTCGCCGGGAAGAAGGGCGAGTGGACCGGGGGGAGAGCGCACCTCGTCGTGGTCGGCGACCTGCTCGGCTACGGCCCCGACGAGCGCGGGGTGCTCGACCTGCTCATGCGGCTCGAGCGCGAGGCCGCCGCGGCCGGGGGGGGCGTCCACGTCGTCCTCGGGCAGCACGAGGCGCTGGCCCTGGCCGCGGACCCGCGCCGCGTCACGGCGCAGGCCTGCGCGGCGTTCGTCCCGGAAGAACCGCGCGCGCTGCGCGAGGCCGCGGCCGCCGCGTACGCGGCGCGCCGCCCGGCGCCAAAGGCGCCCTTCGACGAGGCCTTTCCCCCGGGCTGGTTCGGCCGCCGCGTCGCGTTCGGGCCGTCCGGACGCTACGGCGAGTGGCTGCTCGCGCGCCCCTCCGCGATCGTCGTCGACGGCACGCTGTTCGTCCACGCGGGGCCCTCGCCGCTGTTCGCCCGGCTGGGCGGCCCGGGGCCGCTCAACGAGCGCATCGCCGCGGACCTGCGCGCGTTGACCGGGGCCCGCGCGGAGCTGGAGACCATGGGCCTCGCGGACCCGACGACCACCACCGTCGAGCTGCTCGAGCAGGTGGAGCGGCGGGTCGAGGCGCGCGGCGCGGAGCTCGGCGCCGCCGGCGTCGCGCGGGCGCGCGCGCTGCTGGACCAGGCGGCGCTGGCGCTGGCCGGGCCGGTGTTCGCCGCCGACGGGCCGCTCTGGTACATGCGCACGGCGCGCGCGCCCGAGGCGGAGGAGCGCGAGACCTTCGAGGCCGGCCTGCGCGCGGCCGGCGCCGAGCGCGCCGTGATCGGCCACCTGCCGACGCCGGACGCCGCGATCACCACGCGTTTCGGCGGCCGGCTGTTCCGCGTCTCGACCGGGCTCCCCGCCGACCTGTTCCGCGGCGCGCCCGCCGCGCTGGAGATCACGAAGGACGGCGCGCGGGTGATCGTGCCCGGCGCGCCGGCGCGCACGCCCCCCACGCCGGAGCCCGCGGCCGCGGCGTCCCCCGAGGCGCTCGCCGCGCGCGACCGCGCGCTCGAGGAGTTCCTGCTGACCGCGGAGATCGTGAAGATCGAGGAGGTCGGCGTCGGCGTGACCAAGCCGCGCCGGGTGACGCTGGGCAAGGACGGCGTCACGCGGCGCGCGGTCTTCAAGTCGATCGACGAAGAAGTCTCGGACCGCGTCCGGCTGGGCGAGAACAACACCGAGCTGAGCTTCTCGGACCGCTACGTGTACGAGGTCGCCGCCTACCGGCTCGACCGCCTGCTCGGGATGCGCATGGTGCCCGTGACCGTGACCCGCGAGGTGGACGGGCAGATGGGCTCGCTGCAGCTCTGGATCGAGCACGCGATCGACGAGGGCCGGCGGCTCAAGTACCGCCTCGAGCCGGACGACGCGGCGCTCTCTGCGCGGCAGCGCGACACCATGCTCGCGTTCGACGTGCTGATCTACAACGTCGACCGCAACCTGGGCAACATCCTCTACACGTTCGGCGACGGCGGGATGCACCTCGTGGACCACTCGCGCGCGTTCCGCCTGAACCGCGGCCGGCCGCGGGCGCTGAAGGGCGTCGTGTTCGAGATCGAGCCGGCGCTGGCGGCGGCGCTGCGGGCGCTCGACCGGCCGCGGCTCGAGTCCGTGCTGAAGGGGGTGCTCAGCCGGGAGCAGATGAAGGCGGTCCTCGCCCGCCGCGACGAGATCCTCAAGACGCCGTAGGGGCGGCCCTTGGGCCGCCCTCCGGCGCGAAACGCCTGGAGCTGATCGAAGCTCGAGCGTTGCGTTACGTAGGGCGGCCCGAGGGCCGCCCCTACCGGGCGGCGCGATCGCGGGCGCGGTCGCGATCGCGGGCGCGGTCGCGGTCGCGATCGCGGTCGCGGTCGCGGTCGCGCTTCCCGCTCCCCTTCGCCTCGCGCTCGAAGCCGGGCAGGATCGCGCGGAAGAACGCGTTCTGGACCAGCCCCACGATCGCCTGCCAGTTGTTGGTCTGCGTGTTCCCGATCCGCCCGCGGACGCGCGTGACCGTCGCGACCTCGTCCCGCTCGTCGTTCTCGAACAGCTTCGAGAGCCCCTCGACGATCCCCTCGTAGACCTTCTTGACGAAGCTCTTGTCGCGGTCCTGCTCCTTGTCCAGGATGTCGAGGTCCCTGAACAGCGGCTTGACGTAGCCGTCCACGACGCCGTTGTTGGCGCGCAGCTCGGAGTAGAACGAGAACGTCCCCTCCGCGACGTCGAGGCCCGCGTACGCGCGGAAGACGTCGTTCATCGACCGCATGCTGGTGTTCTCGAGCTTCAGGTCGAGATCGAAGTCGGGACCCTTCCGGTCGGGCCGGAACGCGCCGACGGCGGTCGCCTTCCCGTTCCCCATGAACAGGCCCGCGAGGCGGAACTTGGCGGGCCCCTCGGTGAACTGGTTGCTGAAGTTCTCGACGGTGAGGTCGGTGCGCGTGACGAAGACGCGGTACGCCGGGTCCTCGTTCCGGCTGACGAAGCCGAACTCGGAGTCGACGATGCGGAGCCGCCCGACCTTGAGCAGCAGCCCCGGCTTGTTGGCGGTCTCCTGCGCGACCTCCTTCGCCTCCTGGCGCTGCGCCTTCTCGTCCCCCTTCGTGGCGGGGAGCGAGACGTAGTCGAGGCGCAGCCCCGCGAGGGTCAGCTCGTCGAAGGCCGCCATGGTCAGGTCGCGGCGGTACTCGAGCGTCCCCTCGGCCGCCAGCCGCCCGCCGGACAGCTCGAGGTGCACGTCGTCCGCGACCGGCGCCAGCCGGTCCAGCGGCACGTCGGCGAGCGCGACCCTGACCTTGGCCGCCGTGCGCGGCTCGGCGAGGAAGTCCGCGTGGCCGTCGAAGCGGACGGTCCCGCGGTCGAACAGGGTGAACGAGCCGTGGACCGGCGACGGGTAGTCGTTCGGGCGCGACCGCACGTTGCGGATGTCGCGCGCGAGGACGGCGAGGTCGCGGAGGGTCAGCGGCCGGTCGGGATCGTCGCCGACGTAGGTCACGGCGCCCCCGGTGACCTCCCACTCGTTGATCTTGAGCGGGTACAGCGCCTCGACGGCGTCCTGCCAGCCGCGGTCGGCGACCGGGACGTCGTCCTGCCGCTCGCTCGCGAGCTGCGCGGGGACGATGTGCAGCGACGGGCTGCGGACCTCGACGTCGGCCACGAGCCGGCCGCGGAACAGCGCGGTCCACTGCACGTTGAACTCGAAGTAGGGGAAGTTCGCGACCGGCGGCTCCGGGTGCGCCTGCTGGCGCACGACCGCGTTCTTCAGCGCGAGCGAGCCGTTGAACAGCCGCAGGTCGGCGGCGCCGATCGTCGCCGTGTAGCCCGCCAGGCGCGCGTTCGCCTGGCGCTCGAGGTAGCCGCGCAGCGGGCGGTCGATCGCGACGTCCACGACGATCAGGAGGACGACGACCGCGACGAGCGCGAGCGCGATCCACAGCGGCCAGCGTCGCACGGCGGGACTCCAGAGCCGTCGCCCCGGTGCGGGCCCCCGGGATCCCGTACGCGATGGTACCCGCCGCGACCCGCGGGCGCCTGCGGCTGTCGCCTCCCGAAGGCGACGGCGAACCCGGCCGCGGTGCCCGGTCCGGAAACGTCGTACATATGAGGGCCGGGGGTGCCTCATGCGTCCGTCCCGCGCCGCCGCCCGGCTCGCCGCCGCCCGGCTCGCCACCGCCGCCCTGCTCGCCACCGCCGCCCTCGGCCCGGCGCTCCCGGCCGCCCCGCCCGGGCCGGACGCGCCCTGGTTCACCGACGTCTCGGCCGAGGCGGGGCTCGCGGCCCAGCCCGCGTTCCGCCTGTCCGTCGCCGACGTGGACGGCGACGCCTACCCGGACCTGCTCGTGCACCGGGCGCAGAACGAGGACACCGGGGACGTGCTGAACAAGCAGGTGCTCCTGTTGAATCGCCCCGGGGCGGTGCCGGGCACGCGGGTGTTCGTCGACGGCACCGCGGCCTCCGGCATCCGGGCCAACCGCCAGGGCACCGCCGAGGGGCGCCATTCCGACGGCGCGGTGTTCGCCGACGTCGACAACGACGGCGACCTCGACTGCTTCACGATGGCCTACGTCCACCGCAACACCACGCTCGACAAGGGCCGCAACGACCTGCTGCTGAACGACGGCCAGGGGCACTTCACGCTCGCCCCCGCGTCGACCTTCCACACCGACCCGATCTGGAATACCGCGGCCGCGGTGTTCCTCGACGTCGACAATGACGGCCTCGTCGACCTGTTCCTGGGGAACTGGTACTGGAACGACCAGCTGACCGTCGACCGGCTCTACCGCGGGCTCGGCGGCGGGCGGTTCGCGGACGTGACGGCGGCGTCGGGGATCTCCGCCGCGACGACGTCGGTCTACGGGGTCGCGGCCGCGGACTGGAACAACGACGGCTTCACGGACCTGTTCGCGGCCAGCTACGCCTGGACGGTGCTCAACGCGGCGTCGCGGCACTGGCGGAACAACGGGGACGGCACGTTCACCCAGGTCCAGAACCAGACGAAGTACAGCCAGTACACCGGCACCGCGTCCACGCGGGCCTCGTTCGGCAGCATGCCGCGCGACTACGACGACGACGGCGACGTCGACCTGTTCGAGATCCTGACGCACGGCGACGCGGCGGTCTATTCGACGGTGCTGACCAACACCGGCGGCGTCTTCTCGTGGGACTTCTTCCGGGTGAAGGGGCGCGGCACCGAGGACCCGGACATGACCCACCACGGCGACCACTACCAGTCCTGGCTCGACGTCGACAACGACGGGTACGCCGACTTCGCCCTGACCGAGAGCGGCTACTCCAACAACCGCCTGTACGTCTTCCGGCAGGCGGCGGACCGCACGTTCTCGCCGGCGACCGTCGCGGCCGGGCTCGACCCGATCAACCAGGCCAACCTGCCGCCGCACAACGTGATCGCGCTCGACTACGACCTCGACGGCGACGAGGACCTGCTGGTGGGGTTCGCCGACGACGTCAACCACGTCCAGCTCTGGCGCAACGACGTGGGCACGCAGAAGCACCGGATCACCGTCACGCTGCGCGGCGCGGGGGCCCCCGGGCACGCGAACCGGTCCGCGATCGGCGCGCGCGTCGAGCTGACCGCCGGCGGCAGGACCTGGACGCGCGAGGTCGCGGCCGGCAACGGCCACATGGGCCCGCAGGCGCCGCTCGCGCTGACGTTCGGCCTCGGCGACGCGACGCTGGTCGAGCGGATCCGGGTGCGCTGGCCGAACGCGGGCCTGACCGTCACCGAGCTGACGAACGTCGCCGCCGACCAGTTCGTCGTGATCGAGGAACCCTGCCCGCGGGCCGACGACCCGGCCGGGCTGCGCGTCGCCCGCGCCGGGGCCGACCTCGTGCTGACGTGGGACGACCCGGCCGTCCCGGGCCTCGCCTGGAACGTGCACCGCGGCCCCGGCCCGGACTGGAGCGCGTGGGGCCCGCCGCTGGCCGAGGGGGTCGCGGCGCCGGCCTACACGGACGTGGGGGCCGGTGCCGGGGCGGCGCGCTTCTTCTACCTCGTGGGCGCCGTGAACGCGTGCGGCGAGAGCGCGCCCTGGTAGCCCACGCGCCGGCGCGGGTCGGCGCGAGTCAGCGCAGCGCGTCGACCGCCGCCTGCCAGGCGCCCTGCGCCTCCTCGGCGGACGTGACCGTCGCGCCGAGGTCGTGCAGCAGCCCGTCCTGCAGCCCATAGATCCAGCCGTGCACGGCCAGCTCCTGCCCGCGCGCCCACGCGTCGCGCACGATGGTCGTCTGGCAGACGTTCGCGACCTGCTCGATCACGTTGAGCTCGCACAGGCGGGCGTGCCCCGCGGCCTCGTCCGGCAGGCCGTCGAGGCGGACGGCGTGCTTCTGCCGCACGTCGTCCACGTGGCGCAGCCAGTTGTCGGCGAGCCCCAGCCGGTCGCGCCGCAGAACGGCCAGCACCCCGCCGCAGCCGTAGTGCCCGCAGACGATGACGTGCCGCACGCGCAGGATGTCGACCGCGAACTGCATCACGGACAGGCAGTTCAGGTCGGTGTGGACGACGAGGTTCGCGACGTTGCGGTGCACGAAGAGCTCGCCCGGCAGGAGCCCGACGATCTGGTTCGCGGGCACGCGGCTGTCGGAGCAGCCGATCCAGAGGTAGCCCGGCGTCTGCTGCCGCGACAGGACCTCGAAGAAGCCGGGATCCTGGCGCCGGAGCGCGGCCGACCACTCGCGGTTCTTGTCGAACAGGTGCTTCAGGGTGCGCATCGGGTCGTCTCCCCTCCTCGGCGCGTCCCGGGCTTCAGTCGCGCGCGGTCCCCTCGAGCAGCGCGTCCATCTTCAAGAGCTCGGGGCCGCGGGCCGTGCAGACGGCGTACGTCGGCTCGGACTTCGGGTCGCGCGCGTAGAGCGCGACGCCGGCGTGCCGGCCGCGCCGGTCGAGCGCGTAGAACTTCAGCTGGAAGTTGGGCAGGCCGCGCGCGTTGAGCAGGCGCTTCTCGCGGGTGCCGGCCTTGATCCGCGCCAGCAGCGCGAGTGCCGCGTCCTTGGGGTGCGCGCCGCGGCGCATCTCCTCGACGATCAGCGCGCTGGCGACGTGGTACAGGTTGGCCTCGCCCCGGCCGGTGGAGCCGGCGGCGCCCACGTCGCCGTCGCAGTAGTTGCCGGCGCCGAGGATCGGCGAGTCCCCCACCCGGCCCGGGATCTTGAACGCCAGCCCGCTCGTGGACGTGACCCCCGCCATGCGGCCGCGGGCGTCGAGCGCGTTCACGTGGACCGTGCCGTACGCCTTCTCGGCGGGGTAGAGCCCCTCGTCGAGCAGGCGCTCGCGCGCCCGCGCCCCCGCGCCCTCGCGGGCCGCGGGGTCGAGCCAGTGCTCCGGGTCCACGCGGCGCCGCCACTCCAGCCAGAGCTGGCGCGACCTCGGCGTGTTGAGGTCGTCCTCGACGGGGAACCCCAGGCGGCGGGCGAACGCCTGCGCGTCGCGCCCGACCAGCAGGTGGTGATCGGTCTCGTTCATCACGGCGCGGGCGACGGCGGCGGGCGTGCGGATCCCCTCCAGCGCGGCGACCGCGCCGGCGCGCCGGCGGGAGCCGTCCATGCACGACGCGTCCAGCTGCACGACGCCGTCGGCGTTCGGCAGACCGCCGTACCCGACGCTGGTCTCCTCGGGGTCGAGCTCGAGGATCGCGACGCCGGCGACCAGCGCGTCGAGCGGCTCCTCGCCCCGCGTGATCCGCTCGAACGCCTCCGCGACCGCCGTGCGCGGCCCGCCGTTGCGGAACTGGTGCGCGTTGCCCGAGCCGACCACGACCGGCCCGGGGCCGGCGGGCGTGACCACGGCCGGGCCCGTCGCGGCCGAAGCGGGTGCGGCCGAAGCGGGTGCGGCCGAGACGGTGGCGGCCGAGACCGTCGCGGTCGAGACGACCGCTCCCGCGAATTCGCGACGCGTGATCCCGGGCATCGAACGCCCCCCTCCGCGCCCCCGGGAGGGGGGCGCGGAGAGGATACGGCATCCCCTCAGGCGATCGGCTCGGGCGTGACGGCCGCGACGTCCTCCTCGCGCGTCCGGATCCGGTAGACCTTCTCGACCGGCATCACGAAGACCTTGCCGTCGCCCACCTCGCCGGTATGCGCCGCCGCGAGGATCGCCTGCACCGTCGGATGGACGAACGGCTCGGAAACCCCGATCTCGAGCCGGACCTTCTCGACCAGCTCCATCTTGACGGTGGTGCCGCGGTAGGTCTCCACCTGCTCCAGCTCGCCCCCGTGCCCCTTCGCGCGGCTGATCGTCAGGCCGCGGACCTCGGCCCGGAACAGGGCCTCGAGGACGTCGTTGAGCTTCTCCGGCCGGACGATCGCGACGATCAGCTTCATGCGGCACCCCCGGCCTTGGCCGGCGCCCGGCGCGCGGGCACGACGGCCGGCGCGGGCGCGTCCGGCTGGACCAGGATCGCCCCCTCGCCCGAGGTGTACGCCTCCTCGCCGTGGAGCTGGACGTCGAGGCCGATCGCCTCGTCCCGCGCGCTGACGCGCAGCGGCGTCACGAGGCCGATCAGCTTCAGCAGCCCGAAGCTGACGACGGCGCTGTAGCCGAGCGTCGCCAGCACCGCCTCGGCCTGGCGCACGAACGCCAGCGGGTCGCCGTGGAACAGCCCGTCCCGGCCACCCCAGGCCGCGCTGGCGAACAGCCCCGTCAGCAGCGCGCCCGACACGCCGCCGGCGCCGTGGGCGGCGAAGACGTCCAGCGAGTCGTCGAGCCGCGTGCGGCTGCGCCACAGGATCAGGCCGTAGCTCGGCAGCGACGCGAGGGCGCCGATCGCGAGCGCCGCCATCGGCGAGACGAAGCCCGCGGCGGGCGTGATCGCGACGAGCCCGACCACGATGCCGGTGCCGGCCCCGAGCGCGGTGGCCTTGCCCATCCGGACGAGGTCCAGCAGGAGGAACACGCAGAGGGCCGCCGCCGGCGCCAGCATGGTGTTGACGAACGCGAGCGCGGCGAGCGTGTCGGCCGCCAGCGCGGAGCCGGCATTGAAGCCGAACCAGCCGAACCAGAGCAGGGCCGTCCCGATCAGGACCATCGGCACGTTGTGCGGCAGGATCGCCTGCCGGCCGTACGCGCGGCGCTGGCCCACGACGAGCGCCGCCACGACGGCGGCGGCGCCGGCGTTGACGTGAACCACGGTGCCGCCGGCGAAGTCGAGCGCGCCCCGCGCGCCGAGCCACCCGCCGCCCCAGACCCAGTGCGCGACGGGCGCGTAGACCAGGACCGACCAGAGCGTGATGAACGCCAGGTAGGCCGGGAAGCGCATGCGCTCGACCAGCGCGCCGGAGATCAGCGCGGCCGTGATGATCGCGAAGGTGCCCTGGTAGGCCATGAACAGCAGGTGCGGGATCGCGCCCTTGGCCTCGAGCCCGACGCCGGCGAGGAACGCGTGCCGGAGCCCGCCGACGAAGGCGTTGCCCTCGCCGAACGCGAGGCTGTAGCCGACGAGCGCCCAGGCCACGCCGACGAACCCCAGCGAGGCCAGCGACATCATCACGGTGTTCAGGGCGTTCTTCGAGCGGACGAAGCCCGCGTAGAAGAACGCCAGCCCCGGGGTCATCAGCAGCACGAGCGCGGTCGCCACCAGCATCCAGCCGGTGTCGGCCGCCTGGATCGCCGCCGGCGCGGCGTCCGCCAGGAGAGGAACGACGTTCATGGCTCCGGCCCTCCAGGTCCCGGTCGAGGGGGCGTCAGGGGCGCCCCCGGCAGTTCCCCCCGGGATAGGCGGGAAGGTAGCGGCGAGCCGCCGGGGTGTCAACAAGAAATCACCCATCAGGCACGTTTTACGGGATCGTTTTGCAGTTTCCGACCAACTTTGAACGTTATAAAGAGGCGTGAACAAGCTCACGATGGTCGTTTTTTGTCTCACCGAATGAAATTCGGAGCGGCCACGTGCCACGGCACCTCTCCAGGATGGCGCCCCCGGAGCCGGACGCGCATCCTCGGGGCCTCCGGAGGACCCATGTCGCAGAACCTCGCCATCCTCGGCGCCGGCAACATCGG
>JADHED010001660.1_pt1 | contig 17859 bp, 11 predicted proteins | sample 8952041 | NCBI WGS metagenome assembly JADHED01 (sample SAMN16124423, study PRJNA663239) | bioreactor sludge metagenome | isolation source: sludge (control) | place: India:Bengaluru | collected 2018-09-08
ATCATCGAGGGTCGCGGCGTCGAGCCCCACATCGAGGTGCAGAACCAGCCCGCCAACGTGGTCGCCGGCAAGGACGACCAGCTCGACTTCGCCATCAAGCACCTGCTGGACCGACTGCAGACCGAAGGGGCGAAGTGGAAGCTCCCGGAGGTGCCGGCGTATCCGGACAAGAGCAAGGCGGGGGAGGGTGTGAAGCGATGACCCGCAGCCCGTGGGGCGGATATCGCTGAAGGACCGGGAAGGAGCGGGCGCCACCCCGCTCCTTCTCATTCCGATCGCCGCGACCGCGGATTTCGGTTAGTCTCTTTTCAAAGGCCCCCTCGGTGTCGTTGCCTCGCCACGCCTCCGCAGGCCACGAAAGGTCGACCCATGCAGGCCCGATCCCTGGCGACCCGCCACCTCGACCCCTACCGCGCCGGCCTCGAACTCGGCGAGGGTCTGGCCGACCTGGACCCGGAGGTGGTCTTCCTCTTCTCCTCGATCCACTACGACGGCAGCCGCGAACTGCTCGACGGGCTATTCGACGCCCTGCCGCGGCGGCCCGTGCTGATCGGCGCGACCGGCGACGGCATCTACGAAGCGTCCGAGGTGATGGACATCGGCGCCTCGGCGCTCGGGATCAGCACCGGCGGCCGGGTGAGCTGGCACGTCGCCGCGGCCGGCGGCGTGACCGCCGATATCGGGAGCGCCGTCGACCGCTGCGCCGACGACCTCGAGGCGGCCGCCGGCGGCGCTCCCCTTTCGCTGTGCGTCCTGCTGGCCGACTTCCGCGCCGACGCGGAGCGGCTGGTGGCGGCCCTCGGCCGGCGCATCACCGCGCCGACGGTCGGCGGGCTGGCGGGCGACGAGTACCGCATGGAACGCTGCTTCGTGTACGCCGGCGGCGAGGTGCTGCAGGACGGTGTGGCGATGCTCGGCGCCGTGGGCGACCTGTGCTGCGAGATCCATGTCGCCGGCGAGCTGGCGCCCGTCGGGCGGCCGGGCGTGGTGAGCCGGTCGGCGGGAACCCGCGTCGAGACGATCGACGGCCTCGACGCCCAGGCCTTCATCACCCGGCAGGTAGGCAAGCCGCTCTCGCAGGCGGACATCGGCGTCGCGGCGATGCAGGTGGCGAGCGTGCGGGAGCCCGACCAGCGGTGCCTGCGGACCATCCGCCAGGTCGACGCCGCGGACGGCAGCGTGACGCTGTTCGGCGCCGTGAGCCCCGGCGAGCAGGTGCAGCTGTGCTACGCGTCGCCCGAGGGCATCGTGCGCGATGCGCGCGCGATTGGCGCCCGCCTGCGCGAGACGGGGTTCGCGCCGGCGGCCGGTCTGGTGATCAGCTGCGCCGGCCGCAAGCACGTCCTCGGCCACCGCGAGGACGACCACGAGGTGGGCGCCGTCCGCGAGGGCTGCGGCCGCGCCTTTCCGCTCGCCGGCTTCCCGTCCTTCGGCGAGATCGGCCCGCGCCGCGGGCCGAACGGCTACACCAACGTGCTCTTCCACAACATGACCTACATCCTGCTGGTCTTCGGCGGCGACGACGCCGGAGGTGACGGCACGTGATCGCGCGCTGCCTGACCACGCTCTCGCCCGTCCCGCGGGGCTTCGCCCCGGCGTCGCTCGCCAAGAAGGAGCTGCTGTCCGGCAGCGTCGTCCTCCTGGTCGGCAGCCTCGACGAGGTCGCCGGCGCGATCCCCGGCTTCGAGAACCGGGTCCGCGGCTTCGTCGTCGAGCTGTCCGACGCCTATCGCTGGCGCCAGCTCGGCCCCGCGCTGTGGCACCTCACGCTGCCCGCGGACGACCTCGACCACGCGGCCGCTCTCTGCGGCGGACTGGTCGCCGTCCTCGAGGAGGGCGTGGTCGCCGCCGAGCGCGCGCTGGTGCGCGACATCGACCTGGCGCGCGCGCGCGCCGACCTGGCCGCGACGCGCCGCGATTACAACGAGTCGGTGGCGCGTCTGGGCGACCGCGTGGCCGAGGTGGTGAGTCTGAACGAGAGCCTCCAGGAGTCGGAGGAACGGTTCCGCGCGCTGGTGGAGACCTCGAGCGACTGGATCTGGGAGACCGACGCCGAGGGCGTCTACACCTACTGCAGCCCGCGCATCCTCGCGTTGCTCGGCTACGAGCCCGCGGAGGTGGTGGGCCGGCGGCCGTCCGATTTCGCCGCGCCGCAGGACGCCGTCGCGTTGCGCGAGGCCCACGCCGACTTCGTGCGCGAGCGCCGGCCGATCTCCGGTCTCGAGAAGGTGGTACGCCACCGCGACGGCCGGCTGGTCACCGTGGAGACCAGCGCGGTGCCGATCGTCGACACGCAGGGTGCGTTCCGTGGCTACCGGGGCATCGACCGGGACATCACCGGGCGCAAGCAGGCGGAGGAGGAGCGGCTGCACCTCGAGCGGCGCGTCCTGCACGCGCAGAAGCTCGAGAGCCTCGGCGTGCTCGCCGGCGGCATCGCCCACGACTTCAACAACCTCCTGGTCGCCATCCTCGGTAACGCGGAACTGGCGATGCTCGAGATGTCTGCCGACGCCCCCGGCCGCGACGCGGTCGCGGACGTCCGGCAGGCGGCCCTGCGCGCGTCCGAACTCACCAACCAGATGCTCGCCTACTCCGGCAAGGGCCGCTTCGTGGTGGAACCGGTCGACCTCGGCGCGCTGGTGCGGGAGACGGCCAGGTTGCTCGAGGTCTCGGTCGGCAAGCAAGCCCGGCTCCAGTACGAACTCGGGGACCGCTTGCCGACGGTCGACGCCGACGCGGCGCAGCTGCGTCAGGTGGTCATGAACCTGGTGACCAACGCCTCCGAGGCGATCGAGAGCCGCGGGGGCGACGGCTTGATCGTGTTGCGCACCAGCCTGGTGCACGTCGACGGCGTCGGGGTGCCGGGCGTCGCGCCGGACGAGGACCTGCCGCCCGGGGCCTACGTCGCCCTCGACGTGGCCGACACCGGCTGCGGCATGACCGAGGAGGTCAAGGCGCGGCTCTTCGACCCCTTCTTTACCACCAAGTTCCAGGGCCGGGGACTGGGCCTCGCGGCGGTGCAGGGCATCGTCCGCGGGCACGGCGGCACGCTGACCATCGAGAGCGAACCCGGCCGCGGCACCTGCATCCGGGTGGTGCTGCCGGTCGGGACCCGATCGACCGGCCCGGCGAGCCCGACGGCGGCCGCGGCCTCGCGGTTGTGGCAGGGCAGCGGCACCGTCCTGGTGATCGACGACGACGGCGCCGTGCGCATAATCGCCAGCCGCATCCTCGAGCGCATGGGCTTCACGGTGCTCACCGCGGAGAACGGCGCCGTGGGCCTCGATCTCTTCCGCGAGAGGGTGGCGGAGATCGTCTTCGTGCTGCTCGACCTCACCATGCCGGTGATGGGCGGCGAACAGGCCTTCGTGGAGCTGCGGCGCCTGCGCAGCGACGTGCGGGTGATCCTCGCGAGCGGTTACAACGAGCAGGACGCCACCAACCGGTTCGCCGGCGCGGGGCTCGCCGGCTTCATCAAGAAGCCGTTCACCATCGAGGGTCTCAGCGACGTCATCCGCGCCACGCTGGCGCCGCAAACCCCGCATCCTTGACGGGCGCGGACCGCCATCGCTAGTATCGGCCGCGCTGGGCGCCCGACAGCGGCCGCGGACTCCGACCGTCATCCCGGTGGTACTCGATGCTCTTCAACTCGGCCGTCTTCCTGGTCTTCGCGACGGTCTTCTACCTGCTGTGGCCGGCGGCTCGCCGCCGTCCCAACGTGCGGTACACCTATCTGGTGGCCGCCGCGGCCGTCTTCTACGGCTGGTGGGATTGGCGTTTCCTCTTCTTGCTCTTCGTCCCCGGGGTGATCGACTTCGCCCTGGTGCGGGCCATGGCGGCCGCCCAGGGGCGCGCGCGCGGCGCGCTCTTCGCCGCCTCGCTGACGCTGAACCTCGGCTCGCTGGCGGTCTTCAAGTACACGGGCTGGGTGGTCGATCTGCTCGCCGGCGCGCTCGCCGCGGCGGGCGTGGCGGCGGATCTGCGCGCGGCGGTGCCGCACGTCTTCTTGCTGCTGCCCATCGGCGTGAGCTTCTACACCTTCCAGGCCTTGACCTACACCATCGACGTCCATCACGGCCGGCTGCAGCCGACGCCGAACCTCCTGCACTACCTGGCCTTCAAGTCGCTCTTTCCCCTGCTGCTCGCCGGGCCGATCATGCGGGCCGACCAGCTGCTGCCGCAGCTCGCCGCCTCGCGCGAGCCGACGGCGGACGACCGCTGGGAGGGCCTCAAGCTCATCGTCTTCGGGTTCTTCCAGAAGCTGGTCATCGCCGACGGCCTCGCGCCCTACGTGAACGCGGCCTACGGCGCCGCGGCGCCGGCGGAGTCGAGCCTGTACTGGTGGATCATCGTCGTGGCGTACGCCTTCCAGATCTACTGCGACTTCGGCGGGTACAGCCACATCGCCTGCGGCCTGGGCCGCTGGCTGGGGTACGACTTCACGCAGAACTTCCGGCACCCGTACCTCGCCACGTCGCTCAGCGATTTCTGGACCCGCTGGCACGTCTCGCTGTCGAGCTGGATCTGGCGCTATCTGTTCACGCCCCTGACCTACGCGGCGCTGCGGCGGGTCGGCCGTCTGAACCTGCCGACCGTGGAGCAGGAGATGCGCCTCGCCTATCCCGCGGCCGCGGTCCTGGCGATGCTGCTGTGCGGGCTGTGGCACGGCGCCGGGCTGACCTTCGCGGTCTGGGGCGTCCTGCACGGTTTGCTGCTGGCGGCGGAACGTCTGACGAACCTGCCGAAGCGCATCAAGCGCCTGCCGCGCGGCCGGGACCTTGCCGTGGCGTCGACGGCGCTGGTGGTGTGCCTCACCTGGGTGTTCTTCCGCGCCGCCAGCCTCGCGCAGGCTGGCGACGTCCTGCGGCGGCTGTTCAGCTTCTCGGGCGGCCTCGCGGGGGCGTGGGAGGAACTCGGCGGCTTCGCCGCGGTGAACGTCGCGATCCTCCTGGCCATCGCGTTCGGCCGCGAGGCCTGGCACTACCTCGGCAGCGGCCGGGTGGCGGCCCTGTCGCCAGCGGCGCGCGCGCGGTGGGAACTCGCCGCCGTCGCGCTCCTGATCCCGCTGAGCGTCTTCCTGCGCGGACCCGGGACCCGGTTCATCTACTTCCAGTTCTGAGGTGATCGTCGCATGAGACTCGACCGCACCGCGCTCGCCCTGCTGCTCGCCGCGGTGCTGCTCGCGCTCGGCGGCCGGGTCAAGCCGGTCCCGCCGAATCCCCTCGACCGCGACCGCACCGACGAGGCGCGCTTCTACATGGTCAAGACTCACGGCGGCCAGCGGTGCGACGCGATCGTGATCGGGGATTCGCGCGCCCTGCGCGACGTGTCGCCGGGCGAACTGTCGCGGAGCCTGCCGGGCCGGAGGATCTTCAACTTCGCCTACAACGCCGGGGGGCTCAACGCGGAGATGTACGCCGCGGCGTCGTCCCGGCTGGATCCGGCCGCGCGCGCGCCGCTGGTGATCCTCGGCGTGACGCCGCTGTCCCTGATGACGTCGAAGGCCCGCAACGAGCAGTATCGCGAGGTGCTGCACAAGCCGCGGGACGAGCGCTGGCTGCTGCTGCACGCGCCGAGCCTGGCGCGGTGGTTCCAGCCGGTGCGGCCCGCGGAGGTGGTGCGTTCGCTCCTGGACATCCCGGTGCGAGCCTATTACGAGCAGGATTTCCACGACGACGGCTGGATCGGTTCGCTACGGGTCCCCGCGGACACCACCGAGGCGCTGGGCGTCTACGAGGCGGAACTGACCGGCCACGCGGTCGACCCCGCGCTCGTGCGCGAGCTGCTCGACCAGACGCGGGCCTGGACGGCGGCCGGCGTGCGCGTGGTCGCCTTCCGTCCGCCCACCACGGACGACGTCGAGGCGCTCGAGAACCGCCTGCTCGGGTTCGACGAGGCCGTGCTGGCCGCGCAGTTCGCCGCGGCCGGCGGGGTCTGGCTGGAGTTCGCCAACACACCGTACCGGACCTACGACGGCAGCCACCTGCGCCGGGAGTCGGCGGTCGCCTTCTCGCGCGACCTCGGCGAGGCCCTGCGCGCGCTGCCGCCGGCGCGGTGAGATTGCCAGCCGCGCGCCGTGCCGTTACAATCGACGTCGAATCGTGGCCCCCGACCCGTCCTGCACCGGAGGTTCGCATGCGCCGCCTCGCCCTCGTCGTCGTTCTGGTCGGCCTGCTCGCGCCGGCCGTCCAGGCCCAGCACGCGGATCTCTACGACCTCTACCAGAAGCGCGACCTGCAGGGCTGCCTGGACGGCGCGCTGCCGCGCCTGGCCCAGACGCCGGAGGACCGCGACCTGAATCAGCTGATCGGCCGCTGTCTGGTGGAGAGCGGTCGTCCGGGCGAGGCCCGGCCGTACCTCGAGAAGGTGGTCAACGGGCAGGGGCTGAGGGACTGGCGCTACGCGTTCGCGTTCCTGAATCTCGGCATCGTGCAGTGGTGGGCCGGGGACCGCGACGGCGCCCGCGCGACGTGGAGCACCGCGGCCACCGATCCCCGGCTGGATGCGGTGGCCCGCAGCGCGCAGACCAACCTCTTGATGAGCGGCCTCGCGGACGCCTACGCCGACTGGACGACGATCGCCGGACAGCACGTCCACTGCCTGTTCGCGCCGGGCATCGCCGCGGGCGATCGCGACGCCTTCGCGCGGAAGGCCGACGAGACCTGGGTCCGCCTCGCGGCCTTCTTCGGCGGCGCGCCGGACCGCGGCGCCGAGGTGCTGATCTGGCCCGACGCCGCCACGGCGACCCGGGTCGCCGCCGTGCCGGTGCTCGGCTACAACTACGCCGAGCTCTGGGTGGTCCACACGCTCGTCGAGCTGCCGCTGGGCCGGGACCTCGCGCCCCTGTTCCTGCGCTGGGTGTCGCGCCCGACCGAACCCGCGCGTTTCCTCCTCGAGGGCGTCGCCGAGGTCTGCGACGGCCGCACCGGGGTCGACCGTGTCGCCGAGGCGCGCGCCGCGCTCGCCGGCGCCGGCATCACCGAGGTGGACGTCCCGCGCTGGTGGCAGGATCACCGGACCATGCCCTGGCTCGCGCTGCGGCCGGTGTCCGGCGCCTTCGCGCAGGTCCTGCTCGATCGCGGCGGCAAGGACAATCTCCTGCTGCTCCTGCACAAGCCGAGCTACGCGCGGGCGCGGGAGATCTACGGCACGGAGCAGCTGGAGGCCATCATCGCCGACTTCACGGCCGCCTTGTCGGCTGGCTGACCGGACTCACCCGCGCAGCTGCACCCACAGCAGCCGCGCGGCCGTCGCGCTCACCGTGGCGACCAGGAACCAGCGCACGAAGCGCGGCGAGCGGCGCACCACCTGCTGCGAGCCGAGGATCGAGCCGACGATCTGCCCGGCGCCCATCGCCAGGCCGACGGTGAGCACCACGGTGCCCTGCATGGCGAACAGCGCCAGCGCCGTCATGTTGCTGGTGAGGTTCATCACCTTGGTCGCCGCGGTGGCCCGGCGCAGGTCGAGCCCGGCGATCCCCACCAGCGACATCGCCCAGAAGGCTCCGGTGCCCGGACCGAAGAACCCGTCGTGGAAGCCGAGGATGGCGCCCGCCGCCGGCTGGAACACCGCCGGTCGCACGCGCTCGCGCGAGGGTCGTTCGCCGAGGGACGGCGTGGCGAGGGTGTAGACCAGGATGCCGGCGAGCAGGCAGGGGATCAGCCAGCCGAGCGCCGCGGGCGAGAGTCGCTGCAGGACCAGGTTGCCCAGCGCCGCGCCGGCGGCCGTGAAGAGCACCGCGCGGCGCCAGTCGCGCAGGCGCACCAGCCGGCCGGCCCGGTAGCGGATCATCGCCGTGCCGACGCCGAGCGAGCTCTGCAGCTTGTTGGTGCCCAGGGCCAGGTGCGGCGGCAGGCCGACGGCGAGCAGCGTCGGCACCGTGATCAGGCCGCCGCCGCCCGCGATGGCGTCGATGTAACCCGCGAGCAGCCCGCCCACGAGTGCCACCACGTGTCCGGCCCAGGAGATGTCGCCGCCGAGGTCCATGGACGCCAACGCTAACGTTGCGGCCGCCGGGCGCCAAGTTTACACATGGGCGGTCGTCCCCGACCCTCACGGAGGCCCTCATGCGCGACCCGATCCTCGTCCTCGGCGCCCGCGGCAAGCTCGGCCGCGCCGTCGTCGACCAGCTGCGCGACGCCGGCGAGCCCACCCGCTGCGCCACCCGCGATCCCGGCTGCTGCGGCCACGACTGCGTCGGCGGCGGCTGCGCGCGCTTCGACTTCGACCGCCCCGAGACCTTCGCGCCGGCGCTCGAGGGCGTGAACCACGTGTTCGTGACCGCGCGTCCGCTCGACGCCGCGGCGGCCCACGTGATGATCCCGTTCTTCGAGGCCTGCCGCGCGGGGACCATCGAGCACGTGGTGCTCTGCTCCGCGATGGGCGTGGACCGCAATCCCGCGGCGCCGCTGCACCAGGTCGAGTCCTACCTGCGCGGCACCGATCTCGGCTGGACCATCCTGCGGCCGAATTTCTTCATGGAGAACTTCGCCCACGGCGACTTCCGCGCCGCGATCGCGGGCGAGGGCGTCATCCGCATCGCCGCCGGCGACGGCGCCACCAGCTTCATCTCGGTCGCGGACGTCGCCGCCGTCGCGGTGAAGGCCCTGCGCGAGCCCGGCCACCTGGGCCAGACGTACGACCTCACCGGCGGCGAGGCGCTCGACCACGCGCAGGTCGCCGCCGTCCTCGCCGGCGTCCTGGGTCGTCCCGTCAGCTACCAGGACGTGCCCGAGGCGGCGCTGCGCGCCGGTCTCGAGCAGGCCGGTCTCGGCGGCTCCCAGGTCGGCTACCTGCTCGACCTCTACCGGCTGGTGCGCGCGGGCGTGTGCGCGGAGGTGACGCCGGCCGTGGCGCAGTTGCTCGGACGCGCGCCGCGGACGTTCGCGGACTTCGCCGGGGCCCACCTCGCCGCGTGGAACCACGAGTCGCCGCATTGACTTCCACCGGGCGGGTCACTAGCTTCCGCCCTGGATCCCCGCCCGGCTGGAGCCTTCATGTCAGCATGCCGACCCGGCAGCCGCCGGCCCCTGACCGTCCTTGCCGCCCTGGCCGCGCTCCTGCTCGCCGCCCCGTCCGTCCGCGCGCGCGTCGATGACCCTCTGCCCGCCGACAAGGCGCACGTCCTCGACGGCAGCGCCGCGCTCACCGTCGGCCGCCTGCACGTCAACATCACCAACTGGGGCCTGATCGGTTCGCGCTACAGCGAGATCAGCACCTACGCCGACGCGCCCAGCGGCCAGTGGCCCGGCGGCTCCGGCAACGAGTACCTCTTCGCCGCCGGCCTGTGGGTCGGCGGCGTCGTCAACGGCGCGGCGCACGTCTCCACCGGCCAGCCCGAGGCCGAGCTGCGCCCCGCGGACGACCCGCGCGCGACGCTCTACGAGGCCCGCGAGGGATTGCTGGTGCGTCCGCCGACGCCCGGCGCGGGCGGCATTCCGTGGTACCTCGCCGGCGGCGACGACGATGGCGACGGCCGCCTCGACGAGGAAGACCTCGACGGCACCGACCAGGACGGCGACGGCCGGGTGGACGAGGACTTCGGCCAGGTCGGCACGCAGATGTTCGACGCGATGCTGCGCGACGACACGCCGCTGGCGCTGCAGTCGTACCCCGATCACCGGCCGCTGAACGTCACGGTCCAGCAGCGCGCGGTCGCCTGGCAGACGGCGGAGCAGCAGGACTTCGTCGGCCTGTCGTTCCACATCACCAACGTCGGCGCGCTGGAGATCGAGAACGTCTACCTCGGCTTCTGGGTCGACGCCGACATCGGCGCGCGCACCGACCCGGACGGCAGCTCGAACGACCTCGCCGGCAGCTTCGACGGCTACGTGCGCGTCCCCGCCGGCCACTTCCAGCCCGTGCGCGGCGCCTACATGCGCGACGCCTCGCCCACCGACCCGCTGCCCGGCTGGTTCGGCGTGCAGCTCATCCACCACACCACGGACCAGGACCGGGTCCTCGCGCCCTACCCCGAGGGCCTGCACGGCATGCGCATCATCTCGGGCACCGGCGTGATCCACGGCGACGACCCGCCGATCAACGACGACGAGCGCTACGAGCTGCTCACCCGCCCCGGCCGCGAGCGCGACGTCACGCCCGACCTCGCCGCCGACTACAGCGTGCTCATCTCCTGCGGCCCCTTCCCGCGCCTGCCCTCCGGCGAGAGCCTCGACTTCGAGGTCGCCCTGTGCGTCGGCGAGAACCTCGAGGACCTCGAACGCATCTGCGCCAACGCGCAGGACACGCGCTTCGGCCGCTGGATCGACGCCGACGCCAGCAGCGTCTCCGGCTCCGGCAACCGCGAGACCCTGGTGTGCGCCGAGGACTTCTACCCGCAGTGGGATTCGCCGCGCAATCCACTCTACGTGCGCAACAGCGGCGTCTTCAACCTGCAGTGCGTCTCGGGCCTGATCATGCCCGACATCACCCCGTCGAGCCTGGTCTGGAACGAGGCGCTGGGCAAGCACTGCACCTGGGTCAACTACGACAACTGCGAGGAGTGCGAGCGCGCGAACGGCCGTAACTGCCTGCTCGCCAAGGCCGCGGCCAGCGACGTCGTCATCCCCGCGGCGAGCGTGGCCGGCGCCTACACCGGCGTCGGCGGCCGCGAGACCCAGGCGCCGTGGGTGGTGCAGGTGATGCCGCCGCCGGCGCCGTCGTCACGTCTCGCGCCCGGCGACGAGGTGGTCCACCTCTACTGGGACGACCGCAGCGAGTGGGCCCTCGACGAGGTCTCCGGCCGCGCCGACTTCGAGTCTTACCGGCTCTGGCGCTCCGACCTCTGGGACCGGCCGCCGGGCTCGTCGCTGCTCACCGGCCCTTCGCGCGACAGCTGGCGGCTGATGGCGGAGTACGACCTGGTCAACCAGTACCGGGTGACCTACCCCAACGGCCAGTCGCAGCTGCTCGACCTCGGCCCGAACACCGGTCTGGAGATCGCCACCTACCGTCCGGTCTGCCTCGACGACGACCGCTACTACGGCCTCGCGGACGCCATGCGGCTGGTGGTCGAGTCCGACACCGAGGGACGGTTCACCTACCTGCCGCCGCTGCGCGACCCCGCCGGCGACCCCGTGCCGGGCCTCGAGCCCCTGCTGCCGTGGGAGGAGCACACCGCGGTCCTCGACACGTTCTTCGCCGTCACGCCGCGCGAGGCCGCGCCCGGCGTGGCGCCCAAGCGCGCGGTCCGCTACTACGGCTTCGAGGACGACAACGTCCACAACGGCTTCCTGTACTTCTACGCCGTCACCGCCACCGACCACACCACCACGACCAACGGCCAGACCATCACGGGCTTCGGCGTCCAGGGCACCCCGGGCGCCGTCTTCCGCCCCGCCACCCCCCGCTTCGAGGCCGCCGCGGCGCAGACCCCCGAGAACGCGGTCTTCGTCTACCCGAACCCCGCCACGCGGGCGCGGCTCGACGAGTTCCAGCGCATGCACCCCGACCGGGACGACCCCACCGGCATCCGCGTCGTCTTCGCCAACCTCCCGGCGGCGCCCTGCACCATCGAGGTCTTCACCCTCGCCGGCGACCTGGTCATCAGCCTCGACCACGACGGCACCGACGGCACCGGTCAGGCGTCGTGGAACCTGGTCTCGCGCAACCTGCAGGAAGTGGTCAGCGGGATCTATCTCTTCGTGGTCACGCCCCACGCGTCGGGCTTCCCGCGCTCGACCGGCAAGTTCGTGGTGGTGCGGTGACTTGCGGGTTTTTTCCGCTTGAGGCATGATGGCCAGGATGGAACGACGGGAACACCCAACGGCCCGCTAGTGTTTCCGGCTGGACCCGGGACTAGTCGTCTCCTTTATTGGGTGCGCACCCCAACCCCGCGAGGCATCGTGAAGAAGCTGTTTCAGAATCCCGTGCTCGCCGCCCTGGCGTCGCTGCGGCTGGCCGCCGTCCTGCTGATCATCTTCGGCGCCGCGATCGGCGTCGCCACCTTCCTGGAGGCCCGCTGGGGCCGCGACGGCGCCTACGAGCTGGTCTATGCCGCCCGCTGGTTCGAGGCCCTGCTGGCCTTGCTGGTGGTGAACCTCACGCTCTCGCTCTTCCAGCGCGCCCCCTACCGCCTGCGCAACGTCGGCTTCGTGCTGCTGCACGTGAGCATGATCATCATCCTCGTCGCCGCCGGCATCACCCGGTACTTCGGCTACGAGGGCTCGATGCACATCCGCGAGGGCCAGAGCGCCGACTTCATCTACTCGAGCCGCGACTACGTGCAGATCTTCCGCGGCGACGAGACGCGGTCGTTCGCGCAGCGGCTCTACAAGCCTGGCGTGCAGAACCACGCGCGCAACGTCACCCTCGGCGGCACCTCCTACAAGATGGGCGTGAGCGAGTACTGGCCCCACTACGAGGAGCAGTGGGTGCCGGGACAGAACGGCGTCGCGGCCCTGACCTACACCACGCGCGGCATGGGCGGCATGACCAGCGAGACGCTCTTCGAGGATTCGCGCGGCACCCTCGGCAACGTGCCGGTGACCTTCACGCGCGAGCCCCTCGCCTCGCGGCCGGCCACCTCGCGCTACGGCGACCTGCGCGTGCGCGCGGGCGGCGAGGTGTGCACGTTGCCGATCCAGCGCGGCCCCGGCGCGCTCGGCACCTGCGGCGGCTGGCGCTTCGAGCTGGTGGAGTTCCACAGCGACTTCAAGGTCGGCGGCAGCCCGGCCGACCCCGACGGCCCGCTGACCAACCCGATGGTCAAGCTGGCGATCACCGCGCCCGACGGGAAGAAGGGCGAGCGGATGCTGTTCGCGCTGCACCCCGAGTTCTCGATGAACCACGCGGGCGGCGCCGACGCCTTCGCCCAGCTGGATCTGCTCTACAGCGTCGACAACGGCGTCGAGATCGCCCGGGGCCCCGGCGGCGGCCTGGTCATGCGCGCGCCGTTCCCCGTGACCGCGAGCGGCATGTCGGGCACGGAAACGCGCGAGATTCCCGCCGGCGAGGTCTTCCCGCTCCAGACCAGGGTCCTCTACGTCAACGAGGCGGCGGGCCTGCAGCTGATGCCCTCCGACATCCAGACCTCGCTGGTGCGCAGCGCCGGCGCGAGCGACAACCCGAACGCGCCCGCGGCCGCGCGCCTCTTCGTGGAATGCAACGGCGAGCGGGCCGAGACCGTCGTGATGCGCGGCGCCAATCCCGCCGAGGTCACGGTCGCCGGCGAGACCATCGGCCTCACCTACGGTCCCATCGTGTTGCCGGTGGCATACTCCCTCACCCTGGAGGACTTCGTGCTCGAGACGTATCCGGGCAGCGACAACCCCGCGAGCTACGAGAGCTTCCTCAAGCTCACCGACGCGCGCGCGGGCATCCAGGACAAGCCGGTGCACATCTGGATGAACAACCCGCTGAACCACGCGGGCAGCAAGCACTTCCAGTCCAGCTACGACCAGGACCGCAAGGGCACCATCCTCTCGGTGAACCACGACCCCGGCAAGTGGCCCACCTACTTCGGCTACGGCCTGCTGACCCTCGGCTTCCTGCTCATCCTGGCGCGCGACCTGTTCTCGCGGCAGAGCAATCCCGACGCCCTCCGCGCGTCGTCGGCCAAGGTCCGCGAAGGCGCCCTCGCCGGCGCCCTCGCCCTCTGCGGGCTGCTCGCCGCCGGCGCCGCCCAGGCGCAGGTGGAGCCCGGCCACGAGGGCCACGACCACGGCCCCGGCCAGCACGACAACGCCGGCCACGTGGTCCTCAACGAGCGCACGCGCGCGGAGGCCGCGCAGCTCATCGTCCAGGACTTCCAGGGCCGCATGAAGCCGCTCGACACCCTCGCGCGCGAGATGTCGATGAAGGTCACCAAGAGCACCAGGTTCGAGGGCCGCGATCCCCTGGACATGCTCCTCGCGTTCGCCGTGCAGCCGACCTACTGGTGGAGCCACCCGGTGATCGCCGTGCGCAATCCCGGCGTGAAGCAGCTCATCGGCGCGAGCCCCGACGCGAAGCACGTCTCGGCGGCCAGCCTCTTCGAGAACGAGACCTACATGCTCCAGGACGACGTGGAGGAGGCCCACCGCACGCCGGCCCGCGAGCGCACCAAGACGCAGCAGCAGCTCATCAGCTTCGACGAGCGTCTGCACATGCTGTACCTCTCCCTGCAGGGCAACACCCTGCGCCTGTACCCGGTCCCGGGCGACCCGAACAAGACCTGGCTGGGCATCAGCGAGGTCGCCGAGCGCCTGACCCCGCAGCAGAAGACGGAGTACGACGCCGCCTTCGCCGGCCTCTTCGGCGGCCTGCAGTCGGGCGACCAGGCGCGCGTCCTCGAGGGCATCCGCCTGACGCGCGAACTGCAGCAGAAGTACGGCGCCGATGCGCTGCCGACCGGCGCGGCGGTGAAGGCCGAGCTCATCCTCAACAAGCTGCAGCCCTTCGTGTGGTCGACCGTGCCCTACCTGGTCGGCTTCGCCGTGCTGATGGTCGCCTTCTTCTACGGCCTGCTCAAGCGCGACGCCAAGCCCTGGGTCTGGCGCCATCCGCTGTACCTGACGGGCATGGTGCTGTTCATCGCGGGCCTCTCGCTGCACGCCTACGGCTACGTGCTGCGCTGGATCGCCTCGGGCCGCGCGCCCCTGAGCAACGGCCACGAGTCGCTGCTCTTCATCGCCCTCGCGGTCGGCGTCGCCGGCCTGATCTTCGAGCTGACCAGCCGCCAGGCCGCCGCCGGCTCCCTCGGCGCGCTGCTCACGGCGGTGGTCCTCGGCGTCTCGATGATGGGCACCTTCGACCCGGCGATCGGCCCCCTGGTGCCGGTGCTGGCGTCGTACTGGCTGAACATCCACGTGACCATCATCACCGCGAGTTACGGCTTCCTCGGCCTCTCGGCCCTGCTCGGCGCCCTCACCCTGGTGCTGTTCATGGTCGAGGCCTCGCGCCGCCGCGACTTCGGCCCCGCCGTCGCCAAGCTCGACCGCCTCAACGTGGCGGTGATGACCACGGGCCTGGGCATGCTCGCGATCGGCACCTACCTCGGCGGCGTCTGGGCCAACGAATCCTGGGGCCGCTACTGGGGCTGGGACGCCAAGGAGACCTGGGCGCTGGTCTCGATCCTGGTCTACGCCGCGATCCTGCACTTCCGCTGGATCCCGGCCCTGCGCAACGCCTTCGTCCAGGCCGCCTGCAGCCTGGTCGCCATCAGCAGCGTGGTGATGACCTACTTCGGCGTGAACTACTTCCTCAGCGGCCTGCACAGCTACGCCGCCGGCGAGGCCGCCGCCGTGCCGTCCTGGGTCTACATCGGCTGGGTGATCATGTTCGCCTTCATCGGCGCCGGCTACGTCGCCTGGCGCAGCCGCGAGACGCTGCGCGCCGGCGGCCGGCCGCGCCGCCCCCAGGCGCCGGTGGGCAAGGTGGCGGGGCAGACGCGGTAGGGTTGCGACGAATCACGGCGCAGGGCGGAGGTAGGATGCCTCCGCCCTGCGTGTCCGTGACGGTGTCGCGGCTGTTCGCGTGCACGGGTGCCTCACCGGGTCCAGCCTAGAGCGCGAGCACCACCCGCAGCCCGGCATCGATCTTCTCGAGGACACCGTCCGGCAAGCGGCCGACCTTCTCGGTGAGCCGACCACGATCGAGGGTCCGCTCCGCGGCGGCATCCGTCTTGCCCCTGGTCCGTCATGGCCGACCAGCAAGAACCCCACCCGCCCCGCCTGCTCGACCAGGTGGGCGCCGCCATCCGCGCCCGGCACTACAGCCGCCGCACCGAGAAGGCGTACACGACGTGGATCCGCCGCTTCGTGGTGTTCCACGGCAAGCGACACCCGCGCGAGATGGGTCAACCGGAGGTGACGGCCTACCTGACCCACCTCGCCACCGCGCGCAAGGTCAGCGCCTCCACCCAGAACCAGGCCCTGAGCGCCATCCTGTTCCTGTACCGCGAGGTGCTGCGCCAGGACCTGGACTGGCTGGACGACGTGGTCCGCGCCAAGCGCTCCATCCGCGTCCCGGTGGTCCTGACCCGCGACGAGGTCGCCGTGCTCCTCGCGCACCTCGCGGGCACCCCCCGCCTGGTCGCCTTGCTGATGTACGGCGGCGGCCTGCGCCTCCTCGAAGCCCTGCAGCTACGCATCAAGGACCTCGACTTCGCCGCCGGCGAGCTCACCGTCCGCGCCGGCAAGGGCCGCAAGGACCGCCGCACCTTGCTGCCCAAACGCGTCCAGCCCGCCCTCCAGTCCCACCTCGAACGCGTGCGACGACTCCACCACGCCGACCTCGCCGCCGGCGCCGGCCACGTCGCCCTCCCCGCCTCCCTCGCCCTCAAGTACCCCACCGCCTCGAACGACTGGCCGTGGCAATGGGTCTTCCCCGCGACCCGCGGCTACCGCGACCCGGAGACAGGCCAGAAACGCCGCCACCACCTCCACGAAACGGTCGTCCAGCAAGCCGTCCGCGACGCCCGCCTGAAAGCCGGTCTGACCAAGCCCGCGACCAGCCACACCCTCCGCCACAGCTTCGCCACCCACCTGCTCGAATCCGGCTACGACATCAGGACCATCCAGGAGCTGCTCGGCCACACCGACGTCGCCACGACGATGATTTATACCCACGTGCTGAACAAAGGCGGCCGGGGCGTGAGGAGCCCCCTAGACGATTGAAATCCCGTCAACAAATCGGTAGACTTACCCCTAGGGGAACGATCCACCATCCCTGACCCCGTCAGGCTCGACCATTCAGGACTTAACCCATCCATGAAGGTCCTCCCCTGACGACACATGGGTAGGATCCCGTCACCCCCGATCGACACTGTGAGATCCGATCTAAGCAGGTCACGCCACCATGGCTGGGGTTGGATGTTAGAAAGCAAACTCGGAAGGCCAATGGGAGATTCACACTCTCATGGTCACTCTACATAGAGTTATACGAAAGGAGCGCCATGTCGCTTTGTAAGTCGTACAAAATAGTTAAACCGTCTATCGTGGCATTTTGCCCCAAGTACATACCGGTCGGTCAGGCAGGGCCGCCCCTATTTCCTCCTATCATCGGTACGGGGTTTATTGTCGATTCCAACGGCGTAATTGCTACAAATGACCATGTAATTAGCGCACTCGATACACTGCGGCCCAAAGACGTCCCCGCAGAGGATTGGGGCTTCTACGCAATTTTACTCTATAGCTCACCAGCGGGGCAACTAGAGATACCACTTGAGGTGATCGGGGTCGGGCGCGTCGGGCAATACAACCCCGGTAAAGTGTATTATGGGCCCAGTAAACCTGACGTCGCATTTGTACATGTAGACGCAATAGGCTTGCCATCCCTAAAAATCGATGAAGACGTAGTTGTAAACGAGGGTATGGAACTAGCGACCGCAGGATTTCCGATGGGAACCGACGCTCTTACTGCACCAGGGTATATTCACCAAGTTACCCCCACGCTCCAAGCAGGAATCGTCAGTGCTATACTTCCGTTTTCTTGCACAAAGCCTCACGCGTACATGCTAAATGTCATGACGCAAGGCGGAGCGAGTGGTTCTCCGGTTTTCGATCCGACATCCGGATCCGTCGTAGGTATTCTCTATGCCGGCCTGAACGACGTTGGATTGACTGGCCAGCGAGACAAATATACTATACCAACAAACATAAGTTATGTAGTCCCCAAACATATACTACACGAAAGCCTGGTCGCTTTCATGGCTAACCCCGAAGTCTGTGTCCACCCCGGCGCGAAATCGATAGCGCAGCGAATCGCCGAATCGGAGATCGTGAACATTCTCGAGAAGGGGCATAAATGGGAGGTACGAGAGATTCGTCCCCGCGGAGGTAGCGAGGCCTCCAAACCGATTCGAGAGGTTAAGCGGACTGAGTAGGTCGTATAACAGACCGTTGAAGCTGACGGATCGGCCTTGTCACGTCGCTGGCAGAG
>JADHED010001661.1_pt1 | contig 17857 bp, 17 predicted proteins | sample 8952041 | NCBI WGS metagenome assembly JADHED01 (sample SAMN16124423, study PRJNA663239) | bioreactor sludge metagenome | isolation source: sludge (control) | place: India:Bengaluru | collected 2018-09-08
CGCCCAGCAGCGGTGCTGGCAGGTGCATAGCGCCTTCACCCAGAAGGTGAAGGCTGCCAAGTGGCGCAAGGTCAGCGTTCATGCGGCATTCCCAAGGGTTGCGAGCGGTCAACTGCGGTTTCTAGGGTCAGTTCGGGTTGACCAGCTTGTCGCCGACCTGCACCGGGTTGGTGATCTCCATCACCAGCACGTAGGAGACGCGCTCGAACGGACGGAACACCATGGCGATGCCGTTGCGCTCGTCGGGCAGCTTCATCAGGCCGCGCGCCTCGTCGGTCTTGTCCACCAGCTTCGGTCCGGTGCTCAGCAGCGCCAGCACATGACCGCTTTCGATGCCGTCCTGCAGGCCCTTGTTGATCACCACCACCTGGTTCTGGCCGGCGTAGCGCACCGCGCTGCCCGGCACGGCGACCACGCGCGCGTCCACCGGCACCTCGGGCACGCGCGGCACGTAGTTGCGGTACTCGCGCGGCGGCTCGGGCAGCAGGCGGTCGCCGGCGCGCATTTCTTCCTTGCTGCTGATCACGTCGACCGTGGCGGGCACGGGCAGGGCGCGCGGCTGCGGGGCGGCGGCGCGGCGCGGTTCGCTCTGCACTTCGCCGTTGGCGGGCCAGCGCGTGGGGCGCACGGCGGGCGCCGCGCCGGCGTCTTCCTCGGCTTCGGATTCGCCCCGCACCAGGGTGGCCTGACCGACGTAGTGGCCTTCGTAGCCCAGGGTTTCGCCGGTCACCGGGTCTTTCAGCGGCTTGGCATTGCGGAACACGCGGAATTCGGTGGGGTCGCCCGCCTGTTTCAGCAGGGGGGCATCGGCGGGCCCGCGCACGTAGGCGCGGTCGCCCTTGGCCACCAGCACGCGGCTCTGGTTGGCCAGCGCGACGATGCGGGGTGCGCGCTGGAAGCTGTCGTCGTCGACCACCAGCGGCTCGGTCAGGAAGGGCTCGATCAGGTGCGGCTCCAGCGTGGGCAGCGGGCCGGTGCCCAACATCTCGATGCGGTTGCGCGGCGACACCCGCACGGTGTCACCGACTTCGCCGTCGGCGCCGCGGCGCGCGCGCAGGAAGGCGCGGTCGCCCAGGCGCTCCAGGTACAGCTGCTGGCCTGGGTAGATCAGGTGCGGGTTGCGGATGTCCTGCAGGTTCATGCCCCACAGCTCGGGCCAGCGCCAGGGCGACTTCAGGAACAGGCTGGAGATGCGCCACAGCGTGTCGCCGCGGCGCACCGTGTACTGGTCGGGCGCGTTGGGCGCCAGCGCCGACAGCGGCACGCCCTGCGCCGCCACCTGCTGGGCGGTGGCGCGCTGCGCCGGCGTCACCGGCAGGCGTGAGGCCGACTGCGCGGCGGCGGGCGGGACGCTGAGCACGGCCGCCGTCAGCAGGCCGAGGGGCGCGATCAGTGCGCGCGTGGCACCAGGAAAAGTGTGTTTCATTGTTTTGCCGGGGGCAGCTGCCAACTTGACAAGTCACCGGACATTCTGCATTCAAGCCCTTGATCCGGCAACGAAATCACTCACCCGAGGCAGCGCGAACTGCGAAAAGTAGCGAAAATCGCCACATCCGAGGCAAGAATTCCATGGCCCAGCTTCCCATTCTCCGTTACCCCGACCCGCGCCTGCACAAGGTGGCTCGCCCGGTGCAGGTGGTCGATGCGCGCGTGCAGGCGCTGATCGACGACATGTTCGAGACCATGTACGCCGCCAAGGGCATCGGCCTGGCGGCCACCCAGGTCGACGTGCACGAGCGGCTGATCGTGATCGACGTGTCGGAAGAGCGCAACCAGCGCCTGGTGCTGATCAACCCCGAGTTGCTGTGGGCCAGCGAGCAGCGCGTGCGCGGCGAGGAGGGCTGCCTGTCGGTGCCCGGCATCTACGACGGCGTCGAGCGCGCCGAGCGCGTGCGTGTGCGCGCGCTGGACGCGGCCGGCGAGGCGCGCGAGATCGAGGCCGAGGGCCTGCTGGCGGTGTGCATCCAGCATGAGATGGACCACCTGCTCGGCAAGGTGTTCGTCGAATACCTGTCGCCGCTCAAGCGCGGCCGCATCAAGACCAAACTGCTGAAAGCCGAGCGACAGGAAAAAGCCGACCAGGCGCGGGTGCCGGCGTGAGCGCCCACTGCGCGGCAAAGGCTGATGCATTCGTCATCCGGCGTGTCCTGAAGGCCTTGCCGGCGGCGCTTGGGGCGCTGCTGCTGGGGGCTTGTGCGGCGCTGCTCAACCCGGATCGGGTGGCGCCCGGCACCCCGGCGGCGCAGGTGCTGCAGCGCCTGGGTCCGCCCACGGCGCGCTACCCGGCCACGGCCCAGGCGGGCGAGCGCTGGCAGTATTCGCAGCAACCGGCCGGCCGCCAGGTGTTCAATCTGGACCTGGACGCCCAGGGCCGCGTGGTGCGCGTCGAGCAGGCGCTCAGCGAAGCGCGGTTTGGCCAGCGCATCCAGCCCGACCGCTGGACGCGCGAGGACGTGCTGCGCGAATACGGCCGGCCGGCCCAGGTGACGGCGGTGCACCGGTTCGACGGCGACATCTGGGTCTGGCGCTACCTGGACGGGCCGACCTGGCGCCTGCTGTTCATCGACATCGACCGCGCCGGCGTGGTGCGCGGCTGGTCCGTCGGCGACGAAAACCTGCCCGACCCGCCCGAGCCGCGCTGACCGGTCCGTGCCATTGAATCGCCACCAAAGCGCCAACCCGCCAGCGCCAGAAGCTATCGAAACATGAGCATGCGCGTGATCTTTGCCGGCACCCCCGAGTTTGCCCGCGTGGCCCTGCAGGCGCTGCAGGCGGCCGGGTTCGAGGTGCCGCTGGTGCTGACCCAGCCCGACCGCCCGGCCGGCCGCGGCATGAAGCTGCAGGCCTCGCCGGTCAAGCAGCTGGCGCTGCAGCACGGCATCGCCGTCGCCCAGCCGCGCAGCCTGCGCCTGGACGGCAAGTACCCCGAAGACGCCGCCGCCGCCCGCGCGGCCCTGCGCGCCGCCCGCGCCGACGCGATGGTGGTGGCCGCCTACGGGCTGATCCTGCCGCAGTGGGTGCTGGATGACATGAGCACCGCCGGGCCGCCCCAAGGTGCGAGCGCCCCCGCGGGGGGCAGCGCAACAGGCGCAGCCGTGGAGCGTGGGGGCCGTGACCCGAACACCGCCGGGCCGCCCCAAGGTGCGAGCGCCCCCTCGGCGGGCAGCGCCACCGGCCAGGCCTTCGGTTGCCTCAACATCCATGCCTCGCTGCTGCCGCGCTGGCGCGGCGCGGCGCCGATCCATCGCGCCATCGAGGCCGGCGACGCGCAGACCGGCGTCACCATCATGCAGATGGACGCCGGCCTGGACACCGGCGACATGCTGCTGGCGCAGGCGCTGCCGATCGGACCGCGCGCCACCACCGCCAGCCTGCACGACGAACTGGCGGCGCTGGGCGGGCAGCTGATCGTGCAGGCGCTGCAGCAGGCCGCGCAGGGTCGCCTGCGGCCGACGCCGCAGCCGGCCGAGGGCGTTTGCTACGCCCACAAGATCGACAAGCACGAGGCCGCCATCGACTGGCACCAGCCGGCGGCACAGATCGAGCGGCGCATCCGCGCCTTCGACCCCTTCCCCGGCGCCAGCAGCCAGCTGGGCGACACCGTGGTCAAGCTGTGGAACTCCGAAATCGATAGCTGCTCGCGCCCGTCCGATGCGCGCTGCGGCCAGATTCTTGCCGTAGACGAAGGCGGCATCGCGGTGGCCTGCGCGGACGCCGTGCTGCGCCTGACCGAGCTGCAGCGCCCGGGCGGCAAGCGCCTGCCGGCGCGCGAGTTCCTGCGCGGCTTCGCGCTGGCGCCCGGCCAGTGCCTGGGCGAAGGCACGGGTGGCGCGCCATGATCATGCCGCTGCCGCCCGATCCGGGCGAGCTGCCGGCGCGTGGCCGGCTGGGCGCCTGGCTGGCGCGGCGCGTCGATACCTGGGCGCGCACGGCGCGGCACCCGCTGTTCTGGGTCGGTGCGCGCGAGATGGCGGGCGTTTCCATCGGCCTGACGGCCTGGGCCTTCATGACCGGCGTGGCCATGGTCAAGAGCGGCATGTCGATCACCGAAAGCGTGCTGATGTCCTTGCTGGTGTTTGCCGGCAGCGCCCAGCTGGCCGCCATTCCGCTCATTGCCGCCGATGCGCCGCTGTGGGTGGTGCTGGCGGCGGCGTTCTGCGTGAATCTGCGATTTGTAGTCTTCAGCCTTCATCTGCGGCCATATTTCATGCATCTGCCTAGATTCAAACGCTTGTACCTGGGCTACTTCACGGGCGACGTGACCTATGTGCTGTTCACCCGGCGCTTTCCGCGCCCGCCCGAAACCGAGGGTCAGCGGCGCGCCCAGGGCAGCTATCTGTGGGGCGGCAACGTCACCAACTGGGTGTTCTGGCAGTCGCTCAGCATGCTGGGCATCTTTCTCGGCGCCGCGCTGCCGTCGCGCTGGGGGCTGGAGTTCGCCGGCACGCTGGCGCTGCTGGCGGTGGCCTGTTCGATGGTGACCACGCGCCTGCGCGCGCTGTCGGCCATCACCGCGGCGGCGGCGGCGGTGGTGCTGTTCGGGCTGCCGTACCGGCTCAACATCGTGGCGGCGATCGCGGTGGCGGTGGCCATCAGCCTGTACGCCGAGCCACGCCCGCCGGCGGCCGGCGACGACGCAGGGGCGCGCGATGCATGAACTGGACGGCTGGACGCTGCTGGCCATCCTGGGCATGACGGCCATTTCGGTCATCACGCGCGGCTTCTTCTTCATCAGCGAGCGCGAATGGACGCTGCCCGAATGGGCGCAGCGTGGCCTGCAGTACGCGCCCATCGCCGCGCTGACCGCGGTGATCGCGCCCGACATCCTGCTGACCGAGGGCGTCGTCGGCGCGGTGCTGCGCGACGCCCGCACCTGGGGCGCGCTGGCGGCGGCCGGTTTCTACTTCTGGCGTCGGCGCGGCAGTTACGTGATGCCGGCCGCCATCGCGGTCGGCATGGCGGTGTTCCTGCCGCTGCGGGTCGGGCTGGGCTGGTGAAGCGGCGCACGGCCCGGTCGGGCCGGGCCTGGCGGCTGCGGGACGGACGATCCGATTCCCCTTGATGGCGCCTTTTGGGTCTGGATTTCCAAGTTTCCGAAACAGGAGGATCATGGGCAAACCGGGCGACGTGGCCCTTCAGTCAAGCGCCAGCAGCTATTGATCGTGTAGCGAATCCGAAGCCCGGGGCCGGTCAGGGTGGTGTGGGCGCGCGCTCCTACAATGGCAGCGCCGCCGCATCGCCCTCCCGCCGCCGGCGGGTCCCGTGTTTTTTCACTTACCCGATCTGCCTGTCATGAACGTCATCCGCTTCTCCGACCTGTGCGCGCAAGGTGCCGTGCAGGGCCAACGCGTCTTCATCCGCGCCGACCTGAACGTGCCGCAGGACGACGGCGGCGCCATCACCGACGACACCCGCATCCGCGCCAGCGTGCCGGCCATCCGCATGGCGCTGCAAGCCGGCGCGGCGGTGATGGTCACCTCGCACCTGGGTCGCCCGACCGAGGGCGAATGCAAGCCCGCCGACTCGCTGGCGCCGGTGGCGCGCCGCCTGGGCGAACTGCTGGGGCGCGAGGTGCCCCTGGTGCAGCACTGGGTGGACGGCGTGTCGGTGGCGCCGGGCGAGCTCGTGCTGCTCGAGAACTGCCGCGTCAACAAGGGCGAGAAAAAGAACGATGAAGCGCTTTCGCGCAAGATGGCCGCACTTTGTGATATTTACGTTAACGATGCCTTCGGTACCGCGCACCGCGCCGAAGCCACCACCTACGGCATCGCCCAGTACGCCCCGGTGGCCTGCGCCGGCCCGCTGCTGGCGGCCGAGATCGACGCCCTGCAGCAGGCCCTGGCGCACCCCAGGCGGCCCCTGGTGGCCATCGTGGCCGGCAGTAAAGTGAGCACAAAACTCACCATCTTGCAGTCTTTGGCGTCCAAAGTCGATCAATTGATCGTAGGCGGCGGCATCGCCAACACCTTCATGCTGGCCAGCGGGCTGCCGATCGGCAAGTCGCTGGCCGAGGCCGACCTGGTGGGTGAGGCGCGCGCCGTGATCGAGGCCATGCGGGCGCGCGGCGCCGAGGTGCCGATCCCCACCGACGTGGTGACGGCCACCGAATTCAAGGCCGACGCCGTGGCCACCGTCAAGCCGGCGCAGGCGGTGGCGGCGGACGACCTGATCCTGGACATCGGCCCCGACACCGCCGAGCGCCTGGCGGCGCAACTCCAGGCGGCCGGCACCATCGTCTGGAACGGCCCGGTGGGCGTGTTCGAGATGGCGCCGTTCGAAAGCGGCACGCGCCGCATCGCGCGCGCCATCGCCGATTCGCCCGCCTTCAGCATCGCCGGCGGCGGCGACACCCTGGCGGCGATCGCCAAGTACGGCATCGACAAGGACGTGGGCTACATCTCCACCGGCGGTGGCGCCTTTCTGGAGGTGCTGGAGGGCAAGCAGCTGCCCGCCTTCGAAATTCTGGAAAAAAGGGCCGCCAGCGCTTGATGGACAAGCGCCAACAGCTATAAAAGTCATAGTAATCTGGCGCCCGATCACGGCGCCGTCATGCGGCGCTGGCAGAATCCGGCCAGCGATTTCCGCCTGCACCCAGCCCAGCCATGACCTACCGCGCCACCAAGATCGTCGCCACCCTCGGCCCTGCCTCCAGCGACCCGGCGCTGCTGGAGCAGATGATCCGTGCCGGCGTCAACGTGGTGCGGCTGAACTTCAGCCACGGCAAGGCCGAGGACCATGTGGAACGCGCCCGCCTGGTGCGCCAGGCCAGCGAGCGCGCCGGCCGCGAGGTGGCCATCATGGCCGACCTGCAGGGGCCGAAGATCCGCGTCGGCAAGTTTGCCGAGGGCAAGGTGCTGCTGGCGCCGGGCGCGCCGTTCGTGCTGGACGCCGCGCGCACCGAGCCGGGCGACCTGCAGGGCGTCGGGCTGGACTACAAGCAACTGCCGCGCGACGTGCGGCCGGGCGACACCCTGCTGCTCAACGACGGCCTGATCGTGCTGACGGTGGAGGCGGTGCGCGGCGAAGCGGTGCACACCCGCGTCAAGCTGGGTGGCGAGCTGTCCAACAACAAGGGCATCAACAAGCAGGGCGGTGGCCTGACGGCGCCGGCGCTGACGGCCAAGGACATGGAGGACATCAAGACCGCCATGGCCCTGCGCGCCGACTACGTGGCCGTCAGCTTTCCCAAGAACGCCACCGACATGGAAATGGCGCGCCAGCTGTGCAACGTGGCCGGCGCCGAATGGGGCCACAAGCCGCAGCTCATCGCCAAGATCGAGCGCGCCGAGGCCATCCCGCGGCTGGCCGAGATCCTGGCCGCCAGCGACGGCATCATGGTGGCGCGCGGCGACCTGGCGGTGGAAGTCGGCAACGCCGCCGTGCCGGCGCTGCAAAAGAAGATGATCACCATGGCGCGCGCGGCCGACAAGCTGGTGATCACCGCCACCCAGATGATGGAGAGCATGATCGCCAACCCGGTGCCCACGCGCGCCGAGGTCAGCGACGTCGCCAACGCCGTGCTCGACGGCACCGACGCCGTGATGCTGAGCGCCGAGACGGCGGCCGGCAAGTACCCGCTGGAGACGGTGCAGGAGATGGCCGCCATCTGCATAGCGGCCGAGGAACACGACCCGGCCGAGCTGGACGCCGACTTCAGTGGCGCCACCTTCCAGCGCATCGACCAGTCGATCGCCATGGGGGCGCTGTTCACCGCCTACCACCTGGGCGCCAAGGCCATCGTGGCGCTGACCGATTCCGGCTCCACCGCGCTGTGGATGAGCCGCCACCGCGTGCGCATCCCCATCTACGCGCTCACGCCCAAGGTCGGCACCCAGCGCAAGCTGGCGCTGTACCGCAACGTGCGCCCGCTGCTGATGGACACCAGCGCCCTGCGCGACGAGGCGCTGGCGCAGGCCGAGGCCTACCTCAAGCAGCAGGGCGTGATGGCCAGCGGCGACGTCTACGCCATCACCTGCGGTGAACCCATGGGCGCCCCCGGCGGCACCAACATGCTCAAGATCTGCCGCGCCGGCTGATCGGCGCAGCGGCGGGCCCATGAGACCGGTCGCGCCCCCTTGGGGTCCATCGGCCTTGCACGCCCCGCGCGTGCGCGCCGAGCGCGGTGCGGGTGCGTGCGTGGCGTGCGCACCCAGGAGGTGAAGGCCATCGCAGCCGCCGGTCCCCGCATCGATGCGGTCTGCCCGAAGTTGACACGCGGTCAACTGCCGTTTCTAGGGTCAGAGGCAGCAGGTAAACTCGTCGCACACCCGGGCGTCGGCCGCCGCCACACCGCCCTGCCTTCGGAGAACCCTGACCATGCCCCTCGTTTCCATGCGCGAACTGCTCGACCACGCGGCCGAGCACAACTACGGCATCCCCGCCTTCAACGTCAACAACCTGGAGCAGGTGCAGGCCGTGATGGCCGCCGCCGATGAGGTCGGCGCCCCCGTCATCCTGCAGGCCAGCGCCGGTGCGCGCAAGTACGCGGGCGAGCACTTCATCAAATACCTGATCCAGGCCGCCGCCGAAGCCTATCCGCACGTGCCCATGGTGATGCACCAGGACCACGGCACCAGCCCGGCCGTGTGCGCCGGCGCGCTCAAGCTGGGCTTTGGTTCGGTGATGATGGACGGCAGCCTGAAGGAAGACGGCAAGACCCCGGCCGACTTCGACTACAACGTGCGCGTGACGCAGGAAGTGGTGGCCATGGCGCACCAGATCGGCGCCACCGTGGAGGGCGAGCTCGGCTGCCTGGGCAGCCTGGAGACCGGCGAGGCCGGCGAGGAAGACGGCATCGGCGCCGCCGGCAAGCTCGACCACAGCCAGCTGCTGACCGACCCCGAAGAAGCCGCCCAGTTCGTCAAGGCCACGCAGCTCGACGCCCTGGCCATTGCGATTGGCACCAGCCACGGCGCCTACAAGTTCACCCGCCCGCCCACGGGCGACGTGCTGGCGATCTCGCGCGTCAAGGAAATCCACGCCCGCATCCCCAACACCCATCTGGTGATGCACGGGTCATCGTCCGTGCCGCAGGAGCTGCTGGCCATCATCAACCAGTTCGGCGGCAAGATGAAGCAGACCTGGGGCGTGCCGGTCAAGGAGATTCAAGAGGCCATCAAGCACGGCGTGCGCAAGATCAACATCGACACCGACATCCGCATGGCCATGACCGGCGCGGTGCGCAAGTTCCAGGTCGAAAACCCCGACAAGTTCGACATGCGCGAGTGGATGAAGCCCGCCCGCGCCGCCGCCCAGGCCATCTGCAAGCAGCGCTATCTGGAATTCGGCTGCGAGGGCCAGGGTGCCAAGGTCAAGGGCCTGCCGCTGTCCGTGATGGCGCAGAAATACGCCCAGGGCGAGCTGGCGCAGCAGGTGCGCTGAGCCTTCAGCCACTACAAAAATAAGAGCTGCTCGCGCTTGATCCACAAGCGCCAGTGGCTCTTTTCATTGAAATCGCAATGGAGCCTGCCATGAGCACTGCCGCCCTGCACACCAGCCAGTTGCGCAGCCTGCCCCTGCTGGCGCGCGGCAAGGTGCGCGACAACTACGCCGTCGGCGAAGACCGCATCCTGATGGTCGCCAGCGACCGCATCAGCGCCTTCGACGTCATCATGGACCAGCCCATCCCTGGCAAGGGCGAGCTGTTGACGCGGATGGCGCTGTGGTGGTTCGAGCAGCTCAAAGACATCGTGCCCAACCACCTGACCGGCGACGCGCCCGAGAGCGTGGTGGCGCCCGATGAGGTGGCGCAGGTGGCCGGGCGCAGCATGCTGGTGCAGCGCCTGCAACCGATCCCGGTCGAGGCGGTGGTGCGCGGCTACCTGGCCGGCAGCGGCTGGAAGGAATACCAGCAAAGCCAGTCGGTGTGCGGCGTGCCCCTGCCCACCGGCCTGCGCAACGCCAGCCGCCTGCCGCAGCCCATCTACACCCCGGCGGCCAAGGCCGCGGTCGGCGAGCACGACGAAAACATCAGCTTCGAGCGCACCGAGCAGATGATCGGCGCCGATCTGGCCGCGCGCATCCGCGACATCAGCATCCAGCTGTACCAGCGCGCCGCCGCCATCGCGCTGGCCAGGGGCATCATCATTGCCGACACCAAGTTCGAGTTTGGCCTGAACGCGGCCGGCGAGCTGGTGCTGATGGACGAGGTGCTCACGCCCGATTCGTCGCGCTACTGGCCACAGGACGGCTGGCGCGAGGGCATCAACCCGCCCAGCTTCGACAAGCAGTACCTGCGCGACTGGCTGGAGCAGGCACAGGTGAACGGCCGCCCCTGGCCCAAGACCGCGCCGCCGCCCACGCTGCCGGCCGAGGTGATCGAGCAGACCGCCGCCAAATACCGCGAGGCGCTGCAGCGCCTGCTGGGTTGAAGGTCACGCGCGTCCCAGCCTCCTAGAAGCGGCAGTTGACGCTTCTCATTTTCAGACGGGCCGCGTCCGTGCAGGGTTTCGCGGCTTCGATCGCCTTCACCTCTTGGGTGAGCACGCTACGCACCCACCCGCACCGCGCTCGGCGCGCCATGCGGCGTTGCTCCTCTTTGCGGGCAGGAGCCCGCGGCGTCGTCGCGTCTTGCCTGACACGCCGATCACGGCACAGGCGGGCGCGTCCAACTGCGGTTTCTAGGCTCAGTCGATCTTCACCCCGGCGTCCTTGATCACCCTGGCGTACTTGGTGATCTCAGCGCGCATGAAGGCGTCGAATTGCGCCGGCGTGCTGCCCACCGGCGTCAGGCCCTGGGCTGCCAGCCGCTCGCGCACCGCGGGCGTGGCCAGTGCGCGGGCGATTTCCTGCTGCAACCGCTCGATCACCGCGGTCGGAGTGCGTGCCGGCGCCAGCAGTGCAAACCAGGACGTGGTCTCGTAACCCTTCAGGCCAGCCTCATCGAGCGTGGGGACCTCGGGCAGCGCCGCCGCGCGCTGCCGGCCGGTGGTGGCCAGCGCCTGCAGCCGCCCCGCTTTGAGCAGGGCCTGGGCCGAAGGGATGTTGATGACCATCGCCGCCACCTGGCCGGCGGCCACGTCGGTCAGGCCGGGCGCGGCGCCTTTGTAGGGCACGTGCACCAGATCGACATCGGCCATGCGCTTGAACAGTTCGGCCGACAGGTGCGACAGGCTGCCGTTGCCGCCCGAGGCAATGTGCAACTGCCCGGGCCGCGCCCTGGCGTAGGCGAGGAAATCCTGCACGGTGTGTACCGGCAGGCTGGCGCTGACCACCAGCACGTTCGGCGCTGTGGCCACCAGGGTGATGGGTGCGAAGTCCTTCAGCGCGTCGTAGGGCAGCCTGGGGTACAGACTGGGCGTGACGCCGTGCGAGCTGCCGTTGCCCAGGATCAGGGTGTGGCCGTCCGGCGCCGCCTTGGCCACGGTGTCGGACGCGATGCTGCCGCCGGCGCCCGGACGGTTGTCGATCATCACCTGCTGGCCCAGACCAGCAGCCAGCTCCTGTGCGATCGAACGCGCCAGCGCGTCGGAGCCATCGCCGGCCGGCGCCGGTACCACCAGCCGGATCGGCCTGGTCGGAAACGGTGCCTGCGCCGCCACGGGCGCCCAGCCCAGCACGAGGCAGGCGAGCCATGATCTGCGCTGCATGATCGGAGTTGGTGACAGGTGGTTGGACGTAGGCGCAGCATACGCGTCGCCGGCCGCACCCGACAGAAAAGGTCAAGAAAGGATAAAACAAGAACGATTCGTGTTTACAATCCCGCCCGCAGCGCCGCGGTCGCTGGCGCGATGGATGGAGGAGTGACGCATGTCCCGTGGTTTCCGGGCCCGCCCATGGTTGGGCGTTCTGCTGGCGCTGGGTGCCAGCGTCGCGCTGCTGGGCTGCGGCGGCAGCGGTGACGCCGGTGACGCCCGGCTGTCGGCCGAGGCGCGGCTGGGTGAAAAGATCTTCTCGGACGTCTCGCTGTCGGCCTCGGGCCGCCAGTCCTGCGCCACCTGCCATGACGCGGCGCGCGGCCATGCCGCCAACAATGCGCTGCCGGCGCAGCTGGGCGGGCCGGACGGCACGCTGCAGGGCGTGCGCAACACGCCTGGCATCCGCTACCTGGCCAGCAACACCCCGTTCTTCTTCGACGAGGAGGGCACGCCCACCGGCGGCTTCTTCTGGGACGGGCGCGCCGCCACCCTGGCCGAGCAGGCCGCCGGGCCCTTCCTCAACCCGCTGGAGATGGCCAATCCCGACAAGGCCAGCGTCATCACCAAGCTGGCCGCCGCGCCGTACGCGGCCGAGTTCCGCCGCGTCTATGGCGACGCGATCTTCAGCGATGTCGAGGGCGCCTACCAGCGCCTGACCGAGGCCCTGCAGCGCTACCAGCTGGAAGACGTGGAGTTCAACGCCTTCACCAGCAAGTACGACGCCTACCTGCGCGGCACGGCCCAGCTGAGCGCGCAGGAGGCGCGCGGCCTGGCGCTGTTCAACGAGCCGACCAAGGGCAACTGCGCCGCCTGCCACCCCTCGGCGCCCGGCGCCCAGGGTGCGCTGCCGCTGTTCACCGATTTCACCTACGACAACCTGGGTCTGCCGCGCAACCCGGCGCTGCGGGCCAACGACGATCCGGCCTACCACGACCTGGGGCTGTGTCAGCGCGCCGATCTGGCCGGGCGCGACGACCTGTGCGGCGCCTTCAAGGTGCCCTCGCTGCGCAACGTGGCGCTGCGCCAGGCGCTGTTCCACAACGGTGTGTTCACCTCGCTCAGGGACGCGGTGCGCTTCTACGTGCTGCGCGACACCCAGCCCGAGCTGTGGTATCCGCGCCGCGCCGACGGCAGCGTCGACAAGTTCAACGACCTGCCGGCCCACTACCACGCCAGCGTCAACACCAGCGAAGCGCCCTACGACCGCCAGCCGGGCGACGCGCCGGCCCTCAACGACGCCGAGATCGACGACGTGGTGGCCTTCCTGCGGACGCTGACCGACGGCTACCGCCCGCCCGTGGAACAGCCCTGAAGCGGCGCGGCCCGGGCTACAGCGTGCGCACGCGGATCACGTGCGGCACGCGGCGGATGGCGTCGATCACCGCCGGCTCGGGGGGCGATGCGACGTCGATCAGGTTGTAGGCCAGCGCCTCGCGGCTGCGGTTGCTCATGTCCAGCACGTTGACGCCGGCGTCGGCCAGCGCCGACAGCACATGGCCCAGCACGCCGGCCACGTTGTCGTTGGCGATGGCGATGCGACAGGAGCCGGGCGCGCGGTGCATGCGCAGCGCCGGGTAGTTGACGCTGTTGACGATGTGGCCGTGCTCCAGGAAGTCGATCAGCTGGTCGGCCGCCATGACGGCGCAGTTTTCTTCCGACTCCTCGGTGCTGGCGCCGATGTGGGGCAGGGCGATCACCCTGGGCTCGGCGGCAAAGCCCGGCTCGGGAAAATCGCACACGTAGCGCCCCAGCCGGCCGGCCTGCAGCGCCGCCAGCACGGCGGCCGGATCGACGATGGTTTCACGCGCGAAGTTCAGCAGCACCGCGCTGGGCCGCAGGTGGCGCAGCGCCTCGGCGTTGATCAGGTGGCGCGTGGCGTCCATGGCCGGCACGTGCAGGCTCACGTAGTCGGCGTGCGCCAGCAGCGCCGGCAGGTTTTCCATGCGCTGCACCGCGTTGGACAGGCGCCAGGCGGCGTCGACCGACAGCACCGGGTCGTAGCCCAGCACCTTCATGCCCAGCGCCAGCGCCATGTCGGCCACCAGCGCGCCGATGGCGCCCAGACCGACCAGGCCCAGCGTCTTGCCCTTGAGCTCGTGGCCGGCAAAGCGGGACTTTTCCTTTTCCAGCAGTGCGTGCATGGCGGCGGCGTCGTCCATGCCGGCCAGCGATTGCGCGTAGGCGATGCCCGGCAGGATGCCGCGCGTGGCCAGCAGCATGCCGGCCAGCACCAGTTCCTTGACGGCGTTGGCGTTGGCGCCGGGCGTGTTGAATACCACGATGCCCTGCTGTCCGTAGTCGGCCACCGGGATGTTGTTGACGCCGGCGCCGGCGCGCGCCACCGCCAGCAGCGACGGCGGCAGCGCCTCGCCGTGCAGCTTGTGGCTGCGCAGCAGCACCGCGTCGGGGTGGGCGATGTCGTGGCCGACTTCGTAGCGGTCGCGGCCAAAGCGCTCCAGCCCCTGGACCGCGATGGCGTTGTAGGTCTTGATCTTGAACATCGAGTGACTTTAAAAATGATAGCTGCTGGCGCTGTCTGGGCGGGCGTCAGGCCTTGACTTGCTCATAAGCCCAGGCCAGCCAGGGCAGCAGCGCCTGCACGTCGGCGGTTTCCACCGTGGCGCCGCACCAGATGCGGATGCCGGGCGGCGCGTCCTTGTACGAGCCGATGTCGTAGGCCACGCCTTCCTTCTCCAGCAGCTTGACCAGGGCCTTGACCTGCTCGGCCGGCAGGTCGAGCGACAGGCACACGCTGGTGTTGGAGCGCGTCTCGGGCCTGCGGGCCAGGAACGAGATCCAGGGGTGGCTGGCCACGAAGTCCTCGATCAGCTTCAGGTTGGCCGTGCTGCGGGCGATGGTGCCGGGCACGCCGCCCACGCCCTCGCACCACTGCAGCGCGTCCAGGTAGTCGGCCACGCACAGCATGCTGGGGGTGTTGATGGTGTCGCCCTGGAAGATGCCCTCGCTCAGCTTGCCGCCGCTGGTCAGGCGGAAGATCTTGGGCAGCGGCCAGGGGGGGGTGTAGCTCTCCAGCCGCTCGACCGCGCGCGGGCCGAGGATCAGCATGCCGTGCGCGCCTTCGCCGCCCAGCACCTTCTGCCAGGAGTAGGTGACCACGTCCAGCTTGTGCCAGGGCAGTTCCATGGCGAACACGGCGCTGGTGGCGTCGCAGATGGTCAGGCCGGCGCGCTCATCCGGGATCCAGTCGCCATGCGGCACGCGCACGCCGCTGGTGGTGCCGTTCCAGGTGAACACCACGTCGTTGTCGAAGTTGACCTTCGACAGGTCGGGCAGCTCGCCGTAGCCGGCCTCGTGGCGCGTCACGTCCTTCAGCTTGAGCTGCTTGACCACGTCGGTCACCCAGCCGGCGCCGAACGATTCCCAGGCCAGCATGTCCACGCCGCGCGCGCCCAGCAGCGACCACAGCGCCATCTCGACGGCGCCGGTGTCCGAGGCCGGCACGATGCCCACGCGCCAGCCGGCCGGCAGGCCCAGGATGCGGGCCGTTTCGCTGCAGGCCGCGCCCAGCAGCTGCTTGCCCAGCGCCGAGCGGTGCGAGCGACCCAGCGCCGACAGATCGAGCGCCGCCACGTCGTAGCCGGGGCGCTTGGCGCAGGGGCCGGAGGAAAAGTTGGGAACCTGGGGCTTGCGGGTGGGGCGGGTCATGCTTTTCTCTTGCTGCGAAAGTACAAACAATCAATTCTAGGCGGCGCCCCAAGACCTTGATGGCGCTGGGCGGCTCTGCCGGCCGCGTCCTCCTAGAATGGGCGTCCATGAACTTCATCGACCAGTTGCGCCAGGCCGAAGCGCAGAACCAGTCCATGCTGTGCGTGGGGCTGGACCCGGAGCCGGCGCGCTTTCCGGCCGGCGTCGCGCGCGATGCCGAGGGCATCCACCAGTTCTGCGCCCGCATCGTCGAGGCCACGGCCGACCTGGTGTGCGCCTTCAAGCCGCAGATCGCCTACTTCGCCGCGCACCGCGCCGAGCCGCAGCTGGAGCGCCTGATCGCCCACATGCGCGCCGTGGCGCCGCGCGTGCCCGTGATCCTGGACGCCAAGCGCGGCGACATCGGCAGCACCGCCGAGCAGTACGCCCGGGAGACCTTCGAGCGCTACGGCGCCGACGCAGTGACGCTGTCGCCCTTCATGGGTTTTGATTCGGTGGCGCCCTACCTGAAGTACCAAGGCAAGGGCGCCTTCCTGCTGTGCCGCACCTCCAACCCCGGCGGCGACGACTTGCAGGCCCAGCGCCTGGCCGACGTGCCCGGCCAGCCGCGGCTGTACGAGCATGTCGCGCGCCTGGCCCAGGGGCCCTGGAACCTGAACGGCCAGCTGGGCCTGGTGGTGGGCGCCACCTACCCGCAGGAGATCGAGCGCGTGCGCGCGCTGGCGCCCACCGTGCCGCTGCTGATTCCGGGTGTGGGCGCGCAGGGCGGTGACGCCGAGGCCACCGTGCGCGCCGGCTGGCGTGCCGATGGCCCGATCGTCGTCAACAGCTCGCGCGCCATCCTGTATGCCAGCGGCGGCGCCGACTTTGCCGACGCCGCGCGCGCCGCGGCCCAGGCCACGCGCGCGCAGCTGAATGCGGCCAGGGCCTGAGCCGGGTTGCCAGGCACTTTGTTTTTGATAGCTGCTGGCGCAAGACGGACGGGCGCTGCGGTATTATTTAATCCAGAAAATCCGCCTATTTCCGAGGAGATTCGACCCGTGATGCCCCGCCGAGCCTTCCCCCTGGGCGCCCTGTGCGCCGCCGCCCTGCTGGCCGCGCCCCCCGTGCTGGCGCAGCCCGCCTATCCCAGCAAGCCGATCACCATCGTGGTCGGCTACCCGCCCGGCGGCAGCACCGACCTGACCGGCCGCACGCTGGGCGATGCGCTGTCGCGCCAGCTCGGCGTGCCGGTGGTGATCGAGAACCTGGGCGGCGCCGGCGGCACCATCGGTGCGCAGAAGGTGGCCAGCGCCGCGCCCGACGGCTACACCCTGCTGGTGGGCGCCAACAACGAGGTGGCCATCAGCAAGCTGGTGACCAAGACCGTCAAGTACGAGCTGAAGGACTTCACCCCGCTGGGCCTGATCGCCTCGCAGCCCATGGTGCTGGTGGCCTCCACCGCCACCGGGGTGAAGAACCTGGGCGAGTTCATCGCCAAGGCCAAGGCCGCGCCCGGCAAGTACAGCTACGGCAGCTCCGGCGTCGGCACGGCACTGCATCTGGCCGGCGAGATGGTCAAGGAGCGCGCCGGCGTGTTCATGACCCACATCCCCTACCGCGGCGTGGCGCCGCTGACCAGCGACCTGGTGGGCGGCAACCTGGAGTACGGCGTGTTCGTGCTCTCCAGCGGCCTGCCGCACATCAAGAGCGGCAAGGTGGTGGCCCTGGGCACCACCGAAGCCAGGCGTTCGCCGCTCACGCCTGACATCCCGGCGCTGGGCGAGCACCCGCAGCTCAAGGGCATCGACATCGGCACCTGGTTCGTGCTGATGGGGCCGGCCAGGCTGCCCGAGGCCGTCACCACGCGCCTGAAGACGGCGCTGGCCGAGGCCCTCAAGTCGCCCGAATTCCGCCAGAAGATGGAAGCCTCGGGCTCCACCGTGGCGGCGCCTGGCACCGATGTGCAGCAGTTCCTGGCCAGCGAGGTGGCCAAGTACCAGAAGATCGTGCAGTTCGCCAAGATCGAGCAATGAGTGCCGCCCTGCGTTTCGAGCTGCCGCTGCCCGATCTGGCGCCCTGGCGCGCCGGCAACACCGGGGTGGAGGGCGTGTGGCACTTCGACAGCGGCCAGCCCGGGCGCGCGGTGCTGATCACGGCGCTGATCCACGGCAACGAGCTGTGCGGCGCCTGGGCGCTCAAGGGCTTGCTGGAGGCCGGCGTGCGGCCGGCGCGCGGCACGCTGACCCTGGCGCTGTGCAACCTGGCGGCGTTCGACCGCTTCGACGCCGACCGGCACGACGCCGCCCGCTTCGTCGAGCAGGATTTGAACCGCCAGTGGACGCCCGAGCGCCTGCGCGCCGCCGACAGCGTGGAGCGCCGCCGCGCGGCCGAACTGGCGCCGTTTGCCGAGCGCGCCGACTGGCTGCTGGATCTGCATTCCATGCACGAGCCCAGCGCCCCGCTGCTGCTCACCGGCGTGCAGCCGCGCAATCTGGCGCTGGCACGGCAGCTGGCGGCGCCCGAGCACATCGTCATCGACGCCGGCCACAGCGACGGCGTGCGCCTGCGCGACT